>JAAUYK010097233.1_pt1 | contig 16096 bp, 14 predicted proteins | sample 7278021 | NCBI WGS metagenome assembly JAAUYK01 (sample SAMN14350223, study PRJNA611818) | marine sediment metagenome | isolation source: surface marine sediment (1.8m) | place: French Polynesia: Moorea | collected 2018-08
CAGGCTGCCCAGGCAGGGATGAACGAGACCGCCCGCTTGATGCGGCTGGCGACCTATGCCTCGGTCAGCACCGCCGTCAGCCTCATCGTGCTCAAGCTCGGCGCCTGGGTGCTGACCGATTCGATCAGCCTGTTGTCGACCCTGATCGATTCGATCCTCGACGCGGTGGCCTCGCTGGTCTCGCTGTTGGCGGTCCGGACTGCCTTGACCCCGGCAGACCGGGAGCACCGCTTCGGCCACGGCAAGGCGGAGCCGCTGGCGGCACTCGGCCAGGCCGCCTTCATCACCGGGTCCGCGGTGTTCCTGCTGATCGAGGCGCTGCATCTGCTGTTCGATCCGCGCCCGATCCAGAACCCCATGATCGGCATCGTGGTCATGCTGATATCGATCGGGGCCACGGCCATTCTGGTTCTGTTTCAGCGCTACGTGATCCGGCGCACCAATTCGGTCGTGGTCCGGGCCGATTCGCTCCACTATCTGGGCGATCTCCTGGTCAACATGGCGGTGATCGTGGCCCTGCTCGGGGTCACCCAGCTCGGCTGGACGATCCTCGACCCGATCTTCGCGATCGGCATCGCCGCCTACATTCTGAAGACCGCCTGGTCGATCGCCAGCGAGTCCTTGCACATGTTGATGGACCGTGAGCTTCCCGACGACGACCGGGCCCGTATCGGGCGGATCGTCCGCGCTCACCCCGAAGTGGTGGACATGCACGACCTGCGTACCCGCTTGGCCGGACCGCAGACCTTCATTCAGCTCCATCTGGAGCTGAATGGCGATCTCAGCCTCTGGGACGCCCATACGATCTCCGACCAGGTCGAGGCCGAACTGAAGTCGGCCTTTCCCGGCGCCGAGGTGATCATCCACGAGGACCCCCATGGTATCGTCGAGCCCCAGGCGCGCTTCGGCAGCGGCGCCTGACCGGCAGCAGACAGGCAAGAACGGACAAGAGCCATGACCGACGATCGCAAGACCGTGATCCTGACCGGCGCCAGCCGGGGCATCGGCCATGCCACGGTGAAGCGCTTCAGCGAGGAGGGCTGGCGCATCATCACCTGTTCCCGGGAGGCCGTCCCCGAGGATTGCCGCCGCGACCCCAACTGGTCGGATCACATCACCACCGATCTCGCGGAGCGGGACGAGCTCCAGGCCTTTGTCGAGCGGGCCGGCAAACTGCTCGGCGATGGGCCGCTGCATGCCTTGGTCAACAACGCCGCAGTGTCGCCCAAGACACCGTTCAAGGAGCGCCTGGGTTGCCTCAACGGTGAGCTCGACGGCTGGCGCCAGGTCTTCGAGCTCAACTTCTTCGCGCCTCTGGCCCTGTCCCGGGGCTTCGCGATTCCCCTGCGTCGGGGCAAGGGCGCGATCGTCAACATCACCTCGATCGCCGGCCATGCCCGACATCCCTTCGCCGGCTCCGCCTATTCCACGTCCAAGGCGGCGCTCTCGGCCCTGACCCGCGAGATGGCGGTGGAGTTCGCCGAGATCGGCGTCCGGGTCAACGCCGTGGCACCCGGCGAGATCGAGACCGCGATGATCGGGGAGGAGTACGAGGCTCTGATTCCGCGCATCCCGATGCAACGCATGGGCACTCCCGACGAGGTCGCGGCTGCTGTCTTTCGGCTCTGCACCGAGGATTTCGGCTACGTCACCGGGACCGAGGTCTTCGTGACCGGCGGCCAACATCTCTTTTGAGGGGGCGATCAAGGTGGCCCAGGTCAAGGTCTACGGTGAGAAGCAGCACCTGGGGGCGGTCCGCGCGATGCTGTCCGCGATCATTCACCGGGTCAACCGTCGCGTTCTCGGCCTGCCCGAGGACAAACGCTTCCACCGTTTCATCGGCCTGGAGGCCGAGGACTACCTCTATCCGCCGGATCGCAGCCCGGCCTACCTGATCCTCGAGATCAGCCTTTTCGAGGGCCGCGAGCCCGAGACCTTGAAGGCGTTGCTGAAAGCCTTGATGGCCGAGATCCCGGAAGGCTTGGGGATCGCGGTTGAGGACGTGGAGATCACGATCTTCGAGACCCCCAAGGCGAACTGGGGCATCCGCGGCCGGACCGGGGACGAACTCGCCCTGACCTACAAGGTCGAGGTCTAAAGGCTTTCGGCAGGTAGGGCGGAGTGGGGCGCGAGCGCGCAGGTCGGACTAGAGTCCGGCCAGCAGGCCCTCGAACCAGGCGAGGCGATTCTCGGCCGCGGCGATGTCGTGGTCGAGCCAGGCGACCAAGTGGCCCTGGCCGCTGGCATGATGCTGCCGCAGGTCCGAGAGGCGGGCGATCTCCCGTTCCGCCATTTCCATCATCACCTCGATCTGGATCCTCTGATCCTCGGCGGGCAGAAGGTGCAGGAAGCGCATCTTCAAGGCGATGATCAGCTTGTTGATGTCGTTGACCGGCGCCCGGACGTTGGAGGTCATCAAGGTCGCCAGCTCGTCGCGGCCGTCCTTGGTGATGCGCAGCAGGGCGTTGTCCGCGTCGCCCTCGACCGCCTCGACCAGGCCTTCGACCTTCAAGAGCTCGAGCGGCGCCGCCACCAGATCGAGCGAGGGCCCGGCGATGCGCGAGGTGAAGTGGCGGACCTCCGCGGCCAGTTCGGCATAGGGCTTGTCCGCCTCGGCGAGGATGCCAAGGGCGGTCAGGCGAACCGCTTCGGAGGGAACCAGGGTGTTGTCGCGGTACATCGCTTTGGCTTCATTGCGGCGGCGACAGAGTGACCTTCGAAACCTAATCCTGCCCGTGGGAAATGTCCAGGACAATTATGCAATTGCGACGCATTCGCAGATTTTGGAGTTGTTTTTTTGCCCGATGACCGCAGGTATCTGGACGAGGCTGCGCCGGCGGAGGGCTAGGCGGCGTGCTGCAATCCCAGGTCCCGCCAAACCTCGCTCAGTGCCCTCACCAGATGGTCGAAGTGGGTGTCGCTGTGCAGGGGCGAGGGGGTCAGGCGCAGCCGCTCCGTGCCGCGCGGGACCGTCGGGTAGTTGATCGGCTGCACGTAGATCCCGTAGCGCTCCAGCAGAATGTCGGTGACCTGGCGGCAGAGCACGGGATCGCCGACCAGAACCGGCACGATGTGGGTCGTACTCGGCATCACCGGCAGGCCGGCCTCCTTCAGGCGGCGCTTGAGGGTCGCCGCGCGCTCCTGGTGACGGGCCCGTTCCTCGCCGCTCTGCTTGAGATGGCGGATGCTGGTGAGCGCGCCGGCGGCGACGTGGGGCGGCAGAGCGGTGGTGAAGATGAACGCCGAGGCGTAGCTGCGGACGAAGTCGATCAGCGCCTCCGATGCCGCGATGTAGCCGCCCAGGCAGCCGAAGGCCTTGGCCAGGGTGCCCTCGATCACCGTCACCCGGTCCATGACCCCATCGCGATCGGCGATGCCGCCGCCGCCTTCACCGTAGAGGCCGACGGCGTGGACTTCATCCAGATAGGTCATTGCCCCATAGCGGTCCGCGAGGTCGCAGAAGGTCTCGATCGGCGCGACGTCGCCATCCATGGAATAGACCGATTCGAAGGCGATCAGCTTAGGCCGTGCCGGGTCGAGCTCTTTGAGCTGGCGCTCAAGGTCGGCCGGGTCGTTGTGCTTGAAGATCCGCTTTTCCGCACGGCTGTTGCGGATCCCTTCGATCATCGAGGCATGGTTCTTCTCATCCGAGAGCACGACGCAGCCCGGCAGCTTGGCGGCGATGGTCGAAAGTGCGGCGAGGTTGGAGACGTAGCCGGACGTGAAGAGCAGCGCGGCTTCCTTGTCATGCAGGCCGGCCAGCTCCTGCTCCAGCAGGACGTGATAGTGGTTGGTGCCGGCGATGTTGCGGGTGCCACCGGCGCCCGCACCGCAAGACTCCAGGGCTTCCCGCATCGCCTCGATGATCTTCGGGTGCTGACCCATGCCCAGGTAGTCGTTGGAGCACCAGACCGTCACCTCGCTACGGTCGGATCCGTCATGGCGGGTGGCGCGCGGGAAATCGCCGGCGTGGCGCAGAAGATCCGCGAAGATCCGGTAGCGCCCCTCCTGTTTCACCTCATCCACGGACTTGGCAAAGAACGTCTCGTAATCCATGACCTTTACCTCTCCCTGCGTCGCCCTTTCGCTTCCGGGCCTTCGCGCCCGATCTCTCTGACCTGGCCGCCGTTCGTTTCCATCACGCCACCGAAGCCAGGCCTTCGAAGGTGACGTGCGCCCAAGTCGCCTCGAGGGCCCGCGTGAAGCAATCGAACATCTCGTCGATCTCCGCCTCGGTTATGATCAGTGGCGGGCAGAAGGCGACCCGGTCCATCAGGGCACGGACGATGAGGCCCTCGCTTTCGGCGTTCTTGGCGCAGACCGGTCCGACGCTGCCCAGCGGGTCGAAGGGCGTCCCGCTGTCCTTGTCGGCCACCAGCTCGACGGCGCCGATCAGCCCTATGCCCACGGCCTCTCCGACCAGCGGGTGTTCGCCGAGCTGCTTCAGGCGCGCAGCGAAGCGCGGTGCCACGGCCCGGACGTGTCCGACGATGTCGCGTTCCTCGTAGATCTTCAGCGTCTCCAGTGCCACGGCCGCGCTCACCGGATGGCCGGTGTAGGTGAAACCATGGCCAAAGGTACCGATCTTCGCAGTGTTATCTGCCACAGCCTGATAGACCTTGTCTGAGATCATCACGGCCGAAATCGGCAGGTAGGCCGAGGACAGGGCCTTGGCGACCACCAGGATGTCCGGCTCGATGCCGTAGGTTTGGCAGCCGAACATGTTCCCGGTGCGCCCGAAGCCGCAGATCACTTCGTCGGCGACCAACCAGATATCGTGCTTCTTGAGAACCGCCTGGATCTTCTCCCAGTAGGTCTTCGGCGGCAGGACTACGCCGCCCGCGCCCATGACCGGCTCGCCGATGAAGGCGGCAATGGTCTCCGGTCCCTCGTCCTGGATCAGAGTCTCGAGGTCCTCGGCCAGCCGGGTGGCGAAGTCCTCCTCGCTCTCGCCCGCCTCCGCGAAGCGGTAGTGATGCGGGCAAGAGGTGTGCAGGATGTTCTGAATCGGCAGATCGAAGTCGCGCTGGTTGAACGGCAGCCCGGTCATGCTGGCCGAGGCCACGGTGACCCCGTGGTAGCCCTTGATGCGGCTGATGATCTTCTTGCGCTCCGGCCGGCCCAGGGCGTTGTTCGCGTACCAGACCAGCTTGACCACGGAATCGTTGGCCTCGGAGCCGGAGTTGGCGAAGAAGACCTTCGACATCGGCACCGGCGCCAAGCCGATCAGCTTCTCCGCGAGCTCGACCGGCGGCACCCCGGTCTTGTGGGCGAAGGTGTGGTAGTAGGGCAAGGTCTGGAGCTGCCGGGTCGCCGCTTCGACCAGCCGCGGCTCGTTGAAGCCGAGCGAGGTGCACCACAGCCCGGCCATGCCTTCGATGTAGGCGTGGCCCTGGTCGTCGAACACGCGGATGCCCTCGCCGCGCTCGATGATCAGCGGCCCCTCGGCCTCGTGCTTGCGGGCATTGGTATAGGGGTGCAGCTGATAGGCGACGTCGCGCGCGGCCGTCGAATTCGGGCGCTCGCTCATAGGCGGCTCCTGCTCTCTAAAGGCGAAGTTTCATGCGCCTGGGACCCTACTACCACCCCGCACACGCGCCAAGAAATGATCGAAGTCAAATCCGCCCGGGCCGTGTTGCAAGATCCCTGTGATTTCCTGCGGGCAGCTTCGGGGGATTCAAGCAAATCAGGGGCTTGCGGGCCGCGTTCAGCGGCCGACAGAGCGTGGGTCGAGGGCGTCCTGCAGCCCGTCTCCCAGGAAGTTGAAGGCGATCACGGTGACGAAGATCAGCAGGCCGGGCCAGACCGCCAGCATGGGCGCGTCCCAGATCAGCTCCTGGGCGCCGGTCAGCATGTTGCCCCAGGAGGGTATCGGCGGCTGGATTCCGAGGCCCAGGAAGCTCAGCACCGATTCCAGCAGGATGATGTTGCCGATCGAAAGCGTGGTCGCGACGATCACCGGCGAGATCACGTTCGGCAGGATGTGGACCAGCATGATCCGCAAGGGCCGGGCGCCGATCGCCCGGGCGGCGCGCACGAACTCCCGCTCGCGCAGGGACAGCGTGCTGCCGCGGACCAGGCGGGCCACGGTGGTCCAGCCGACCAGCGAGATCAGGATGATGATGCGGTAGAGGCTGACCTCCTCCGAGGTCGCCAAGGTCTCGGGCAGGCCGAGCTTGGTCAGGTCGACCGCCGCCAGGACGATCAGCAGCGGCAGCAGGGGCAGGGCGATGACCCCGTCGGTCAGGCGCATCAGCACCGCGTCCAGGGGCCCGCCGAAGTAGCCGGCGAGCAGGCCGATCACGGTGCCGATGGCGGCGGCCAGAACCGCGGTGACCAGGCCGGCCAGCAGGGACACCTGGCCGCCGTAGAGCAGACGAAGCAGCAGGTCGCGGCCCAGCTCGTCGGTGCCCAGGGGGTGCTCGGGCGAGGGTGGCTGCTTCTGGTTGAAGAGATCGACGGTCTCGGCGTCCAGGCCCAGCAGTTGCTCTGCCAGCGGCGCCGCGAAGGTTGCGACGACCAGCAGGAACAGCAGGATCAGGCTGAAGACAGCGAGGTGATGCTCCAGGAAGCGGCGCCAGAGCATCCGCCCGAAGGAAAGCGATGGACCGGCCGCGTAGGCGGCTTCGGCGGCGAGGCGGGGTCCAGGCTCGGGCGCGATGCTCATAGGTAGGAGATCCTCGGGTCGAGCCAGGCGTAGACCAGATCGGCCAGGATGTTGGCCAGCAGGGTGGTCAGGGTGGCGAAGAGCAGTCCGACCAGGGCCAGGTTGTAGTCGTTGGTCTGGATCGCATCGAAGATGGTCTTGCCCATGCCCAGCCAGCCGAACATGGTCTCGGTGATCAGGGCGCCGGAGAACAGGGACCCGAAGTTGAGCGCCAGGATCGTAGTCACCGGGATCATCGCATTGCGCAGGGCGTGGCCGGTGATGACTCCGGGCCGGCTGACCCCCTTGGCCTGGGCGGTGCGGATGTAGTCCTGGCGCAGCGCCTCGATGGTCGCGGCGCGGACGAAGCGGATGATGCCGCCGACGGTGACGAGAGCCAGCGCGGCGACCGGCAGGACCGCATGGCGCAGAAGGTCGAGCGGATCGTCCAGGTCGCCCATGCCGCCGGCGGGGAGCCAACGCAGCACCACGGCAAAGAGGATGATCATCAGGATCGCCAGCCAGAAGGGCGGAACCGAGATCCCGGCGAAGGCGAAGAGATTGATCGAGTGGTCGATCAGGCCGCGCGGCCGGTTGGCGGCGATCAGGCCGGCAGGCAGGGCGATGGCGAGGGCGAGCAGGAAGCTGAGGCCCATCAGCACGGCCGTGTTGGCGAGCCGCGGCAGCAGGATGTCGAGCACCGGTGCGGCGAACTGCCGGGAATAGCCGAAGTCGCCCTCCACGGCCTTGTCGAGCCAGGCCAAGTAGCGCTCGTGTATCGGCCGGTCGAGCCCATGCAGGGCGCGCAGCCGCTCGGCGTCGGCGCTGGTCAGTTCGGGATCGGCCTGGATCATCAGGTCGATCGGATCGCCCGGCATCAAGCCGATCAGCCCGTAGATGACGAAGGACATGACCAGCAGGACGATGGCGGACTCGAAGAGGCGCTGGCCGATGTAGGAGATCATCGGAAATCCCGCGGCGTCAGCGTGCGCCGCGCCGCCACTCCTCGACCCAGAGCGTGCTGGTGAACTGATGGCCGGTCGGCCGTACGCCCTCCAGCCACTTGGGCAGGACGTAGGTGTTGGCCCGCCAGTAGAGCGGCAGTACCGGCAGGTCCTCGGCGTAGATCTGCTGCAGTCTGGCCCAGAGCGCCTTGCGCCGGTCGAAGTCCAGCTCGCGCTCGATCCGGTCGAGCAGGTCGTCCATCTCGGAGTTACTGTAGGCGGTGTAGTTCTGCCCCGACCAGCCGTTCGCCTCGGTCGGGATCTCCTCGCTGTGCAGGGTCGTCCGCGGCACGTTCTCGGGGCTGGAAATCCAGGCGAACATGGCCAGGGCCTTGTGCTTGCGCTGGTTGAGGGTCTCGCCGAAGTAGACCCGCGCCGGCTCGTTGCGGATCCGGACGTCGATGCCCACCTGCTTCCACTGGCTCTGCAGCACTTGCTGAACCAGCTCTCGGGTCCGATTGCCGGCGGTGGTCATGAACTCCAGGACCAGAGGCTCGCCGGCCGCGTCGTGCCGGATACCGTCCCTGATCTCGGCCCAACCGGCCTCGTCCAGAAGCGCGGCGGCTTTCGCCGGATCGTGGTCGTAGCGACGGACGTCCTCGCTGTGGACGCTGTCCAGGGGCGAGACCGACTTGTGGGCGGGCGGCTGCTTGCCGCCGAACAGCCGGTCGCTGATCGCCTGCCGGTCGATGGCATGCATCAGGGCGCGCCGGATCCGCACGTCCTGCAGGACGGGGTTCTCCAGCTGCAGGTCGATGTGCTCGTACACCAGGCCCGGCTTGTAGATCACCTGGTAGTCATCACCGTTGCGCTTCTCGAAGGCCAGCGCCTGGTCGATGTTGAGCCCGAGTTCGCCGGCGATCATGTCGATCGAGCCCGACAGCAGGTTTGCTTCCAGCGCGGGGGTGTTCTCGATGGTCCGCACTGTAATGCGCTCGAATGCCGGCGCCTCGCCCCACCACGTGCTGTTCGGCTCGAGAGCGATGTGCGAGCCCTTCACGACCTCGGCGATCCGGTAGGGTCCGAAGTAGAGGCCCGGGTTCGTGGGATCGGTATCGAAGGCGGTCCGGTTGCGATACTCGGCTGGGCCGGACTCGAAGATCGGCCGCTCGATGTGTGCCGGCAGGACGCCGATGGCGTAGTTCAGGTTGTAGTTATAGGTCACGCGGTCGACGTGAACGGTGTAGGTCTTGTCGTCCGGGGTATCGATCGAGAGAACGCGGCGGAATGGCTCGCCGGTGGCGACGCCGCTCAGAGGATGCTTGCCGACCTCCCAGGCCAGGATCACGTCCTTGGTCGTGACCGGTGTGCCGTCGCCCCAGGTTGCCTCGGGATGGATCTTGTAGGTGACGGCGATGCCCTCGCTCCCCTGGGCCGAGGTTTCCAGCACGGCGCCGCCGTTCTCCAGAGTCGGCAGCTCGGTGCAGAGGATGCAGACGGCTTGCCATTCCTGATCGTAGGCCACCATGGGCCGAATCGCCGTGGCCAGGACATAGCTCTTGGCCAGCATGGAATCGATGTTGGGATGCAGGGTGGAGGGAAACTGGGTGATGCCGATCTTCAGCTCGCCGCCGCCAGCGGCCTTGGACGCCGGTGCGCCCGCGAGGGCGGTGGCGAGGACGAGCAACGCGCCCAGGAACGCGGACCCGGGGAACAACGATCTGGCCAAGGTTTCAACCTCCTTCTGCGAGAGGATTGTGGGAAGACTAGCCGCCGGCCGCCAGCTCCTCCGAGGTCTTGCCGCCGTGGGCGGCGGACCAGCCGTCCGGGTCCTCCAGGAAGGCGCGGACCTCGGCCACGCCGCCGGCGTCCAGATAGCCGCTGTCCTCGACCAGGGCGAGGGCATCCCACCAGGTGCAGAGGCCGCGCAGGTTCACGCCCAGGTCAGCGAGCAACCCGGTGCTCTGGGGAAAAATCCCATAGTGGAAGATCACGAAGGTCTCGGTGATCTCGGCACCGGCGTCGCGCAGGGCCTCGATGAAGTTGACCTTGGAGCCCCCGTCGGTCGCCAGGTCCTCGACCAGCAGGACCTTGGCACCCTCGTGAAAGGTGCCTTCGATCTGGGCGTTGCGGCCGAAGCCCTTGGGCTTCTTGCGGACGTAGATCATCGGCAGGCCCAGGCGCTCGGCGATCCAGGCGGCGAAGGGGATGCCGGCGGTCTCGCCGCCGGCGATCACGTCCGGCGGATCGGCCGCGGTCGCCTCGCGGATCAACTCGACGCCCATGTCCATCAGGCGCGAACGGGCCTTGGGGAAGGAGATGATCCGCCGACAGTCGACGTAGACAGGGCTGGCGCGGCCCGAGGTGAAGACGAAGGGCTGGTCGGGTCGGAACAGGATGGCCTCGATGTCGAGCAGGATCTTCGCGGCGGCGCGCGCCGTCTCGGGGCTCTCGGCCATAGCTTTTTCTTGGTCCTTCGAGATCTCTTCCTGTCTTCTTGTTTATCGGTATTCTCGGCCTCGGGCAACGCGTCAGGTGCCTGGACGGCGGCTGTCCGGCGCATTACAAGCGGTTTTGGGCCCGCCAATTGGCTGGGCCGGCGCTCCGGCAAGGATAGGACCTCGAGACTTTGGCCAAGGCCTTCGACCTGACGCTCTACCTGGTGATCGGCCCTGACGACGTGCCCGGACGCTCGGTGGCGGCGGTGACCGCGGCGGCGGTCGCCGGCGGTGTCACCCTGGTGCAGCTGCGAGACAAGACCGCGCCCGATGCCGAAATGGCGGAGCTTGCTCGAAGCCTGCAAGAGATCCTGGCGCCGCGGTCCCTGCCATTGATCATCAATGACCGCATCGAGGTGGCCCGAGACGTCGGCGCGGCGGGCGTCCACCTGGGCATCGACGATCAGCCGGCCGTAGAGGCCCGGGAGGCCCTGGGTCCGGAGGCGATCATCGGGGTCTCCGCCGGGACCCAGGAAGAAGCCGACTTGGTCGATCCGGGGGTCGTCGACTACGTCGGGACCGGTGCCGTCTACGCAACGGCGACCAAGGCCGATGCCGGCGCGGCCATCGGCCTCGACGGACTGACTGCGCTGCGCCGGCGGCTCGCGCTGCCGATGGTGGCGATCGGCGGCATCGGCCTATCGACGGCGGCTGCGGTGGCCGCGACCGGGGTCGAGGGCATCGCCGTGGTCTCGGCGATCTGCGGGGCCGTCGATCCGGAGGCGGCCGCCCGGGACCTGCGCGGGGCCGTGGACCGGGGCCGCAGGGGAGGGGGGGCCGCTTAACGCTTCCTCCACGTCCGGCGGCGCAGGCTGGGAGAATTGCGCTGCAGACAGAGACAGAGCCCATGGCGCGGCGTATCAAGCTGCCCCGTCGAACCACGCCCGGCCGCATCTTCTTCGGCCTGCTGGTCGCCTGTGCCCTGCCGGGGGCCTTCCTCGGACTGGTCGGGGCCGCCGAATCCGGCCTGCTGCTCAGACCTCACGAGGCACTGCCCGGCATCGCGGCCTTCGCCTTCGTGTTCCTCTACTTCGCCCTGCCGGCCGCGGTCTGCCTGGGGCTGCCCCTGCTGTGGCTGCTCCGCCGCCTGGCTCGGGAGAGCTGGTGGGCCTTCGTCCTGGGCGGTGCGCTGGCCGCCGTGCTCTGGGCAGCCCTGGTCCAGGCGCCGGCCGACCAGTCTGCGGCCGCGGACAGCGAGGTTGCGACCTGGCGCTTTCTGCTCGCCGTGGCCTTGCCGGGTGCTCTGGCCGGCCTGGGCTTCTGGCTGACCGCCTACCTGCCGGGCGGGCAGCGCCCGCGCCGAAGCCGCCGCCAGGCCGGTTCCGACGCGGCCGCGTCGCTTTAGCTCGGGTTTCCGGTTGCGGTCAGGCCGGGCTAGGATACTGCCGGCACGACAAAGGGCCACCCGAAGGGCGGCCCTCGCTCAGGTCTCAAGATCCCGTGCGGGATCACTTCATCTTGGATTCCTTGAACAAGACGTGCTTGCGCGCGACCGGGTCGTACTTGCGCAGCTCCATCTTCTCAGTCTTGGTCCGGGCGTTCTTCTTGGTCACGTAGTAGTAGCCCGTGTCCGCCGTGCTGACCATTTTGATCAGGATCGAGTTCGGCTTGGCCATGGCGTTTTCCTGCTGCAAGCGTTCTTAGCGGGCGGCACGATAGCGCCTGGATGGGCCAAGTCAAGTCCCGCCTGTGGCCCTATTGGCGTGGCCGGAAGCGGCGAGAGCGGCCGCCAGGGCGGCTTGGGTTACACGGCGCAGGGGCAGTGTGTCGAGAGTGCTCAGGGGCTGCCAGGCCAGGTCCTCCAGCTCGCCGGATCCCGCCAGCCGGCCCTCGACCGCCGCGCCCCCGGCGTGAAAGAAGCGCGTGTCGAAGCGGATCGGCGAGTCTGGCGGCGTGATCGCCCTGTAGACCAGGAAGAGGGTCGCGAAGCCGGGGCGCCGGCCGGTGGCCTGGTAACGACACCAGACCGGAGCGGAAGGGCTGGGTGCAGGGGTCAGATCGCCATCGGTGAGAAGCAGGCCGGTCTCTTCGTGGAGTTCTCGCAGGGCGCAGCGGATCAGGGCCGGGTGCAAGGCCTCGGTCGTGGCATCGGTGCCAGGGGGCAGGGCCGCGAAGCTCTCTGGCAGGCCCGAGCCCAGCCGGTCCTGGGGCTCCAGCGCGCCGCCGGGAAAGACGTAGACCTCTGGCATGAAGCGAGCCGAGGCCGGTCGGCGGCCGAGCAAGACCTCCGTTTCCCCCCGCGTATCGCGAAGCAGGATCAGCGAGGCCGCATCGCGCGGCCGGGAGGTCTCCCTCGGCCGCTGCACAGGGCTGCTCAGTTGAAGATGACCTGGCCGGATTGCCTGGCTTTGCCGCCCGACTTGCCTCCGGCGAGCGCCTCCTGGTAGAGGGCGCCGTCGGACAGCAATCCGATCGCAACATCCAGGTCCACTTCGGCGGTGCCTTCGCGCGCGGGGCAACGGGCGCGCAGGGCGTTGAGGGCCGGCGCGTCGCCCGGATCGACGCTGACCTGACGGATCGCCGGCGGAATCGTGTTCAGGCCCCGGCGCAGGCCGGCGAGAATCTCGCTGGCGGACTCGTTGTCGTCCTCGACGCAGATGTCCGGCAAGACGCCACGCTTGTCCAGAGCGTAGCCGGAAGGGGCGTGGAAGCGCGCCCAGGTCAGGGTCAGCTCGCCGTCATTGGGCAGCCGCAAGACCGTCTGGACGGTACCCTTGCCGTAGGAATTGCTTCCGATCAGGACCGCTCGCCCGCTGTCCTGCAGCGCCGCTGCGACGATCTCGGAGGCCGAGGCGGAGTTGCCGTTGATCAGCACCACGACCGGCTTGCCGGCAGCCTCGTCGTCAGGCTCGGCTTCGAAGTACTGGTGGCTGTCGGGGTGCCGACCATGGGTCGAGACCAGCCGGCCCTCGGACACGAAGAGGTCGGACACCTCGACGGCCTGATCGAGCAGCCCGCCCGGATTGCCCCGCAGGTCGAGGATGTAGCCAGCGAGCGCGTCTCCCAGGTCGTCGCGGGCCTCGATCAGCTTCAAGCGCAACATCCGCGTGGTGTTCTGGTTGAAGCCGGCGATCTTGATGTAGGCGACGTTGCCCTTGGCCCGATAGGTGATCGTCTGCGGCACGATATGGCCGCGCTTGATGTCGAGGCTCAGGGAGTCGCTGCGTTCCGAGCGCCGGACCGTCAGGTTGACAGAGGAGCGCATGGGCCCCCGCAGACGCTTCACGATCTCGCGCTGGCTGAGGCCGACGGCGGCCTCGCCGTTGATTGCGACGATGAGGTCGTCGTCGCGCAGGCCGGCACGCTCCGCCGGAGTGTTCTCCATGACGTTGAGGATGCGCACGCCGTCGTCGACGACCCGGATCCGGACACCGATACCGCCGAAGCCCTCACGGCTGGCCCGATTGTTCTGCGCCTCTTCGCGGCCTGCGTAACGGGAGAAGCCGTCCAAGCGGTCGAGAACGCCGTCGAACACGGTCTCGTAAAGCGAGGCACTGCCCTCGTTCCCCAGGCGGCGCGAATGGGTCAGGCCGATGTCGAGCGCTGCCGCGGTCAGATCGCCCCAGGCGTCGATGTCCTCTTGCCTGGGCGCGGGAAAGCTCTGCGCGATGGTACCGTCGACGGCGACGGTCACCGTGGAATCCTGGCGCACGATGCTGAACTTGGGGTCGATGCCGGAGAGCTTTGCCAGCCCGGAGACGACCAGGTCGGGCATCGATACCTCGTCGATATAGACCTCGTTGATGTCCTTGTATCCGGTCGAGAAGAGACGCGTCGCGTTGGTTGGGCTGAAGGCCTGCGAGTCTTCCTGGCTAGCGACGCAGGCCGCGGCCAGGAGAGCCATCGGAACGACGGTGGCGATGGTTGCTCGCCTGGCAAGTCGCCACAGTGCAGCGTCGGAGTATCTTTCGACCATCACCCGGACCCGCCTCCCCTCGATCCTGGACGCCTAATGCCTTGTGGCGCCTCGTTCCTTGACCATTGGGGGCAATACTAAACTGGTAAAAAAAGTCTTACCAGCGTTATGTATGGTTAAGCTGAAATATCAATAAATCCAAAATAAGTCTAAGGCCCACGACAGCTGTGTTTCAGGAGATCACCGGCCCCGGCGGGGTGGCTTAGTGTTGTCTCTTCGTCTTTTGCCGGGTCTCTTCTTGGTCGGTCCTTTGCGAATAATACGGTTTTTCCCGCCGCGATCCGCTTCGGAACGGTCAGAGTCTTCGACGACGTGGAGGATGAGGCCACCGGTTATTGGGCTCGCCTCGACCAGCCGGAGGGTCACCCGGTCGCCCAGGTTGTAGGCCCGGCCCCAGCGCTGGCCGACCAGGCAATGGTTCGCCTCGTCGTGCTCGTAGTAGTCGTCGGGCAGGGCGCTGATCGGGACCAGGCCGTCGCCGCCGCTCTCGTCGAGGGTGACGAAGAGGCCGAAGCGCGTGACGCTGCCGATCCGGCCGGTCATGGTCTCGCCGACCCGCTCGGCCAGATAGGCGGCGGTGAAGCGATCCACGGCGTCGCGCTCGGCCGCCGCGGCCCGGCGCTCGGTCGTCGAGATGTGCTCCCCGGTCTCGGCGAGCGCCGCCGCCTGATCGGCCGGCAGGCCGTCCTTGCCCAGGCCCAGGGCCGAGATCAGCGAGCGGTGCACCAGCAGGTCGGCGTAGCGGCGGATCGGCGAGGTGAAATGGGCGTAGCGGGTGAGCGCCAGGCCGAAATGGCCGAGGTTCCGAGGGCTGTAGGCCGCCTGACTCTGGCAGCGCAGGACAAGTTCGTTGACCAGCGGCTCCTGCGCACTGTCCTTGACCTGCTCGAGTAGCCGGGTGAACAGCTTCGGCCGCAGCACCTGGCCGCGCGCCAGACGCAGATCCAGGGTCTCCAGGAACTGCCGCAAGGCCTCGACCTTGACCGGGTCCGGGCCGTCATGGACCCGGTAAAGGCAAGGCCGCTGGCGGGTTTCCAGGGCCTCCGCCGCGGCTACGTTGGCGGCGATCATGAACTCTTCGATCAGGCGGTGGCTGTCCAGCCGCTCGCGCGCCTCGATCGCTGAGACACGGCCCTTGGGGTCGAGCACGACCCGCCGTTCGGGCAGGTCCAAATCCAGGGTGCCGCGCTGCATGCGCGCCCGCAGCAAGGCGCCGTAGGCGCCATAGAGCGGCATTATGACCTCGTCGAGCAGGGGGGCGGTGGTCGCGTCCGGCCGGCCGTCGGCCGCGGCCTGGACCTGGGTGTAGGTCAGGCGGGCGGCGGAGCGCATCAGGCCGCGGAAGAACTTGTGTTTCTTGATCCGGCCCTCGGCATCCAGCGTCATCTCGACCGCCAGGCAGCCGCGCTCCTCCCTGGGACGCAGCGAGCACCAGCCGTTGGACAGGGCCTCGGGCAGCATGGGAACCACCCGGTCCGGAAAGTAGACCGAGTTGCCGCGTTCCCGGGCGCTGCGGTCGAGCGGGCTGTCGGCGGCCACGTAGTGGGCGACGTCCGCGATCGCGACCAGGACCCGCCAGCCACCGGCCTTGCCGGTCTCCGGGGCCGCCCAGACCGCGTCGTCGAAGTCGCGGGCGTCCTCGCCGTCGATGGTGACCAGGGGGACTTTTCTCAGGTCTTCGCGCTTGCCCAAGGAGACCGGTCCGGCGGCTTCGGCCTGCTCCAGTGCCTGCTTGGGGAACTCGATCGGAATGCCGTGCTCGAACAGTGAGATCAGGCTCAGGGAGCCGGGGCCGCTGAGTCGCTCGACCACCCGGACCTGGGGCAGGCTCAGGCGGTCGCGGCCGCGCAGCAGTTCCGCCAGGACCAGGTCGCCGTTCTTGGCCCCGCCGGCGTTCTCCGGCCGCAGCACGAACTCGCGCTTGGCCCGCTTTTCAGTCGGCACCAGGCGGCCCTCGGCGACCTTGGGGCGATAAATCCCGAGGACCCGCCGCGGCGCGGTCCCGACCACGCGCATGGGCTGGGCCTCATAGACGCCTTCGCCGGCTGCCTTGAGCCGAGCCAGGACGCGCTCGCCCTCGCCAAGGCTTGGA
>JAAUYK010135183.1_pt1 | contig 16096 bp, 17 predicted proteins | sample 7278021 | NCBI WGS metagenome assembly JAAUYK01 (sample SAMN14350223, study PRJNA611818) | marine sediment metagenome | isolation source: surface marine sediment (1.8m) | place: French Polynesia: Moorea | collected 2018-08
CCCCCCTACAGAACCGCCACCCTACCACGTTTCTCCCGCCCACGAGAGCGACGCCCTGACCGTCCCCCAGGCCACCACTGGGCCCACTCCGCCACCGCTTCCCCCGACTCCGACGTCTTCGACGCCGCTGCCGACGACGACGAAGACGACGGAGTCGGGGGAAGCGGTGGCGGAGTGGGCCCAGTGGTGGCCTGGAGGACGGTCAGGGCGACGCTCTCGTGCGCTGGAGAAACGATTTATGGTTACTTTACTGAACAAATATATTAGAACAAACGCGAAAAAAAGCATTCCTCACAAGATGGAGCTGGGTGCCAAAGGCCGCGAAAGCCACTGCTTGCGGTGCTCCATCTAGCGAGAAAGCCAGGAGAGGGGAAAAGTCTCACCACCTACATATATAATCTAACAAATGCATTTCCGCCGCCCGCGTTCGTTCGCGTACGTATGTGCTCACGTAGCGGCGCGAACAGATCTTATTTCAAGCTTGCATGCTGTCTTGCACTCGATTGCGACGGGCAAACAAAACCGATGATTCGGCCGAAACGGATCGCATAATGGAGCAATTCCCGGAACGGAACGTATATTACGTACCCTGTATGAGGTTGACGACGTCCGTGTGCGACGCCTCGGTGACCTTCCTCCCGTTCACCCTGAGGATGACGTCGTTCTCCCTGATGCCGGCCCTGAAGGCGGCCCCGCCCGGCCTCACCGTCTGCACGAAGACGGGCTGGTCACCGGAGAGGGTGAGCCCGTAGCCCTGGGAGTCGCGGACCACGAGCAGGTTCCTGGGGAGGAAAAGAAGCAGGAGCGAATGAATGGAGGGAAAATCTTTTTATCGCGCATGACGTTATCGACGGAAGAGGACCGTTCGATCGGCCGGCCGATCGATGGTATGGACGATTAAGGACACATAGAGGCGATCGTGGCAAGCGGCATTGCGATAAGCCGATTGCGGGGCCGCTCGAGTATTTATTTATCGCTCATGATTGATTGCGTGAACATGCGCGTGGCGTGTTATCGGCGCGTATGCAAAGTGCTCATATAAAATGTCCTTAGCAATATGGCTTTCTAATTGCCTGCCGCCACCTGTTGCTACAGCGCGGACTGCTTTTAACGCCAATAAACGTTATATTCCCTCCTTCCGTACCTCTCCTTGTGACTCCTAGGCCTCGGACTCGGATCCATCTCGGCTCTTCTATAATCCAGGGGACTCTCAAATGCTCAGACGTGTCGGGCCTGAGAGCGCCAGCCACTCCAACGAGGCTCGTACCCACTAATAGACTTATTCGCCGTCCACTTAATTTTTTGGCCGCACGAAGGCGGCATCGCCTTAATTGATTGACGATTAATGCGCGTTCTAATCACTGGTCTCACTTCACTAGTTCACTTGCTTCACACTCTCACATGCAATATAACTCAAGTCAGCGCGCAATGCGCTCCTCACGTAATCCTACACTCGTTTGCAGTGGGCCTCTCGATGCCTCTGGCGTTCGACAACCAGGTCCCGCACTTGTCTTCTAGTTGCCAAGCTGACCACTTTGACCTCTTGGCTCCCTAGCTCACTCCGCTTCTGGTTCTCGTCTTGGGTGCGTGGTGCCGAGATCTGCCAATCTGCCAATCCTGAATCACTATGTAGCTATAGTCTTGCTCACTAGCTCCGTCTGTCTGTCTGATCTGTCCGTCGTGTCGGGCGTCTGCAACGCAAACATTGGTCGGATCGGGCGGGCGAGAAACAAGGCGAACAGAGCCAGAGCCAGAGCCAGAGTCACAGGCGGCTGAACAAGTCGGCCTTAGTCGTGCACAGGCAACATGGGCAACATGGTGATCCGGGCCGGGTCGACCAACACCCGGAACAACAAGGAGAGGGAGGAGGAGCAGAAGCAGAAGCAGAGGCGGAACTAACACCCTCCTAAACATTGGCGACCTAGTACGCAGCAAAAATCCGGTCGACGCGGGCTGACACGACCTGCCTATGCTCCATACAGCCTCACGACGAGGGTAGTGATGACATTATTAGTCCCCTGTTAAACAAGACTACAAGAGCACTAAATTTATTCAGCTATAGCTGTCTTCCAATAAATAAGTCTAACTGATACATGTCTATGTGGATATTGCATCAATTTTTGTGTGTTCTAGTCAAAGAGAACGTGGCAATAATTTTCTATTTCCTACCAAACAATATCCCCTCCTGACTCCGCACCTATGCTCCACGGTTGACGAGTATCTAATGAGGGACACATGTGGGCTTGGAGATGGGTCGGAATGTGGATATACATTATTTGTTTCACCCAATGTGTACAATCAATTAAACTCCATGAACCAAAATATATATTTTAAAATGTCTTCATAGATTATAGTGAAGGCCGCGTTGTGGAGGAGCTTGACGAATGAGAACTGGTTTGCCAGCTCAAATATTCATGCTATTCTAAATATTACGAGAAAAGTGTCTCCATTTCACTAATCCATTGCTTAAAACAGTTTAAGTAATGGACAAAATATCTTCCACGTTTTAGGAGGAATTATCCATCGAACGGTTCTGTATAAGTGTATATTTCATAAAGTACACCATTACCTACTCTAGAGCTTGTCCGAGGGAAGCTCGCACCCATTGAACAAAACATTCTGCTTCAGTTTCTTAAACTGCCCCTATATATTGCCTATCTACAAAACACATTACTTGGATTTCATTTATCGGTTTCTTACTGAAATACCAAGTGAGTCCTTGCAGAGCTCTGCGAATTACGAGACGACCACGACGACACGAGCAGCAGCAATAAGAAGTCAACTGATGGACTTAAGTCCTACTCCTATCGACAGTTCGACACAAACGCGTCTGGTTAAGTACGTCGTACGTACTTTTCGACCTAAGAAATTTCAAGGATTAACGACCTAAAAAGCGGCTGAGGGGAAAGCCATCGAGGCGCTTTAAGCCGCAGACTCCGAATCTTCGCAAAAAGGCCATCAAAGTCCTTCTTCCCAGGTCTGACGCAACGGAACCCGGTCCCGATGGCGGACCTGGTGCCCCCCAACAACAACCCGGCGGCAGCGGCGGCGGAGGAGGCCGCCATCAACGACGCCGCCTTTCCCCGCCGGAGTCCGCAGTCGCTGTTCCTGCAGTGCCAGATCGCGGTGCTGAGGCCGCTGCAGCTGAAGGCCTCCGGAATGGAGAAGCGCTACATGGACACCTGGACGGGGAGCCTCAACAAGGGAAACGTGGCCTACGAGCAGGGCGCGGACATCAGGGGCCCGGAGGTGGACACGACGGCCGTGGTGAGGGAGTACGGCGCAAAGATGCAGGCGGAGGCCATCAAGAAACTGGAGGAGAAGGCCAACAAGAAGGCGAGGCAGACCAAGGCCAAGAAGGATGTGGCGTCCATGTCGAATGGCGGTGGCGGCGGCGGTGGCGGGAAGAGCCGGCGCGGCGGCGGGATCAGCTCCAGGTTCTATCCCTACGAGAGGAAGGAATTTGAGGCGAAGAAGACCGTCGTCGACCCTGTCAAGGTGGCTGAGATCATGACCAGCTGCAAGCTCGTCAAGGGCATCCCGCAGGGCCTGAACGCCAAGGAGTACATCGTGTACAGGAAGTGCAGGTACATCGAGGAGATCGCCAGGGTGCGCCGCGTCCTCGCCGACCGCCTCAGCCGGCCCGTGCTCGACGCGCTCATGTCCTCCATGTGCAACGTGGCGCAGTTCAACAACAAGCACGAGCACGGCCTCCTCACCCTGCAGGCCTTCCTCATGAACACGGCCGTGCGGAGCTTCCGGGTGGCGCCCGCCAGCCTCTACAAGAACTTCCTCCCCCACTCCGAGATGTCGAGCCTCGGCTTCGGCGGCAGCGTGTTCGACAAGTACGGCAAGATGGCGGAGGCCGACGACAAGACGACGGAGACGCGGATGCCCACGACCATCCTGCACTTCATGCTCCGCGAGAGCGAGCGGCTCACCCACCTCGACTTGGAGCGCTGCGCCCACGACAGCCTGCTCAAGGTTATCGCCAGCAGCGCCCCGAACCTCGTGTACTTGAACATCAGCAGCTCCGTGGTGTCGGACGAGGGCCTGCTGCACCTCTGCGGCGTCCAGAGGTTCGTCGCTCGGGAGAGCATCGGGCGCGCGTGCAAGAGCAAGGCGATGGAACGGATTCGGCAGCCGGATTCCGGCCAGAAGCCGAAGAAGGCGCAGAACGAGGCGAAGATGAACGCGAAGGTGTTCGACAAGCAGCCAATGTGGGAGCAGACGAGCCCGGGATGTCAGAATATTGTCCACCTAAAGGTTCGTATCTGCTGTTGATGTTGCGATCTTCAAGTGCCTAATGCGTATACTTCATTTCATCCTAGGCCAAGGATCTGCTCAAGGTGGACTGGACCGGAACCCTGACCGCCCCTCACCACCTGACGACCGCCAGCACGCCAAAGTACCACAAGTACGCCTTCGTGCCAAAGGACAGCGGCTTCGTCGCCGTCCTCATGTACCTGAAGAACCTCCGCATGTTCGTCTCTGAGGTGGGGCTGCGCAGCGTGCACTCCCTGCGCCAGGTGCGCAAGGTCTGCGGCCGCGCCTACCACCCGCCCGAGGCCCTCAGTCTGGAGAGCGTCACCGACAGCAAGGTCCTGCACGACGTGTTCCACTCCGCCGTCCAGATCTGCCCGCGACTCCGCTCGCTGACCGTCGAGTGGGCGGGCGACTCGGAGCAGAAGGACAGGTGGCTCCCGGTCGTGTCCCAGTGCGGACGACTCCACGAGCTTGTGATCAAGGACGTGTCCTTCACGGACGCGAGGCTGTCCGCGGGCCTGCTGCCCGACGTCGGGCCGCGGCTAACGCGGCTCGAGCTGCTCAACCTGGAGAAGGTCAAGTTCTCCCACCTGAGGCTGTTCAAGGAGCGCTGCGCGAATCTCGAGCTGATCGCCATCAGCGTCAAGATGAAGATCAACTACATGATGATGGGCGCTGAGCCGCAAATCAGGGTAAGGCGATGCGAAGCTCCTAAAGGGACATTATCACAACGAGTTGTTTTCACAGGTGGAAAACGACTTCAACCTGCAAGTTGGCCAAGAGGACAAACACGCCCTGCGCCGCCTCAAGGAAGCCCATCTGACGGGTCCGTTCATCACGGACGTGCCGAGGTACTTGCTCGCCGGCGCCGACCAGTTGACCTCACTCACGCTCAAGATCGACTGGATGGACGCGACGTTCTGCAACTCTCAGCCCAGGGGGAGGAAGGACCATTTGGGTAGGGCTTGACTATCTGCTGATTTATATCTTGCTTGTTTCATCAACGTGTTTTTAAACAGGTGTCGACTACCTGAAGGACCTGCTGGAGGCAGCCCCGCGCCTAACGGATCTGACCGAGCTACACCTGCTAGCCCGATTCCGCCGCAGCAGGCACTACCTGACGCGCGAGTGCGCCGAGTACGTGCTCAAGACCTTCCCCAGGCTGCGACACCTGGGCAGCTTCGGCACCTGGAAGATGTGCTTCTCGGAGGCGAACAATCTCATCTCGCGGACCAGGTTGAGCAACAGGAACATCGTCTTCGACGAAGACCTCCACTCAAGATTCGACAAGTCCGAGTTTCAGTACAACCACATCGAGGACAGGCACAGGTACGTGGGAAATTAACCGAGAATTAAAGCATTCGTACAGCAGCCGTGACTGACACTCGCCATTTATTAAAGGTTCAGCTGCTGCGTCCGGAACACGTACAGCCGGGCGGACTACCACAAGATGGGCAGCTCGCTCTTCTCCGACTTCTTCGAGGCCCTCGCCGGCGGCCCCATGATCCTCGACGACGACGACGAGTTCGGCGGGGGCGGCGCCGGCGACGACTTCGACGAAGACGACGACGACGAGTCGGGCATGTCCAGCGACGAGGAGGCCGCCGTAGAGGACGACCTCGCGTTCGCCAACGACCCCGTCGGGCTGGGGGTGGGCGGCGCCGCCAACCTGCCGGCCGCCTGGGGACTCGAGCAGTTCCTCGACGACGAGGGCGACCTCGGCAACGCGCCATGTGCGATCATGTGATAGGCCGGCGGCGGATTCATTTCCCGGCTCGCGACTAGCTATACAGCCAACTGAGAAGGATGCTTTTTATAGGCCAGGCCAGAATGCACTTTTGCATCCCTCTCAGTTGGAGTAAATTAACTCACTTCCGCAGAGCCAAACCAAGTACACTATGTACTGTACCTTGCTGCGATCGAACGTGGCAAGATTAGTCAGCAAATGTAATCTTTCGGATGCTTTCTAGTGGTTTTGGAGTCAAATTGAAAGAGGACACTGTCAAGCATGCAAACACTGTCTGTAGAATTTTTGAACAATCAGATGTAAATTATCGTGGTAATTTCGTATAATGTCCAATCAGTTGATGTCTGATGTAACGCAGAATACTAAGTCCAGAATACACAGCTTGTTATGTTAGTACGTAGTAGTAGTTCGAACACCTTTATTGGTTACTCTATTAGCTGTTGTTACGTACACATCTGGCATATGTGTGTATGTGTGTGTGGACGAGTGATAATCTTTTGATGAGAGCCTTATTCTTCTCTTTCCTTTACGTAATACGAAGTCGTTTTGCACCCTGCTCGTGAGCCGGCAGCTCGGCACTATTACACATTTTCGAGGAGGAAGAGCCGGGCCTCGGATTGGCAGATTCGAAGCAAATGACGTTCATTTCGAACAGTCAAAAGTTACTGCGAAGTTTGTTGATATCTCACGCATTGGCGGCCATGACCTTGGTGAGGTCGATCTTCGACTCGAACAGCAGCTTGTCGACCCCCGAGGCCTGGTAGAGGGCCACCTTGCCCTTCAGGTAGGGGTTCTTCTCGTTCTTCCGCTTCACGTGGTATGTCTCCCGGTTCTCGAGGAAGGGCCGGAACCGGAGCAGGTGCTCCTCGTCGTCGCCGCTCCGCTCCACGTTCCCCATGAAGCGGACGGCGACCTCGTTCTTGTCGTAGATCTCGACGTAGTCCGTCCTCAGCACCTCCTTGAAGTCCTCCCGCAGCTCGAGCGGGTTCTCCGCGCGCTCCGGCTCCGTCAGGCAGAGCAGCCGCAGCACCGCCTCCTCCGGGTTGGTCGGGCTCCGCCGCGCGTACAGAAAGAAGCGGGCCATGTACGGCACGCGGGTCGTAGTCTGCAAAAAATGTACGTACATAATGGACGATCGATCGAGCTAATTTTAGAACGGCTTAAATACACGGCCCGACACGTATCCATCACGCTATGTAGGGTCCGGTTGGATATTACGTAAATCTCCTCTAACGATTGGTACTTGCGCTTTTTTCATCAGTTTTTTTATCACTTGTAAATGCGGGAAGAAGCAATCCTCAAGCCAGAGTCAGGGGTCGTACGTACTAAGTAGTCCACATAAGAAGAAGCTGCTGGCGTTCTGACGACTCGCTAATGGTGATGGATTGAAAGGTCCCTCCCAGCCTCTAGCTCCCCCCTCCCTGCCTCGACCTCGCTTGTGAAGCCAGCTCTCTCCTCCCTAGTTCCCCCGTCTGCAACGAGCATGCTGACAGCAGCCAGCCAGCCAGCAGTGTATACTATAGCTTCTCTGCCGTTCTTGCCGTTCTTAACGATGACGGCGGCGGCGGCGGCGACTTACGCACACAGGGGGAGTAAAAAATTGATCTCCGGTGAAAGCAAAGTCGGTTGGTCGGTCGGACGGGCGGCCTCCATCTATTGAGGCGTGCTTACTCGCGATATCGGCCGCCGACGGCCTGGAAGCTATACGTATACTCGGCTCGGCCTTGCCGCAGGCCCAAAAATAGCCTCGACCGGCGGCGCGGCGGGCGCTGAATAAAGGCATTTTCTTTCTTCAAACCTTATACAGCTGGTCTACGAGGCACATGACGTCGGAGATCATCCAGTTGGGGCACTCGATGAGCCAGAAGGAGGCGGACAGGATGGAGGTGAACTGGACGCAGCCGTTGCCGAAGACGAGCGGCGTGTCGTCGGTGACGTCCTCCCAGCAGGCGCGGTGGTGGTTCCCGGACATGGAGCAGACCAGCCGGAGCGTCGTCTCGATCTGCGAGGAGTCCTCCGGCGGGGGGTTCCCGCTCAGAGACGTCGTTCCTGGAAGTAGTTGTGCAAAATGACGGGTTTGATCCACTGCAGCAGCAGTCACGTGGCCGACGACGTCGAAGCCAGCTTGTAAGCAGACTGCGGCAACGTCGTACACAAGGTCGCGGGGCGTAGCAGAAATTACTATTTTTGTCGGTCCGGACGCGCAGATCAAGCGAGCAAGAAGAGAGAGAGAGAGAGAGGATCGAGTGAGGGAAGGAAGGTCACTGCTGTGGTGACTGCATGGCAAGGTCTCTCTCTTTTTTGCAACGTACCTACCTCGTTGGCTGGAGTGACACGTAATAGGGGGAGGGGAGGCAGGGGAAACTATAAGGCTGCAAATCAGCCTGTCGCCGAATGAACGATCGAATTTACGCGTAGCCGATTTTGTCGTCGTGTACCGCTCGGGTATTAATTACGCTTAAGCTGCCTGCCCTCGTCTATAATGTATCATCTCTCTCTCTCTCTCTCTCTCTTTGACCTCCGATGATAAACTGCGCAGACCGCCCGTGAAGCGAGAGCTAAAGGAACGACCTTGCGCCATCCTTAAGGTCAGACGGCTATATCGACTTGTACGTCACTTACCCAAGTAGAGCTTGTGTCCGCTGTCGAAGCTGGTCTTCCTCGACGCGCCGGTCGAGCTGTCGTCGCCTCCGCCTCCGCCGCCGCCGCCCCCTCCGCCCGCGAAAGTGCTCGGCCGGCCGCTGTAGTGGGCGACCCGCTCCGGCAGCGGCATCGTCACCGTGATCGCCTTGTGGAACTTCCTCCGCCTCGGCTCGATCGTCACGATGGGGCTGACGGCGCCGCCCTGGATCAGCAGCTCCTCGAGCACGTGGTCGTCGACGCGCTGGATCGACAGGCCGACCTCGATCTCCTTGGTCAGGGCCCTGAAAGTGGCAGAGATAAGCTCGCCGATCGTGACCTCGTGGCACAGAAAATGCCGCGCGGCTCTCCCTTTCGTGTGTGGCCACCGCACCGCACCGCCGCAGTTGTCCATCGGCCGGTTGCACGCATGTCGTGCTTGCATGGAGAAGGAGAGGCCGGCCGAGCGTCCCACACCGATAAACAATCTCCCGTCTTGCAATACTAGCACTATCAGCCATGGGCGAATTCACGCTATAATTCGACAATAAGTTCTGCCTGTGCTCTGATTCTATAAAGTCGAATGCAGTAAAAGGATGATGGCAATCGAGAAAGGAACTCTGGCCGCCAGGCGTAACGACAAGGAAAAGGAGGAGGAGGAGACCCAGATTTTGCGTAAGGAGATTGCGTGCCGCGAAAGAAGGCGGCGAAGGAAGAGGAGGAGGAGGAGCCCGTCATGACAAAAGTGGCCCCCTCAAAGGAAGAGGCCGGTGGAATGGCAACCTTGTCTCTTTCTCTCTCTGCAGTATTGAGGTAGCGAGCGTATAACGCTGGGCATGCCTCCAATAAAAGTGGGGCCCGCTTTAAGAAGCTTGCCGGACGGCAGGCCTTGAATCCCATACTTAAATATAGGATCCGCCTAGCTGCATATGGATATCGATGCGGTTTTCTGTTTCGGGTAAAGGTCGCGCTCGCCCGTTCGCTTTCTCGCTCTTTTTCCGTAGTAACGTCGGCGTCCGTCTACTCTCTCCTCTCCAGCTACTATATAGCTAGCTCCTCTTTCTTTCGCGCATGTCACGAGATCCCGTCATTAGGTACACGCATATTTGTTGTTCGTTCACGCTCCGCTCCGCAGTCAGGATGCCGAGCTAGCTAGACGCGGCAAGTTGCCAAACCGTCTGAAAAGTCCTCCTTAGATGTAGCTAGCATCGATATCCTTAAAAGGATAAGCAAAGTACTAAAACATCATGATGGCAACTGCCGACTAGTCTCTTTTCGGTTCGAGCCAGCAGCTCACTGGCTGCCTGTCGACAGTTCGCTTTCATGCCTGTGAACGCGCAGCCAGTCGGCTCTCTTCTTTGCTATATACGTACGTACAACAGGGCGGCATAAAAAGTCGGCCTGCTTTATCCTCTCGAATCACATCCAACCGCATATTGTGTTCAAGTTCGGTTTCAAATTTTGGACTAGCCCCACCCTGTATTATTATTGCCGGCGTCCTTCGATGCACCCCGGGGAGCCTCCGCTCCGGGCACTGATGCCACAACGCGACTTTTCTGTTGCGGATTAAGCGTATACTACATAGACACGATTTAATTCTCCTATTGCGATGCATTCCTCGCCCACATATGATTTACGCACACCCAAGACCTGCCTTCACTGTCCGTGGGACGGAGAATCAATGATCCCCACTGCACTGCTCCCTTCCCTCCCTGCCTCCTCTCCTATCGATCGGATCAAAGGTCATCTGAACTGCATTCATTCTGGTAGAGCACACGGACATTTGTAGAAACTTCGCAAGTTGTCGTCGATCTGTGCAAGAGCTCCAAGTCGGGGCTGCGCCATGACCCGAGGAACGTTTTGAAAAAAACGGCTCGTGTAAGTACGTACAGCTAGTAATGACTCTTGGTATAGCTGAATGCTCGTCGTCGACGGGCGCAAGAAAGTCATCATGGCTCGGAGAGCAATTAAAAAGCAATGACGGATCCAGAGCACCATTCAGAGTCGCCGCATTAAGCTATCTATCACTCGTAATGAATGTAGACTTCAATGGCGGACTTTGGTTTTCGTGGCGTGAAAGCCCAAGGCTGGATTATCCCGTTTTTTCCCTCTCTAGCTCGTAATGCAGTCGGATTATTCCGCGGGTAGCTCGTGCCGTCCGCGCTCTCTCTCTTTTTCTTTCTCCGCTGATTTAAATTCAACGGCGAGCTCTCTTTACGCATGGCGGAAGGCGCGTACGCGGCGGCGGAAACCCGGCCCGAATAGCCGAATGAATTCTTAATGTACTCGGCTTACTTCGGCGGTATCGTGATCCTGGCCCTGGGCAGCTGCGCCGACTGGAGTATGCAGCCGGGGTTGCCCACCATCCGGATCTCCCTCCGGCACCTCGAGATGATGGCGAAGTACTGCGGGAAGTCGTCCGTCACGATCCGGACCGACTGCTGCGGCCTCGGGTGGTGCGCGCTCGCGCCCCCGCCCCCGCCCCCGCCTCCGCCGTGGCCCGGCCGGTGCTTGGCGTCGCCAGAGCCGTGCGTGGGGGACGAGGTCATCGACGACGTCGGCGAGAAGGAGTCGATGATTAACCAGTCCTGGAAGATCGACGGAGAAGTGTGCTCGGGAGCGAATCGCGAACCGCGCTGTCAAAGCAGCGAGTAACCAGACACGAAACATCATAGTATAAACCTTTCTCTCAATTTGCATTTGTACCAGGTTAAGGGGTCATTTTTTAACAAATTGTGTTTAGGATTCAACTTGATATAAAGGCTGCAGGCAGGGAGAGCACAAACCAATAGGTACCACTTCTGGACGAATTTTCACTTGTTTCCGCGTGGGGAAAAATGAATGCTTTGCCTTGGGCTCTCCCTGCAGCCTTTATATTAAGTTGAATCAATAAGTTTACTTAACACAATTTGTTCGAAATTGACCCCTTTACATGATACCTATGCAAATTGAAGGAAGAAAGCCTTAAATTCCAAGCTGGGAGTTCAAAAATTATGGTTCGCCATTTGCTCCCGAGCACTGTACTACATGTTGTTTCAATGTCCGTTTCGGTCGGGGAAGCCGATCTAGCACTACTACGTGTATACGCGTATTTCACACCTGGCCATTGTTTATCTTGCGCGTGAGTTAAGTGCGCTCTCCCGAGACTTCACCTGACGCTATGGTGGGCTTACGATTTTCACTTTCCAACACGTATCCAGCATGCCTTCGCTCGTATCTATATCACGACGTTTCCTCTCCTTACTTGGTGTGGTGACCGCCATAACTTTTAGGCCGCGACCCATCTCACGGTCGGTTCATTAGCGCTCATAAAGCGCGATTGCTCCGGGATCACTAATGGACTATGAGGACTTGGCGGTGGCCCCACAGATGGGTCGATTGAGGTCTTCTAGCTATGCCACTTGTACAAGTAGTTTGTAATACATATATCATACGTATACTCAAGTTAAATTCGGCAAACTTTTGCATGCTTATGTACGTCCTCTCATATGTGAAAGCACAATTCAGATCTGCATAAATAAAGCGCAATCGCGCCAAAAAACATGTTCAGGTGTCTGGAAAGGGGCGGCCAAACCGCTGGACCAACGGGCTATCTATATAAGACGACGTACCTTTAGCGACTCCTCCAGCGCCCTCTGGTCGTGCTCGACCCACTTTCCCTTCGAGGCTGAATCACATCTGAGAACGGCCGTCTCCCTGACGCCGCCGCGCAGGCTTGCGACGTGGGGCACGTCTATCACAATGGGGCCGAGGAAGGCCGAGCCCACGGGGCCCAGCTGCAAAATGCGGGAAGCCAACTCTGCAAAGAATTAAGACATTGACAATGAGCCCACAGCATACGTAGATGATATTATATTAAGGCAAGAAGAGACATTTCCTTTCTGTACTATACTGTACCCTTCAAACTGACGAACCGGCATGATTATCCGGACCTTTATATAGTAAGTCAACACGTTCTTTCGTGAATAGCTTTCAATATCTCCTCATTTCCCATAAGAAAAACGCATTTACATGGGTGATGAACGTCAGTTTAGACTCGAAATATAGCGTAAAGAAAGAAAAAGAAAGATATTAAGGCGCCGTTAGTATACCTTCTCCCTCGTTTAACGTTGGCGGGTAGACAAGGTTCTCCGTCTTGACGTAGCGGGTCGTCAGCCGCATCGGCTGCGGTATCGTCTTGGGCGGCATGATCATCTGGAAGAAAGGGCGATACACTATATTTATCGAATTGCAGTCATTGCTTCGCCATAATGCTCATTTCCACGAGCCGCCTCGATGAAAAGTTTTCGTCCCACGATTGGCAATTATGGCACCGGGGCAAAGGAGAAAAGTTTGCCCAGACAGTCTTAATAGCCGACAGCTTGATCGAAAAATCAACCTTGAAGAGGAAAGGATGGAGCCAGGGCGTAATTCCCCATTACTACCCTAGCTAAAGTCCTTCTTCGCCTTTCTCTGGAATTAAAGACCAGGGTCCGCGTGCTTTCCCAGCCGGGTGCATCAAAGTGCATTTCACTGCAGAGCCGCAAGCAAGGACGCGCATGCAGCCATGTAAGGAAATGCTGCACAGGGCCATGCACGCACGTATATAGTATGTGTACGTACAAAATTGGCTCGCGATGGTAATTTGAAAGTCCCCCGGAAACGAATGAACAGTATTCAGCCGACCTTCGGCCGACAATTGGCATCGTCGAGCGGGGAAAGAAGGAGGGAAGCGATCGTAGCTGCATGGGGGCTTCTTTTGATAGTCCGGGCTCGATACCGCCTCCGCTCCCCTCCCTTCTTCCGGTTTGTTTGTTCGAGTATTATCTCTGTTGGCCGCGCATACAGCGTACGTATAACCCGTTCGACAAACAATGCATTGTATACCACGAACGCAGTCTTCTCCCTCCTTTGTGATTGGCAGGCAGGCAGTCTGGGAGCTAGCTAGCATGGTTTGATATGCTGCGGTATTTCCGCTGCCGAGCATTAAAATGCCGTCCGTCGTCTCAGAGGAGAAGACGGAATTATGAGGAAGAAGTATGTGCGTTGCCAAGTCAAGAAACGAGCCCAAAAACTATTTGGATTAGACAGAGTGCTGCGCAAGACTATACTATATTGCTAAAGTTGGCCATCAATCAAGCAAGAACTGTAAACCGCACGCCATTTCGGTAACTCTAGCTGCGGCTGGGGGACTGCAATTAAGTGCCTCTTATTTTATTGCCCCGCCCATTGCTTGGCTCTTTGGCTGACTCACATTGCCTTTCTTCGTTTTCGAGGCCAGGAGGAGTAATTAAGAAGGAGACCACTATCTTACCCTGACTCCGCTGAACCTGCATCCGTGCATGGTGCCGCCCCTGGCGTCCACCAAGAAGCTGATCATGAAGTCGGCCCTGGCCGGGGCGTTGGGGTCGCTCTCGCTGCTGAGGCTGCCGCTCGCGTAGGTCGCGTCGTTGCCCGCCGCGATGCTCCCGAGGCCGCCCCGGCCGTTCGTGCCCAGGTTGACGGCCTCGGCCCGGAGCATGGGCAGCCGCCGGGAGGACGCCGGCGACGACAGCGTCGACTGGCCGTTGCTCCCCAGGCCCGCCATCGTCGCGTCTCTCTTCGCGGGACGACGACGTTAGCAAAGGGGGGCTAATACACTTAGCATACTGGTTTTTAAAAAACTCACGAACGGAGGGTAAAAAGGTTGGCAGCCTGGATGTTTTCCCCCTCTCTTTTTTTATCGTCTTCGCCCGCGCACATTGAGTATGCTCTCTCTCGCGCGTTGCTTCCCCTTCTTCTCTTCCCTCTCCTCTCCTCTCCACTCGCCCAAAAATGGGAAATCAATTATCCGGACTGATGGATGGCCGCGATTACGTACGTACTGACTCGCGGCGGCAACGGAAGCAGGCGTCAGAGCCAGAACCGAGTGAGCCGTCCGCTGCCGCCATGCACTCACTACCCCGGATCCTACTAACGTTCGATCTGCGCCTCAGTGTCCGATAAGCGAAATGGAATCCGATGATGGTCGAACCCCCTTCTTTCTGAGCGGCTTTCTCCTCGGCCTTCTGTAGTATCGGCAGCAGGTCACTTTCATGGAGCTCGACTTTCTAATGGTCAATTAGCGAAGCTGTCATCTCTCCGACAAATCACTATGCGGGATCTCATCCGATCGGCTTTTGCCGCCGTCGCTGTCTCTTCTGCTTTAACTTGTCCCGGGGCGGCCGGGCCGCCGCATGACGGTGATCAATCTTCGCCTAATCTGTCACCGCCGCCGTCGCGTCGTGCGATACACGGGCGCCGCCGGCGCGCGTCATGCCTGCCCCACCATGTGCTCTCTGGTACTTGGTACCTTTCAGCGAGAGGGATAGCTATAGTCGTCCTTTCAGCACTGCCCGAGGACGCTATTTATTTGCTTACATTGAGCCGAGTGATGAGCAAGGCACTTGCTGCATGGGTCCGCCGTTCCTTTAGCTGAAGGGCGGAGGCTGCATGCTGCACGAAGTAGCGTGCGCGGAGACCTCGCTACTAATCGCGACTTTGATTGCCGGCATGCCTGTCTAGGCCTCGATCACTTCATGCATGCTTGTCACCGTCAGTCACTTCCACTGTATGCCTGCCACAACGGGACCGCCTAGCTATCTACCGCCTTCGTCGTCTATCTTCCACTGTCTATCCGTCCGAGCTGCTTTGAGCACTGCTTACACTTTTGCTGCTGCCTGCCGACGCCGCCGTCGCCGCCGTCGTCGCTGTCACTGCCGCTGCCGCTTGTTGGTGCTGGTGACGGCTATAGCTGCTGGCTGGCACACTCGCTCGTCCGTCCGTCCGTCCTCCGTGGAAGCGCTCGCTCGCTCGCTCCGCTTTTGGACCGAAAGAGGAGAGGAGTAGAAGTTGTCGGAGCTAGGGAGGCGTGGGTGCGTGCTTCGTGCGCTTCCTTCCACGGCCCCCGTCCGTCCGTCCGTCCGTCCGTCCGTCGGTCGGTCTCCACGAACGAAGACGATGACGGCGGCGGCGGCGGCGAAAAGAGCTGGCGTGAGTGCGTGCGCGTGCGTGCGTGTGTGCGCACCGCCAGCGAGACAAGACGAAGCTCGACGCCGCCGCTGGAAAGTAAGAAACATTTCAAGCGCGGGACGGACGATGGAGTGTGGTGCGTACGTAGTATGTACTAGATGGGGAAGGCCGCCCTCCTCCCGTCGCCGCCGGCGTCGGGACGTACGAGGAGGGGAAAGAGAGCGGGAGAGAGCGGGGCCATGCAGAGTGAGTGAGTGAGCGCGCGCATGCCTCCTCCGTTCGTTCGTACGAGTGCGTCTGTCCGTCCGTCCAGCTGCCTAGCTGCCAGCTACTACTATAGTACACCCAACGGGCTTACCAGCTAGGCTTCTCTTCTAGCTAGCTTCCTCCTCCTCTTCAAGCATTCCAACGGACGGCTGGCTGTCGGTCGGATCTTCCCCCTCCTCCGGCTCCGGCCGCTCTCTCTCTCTCTCTCTCTCTCTCTCTCTCTCTTTC
>JAAUYK010031479.1_pt1 | contig 16083 bp, 13 predicted proteins | sample 7278021 | NCBI WGS metagenome assembly JAAUYK01 (sample SAMN14350223, study PRJNA611818) | marine sediment metagenome | isolation source: surface marine sediment (1.8m) | place: French Polynesia: Moorea | collected 2018-08
ATACTGATAAAGCGATAGCGCTGCTTGAAAGGGCGCTGCGTATCGAACCCGGTAATGCGCTGCTCTGGCATCAATTTGCACAGGTACGTTTGCAACAAAGTAACTGGCAGCAGGCAATAGCGTTGGCCAGAAAATCCAATGCACTGGCTGGTAATGATCAGGTGCTCAAGTCACGCAACTGGGCAGTTATAGCCAGTGCCTATGAAAAACTTGGAGATCCAGAAAAGGCAAAAGAAGCACGTAGACAGCAACGTCTTAGCGGTTAAGTACTGATGGTTTTTTCCCTTTTATCATATAGGCAAACGCTATAATTTCAGCAATTGCGACATACAGGTCTTTGGGTATTTCTTCACCCAGTTGCAACATGGAAAGTACATTCACCAGTTCGGGTTCTTCCCTGATAGGAATGTTATGCTCGGCAGCAATGGCGAGAATTTTTTCTGCAATATCAGCATTTCCCTTGGCAGATAACCTGGGTGCGCTTTCACCATCATAGTAAAGTGCAACAGCTTGTTTTTGTTTATGTGTCATAACTTCACACTAATCAGTCGGGTTTCCGGGATGTCAGGTTTGCTTTGTAGCTGTGCTTGCTGAACATGCTGCAACGCTTGTAGTGATACTCCTTTGTTTTGCAGGTTGTCATTGAGTTTTTGCAGATGGTCTTCAATAAGTGAATCTATCTCCTGATCTCCGGACCACAGCGAAATATGCATTTCTGTGCCATACATGGATGCCCTTGCAGACAGGCTGCCGCCATTTTCAAATTCAACGTCCAGGTTCACCGTCCATGTTTTGCCTGGTTGCTCGTTGTCATCAGAATTTTGTTCCTGCTCTAATTCCAGTTTGACCAGATCCAGATCGTTATCGTCTTTAACAGGCAATTCAAATCGCCATGTTGATAGCGGTTGCGTATCTGTCACGATGGATCGCGCCTGGTTGGTCTCTATTCGAGCAAGTGCTGACTCGACCTGTTTACCGATGTTTTCCATATCCATTTGCTTTTCAGACGCAATCAAAGGTAAGCCTGTCTTAACTGCTGTATTAGTTGCAGCTGTATAGCTATTCGTTTTTGTGCCGGTAACCATTTGCGGTTGTGACGAGTCGAACGAAGAAGTCGTTGCTGTTGTGACTGGTGTTGATGAAGATGGCTTTGTGCTCGCCAATGTTGAGGCAGATGGAAACTTTGGCCTGGTTTTTTCTATTGCTCTGAACAGCTGTAATAAACCGGCTTTCAGATCGTTGCCCGGTAACAGTGCTTGCCATTGTGACAGCGCAGGCGTTTGGGCTCGTGCGTTATTAAGCATTTTAGCCTCGAGAAACAGCCCGGAGTCTTGTAATGCCGTTTTCAGTCCGCCTGCGGATTCCAGTAACCTCGATGTTGGCAAGCTGTCGACAATTTTCTGTAGCTGTTTCCTGACTGGTAGCGGTAATAATTCCGTTGTGCTCTTTGCTTCTGTTCTCGCATGTTGAAAAACGGTATTCAGTTTTTCCATACCGGTTTGTTTGGGTAGTGTTTCTCGCAACAACTGCTGCTGCAGTTGTAATTCAGTAACCGGGCGCTGCTGTGGTTCAATCTTGAGAATAGCGGGGTTATTGTTTTGAATGACCCTTAGGGTAAGTATGTCACCAGTCTTAACATTTAACGGTTGTCTTGATTGAGCCTCAACCAGCTGATCCTGTACTTTTAGAACGACAGCATTGCCTGGACGTCGCTCGACGACGGCAGCACTCATCAGCTTGCCGACCAACCAACTTTTCAAATCGACGGCTGTAGTCTGCGCGGCAGGCAAACGGGACAGTAATGATGCTTGGATATCCATACCAGCGTAACGACAGGCAGGTATAAAACTTTAGAAATAACAGCTGTTTATTTAACAATAGATACAGCGATACGAGCTGACATCTAGCATACAAACGGGCGGGTTACTCGTAGTATTCTGCTGTATAGCGCCACGCCTGTGCCGGACATTCACTGGCCGCCATACCGGCCTTCTTTTTCAATTCGGTCATGAAACGTGCTGGTTCTGGTAATGTTTCCCATACCACAGGCAAAAAAGTCGCTTTTTTACCGTTCTTCTCGATAATTAGACCATCGTGACCGGGTCGCAGTTGACCGATTAAGTCTGCTTCATCATCAAACTGAATGGCCGTTGCCGGCGTCAGTATGGACAAACTCAGTGTTGTTTCGGACCACTCGTCTTCACAAAGAGGTGCAAAACGCGGGTCATTGAATGCTGCAGCGTGCGCGTAGTAGCAGACGGCTTCAGTCAGTGGCCTGTCAGCATGTGTATTGCCGATGCAGCCGCGCAATTGACCATTTTTCTTGAGGGTTACAAAAACAGCATAATGACTGCAAAGTGAATCCTGATAGCTATCCCTATCAGGCTGTAACGGTCCTTGCCCATCAAGTCCTCGTTGTATGCTCTGGCGCATCAATTCAAACACCGTGCTTTGTTCAGTCGTAGATAATATGCGTTGTTCACAAAGCGCATAGGCACCGTAACCGACAACCTTGTCACGTGGCCCGGCTGTATCGCCAGAGTTTCGCAAGTCCAGCGTTTCCAAACTCATATTTTTTGCATTGGCCACTTTCAGTAGCCCACGCAAAGGCATGCAGCCACAGGCCTGTTCCGGTTTTATGTCCTGGTAGGCAAAGCCTTCTATTAACCGTGTTGTTTCTGCGTCAATTTTTCGAGCGTGCTGATAATCATGGTAATGACTCAGGTCAGAACTAACGACAATCAGTGTTTCCTGTTCGCCCCAGAGCTGTTCCAATAGAGATGCAACCTGTTCGGCAGCCGCATTGCCAATAACAATGGGAATCAGCACAAATTGATCGAGTGTTTTTTGTAGAAACGGAAGATGTACCTCGAGACTGTGCTCATCACGATGCGCCACATCCATGTATTGCACAAACGGCAAATCTGAAATGCTTGCTAGCGCCTCGGTATCAAGGGGAATGTTGCCCAGGGGTGAAGCGAAATGGGTATTGGTGGGGATGGCCGCCCCCTCTACGAAGACACGATGTGCCGGCCCTAGTAGAACAACCCGTGTTATTTGTTCACGCTGGCGAAATAGATTGGCATAAGCAGTGGCAGCGACAGGGCCCGAGTAGATATATCCGGCATGAGGAACAACCAGCGCCTTTACTGGCCCGGATAACGACGGTTCAGTCGTCAGCAACTCATCAAGGTCTGCGTCCAGTATGGCCGCATCTACGGGGTAAAACATGCCTGCTACGGCCGCAGGCCGTATCGATATTTTTGTGTGTTTATCAATTATTGAATGCATATTGAACTAAACTATAAGTAACCATGCTTAAGTATAGTAACTAAAGTCTGATCTGAACGAGAAAGTAGCATGACGATGCAAACGCTTACGACAACACGATATTGGCATCGGCTTGAAGATGGACGTATTCAGTGCGATCTGTGTCCCCGTGCCTGCAAACTACATAACGGGCAACGCGGTCTTTGTTTTGTCAGGCTATGTGAAGATGATCAGATATATCTAACGACATACGGGCGCTCTAGCGGTTTTTGTATCGACCCGATAGAAAAAAAACCACTGAATCATTTTTACCCTGGCTCCTCCGTTCTTTCGTTTGGTACCGCAGGATGCAATCTCGCCTGCAAGTTTTGTCAGAACTGGGACATTAGCAAGTCCCGGGAAATGGACACGCTGGCAGATAGCGCCAGCCCTGAACTGTTAGCGAAAACGGCAGAAAATCTTGGCTGTGAAAGTATCGCCTTTACCTATAATGACCCCGTTATATTCCACGAATATGCCATTGATGTGGCACAGGCGTGCCGGCAACGCGGCATAAATACCGTTGCCGTATCAGCGGGATACGTATGTCCTGAGCCGCGGGCGGAGTTCTATGATGCCATCGACGCGGTCAATATTGATCTGAAGTCATTCAGTGAAGACTTTTATTATCGTCTTACAGGCAGCCATTTAGCACCGGTACTGGATACTCTTTGTTATATAAGACACGAGACTGATGCCTGGCTAGAGATAACGACCTTGCTGATCCCGGGAGAAAATGACAGCAATGACGAAATCGAACAGATGACTCAGTGGATCGTAAAGGAACTGGGACCAGAGGTGCCGTTACACTTTTCAGCCTTTCATCCCGATTGGAAAATGCGGGATACGGAACATACACCACTTGCTACGTTACAAAAGGCCCGTGAGATTGCGATAAACAACGGACTATACTATGTCTATACCGGAAACGTGCATGACATCGATGGCGATACGACCTATTGTCATGCCTGCGGCGCCCCATTGATCATCAGAGACTGGTATACCTTAAAAGACTGGCACCTTGGTGCAGACGGCCAGTGTTTGAATTGCGGGCATCACTGCCACGGCAAATTTCACGATAGTCCCGGGGACTGGGGCGCCAAAAGAGTGCCGGTGCGGCTTGCCGCTGCAAGCTGATTAGCACTGTTTCTACTTCACTGATTCATCTTGAAAAAGCCCGATTTGACCTGTACTATGCGCAGCGCAATTACGGGCTAGCTGATTCTTCATGTTAGTTTGTAATTAGATAGAGAACAGTTGCGGGGTGGAGCAGTCTAACAAGCGTTGGGCTCCCGGCATCGAAAAGCTCCGAAGGTCGCACAGCGACCAGTTGTGAAGATAGAGAACAGTTGCGGGGTGGAGCAGTCTGGCAGCTCGTCGGGCTCATAACCCGAAGGTCGCAGGTTCAAATCCTGCCCCCGCTACCAAATTTGTGCAGGCGACTGTACATAGAGACTCAATCAATACTGGTTTAGTCTCCTGAAAAGCCCCTCTTCAGGGGCTTTGTTGTATGCAGGGAAGTAGTGTTAGCGCGGTCCGCGTAAATTGGCAGTTTTAGCAATACTGTCTATAATTACTGCAAATTTTGTGGTGTTAACAAAATGGGCTTCGCGCCCATTTTTTATTTTGGGCATATGCATAGACAAAACCAGGCAATATTCGACTTGTTTGAGCCGGAAGTTTCAGGCCTTGGCTACGAGTTGCTCGGCATTGAAATGGGACGTAATGGCGGCGGTTCGTTATTGCGAGTCTACATTGACAAGGAAGATGGCATAACGATTGACGACTGCGTCCTTGTAAGCCACCAGTTAACAGGGTTGCTCGATGTAGAAGACCCAATAGAAGGCAAGTATGAACTGGAAGTCTCATCGCCAGGATTAGACAGGCCGCTTTTTACTCTGGGACAGTTTGAGCGATTTTTAGGTGCATCAGTAAAGTTGAAATTGCACACTAAATTGAATGACCGACGTCGCATTGTGGGTGTATTGCTGGCAGTCGAAAATGACAACGTGATACTTGATTGTGAGGAAGAAGAGCTGGTTGTGCCTTTTAACCTGATAGAGCAGGCAAGGCTGGTTCCGGATATTTAAATGGTGACGGTATAACAAATGAATAAAGAGATATTAATGGTTGTTGATGTTGTTTGTAACGAAAAAGGCGTTGCAAAAGACATTATCTTTGAGGCCATCGAAGCGGCGTTGGCCAGTGCGACCAAGAAGCGTAATCGTGAAGATATTGAAGCCCGCGTACAGATTGATCGCGAAACCGGCGATTACGAAACCTTTCGTCAGTGGGAAGTCGTCGATGAAGAGGACCCGGAATTACTCGAATTTGTACCTACGCGACAAATAAAACTTGCCGATGCCAAAGATAAAGATGCTGATATTGAAATCGGCGGCTTTATTGAAGAACCAATGCCGTCAGTCGAATTCGGTCGTATTGCTGCACAGGCTGCAAAGCAGGTAATCGTTCAGAAAGTCAGGGAAGCAGAACGTGCCCAGGTCGTTGATGCATATGCCGACCGCGTCGGTGAGATGGTCAGCGGTGTCGTGAAGCGAACGGACAGAAGCGGTGTCATTATTGACCTCGGCAATAACGCCGAGGCGTTTATACCGCGTGAACAGCTAATCCCCAGGGAAGCGATGCGGCCCGGAGATCGCATCCGTGCCTTTTTGAAAGAGGTGAGGGAAGAAGTTACGCGTGGTCCCCAGCTTTTCCTCAGTCGTACTGCGCCGGAACTGCTGATTGAATTATTTAAAATTGAAGTGCCTGAAATTAACGAGGGCATGATCGATATCATTAATGGCGCCCGTGATCCGGGACAGCGCGCCAAGATTGCCGTTAACGCTAACGATCCGAGGATAGACCCGATTGGTGCCTGCGTGGGCATGCGTGGTTCCAGGGTTCAGGCGGTCTCAAATGAGCTTGGCGGCGAACGTGTCGACATTATTCTATGGGATGAAAACCCTGCACAGTTCGTTATCAATGCCATGGCACCTGCAGAAGTGGCGTCAATCATGGTTGATGAAGATGAACATGTGATGGACGTGGCCGTTGCCGAAGAAAACCTGTCACAGGCCATTGGCCGAGGCGGGCAGAACGTCAAACTGGCCAGTGAATTGACGGGTTGGGAACTGAACGTCATGTCGGTGCAACAGGCCGAAGAAAAAAGCGAAGCTGAATCAGAAACACTGCAAGCCATGTTCAAGGAACAGCTCGATGTTGATGATGAAATTGCACTCATCCTTGCGCAGGAAGGTTTTTCCAGTATTGAAGAAGTGGCGTATGTACCGGAAAAGGAAATGCTGGCAATCGAAGAGTTTGATGAAGAACTGGTAACCGCATTACGTGACAGGGCAAGAGATTTATTGCTTACCCGTGCAATTGCCAAGGAAGAACAACTGGGCGACAACAAACCCGCGGAAGATCTTCTTGGCATGGAAGGTATGGATGATGAACTGGCATTTGAACTGGCCAGTATGGGCGTCATCACGATGGAAGACCTTGCCGAGCAGTCAGTAGACGAGTTACTGGATATTGCGGGTATGGATTCAGAAAGGGCCGGTGCGCTGATCATGACCGCACGTAAACCCTGGTTTGAAGAAGCAGAAGCTGCTGAAGAAGCAGAGCAAACGAGTTAATTAAGGGAAGGATCAATGCCTGATATTACAGTCAGTGAATTTGCCGCCGATGTGGGTGTACCAGTCGATAGGCTTCGTGAACAGCTTGTTGAAGCTGGCCTGTCAGAAAAGAACGAACAGGACACTATCACCGATGATGAAAAGACCCAGTTGCTTGCGTTTTTACGTAAAAAACATGGTAAAGATGCTGATGCAGAACCACGCAAGATTACACTTCGCAGAAAGACAGTCAGTGAATTAAAGGTACCGGTTTCCGGACAGGGAAGGGCAAAACCACGTTCCAAGACTGTCAGTATCGAATTTCGTAAGCGCCGTACTTATGCCAAACGCAGTGATGTTGCAGAAACACTGAAGCAGGAACAGGAAGAAGAAGCAAAACGACTGCAGGCAGAACAGGCAAGCCGAGAGGCAGAAGAAGCTGCTAAACAACAAGCAGAAGAAGAAGCCCGTCAGGCTGCTGAAGCCGAGAAACAAGCCGAACTTGAATCGCAGGAAAAAGCGGCCGTGGAAGAGGCTGCAAAAGCCGAACAAGAGTTGCAGGCAGCTGTGTCTGAAGAGCCGGCCCCTGCCACCGAGTCAGCACAACCGCCTGCCGCAGATAAGGCCGCGCTGGAGCAACTGGCAGACAAAAAAACCGGTGCAGATAAAGACAAGGAACGTGCTTTCAAGGATGAGCGTCGTCACGGTCGTGAAGAATTGCACGTGGCTACCAAAGGTAGCGGACGACGTCGCAAAAAGGCCAAGGCCAAACCGGTCGTACAGCCATCTACAAATAAACAGCATGGTTTTGAAAAGCCAACCGCCCCGGTAGTCAAAGAGGTGGATATTCCGGAGAGCATCACCGTATCTGACCTTGCCCAAAAAATGTCTATCAAGGGCTCTGAAGTGGTCAAGGTTTTAATGGGATTGGGCACGATGGTCACGATTAACCAGACCATAGACCAGGAAACGGCGGCAATCGTTGTTGAGGAAATAGGTCATAAGCCCAAGCTCATGAAAGAAAATGCGCTTGAGGAAGAAATGATTCAGGCGGCACAGCAGGACGGTGAACAAGTTACGCGTGCACCCGTTGTTACCATCATGGGGCACGTCGATCATGGTAAAACGTCACTGCTGGATTACATTCGTCGCTCCAAGGTAGCGTCGGGTGAGGCTGGTGGCATTACCCAGCATATTGGTGCTTACCGGGTAAAAACTGACAATGGCGATATTGCATTTCTGGACACACCTGGCCACGAAGCTTTTACCGCGATGCGAGCCCGAGGCGCCAAGGTTACAGATATCGTGATCATTGTTGTGGCAGCCGACGATGGCGTCATGCCGCAAACAGAGGAAGCCATCAAGCATGCAAAGGCAGGTGATGTTCCAATCATTATTGCAGTTAATAAAATTGATAAAGAAGACGCCGACCCTGATCGCGTCAAACAGGAGTTATCCAAGCACGAGGTCATCCCGGAGGATTGGGGTGGCGATACCATGTTTGTTAATGTTTCTGCCAAAACCGGTCAAGGCGTTGACGATTTACTCGAAGGCATTCTGCTAACCACTGAAATCCTTGAACTGACTGCCTCTGCAGATGGTGCCGCGACTGGCACCGTTGTTGAATCGAGGCTTGATAAGGGCAGGGGACCGGTTGCCAGTATTCTTGTACAAAGTGGCCAGTTGAAAAAAGGCGACGTCATCCTGAGTGGCCATGAGTTTGGTCGTGTACGTGCGATGGTTGATGACACGGGTAGTGAAGTCACGGAGGCTGGTCCATCCACGCCGGTGGAAGTACTGGGTTTATCAGGCACACCCAATGCTGGTGATGAAATGATCGTTGTGCCTGATGAAAAGAAAGCCCGTGAAATTGCCTTGTTCAGGCAGGGTAAATATCGTGAAACCAAGATGGCCCAGCAGCAGGCGGCAAAGCTCGAAAACGTCATGTCGCAAATGCAGGAAGGCGAAACTGTTGCATTAAACCTGCTTATCAAGGCGGACGTACAGGGCTCTTCCGAGGCACTCGTGGATGCGCTGACAAGATTGAGTTCTGACGAAGTGAAAGTCAGTATTATCAGTAGCGGTGTTGGCGGCATCACTGAATCCGATATAAACCTGGCTATGGCCTCATCGGGTATCGTTATTGGTTTTAACGTACGTGCAGATGCCAGTGCCAGGAAGCTGGTTGATGCGGAAGGTATTGACCTGCGTTATTACAGTATCATCTATGACGTCATTGATGATGTGAAAGCCGCTATTAGTGGCTTGTTGTCACCGGAAATACGCGAGCAGATTATTGGCATAGCGGAAGTCAGAGATATATTTCGTTCGCCTAAATTTGGTGATATTGCCGGTTGTATGGTTACAACGGGCTATATCAAGCGCAGCAATCCGATACGTGTCTTGCGTGACAACGTTGTTATTTATGAAGGCGAACTCGAATCGTTAAGACGTTTCAAGGATGATGTTGCCGAGGTTAAATCTGGCATGGACTGCGGTATCGGTGTTAAGAACTACAACGATGTTCGCGTTGGAGACCAGATAGAAGTGTTTGAGCGCATCAGCGTGGAACGCACTATCGAGTGATATGCCAAGAGAATTTGGCCGCAACCGGCGAGTGGCCGGTTTTATCAAACAGGAACTGGCAACACTCGTTCAAAAAGCATTTCCACTAAGCGATTACGGCATGATTACCGTGACGGATGTGGATGTTAGCCCTGATCTGAAAAACGCAAAAATCTTCTTCACCGCTTTTGGTGATAAGCATAATCCCGATGAACTGGTAAAAGCGCTAAACGATGAGTCTGCCTCACTGCGCCATGACCTTTCTCGTGTCATGACCTCAAAGGGTGTGCCGGCATTGACGTTTATGTACGACAAAACCATTGCCCAGGCGCAGCGTCTGGATGAGATCATCAGTTCCAGTTCTTTCCATACAGACGTTGAAGACGACCCAAAATCTGACTAGCCATGGCCAGACAACGAAAACAACGCGGCCGCGCTGTCAACGGTATCTTGCTTCTTGATAAGCCGGCCGGTATCAGTTCCAACCAGGCATTACAACGAGTCAAAAGGCTCTTCAATGCAGCCAAGGCCGGCCATACCGGCAGCCTGGATGTCCCTGCTACTGGCCTGTTGCCTGTTTGTCTTGGTGAGGCTACCAAGGTGTCTGGTTTCCTACTGGATGCCGACAAGACCTATATTGCCACCGGTAGCCTCGGAGTGACGACCACTACCGGCGATGCCAGCGGTGAGATACTGGAAGAAAAGTCGGTACCGCAACTGACAGAGCAGCAGCTGGTTTCGATCCTGGATCGTTTTCGTGGCTGTATTGAACAGGTGCCTCCGATGTTTTCAGCGCTAAAGCATAATGGTCAGCGTCTTTATAAGCTGGCATACCAGGGAATTGAGGTTAAACGTGAGCCAAGGCAGATCGAGATATACAAACTGGATTTACTGGCGTTATCCAAAACAGAATTTACCCTGAAGGTGCACTGTTCAAAAGGCACGTATATTCGTACCCTCGTGCAGGATATCGGCGCCGCCATAGGGTGTGGCGCTCACACCAGCATGTTAAGGCGCTTGCAAAGCGGGCCCTTTAACGAGGAGCAAATGCTGACCCTGGAACAGCTGCAGGAAAAGGCAGATGCCGGTGAAGCCGACCTGGATGCCTGCCTGTTACCGATGGATTTGTCACTGCCGCATTTGCCCGGGATTACCCTGACAAAAGATGTTGCGCATTATCTCTGTCAGGGACAAGCGGTGAGTGCCAATGGTTTAGCTGCTACCGGGCTGGTGCGGATATATCAGCAGGAAGGCCCCTTTCTGGGCATTGGCGAGCATAAAGGCGACGGACGTGTCGCCCCTAAGCGATTGATTAATATAAACTAATTTAGATTCCATAGAATTGTTAAATAAATCAATGGTTTCACTTGTTACACCCTAATTGCGCGGTTACAATACGCGCCAATTTTTGAGACTAGAAAGTTCAGGAGCAATATTAGTATGGCATTAAGTCATGATCAGAAAGCAGGTATAGTGAAGGACTACCAACGCGATGCGAACGATACCGGTTCACCTGAAGTCCAGGTTGCCTTGTTAACGTCACGTATTACCGACCTGTCAGGCCATTTCAAGGAACATAACAAGGACCATCATTCCAGACAGGGCCTTCTTAGAATGGTAAATCAACGTCGTAAATTGCTTGATTATTTAAAGAACAAAGATATCAATCGCTATCGCGATTTGATTGGCCGCCTTGGTCTGCGTAAATAAACCTTTTTGTCTTATTTACGAGTAAGCCATAGAACATAACCCGCTTCTGCGGGTTTTGGCGTTTTTGAAACACACAAATTTAACAGTTAATTACTTATAAGCACTCGGTAGGAAGATCCATGAACGTGGTAAAAAAAGAATTCAAATTTGGTAATCATAATGTATTCCTGGAAACAGGCAGGATAGCTCGTCAGGCAGGTGGTGCTGTTCTGGTCGGGATGGACGATACGCGGGTATTGGTGACCTGCGTGGCAAAAAAAGAGGCCAGGGAGGGACAAGACTTTTTTCCATTAACGGTTGATTACCAGGAAAAGACATACGCCGCAGGCAAAATTCCGGGTGGTTTTTTCAAACGCGAAGGACGTCCTTCAGAAAAGGAAACGTTAACCAGTCGACTTATCGACCGCCCAATACGCCCGCTTTTCCCGAAAGAGTTCAAGAACGAAGTACAAATCATCGCCACGGTGCTTTCGCTGGATCCGGATATTGATCCTGATGTCCCTGCAATCATCGGCGCTTCCGCTGCGATTAGCCTGGCAGGTGTGCCATTTAACGGTCCAGTTGGCGCAGCACGTGTTGGTTATAAAAACGGCCAGTATATGATTAACCCGTCTTTTAAAGAGCTGGAAGATTCTGAGCTGGATCTGGTTGTAGCCGGTACATCGACATCAGTATTAATGGTCGAATCAGAGGCTAAACAGCTTTCTGAAGAAGTTATGCTCGGTGCGGTTATGTTTGGGCATGAACAATTCCAGGTTGTTATTGAGAACATCATGGCACTGGCTGCCGATGCTAAAACCCAGGCCTGGGATTGGACGGCACCGGAAAAGGACGAAACGCTTCAAAACGAAGTCAACAATCGTGCCGGTGATTTACTACGCGAGGCCTATAACATTCGTGACAAGCTGGAACGTAAAGAGCGTGTCAGTGAGGTGAAGTCTCAGGTAGTTGAGGCTTTAACCGAGGGTGATGAACCCCAATGGACAGCAGGCCAGATTGTTGAAGTCTTCGAGTCTCTGGAAAGTCACATTGTTCGCCATAGCGTTTTATCCGGTGAAGACAGAATTGATGGACGCGATCCTAAAACTGTTCGTCCTATCACCATCGAAACCGGCGTACTACCAAGAACTCATGGTTCCGCACTGTTTACGCGAGGCGAAACGCAGGCGCTGGTCGTTACCACGCTGGGTACCCAGCGTGATTCCCAGATTATCGATGCCATCGAGGGCGAGCGCAAAGAACCTTTCATGTTTCATTACAACTTCCCGCCATTTTGTGTCAACGAAACCGGCCGTGTAGGTTCGCCGAAACGACGTGAGATAGGTCATGGTCGTCTTGCCAAGCGCGGCATACTTGGAGTCATGCCTAACATGGACGAATTTCCATACTCAATACGTGTTGTATCAGAGATTACTGAATCTAACGGATCAAGCTCAATGGCATCAGTCTGTGGTAGCAGTCTCGCTTTGATGGATGCAGGTGTTGAACTGGATGCACCTGTTGCAGGTATCGCCATGGGTCTTATCAAGGAAGGCGACAAGTTCGTTGTCCTGTCAGACATCATGGGTGATGAAGACCATCTCGGTGATATGGATTTTAAAGTGGCCGGATCGGATAAAGGCATTACAGCATTACAGATGGACATCAAGATTGATGGCATTACCAAGGAAATTATGGAAGTCGCATTGCATCAGGCCCAGGAGGGTCGCATGCATATCCTTGGCAAAATGAACGAGGTCATGTCCAGGCATAACGAAGAACTTTCTGAATTTGCGCCACGTATTACTACTATCAAGATTCATCCTGACAAGATCAGGGATGTTATCGGCAAAGGTGGTGCGACCATACGCGCCATTACTGAAGAAACTGGCGCTACCATCGATATTGATGATGATGGCACCGTCAAGATTGCCGCAGTTGACAAAGCGGCGGGCGATGACGCATTAAAGCGCGTTGAACAAATCACCGCGGATATCGAAGTCGGCAAGATCTATGAAGGCCGCGTAGCCAAGCTGATGGACTTTGGCGCTTTTGTGAATATCCTGCCCGGCAAAGATGGACTGGTACACATTTCCCAGATATCAGAAGAGCGGGTTGAGAACGTCAGCGATAAACTCAGCGAAGGTCAGATGGTTCAGGTCAAGGTACTGGAAATTGACAGACAGGGCCGCGTTCGACTTAGCATGAAGGCAGTCAGCGAGTAAGCTTGCCAGCCATTCACTGAAAAAAGGGCCAGCTGGCCCTTTTTTATTGCCTGAAAAAAAAGTTTTTGGGATTTAACCCTTTTCCCATTCTCCTGCGTCTTTACAAGGACAGTTAAGACAATAAAGGAGAATAAAATGTTGAAACAATTACTTACGCTCGTTTATACGCTGCTGCTCGTAGTGTTAGCGGGTTGCATGCAGACCGACGTGCCAGAGCAAACACCGCCACAAACACAACAGAAAGAAAGGATTGAGCCCATCCCTGAGGTAGACGTTGTTTCCAGGGAAGAGCAACCGGCCAAAGCCATAAAAAAGCAGCAGCCTGTAGAGAGACTGAAAGAACCAGTTGTCAGGCCACGTCTGCACGCCGAATACGATATGTCGGCAGACTATAGTAGCGCCGTTACCGCTAGCCCGGCTTTTAATGGCTATACCGCGCATTCTCGTCCCGACTCAATTCGCCATGCTTCAGAACCGGTGAACCGCGAGAACTATGCACATTACACGGATAACCCGGTAAAGCTTGTCACAGAAGAACCGGTATCGACCTTCAGTATTGATGTCGATACGGGTGCATATGCCAATGCAAGACGCATGATCAACAGTGGTCATCTGCCCCCACAAGATGCCGTTCGGGTTGAAGAGTTTATTAATTACTTTTCTTACGACTATAAAAACGGTGACGATCAAGGCTCACCCTTTATCGTTGCCAGGGAGTTGGCACCAGCGCCATGGCATGATGATAAATACCTTTTGCATATAGGTATCAAGGCGCAGGACATTACGCAGGAGCACATGCCAAACGCTAACCTGGTATTCCTCGTTGATGTATCTGGATCAATGAAGTCAGCAAACAAACTTGGCTTGTTAAAAAGCTCGCTGAAGCTGTTAACGAAACGATTATCAAAAGACGATCGCGTCTCCCTTGTTGTCTATGCCGGTGCGTCAGGTGTTGTATTGTCTCCGACACCAGGAAACGAAACAGCCACTATTGACCATGCACTGGAGCAGCTTACAGCAGGTGGTAGTACCAATGGCGGTGCAGGGATCAAGCTTGCATACAGCATCGCTGAGCAGGCGTTTATTGACGGTGGAATAAACCGCGTCATCCTGGCAACGGATGGTGATTTTAATGTTGGCACCGTTAACCATGAGCAGCTGATAGATTTGATCGAACAAAAACGACAGACCGGCATATCATTAAGCACGCTCGGGTTTGGTCGTGGTAATTACAACGACCATTTGATGGAGCAACTGGCAGACAAGGGTAATGGCAACTATGCATACATTGATACCCTTAATGAAGCACAGAAGGTCCTGGTAGACGAAATGACTTCAACGTTGATGACAGTAGCCAGTGATGTAAAGCTACAGGTGGAATTTAACCCTCAACACGTCAAGGAGTATCGACTGGTTGGTTTTGAAAATCGACACCTTAATCGTGAAGATTTCAACAACGACAATGTTGATGCAGGAGAGATTGGTGCTGGCCATACTGTGACGGCTATCTATGAATTGACGTTGAACAACGGTAAAGCAGGCTACGTTGACCCATTGCGCTATCAGCAAGAACCAGTCACAACTGGAACGGTGGCATCTTCCGATGAACTGGCTTTCTTAAAAGTACGCTACAAGCAGCCCGGAGCTAACAGTAGCCGATTGTTAACCTGGCCAATCAGACGCACTGAAATACAACAGGATATCAATATGGCCTCGGTCAATTTTCGATTTGCCGCTGCCGTCGCCGGTTTTGCCCAGCAATTAAGAGGCGGAAAATACACGGGTGAGTTTGGTTACAAGGACACCCTGGAGCTGGCAAGGGGTGCAAGAGGAGATGACCCGTTCGGTTATCGTGGTGAGTTTCTATCATTGGTTAACCTGGCACAGTCGTTAAGTCTTTCCGGCACATCACAGCTGGATTCGATAAACTATAGTCAACGTTAAAACTACGGGACAGAAGAGCGGGCACCTCTGGTGCCCGCGTACCTAAAAGAATGGATCGTGCTGCTGATTCTGACGAGGTCTTGATGCTACGTTATGCGCGCGGCGATATGGCGGCGTTTGAGATGCTTTATGCGCGTCATAAGGGTCCGATGTTTCGCTACTTGGTGAGCTTATGCAGAGATCAGGCGATTGCTGAAGAGTTATTCCAGGAGGTCTGGGTAAAACTGATTAATGCGCGTTCCAGGTTTTCCGATTCCATGCCGTTTTCAGGTTATTTTTACAAACTTGCCCACAACCACTTTATCGATCATTACCGTAAACAACAGGTCAGAGTAGTGGCCGGGCAGTCATTGCAGGTTAATGATGTGGCGGAACCGGCAACGGAGGCCAGCCCGGAGCAGGAACTGGAAATGCAACAGGCTCAGGGTACGTTTGAGCGCACGCTGAATTCCTTGCCACGTGAGCAGCTGGAGGTGTTTTTACTGAAACAGGAAACAGGTATGTCTTTGCAACAGATTGCCAGTGTGACCGGCGTCGATATTGAAACTGCCAAAAGTCGTATGCGCTATGCAATCACTAAATTACAGTCTGTATTGAGAAAATAAATGTCGACATCTGATCAAAATGACAAAGAACTGGAACAGCTGATGAGTGAAGATTCGGAGCTGTCCCGGCGTTATCGTCAGTTAAATGATCAACTGCCGCCGGCCAGGCTCGACGCCGATATCCTC
>JAAUYK010019848.1_pt1 | contig 16030 bp, 9 predicted proteins | sample 7278021 | NCBI WGS metagenome assembly JAAUYK01 (sample SAMN14350223, study PRJNA611818) | marine sediment metagenome | isolation source: surface marine sediment (1.8m) | place: French Polynesia: Moorea | collected 2018-08
CCCGAGCGGCTCCGCATCCCTCCACCCGTCGCCGAAATGTAGTGCCAACCGCGGAGGCTAAGTGCCCGGAATATCTCGACCACAGCCTCTGAACTGGCGAAGTTGGGCTAGTGTCCTGTCCTGGCCGCGCCGAAGGCCGGATCGCCGCCGCGGAAGAAGACGCGGTGCCAGACCTCCAGCCCGAGCAGGGTCCAGATGCGGCTCTCCTCGTTGCGTCGTCGGCGTGCGTGGGACGCGAGCAGCGCCTCCACCCGATCGCGGGCGAGGACGTCCGCCACGAACGAGTCCCGGCCCAGGAGCAGGTCGTGGGCCATCTCGCGAAGGCCCTGCCGAAACCAGGCGTCCAGAGGCACGCGGAAGCCGACCTTGCGTCGGTCCACGATCTCCGTGGGCAGCAGGCGCCGCGCCACCTCCTTCACCACCCACTTGGTCGTTGCGCCCCGCAGCTTCACGTTCGAGGGCAGTCGGAAGGCCAGCTCCACGAGTCGGTGATCGAGAAAGGGCGGCCGCGACTCCACCGACGCGGCCATGGCCATGCGATCGCCGCGCTCGAGGAGGTTGTCGACCAGCCAGGTGTGGCAGTCGACGTAGAGCATGCGCTGGATCCGGTCGCCGCGCGTGCGGCTCCAGATCTCGCGGTGGCCCGCCCGCTCCTCGCCCTCCAGGAGCCGGTCGCGCTCGGAGCGGGTGAAGGGAGCGAACCAGGTCTGCAGCCGGTCCGCCTCGCTCGGCGCGCTCATCGCCCGAAGCAGGATGCGGACCCGTCCGAGCCGCTCCGGGAGCGATCGCTCCACTCCGCCCAGGAGCCACCCTCGCGCCGAGGGCGGCAACGCCTCTGCGAGCCTCGACCACTGGGCGAAGCGGTACTTGGGATAGCCGGCGAAGAGCTCGTCGGAGCCCTCCCCCGAGAGCAGGACCTTGACGTTCTCCCGGGCCAGGCTCGCAAGACGGAAGACGGCGACGTCGGCTGGCTCGGAGATGGGCGCGTCACGGTGCCAGGTGAGACGGGGCCACAGCTCCTCGAAGTCGGCGGCCCGCACCGACACCTCGTGATGTCGGGTGCCCAGTCGACGGCTGACCGCGGCGGCGTAGGGGAGCTCGTCGAAGCGGGGATCATCGAATCCCGCCGCGTAGGTCTCGACGCCGCCTCCCGCACACAGTCGGGACATGAGGGCCACCACCAGACTGCTGTCGACGCCGCCGCTCAGGTAGGCCCCGACCGGCACGTCGGCCACCATGCGGCTCGACACCGCCTCGGAGAGCGCCGACTCCAGGGACTCGACCGCCCGCTCGGGCTCGATGCTGTCGTCGGAGGGCTCGGTGGGAAGCTTCCAGTAGGGCTCGATCTGCAGCTCTCCGCGCCGACCGAGGCGCAGCCGATGGCCCGGGGGCAGCTTCCGGATGCCCTCGAAGAGCGTGTGGGGGGCCGGCACGGAGCGGTAGGCGAGGTACTCCTTCAAGCTGGCTCGGTCCACCGTGGGATCCGGCAACGCGGCGAGCAGCGCCTTGATCTCGGAGCCGAACAGGAAGAGGCGTCCGTCCCAGTAGTAGTAGAGGGGCAGAACGCCGAGCCGGTCGCGGAAGAGCCAGAGCTCGTCCTCACCCTCGTCGTAGATCGCGTAGGCGAACTGACCGTTCAGGCTCTCCACACCGGAGGCGCCGCGCTCGAGGAACTGCGCCAGCAGGACCTCGGTATCACCCTGGGTGCGGAACGCGTGGCCGAGCGCCATCAGCTCCTTGCGCAGCTCGGCGTAGTTGAAGATCTCTCCGTTGAAGCTGACGTGCGCCGTGCCGCGCGACATCGGCTGCGGGGAGCCCACGGGATCGATGATCGAGAGCCGGCGGTGGCCGAGGCCGACGTCCGATCGCCGCCAGAAGCCCTCGTCGTCGGGACCGCGGTGGACGAGCCGGGCGGTCATCCGGCGCAGCAGGCCCTCGTCCACGTCCGCGCCGTCGAAGCGGCGAATGCCGACGATTCCACACATGCCCGGCTGCGTCTCCCCGATTCGCGCCACGCCCGCGACGACGGCCTGCCGGCCCCATCGTCCTCGCGCCCCCGGGGCTTGAACCGCGGCCGCGCGACGCGACGGGACTCAGGCGCCGCAACGGGTGCGGCGATAGTCTAGGAACAACCCGATAGCCTAGGAAGAACCTGATAGTCTAGGAACGACCCGATAGGCTAGGAACGACCCGATAGGCTAGGAACAACCCGATAGGCTAGGAACAACCCGGTAGGCCGGCGATTCGGCCTGCCGAAAGAGCTCCTCGAATGGCCGCGCCGACAGCCTCGATCTCCGTCATCGTCCCCGCCCACGACGAGGCCGCCGTGATCGCGCGGGGACTGGCTTCTCTGACCGAGGGGGCAAAGCCCGGCGAGATCGAGGTGATCGTGGTGTGCAACGGCTGCCGCGACGAGACGGCCGAGATCGCGCGCAGCTTCGGCGACCCGGTTCGCGTGGTCGAGACCGACCGCGCCGCGAAGCACCACGCCCTCAATTGCGGCGATCGGGAGGCCCGTGCCTTCCCCCGCTTCTACGTGGACGCCGACGTGGTGCTGACGCTCGACTCGATCCGAAGGGTTGCCGACGTGCTCCGCAGCGGCGCGGTCCTCGCGGCGGCTCCCCGCATGCGCGTGGACCTGAGCGACAGGCCGTGGTCGGTCCGGGCCTTCTACGAGGTGTGGCTGCGCCTGCCCTACGTGAACGAGGACCTGCTCGGATGCGGGGTGTACGCGCTCTCGGAGGCGGGGAGGCGGCGTTTCGGAGACTTCCCCGAGATCATCGCGGACGACGAATTCGTCCGACTCCAGTTCGCCCCGGGAGAGCGGCGCGGCGTCGACGGGGCCTGGTTCACGATCGTTCCGCCTCGGACGCTGTGGCGACTGATCGACATCAACGTGCGGCGGATCGTGGGGGACGTGGAGATCCAGGAGCGCTTTCCAGATCGGATCCCGCCGCCCTCGAACGGACACGCGGGCGCGCTGGCGGCGCTCGCCCGGCAGCCGGCGCGCTGGCCGGCGCTCGCCCTCTACGTCGCCGCGAAGCTCGCGAGCCTCGCCGTGTACCGCTGGCGTCGCGCCCGCGGGCGCCACAAGCGCTGGGCCCGGGACGAGACCTCCCGCGCGCCCGCCTCCTGATCGGCTACCCGAGCGAGGCCGGCGCGCGCGGGCCGGCGAGCAGCGCGTCGATCTTCTCCGCCTCCACGCTCGCCGTGTGGCGCAGCCGGACGCAGTCGGCCCCGACCCGGCCCATCTCGTTCAGCGACGCGGCCGGGGTCGCCAACGCGTCCCGCATGGCGGACGCCAGCGCATCGACGTCTCCGGCGGGCACCAGCCAGCCGTTCTCGCCGGGGTGCACCAGCTCTGGAATGCCCGCCACGTAGGTGCTGATGACGGGACGCCCGATCGCCAGCGCCTCCATCAGCACGACCGGCAGCCCCTCCGCGAAGCTCGGCAGCACCAGGGCCCGGGAATCCAGGAGCCGGCGACGAACCTCGCGCTCGTCCACCCACCCGGTGATCTCGACCCGCTCCCCGAGGCCCAGCGCCGCGACGCGCTGCTCGATGGACTGCCTCAGCTCTCCGTCCCCGGCGAGCACCAGGCGCGCATCCACCCCTTCCTTCACGAGTCTCTCCAGCGCCTCGACGAGGACGTGCTGCCCCTTCTGGGCCGTGAGCCGTCCGACGCACACGAAGCTGCGACACGACTCCTCCAGGGGGCGGCTCGCTTCGAAGAACTGCTCGTCCACGGCACAGTGCACCCGCTGGATCCGATCCCAGCGCTCCGGCGCCAACCAGCGGCGGAGCTGGGCGGTCGTGTAGCTGCTGATGCCGAACGCGAACGAGGCCTCGGCGAGCACGCTCGAGAGGGCGTGACCGGAGACGTCGTCGAACTCGTCCGGGCCGTGGTAGGTGACGCTGAAGGGCGGTCCGCCGAGCCGTCGCATCAGCAGGGCGACCTTGGCCGCGTTGGTTCCGAAGTGGACGTGCACGTGCTCGGCCCGCTCGCGGCGCACGACCCCGAGGAAGTAGGCGGCCTCGACCAGGTACGCCAGGTGCCGCAGGAGGCCGCGGTCCCCGCTGCGACCCATCGCGAGGGTCGCTCCGAGCGCCGCGGCGAAGCGCGCCGGATGGTCCAGCGCGATCCGCGCGCAGGCCGCCAACAGCTCCGCCTTGGGCCGACTGAGGCAGTGCAGCGTGATCCCGACCTCCTCGCGATCCGCGGGATCGACGATGAGGTCCTCGGACTCGCGAATGGCCAGGCGCAGGATCCGGTGGCCGAGCGCCTCGAGGGCCCGGATCTCACGGCGGATGAACGTGTGGCTGACCTTGGGGTACTGGGGCGTCAGGTAGGCGAGGACCATCGCGTCACGCATCGACCGGGGTCGAGCGGGCCTGAATGCCAAAGCGGCTGCGGCCGGACGTGTCCCGGTGGGCGGACGGTAGCGGACGCATCCGGGGGTCCGACGCACGCTCTGCCTTCGAAATCGAGGGCTTTTCAACCCGCCCCTCGAGGCAGGCCGAATGGGCTAGCCGTTTCAGCAGGCCTGCCGATCTTCCGATCCGAGACGCGCGCATGGTCGTCTCGATTCTCGTCCGCCACCAGCGGTCCGTCGCGCGGGCGACCCCGGCGACAAGCTCCTAGCATGACCGCGATGCAGAGACGTGCGCCCAGGAGCGCGGTACCGGCGCGCGGAGTCGTTCGCTGATGCTGGTCGGTCCCGGCAACCTGATCGCCTTCGTCGCGCTGCTGGCCTGGATCCCGCTGACGCTGATGCTGTTCATGGCCGTGCGCCCTCCGGTCGCGGCGGTCCTGAGCATCATCGGAGCCGAGATGCTGCTGCCGGTGGGGACCGGCCTCGACCTGCCCGCCGGCATCCTCTTCGACAAGGGCTTCGTGGGCTGCATGGGCGCCCTGCTGGGCTACGCGTTCTTCGCGCCCCAGCGCCTCTCCTGGGCCCGCCCGGGTCGGGGCCCCGACTGGTTCGTGATCGCCCTCCTGGTCGGCGCGCTGGGCACGCATTTCGCGAACCAGGACCCGCTGTTCTACGGACCCACGATCCTCCCTCCCATGCGCCCGATCGACCTGATCGGCACCGTCACCCGCATCATCACGGACTGGTGGCTGCCCTACTTCATCGGTCGCGCGACGATCCGGTCGACCCGTGACCTCAAGACGGTGGCGCTGGTCCTGGCCGGAGCGGGTCTCCTCTACACCCTGCCGATCCTGCTCGAGCTGCGCCTCAGTCCCCAGCTCCACCGCTGGGTGTACGGCTATCACCAGCACACCTTCGGCCAGACCCTTCGCGCAGGCGGCTACCGCCCGATGGTATTCATGTACCACGGGCTCAACCTGACCCTGTTCCTACTCTTCACGGGGCTCGCGGCCTCCATGCTGGTCCGCGCCCGGGTCCAGCTCTTCGGCTTCCCGGCGGCGCTCTCGGTCGGGGTCATCACGGTCGTGCTGTTCCTGTGCAGATCGTTGGCCACCCAGGTCTACGCATGCCTGATGCTCCCGGCCGCCCTGTTCCTCCCTGCGAGGACACAGCTGCTCGCCGCCGTGCTGCTGGCTTCGATCCTGATCGGGTACCCGTTCATCCGAACCGCGGGACTGGTCCCGCTCGATGAGATCGCATCCACCGCCTCGCTCTACGACGAGAACCGCGCCAACTCCCTGCGATTCCGCGTCGAGCACGAAGACCAACTCATCGAGAAGTTCTCCCAGCGGCCGCTGTTCGGCTGGGGCACCTACGCGCGCAACGGGATCTGGAACCTCAGGAGCGGCCGGCTGGAGAGCGTCTTCGACGGGGCCTGGCTCATCGTGCTGGGGCAGCGCGGCCTGGTCGGATACCTGGCGATCTACGGCATGCTGCTCTGGCCGGTCTTCCACGCGTGGAGGAGCCGGCGCTTCGCGCCACGCCGTATCCAGCTCCTGACGGGCGGGTTCAGCCTGATCGTCGTGACGGCCATGCTCGACACCGTGCCCAACTCGGCAGGGACCAGCCCCTACGTGACATTCCTGGCCGGCGTGCTCGCGATGGTCACGCGCGCGGTCCAGAGGGAGCGGAAGGCGCCGGAAGCCACGCCGCAGGCGGTCTCGCCCGAGCTGCCGAGGGCCTCCGCCTTGGCGCAGGTCTCCTACCGGCAGCCGTCCGACGCCAGGGGGCTCGGCTCCCCACGCTGACCCCCCGGGGGCAATCCGCTCGCCCTCCCCCGCCTGCGTTGCAATCGCCTCACCCAATCGCGAGAATGAACCTCGGAAGCAGCGCTGGAGAGACGCAATCGGTTGAGCTGAATCGGGGGCTCCGGCCGGCCGGTCGCAGCCGCATCTGGCGCCACCGCCGCGCTTTCGTGGCGACGGAAGACGCGTGACGGGGCTCACAAGGAGAAGCGCATCCGTGCCGATACAGGCTGCGCCCTGCTGACAGAACATCGATCCCTGCGTGGCGCCATGCTGTGGTCTCGATCGAAGGATTCCCCGACGCCCGTACGCGGATCCGTGCGGGGCGAAGGGAGTGGTTCCAATGGCACGGTCCCAGAGAGTGACTCGGAGCATTCGGTCTTTTTCGGCATGCCTGCTGCTGCCGCTGGCGGCCGTACTGATGCTCCCCTCGGCCGCCTCTTCCCGCGACGCGGCCTCGCTGGGTGATCTGCGTATCGCCGGGGATCCGGATCGCGTCCCGGACTGGTTCCTCCTCCCCGAGATCCCGGTCGACACCAGCACATGGCAGGTCATCGACGTCACGAAGGCCCCCTACAACGCGGACCCGCGCGACAACGGCAACGACGATTACTTCGCCATTCAGGACGCCATCGCTGCCGCCGGCCCCGACACGGTGATCTATCTCCCGCCCGGGACCTACAACATCCTGACGAAGCGCTTCAACCCGGCCGGAGTCCAGCTGAACAAGTCCCGCCTCGTGCTGCGCGGAGCAGGGAGGGACCGCAGCCACCTGAAGATCGACTACGTCGGCGGATACCCGTCGAAGGTCAACGTGATGCCCCAGAACGGCGAGCGGCACCAGATCCTGACCAGCCGCCGCGGCTGGACGGCAGGCTTCGACCGGGGCAGCCGGGAGCTCACCCTCGAGCACACGCGCGAGCTGGCCGTCGGGGACTGGATCAGCGCCGAGGCCGATTACCCGCCCCGTTCGGGCCACACGGCGAACTCCTACGCCTACTTCGCCCGCATCACCCGGATCGACGGAAATCGGGTGACGATCGATCGCCCGCTACGGGACGACATGCGGACCTCGAACCAGCGGGTCTACAAGTTCAACCCCCTCACCTTCGTCGGCATCGAGGATCTGGAGATCTCGATGCCCGGGGTGCCGGAGCACAACTACAACCCGCTGATGCGCCTGCACGGCGTCGCCTACGCGTGGGTCAAGGACTGCCGCATCGGTCCGGGCTTCAACAACATCGTCTCCGTGGGCCACTCGACCCGCTACCTGCTCAGTGGCAATCACTTCAATCACCTCAACATGCCTCGCGCGAGCGGCGGAGCCGCGCTGATGGTGGCCCAGGCCTACGACGGAATCATCGAGAACAACTGGTTCGAAGAGACCAACGTGGGCATCGAGTTCGACCAGTACTCGGGCTCGGGCAATGCCGCACTGTACAACTACCTCTCGAGGCCCAGTATCTGGGGCTGCAAGGCGCCCAACAAGAGCTTCGGGCGACACGTGTTCATCCACGGGCGGTGGGTGCGGAATACGCTCGTGGAGGGCAACGATGGGGTCTGTGCGTTCCAGTGGGACTACTTCTGGGGAACGAATGGCCCCTTCAACACGTTCTTCCGGAACCGCGTACGTCACGACCCGACCTCGAGGGGAACCGGCTGGCTCGGACCCGAGGGCTCCAGCGCCAACCATCCCCAGACCCACGTCAACCTGATGGGAAACTTCGTGCAGCGGCTCGACGGCAACCTCGGAGGCCTGGACGAGCGCAGCGAGGACATGTGGGTCGAGCGAAACATCTCGACGCAGGGCTGCCGGGTGGCACGTCCGACGAACGAAGCCGCCCCGGAATGCGGCATCGGAATGCACCGGTCCGTGCGCACCCGCTGGCACGACAACCCGATCCGCGACGCGGCCCCGGCCTCGTGGAAGAGCCTGAACGTTCCGAGCTCCCTGATCTACCTTGCCGGTCCTCCGGACTACTGGTGTCAGGAGGCGTGTTCCTTCGAGGCCCAGTCGGGTATCGGCGCCTTCGGCGATTCCACGGGCTCCATGTGCAAGCTGCCCGCCCAGATCTGGGCCGAGGGCGGGACCTGCACGCCGCTGACGCAACCTCCGACGGCGCCGGCGGAGACGATTCCGGCCCCAAAGCTGAAGCCGTAGACGCAGTCTGGAGCCGCACGGCGCCGCGCCCCGCAAGGACCTAAAGCCTCCGCCCTCGGGGGTCGATCCAGGATGGGCCGTGCCGCGCCCTTCGGGGCGCTCCACCCGGCAAGGGGTCCTGCGTGCGAATCAGTGTCTTCGGTCTGGGCTACGTCGGCGTCGTCTCCGCCGCCTGCTTCGCTCGGAGGGGCCACCAGGTCATCGGGGTAGACCCGAACGAGGCCAAGGTGGAACTGGTCAACCGGGGCGTGGCGCCCCTGGTGGAGGCGGGTCTGTCGGAGATCCTGGCCGAGGCGGTCGAGCAGCGCCGCCTCCGGGCCACCCCGGACCCCGCCGAAGCCGTCCGGTCCAGCGATCTCTCCCTCGTCTGCGTGGGCACCCCGAGTCGGCCCAACGGCTCGGTGACCACCGACTACCTCGAGCAGGTGGCGAGGGAGATCGGCACGGCTCTCCGGGGCGCCGTCGGCTTCCACGTCGTGGTCGTCCGCAGCACGGTGCTCCCGGGCACCACGACCGGGATCGTCCGCCCGATGCTCGAGGCCCGCTCCGGGAAGCGGGCCGGCGAGGGCTTCGGGCTGTGCTTCAACCCGGAGTTCCTGCGCGAGGGCAGCGCCGTCCAGGATTTCGACCGGCCGCCGAAGACCGTGATCGGGGAGGCCGAGCCCCAGAGCGGCGATCGCCTCGCAGAGCTGTACGCGGACCTCGACGCCCCGCTGCTCCGCGTCGGCATCCCGGTGGCCGAGATGGTCAAATACGCCGACAATGCCTGGCATGGGCTCAAGATCGGGTTCGCGAACGAGTTGGGCAACGTGGCCAAAGCCCTCGGAATCGACAGCCACGAGGTGATGGACCTGTTCTGCCGCGATACCAAGCTCAACCTGTCTCCCGCCTACCTGCGACCGGGACAGGCCTTCGGCGGCTCCTGCCTCCCGAAAGACCTGCGGGCGCTCAACCACTGCGCCCGCGCGTTGGATCTGGAGGTCCCGATCCTGTCCGCCATCCTCCCGAGCAACCGCCTGCAGGTCGAGCGCGCCCTCGACCTGGTCCTGGCGCGCGGCAAGCGCCGGGTCGGCGTGCTCGGCTTCAGCTTCAAGGCGGGTACCGACGACCTGCGCGAGAGCCCCACGGTCGAGCTGATCGAGCGGCTGATCGGAAAGGGCTTCGACGTCCAGGTCTACGACCGCAACGTCAATCTGTCCCGTCTGATGGGCGCCAACCGGGATTTCATCCTCAAGCACGTCCCCCACATCTCACGCCTGATGACCGACGAGCCCGGCGAGATCCTCGAGCGCTGCGAGACCATCGTGATCGGCACCGCGGATCCGGACTTCGGGGACGTGCTCCGGCACCTGCGGGCGGACCAGGTCGTCATCGACCTCGTACGCATCGACATCGGAAGCGACCTTGGCGACCGCTACGACGGCATCTGCTGGTAAGCGCATCCTGATCGTCATCGAGAACCTGCCGGCGCCCTTCGATCGGAGGGTCTGGCAGGAGGCGACGACGCTGTGCCAGGCGGGCTACCAGGTATCGATCGTATGCCCGCGAATGCGGGGATACGAGTCGGACCACGAGGTCCTCGAGGGGATCCACATCTATCGCCACCCGATGCCCCACGAGGCGTCCGGAGCGCTGGGCTATCTGGTCGAGTACCCGGCCGCCCTGTTCTGGGAGTTCGTCTACGCGTGGCGCGTGTTCCTCACCCGCGGCTTCGACGCGATCCACGCCTGCAACCCGCCGGACACCATCTTCCTGGTGGGTCTCTTCTTCAAGCTGTTGTTTCGTCGCCGCTTCGTGTTCGACCATCACGACATCAACCCGGAGCTCTTCGAGGCCAAGTACGGCCGCCGGGGCGTGCTCCACGCCCTGGTCTGCGCACTGGAGCGCTGGACCTTTCGCGTGGCCGACGTCTCGATCGCGACGAACGAGTCGTATCGAGACATCGCCATCGAGCGAGGGGGAATGCGGAAGGACCGAGTCTTCGTGGTGCGCAGCGGGCCCGACCTCGAGCGCATGCGGATCCACCCGCCCGTGGACGGGTACCGGATGGGACGCCGATACCTGGTCGGCTACGTGGGAACCATGGGCAAGCAGGAGGGGCTGAACTACCTGCTGGAGGCAGTGCGTCACATCGTGCTCGACCTGAAGCGGACCGACATCCACTTCGGGCTGGTGGGGGGCGGGGGCGAACTCGAGGCCCTCAAGGGCCTCTCCCGCGAGCTCGGCGTTCGCGACTACGTCACCTTCACCGGGCGCGTCCCGGACCAGGAGATGCTGCGGGTCCTGAATACCGCCGACGTCTGCGTGAATCCGGACGAATGGAACGCGATGAACGACAAGTCGACGATGAACAAGATCATGGAGTACATGAGCCTGGCCAAGCCGATCGTGCAGTTCGACCTCAAGGAGGGTCGGGTCTCGGCGCAGGACGCATCGCTGTACGCCGCACCCAACGACGCACGGGACCTGGCCCGCAAGATCGTCGAGCTGATCGACGACCCGGCTCGGCGGGATCGGATGGGCCGGCTCGGCCGTCAGCGCGTCGAGAGCGAGCTCGCCTGGCCCTACGAGGCGCCGAAGCTGTTGCAGGCCTACGAGACGCTCTTCGCCTGATCCCGTGCCGGTCGCGCGTTCAGGCGGTGCTCGGCCCCCGCCAGGCGAACCCAGCAGTGGGGGCTCGGACCTCGCGCCGCGGGACGGATCGAGCCAGGCGCTCGAGCGTCTCGCGGCGGGCTGCGAGTCCGGGCCTCTCCCCCATCTGGAGCCAATCGAGGATGGCGCCCCAGCGGTGGGCCCAATCATGGCGTCGGAGCGCCCACGAGACGTTGTCGCGGCGGATCCTCGCCTCCTCCACGGGCGAGAGCGAGTCGATCACCTCCGCCACGTGGGTCGCCCCAAAGGGAAGCTCGAGCACGGCTCCCGGCCAATCGAAGAGCTCGCGGAAGGTCTCGTTCCCGGGCGGGTCCCCGATCATCACGGTACCCGCTGCAGCCCCTTCGAAGAACCGGAAGCCGACCTCCTCCTGACCCTGCGTGTCCACCACCCAGTCCACCTTGGCCTTGTTGGCGACGAAGAAGCGCGTTCGCCGGAGGATCTGCGCGAGCTGCTTGCGGTGCTCCTGGGCATCCATCACGGATTCGGCCACGACGCTGTCGAAGAGATACAGCCAGTCGCGCTCCTCCGACAGAGAGAGCATCGCCCGATGGGTGGCCGCCGAGCGTCGCCCCATGTTGTAGATCGCGATGGACCGCTCGGGAGGAATCGGATAGGGGCAGAGCCGGATCGTATCCACGGCCGGTGGTAGGTACCGGACGTCCGCGCCGGAGGCCACGCGCGCTGCCGCGACGCTGTCGTGGCAGCCCAGGACGACCAGGTCGAAGTGCCCGAGCAGCTCCATCTCGCCCTTCCGCTCTGGTACGGAGTGGGCCCAGAGCTCGTCGATCCAGCACACCAGCTTCGCGCAGCGCCGCCGGAGGGGTCCGAGCGGGCCCAACAGCAGCAGGTCGGAGGGGTCCTGGCAGACCACGAAACCCACCTCGTAGTCGCGATCGAGCCAGTCCTCCGCGGGGAGCTCCAGGCGCCGCAAGCGCTCCTCGAGCCGCGGGAGCCGGCGCAGCCTCCGCCAGGCGCGCTGGGCGACCTGCGGGGGTCCGAGGGGAGCGCCGGGAGCCACGATGTCGACGTCGTCCATCTGGGAGAGGACCTGCTCGAGCTCCACGTTCAGGGTCCTGGAAACCCAGGGTCGGACGTAGCGAAACGAGACGACGCAGATCCGCGCGGATCGGGATCGCTGCACGAAGGCCGGCATCAGATCGGCACCGACTCGGGCCACCGCCCTGGTGCCGGCTTCGCGGCCGGCGGCGCAACGGAGCTCGGAGCGCGCATCCGTGCCAGGGACGCGTCGAGGACGATCGCGTAGGTGGGATCCGAATCCAGGTCCCCGAGAGGATTGCTGCACGGGCCGGAGAAATGGAGGACGTAGTTCACGCGCGCCCCTCCGCTCTCCCACGCCGACCAGGCCGTGGGTGTTGCGCAAAAACCACGATACCACCGCCGTCGCTGCGAGGCCGTCGTTTCTGCGGCGCTCGGGTGCCTACCCCATGGGGAGCATGCGAGCATGAAGCCCACCGAGAGGCCCTGGAAGCGTCGCGTGGGCTCGGGCGCCGTCGGGTCCGGAGCCGCGGTCGGGCGCGCGTCAGTCCTCACGCTCGGACTTGGGGCGGCGCGCTTCTTCGAGACAGGCCCGGACCTTCTCCGCCAGCACCCGCACGTTGGGCTCGAGCACCATGGAGTCGTGGTCGCCCGGCACCACGTAGACGTCCACGCCGCCGGCCGCGTAGGGCTTCCAGTGGTTGTGGTGATCCACGATCTCGCGCTCGGCGTTGGCGACGCGTCCCGTGCGCAGTGCGTGGACGCCGCCCAGATCGGGCCGGAACAGCGTGATCTTGCCCGCGTAGGGACGCTTCTCGTAGTGCGCCACGGCCTCGTGGAAGGCCGCGACGATCTGCTCCGATCGGAACTCGGCCGGCGTCAGCTCGCGGGACGTGTGGTCGAAGCGCGTACGGATCTGGTCGAGCTCCCAGCGCACCCGGTTGCGCGCCCAGGTGAAGACGTAGCCGAGGCCCTGGCGGCGCAGGCGCTGCCACTGGATGGTGAGCCGCTCCCCCCACCGGAGCGGCGGCCGCTCGGCGGGCGTGTCGAGCATGATGAGCAGCGCCACTTCTTCGTCCTGGGCGATCAGCTGCTGCGCCATCTCGAGGGCGGTGATCCCGCCGCCGGAGAAGCCGCCCAGGTAGTACGGTCCCTCGGGCTGGAGAGAGCGCAGCTCCTGAAGGTAGTCCCGGGCCATCTCCTCGAAGCGCCGGTGGGGCTCGTCGTCGCCGTAGAGGCCCCGCGCCTGAATGGCGTAGACGGGCTCGTCCCCACCCAGGTGCACGGCCAGGTGACGCAGGTTCAGCACGTTGCCGAACATGCCGGCCACGAGGAAGAACGGCGCCTTGTCGCCGCGGCCCGGCGTCATGGGCACCAGGTAGCGGTACTGGGTCGCCGTGCTCAGCGTGGCGGCATCGGCGGCGTCGCCGAGCCGCTCGCGCAGCAGGGAGGCGAGGCCGGCGACCGTCGGAGCCTGGAAGAGCACCGAGATGGGCTGCTCGATCCCGTAGTCCTTCTTGATCCGCGCGAACAGACGCACCGCGATGAGCGAGTGACCGCCCAGCTCGAAGAAGTCGTCGTGGATCCCGAGCTGGTCCACGCCGAGCAGGTCCTCCCAGATCGCCGCAAGGGCGCGTTCGAGCTCGTCGCGCGGCCCCTCGAAGGCGCTCGAGAGCTCGGGCCGGTGGAAGCGCGTCCGACCCTGGAGCGCCTCCGTGGCCGCCGCCTCGGTGCGGGCGCGCAGGCGATCGAGATCGATCGGACTCGCCACCAGCTCCGACGGCGCCGATCCCGCGAGGATGCGCATCAGGGCCTCGATCCCCTCCTCCACCTCGATCCCGGACTCGTAGGTCTCGAGGAACATCCGCTCCGAGGCGGAGAGCTGACGTACGTCGTGGCCGTGGTCCGCGCCGACCGGAGTGCGCACCGTGACCAGCATCGAGTCGAGGTCGTGGATGCGGCGCACCGTGAACTCTTCGATCTCCACCAGCACCTGACCGGCTTCGTCCGTGAGCAGCACGTCGAAGGCGGCGACGTCGCGCTCGGCCTCGTTGCCGGCGCGACTGCGGACCCAGCTGTACAGCCCGGCCGAGAGCGGTGCGTGCACCCGAACGCGACCGTAGGAGAGCGGCACGTAGGCGGAGCCGCCCGGCTCGTAGCCGGGGATCAGCGGGAGCGCGAATCCGGTGGCCACGTCCATCAGCGCGGGATGGAGCGCGTGGTCGGAGAGATCCGCTTCGAAGCGCTCCTCGAGCGCGATGCGGGCGACCGCCTCGTCCTCTCCCCACGCGACGCGCCGCAGGCAGCGCCAGCGCGGGCCGAAGCGCAGGAAGTCCTCCTGGCCGATCTCGAGCGCCGCGCCGTCGCGATCCTGCAGGCGCTCGGCGCAGCGGCGCTCGATGTCCTCGATCTCGCAGGGCTCCGGTGGGGAACCGGCAGCCGGCAGCGCGCGGCAGCGGGCGTTCAGCTCCCAGACGCCAACCGGGGCCGCGCGGCTCTCGACCAGCACCTCCCAGGCGTCACCGTCGCGCTCGAGCGCGAGGCGGACCTGGCGCGTCTCCGCATCCGGCACCGCAAGGGGGGCGATGAAGGAGACGTCGGCCAGATCGACGTTGGGCGAATCCAGCAGCTCGCTGGCGGCGGCACGGGCGAGCTCCAGGTAGCCGGTCCCCGGCAGCAGCGACTGCCCTTCCCGGGTGCGATGCTCGTCGAGCACCCACAGATCAGAAGCCGAGTAGAGCTTCTCGAAGGTCACGCGATCCGGGCCCCGCCGCACGCGCTCGCCGAGCCACGGGTGGACGGACAGCTCCCGCACCGCGTCGTCGCCGGTCTCCTCGCCGCGGAGCTGCCGGGCGACCTCGGCGCCCATTCCCACGCCCTTCCACACGCCCCAGTCCACGGCGATCACCCGCCGCTCCGCGCCCCCGGTTCCCGGGCCCGGCTGGCTGCGCGCAAAGGCGTCCAGGAAGGCATTGGCGGCGACGTAGTCGATCTGCCCGGGCGGGCCCAACCGCGCACTGGTCGAGGAGAAGAGCAGCCAGAAGTCGAGGGGATCGTCGCGCAGCAGCGCTTCGAGAACGCGCGTGCCGTGGACCTTCGAGGTGAAGGTCGCCTCCACGTCGCTCTGGGACTTGAGCGCAATGGCCTCGTCGTGGACGTGGCCCGCCAGATGGACCACGCCGCGGATGGGGCCGAAGCGCTCGCGCGCGTCGGAGATCACGGTGCCCATGCGCTCGATGTTGGCGACGTCCACGGAGGCGATCATCAGCTCCGCCCCGAGAGCCTCGATCTCGAGCAGCTGGCGAAGCTTGCGACTCGTGGGGTCGAGCTCGCCGTGGGTCCGCAGCCAGTGCTCCCACTGGTGCCTCTCGGGCACCGGCGCGCGGCCCACCAGGACGAGCTTCGCGGCGCATCGGCGTCCCAGCTCGCGGGCCAGGGCGAGCCCGATCGCCCCCAGGCCGCCCGTCACGAGATACGCGCCGCCCTCCCGGAGCGGCGTCTCGCCGGCGGGGAGCTTGAGCGGCTCGAGGGTCTCGACCCATCGCTCGCCCCGTCGGTACGCCACCACCGAGTCGCCGGACTCGTTCGAGCACTCCGCCGCCAGGTAGCCGGCCAGCTTCTCGACGTGCGCGGCCAGCTCGCCGTGCGGCCGCCGCGCCTCCGCTCCGCACGGTACGTCGACATCGACGCTCCGGCAGCGCACGCCCGGCATCTCGCGCGGAATCACTCGCGTCGGGCCGAGCACGGTCGCCTTCTCCGGATGTGGAAGTGCCTCGCCGCCCACGCTCTGCATCCCGTTCGACACCGCCAGCAGCAGAACCGGGTGGTCGACGACCTCCGCGCCGAGCGCCTGGGCCAGGAAGAGCAGGCTGTAGAAGCCGCGCTCCTGGTTGCGGTGGAAGAAGTTCGAGCCCGGCCGCGCGCTCTCGTCACCGGTCACGGTCCAGAGGTGTGCGATGCCGTGGGGGAGCGGTCCCGTCTCGAGCAGTGCGGCGATCAGGGCGTCGTAGCCGGCCCGTCCCCCCTCAGGAGAGAGAGCG
>JAAUYK010155791.1_pt1 | contig 16021 bp, 11 predicted proteins | sample 7278021 | NCBI WGS metagenome assembly JAAUYK01 (sample SAMN14350223, study PRJNA611818) | marine sediment metagenome | isolation source: surface marine sediment (1.8m) | place: French Polynesia: Moorea | collected 2018-08
AAAGATAATGTATTCTAACTAGTTCGGGCAGCTAGATCCTAGATCCTTGGGCCAAAATGGGCATTTTTGCAATGGACACAAACCGATCGAAGTTAGAGCTAAGGAACCGACCGACACATCATGGCTTTTTTTGCAGTGCTCTGGATCCTCGAGATCGCGCTCAGCTGCGTCTGCGTCGAGTGGCTCTCGAAGAACTACCCGGCGCCACCGCCTCTCCCGCTGACGCTGATCTCGCAGGAGCCGGCCCCGTCCCCGAAACCGACGGAGGAAGACGACGACCCATGTCCCGCCCTGTCCACGGCGCATAAAAACGTGATAATGGGTGAGTAACCGCAGTACACGGAGGAGGTCGGGCAGACAGACGTCTCTCTCGATTCCCAAATCCGGAGGAGAGGAGATGGACGAGGAACAGAGGCTGCGCGGGCCGTGATCAATCACAGTTATTAAGTTACGACTACAAACTCGCCGGCCGAGTTTCCATCTCTTCTGCATTATTCAGATCGTTGCGTCTACATATTCGGACATTAACTCAATTTAGTTGAAGGTTGAGTAGAGATACTTGGATTAATTGCACCTGAAGTCGTCTCTCGTCTCCGATGAGACAGATTCCGACGAACCGATCGTCTGTCCTCAAAGCCTCCCACTGCAAAGAAATTGGCCCAACACACGCAGTTTTATTCCCTTTCATCCTTCGTCAACAGGCTTTTTGTGGGATTGCCGGAGTTTTGCTGCATGGGGAGAAGGGAAAAAAGCTCGTGCGGGAGTCTTATCCCTACCTTTGAGAACCTTGTCATAGCGCAGTATTTCCGGTTCTTTTACGATTTCTGCATGGGTTTCATTCTCCTTAACAGAACCGTGATATAACATATCCATGCCATTAATTGCTGTGGAAGGCGAGTGGGCATAATGTTGGGGGAAGGAGGAGGCCTGGCTCCGATCGACGCGTATAGGCGAAATAGAGGAAGGCGGGATTGATCTCTCCTCCCTCTAGCTGCCTTCATTGAGGATCAGCCATGCGGCAGGGCGGAACGACGCGACGCTCGCTCCTAGCAAGGAAAGACCGATCGGCGGTTGGCGGCCCGAATGAACGAACGAACGAACGAACGCGACAGCAGCTCGGCTCGGTCGTAATAGGCATTAGGAAGCAGGCAGCTACGAGGCCCCGGTCAGGCCGACGGCCTCGGGCCTTGCTTCCGACGCACAGCATTAAGATCTTTGCCAGATAGAGTAGCTAGTAGTCGTGGCTCCTGAGTAAATAGCGTCGCGGTAATGGAATGTGTCTAGATTGCTCGTTCTCCTTCCAGCCCTGGTGATCAGCAACGCCGTCGTCTTTCTCACCGCGCTCGTCACGATGTGGTGCGCGTGGGATGTCGCGGGCAGGTCGTGGGTGAAGCTGAAGAAGTACCAGAAGAGCCTTCGCGACCAGCAGTCCTCGGGAGTCACGGGCCGGGCGGCCAAGATGGGCGGCAAGAAGGCCAAGCTGCAGTACAAGAGGTCGGGCAGCAACCCCACGAGGAGCTGGAGGCACAGGTACGTGGATGAAAGGTTGGAACAGAACGCCACATTGTCCCAAAATACTAATGCTTAGAAAGCGTCGTCACGTCGACCCCTACCACGCTCACGGCCACGCGCATTGGTACGTTCTTTGACGCCTTCATCCTTTTGATCGTCCTGAGGGCGGGAGAGAGAGTCAAATCTGGATCTATCGATCGATTGTGTTGGACGCTTTACGGGATTGGGAAGGGATGGAGCTTTGCCGCAGTGCTTTTGCTTGCTGCTTTCGCGCTCCAGCGAGCGAGCGAATGGGACTACGGACGGACGGATGGGGTCGGCCTGTCTGCGTGTCCAAGATAAGCGCCATTGGATTCCGTCCGGGAGCAGGCAGGCGGGCAGGTCGGTCAATGATGTTTCCTGCGGGCCGGCAGCGGGATTTAAAGGCCATACGCAGGGACCATGTCGGATATACTACGTATAACTCTGGGCAAGGACACACAACATGCAGAGTTTGGTTTCGTTCTTTTGTACATATTTGTCGACAGCATTGCAACTGCTTACGGTTTTGGGTAGAGAAGAGATCTTTACAGATCAGGTTACTTTCCTTACCTCTCCTCATTAATCGTTTTACCGTGTTTACGTAATCATCGTTAAAGGCGATTGCCTGCACGGTGACGTATCGCTGCGGGGGAGGAGGAAGCTGTGCTGACTGTCTGCGAAAGGTTGTTACGAGGGAGAGCTAGGTAGGGGACTGAACTGTCCTGCACCGGGTTCGTACTATATTGGACCGTACGCGTACGTCGTATACGCGTATCTCCTCCTACTAAAAACAAACACAGACTCCATGCCTGCCTGGCCGCCGTCTGTTACGGCGATATCCTGGCTTTCCCGGCGAGCTGATGTCCGTCCGTTCGTCGTTTAGGCCGAAATTGCACCCGGGGGGAAGCGGCGGATTTGCTTGCGCAGCGCCGCTGCCAAAGGTTCAATAGGGAAATCTTTGTCTGGACAACGTTCCAGTATATCTTACTAGATGTGTTTGGGTTTGGTGGCGCGGTCCACCGTCTGTGATCCTTCTCATTGCGCGCATAAATCGACTCTTTTTTCGCAGGAAAGTCCGCCGCGCCTATCAGAGCAGCTGGAATCACCGCTGCCAAATGCTCTTCTGCTGCGTCAAGACCTCCAAGGGGAAGAGTCAGGTATGTACGTACGGCTGCAGACGGAAGGGAGGAAATCGATGACGTCACGCAGGACGTCGGCCCTTTTGGAAAAGGGAAACTTTCCCCTGGGCATAAAAAAGCTGCTTTCGATTTCTCACAAATAATATGCAATCAACGTCGGGATTCAACCCTTCTGCGCAGTAGATCGAGAATCAAATTACGTTGAGGGGGCTCCAATCTAGCTTCTTGGACGTCGGATCTGATCTTGCAGCCAGCCGCTCGATAGTAATTTGATCAGCTTTGATGATGCCATACAAGTTGCCAGCAGTAGCGGAGATCGCCCGTCCGCGTCCGGCCGGCCATCTCATTGTTATTCCCTTCCCTAACGAGGGGAAGCCGTGCAGGCTTCCTCCCAGCAGCAGATCCCATTAGAGTCAGCTCACCATGCAGTCAGCGAGACTATTTTCGCAGAGCTCGTTCGGAGACATCGCCCGCGTGCTGTCCGAGTTCTTCCGCGATCTGGACGTCGTTCCCACGGACATCGTCGTCGGCCTCGTGCTGCTGAGGCAGAGGCAGCAAATGATCAGGATGAGGGTCGTCAACATGGTGAGTATAGTTTCGACCGCGTTGAATGAACTTTCTCCTCTTGTGCTCCTTCTTTTCTCTTTTTTCCCTTTCTCTCATTCGCACGATCAGTCGATGCGGTCCCTCGGGACGAGCTCGCCAAATGAAGGCGCTAAAAGTGGATCGAGCTGGCTGGCTGCGCCAAAAGTGCACCCACTTGGCTGGCTCGCTCTGCAGAAGCGTCCGATTGCGAATGATTGCCTCGCTCGGTCGTAGTATTGCACCAGACCGCAATGTGGTCGATGATAGGAAGTGCTAATTGGTCTCGGAAAAGCGAGTGTATTTTTATCTCATGCGATTAATGGTATTTGAAATTTAAGTGATGGTGTGTTCTAATGATACTTGTAATTCGTGCCGGCGGCAAGAAACTGCTTCCATATTTAGAAGCATATTTGGCTTTTCTAAGATTGGAAAGTCCGATCGTGTTCCGATGATCCCAATCCTTTGTTCGTCTTTTCCTCCCATCTACTAAAAGTTTTCTCTGGGAGAAAGGCCGTCGGCCTACTACCGACCCGACCGACCGTCCGGCAGTTGGCAAAGGTCAAGAGCCAGTCAGTCCGTTAGCCATCGAGGCGATCGACTGAGAGAGCTAGGCGAAAACCTCATTGGGCCAGCACGGACCTAGCTTCGATCCTGCGTCCGGAGTCCATACTAGAGCGTTATAAGATTCCTTCTTCCCTTCTTTCCAGCCGAACAACAACGTCTACCAGTTCCTGTCTGGCATCCGCGTCACTCCGGACACGAAGTTCCTCTCGGCGCAGAACCCCGACGACGTGTTCGTGATCCGCGAGGCGCACCACTACATGCACTTCGCCATCGGCGTCTACGGCTGGCCCATGTACTTCAGGAAGGACACCTCCGCGCTCGCGGTGTGCAGGCTCTGCGCCTCCCTGAGGTACGTCGGAATAACCTTTCAATACGAAATGTCACGGCGTCTAAAAATGTTTCTCTATTTTTCCCCCCCGCCGTCCAAATTCGATATTTCTCCGCCGCCTGCGGCAAATTGGAATCACAATATCAGACATACAATTTTCGGCGAACGGATGCGGACGAAGGCGTCTCGGCGGCCTCCAATATCATTTCGCCCCCTCACATATTGGATCTGTCCGCGGCGACGAAAATGATGCTGATAATTCTCCTCCCATTTATAGGTGCTCCTGCTGCCCGTGCGCGAGGCTCTCGAAGCGCGACGATCCCCGCCTCATGGAGATCCTGAATGACAACTGCTGCGGCTGCAACGCCGCCGCCTACAGCCACCTCTGCGACCTGCCAAACGTCACCCTGGTCTACATCACGTACCACGTGGACGTCGGCGAGACGCCGTTCCTGGTCGCCGTAGACTACGAGTGGAGGACCGTCGTCGTGTCGATCAGGGGGACACTCTCCCTAAAGGTAGAGTCAAAATCGCCATTGTGCGCATTAAAAGCCAGCGAGGACATTTTTAGCCCGAAACTTTAGACGCCGTGCCGGCCTAACTCGCAAACTTCATCTTCTCGCCATTAAACGCGGCTCCGAAATTTAAGCTGCTGCTGCACTCCTAATTAAGCGGAGTCGTGCTCGCTGGCGGTGGGAAAACTTTTTCTCAAATTGAGGAAAGTTGAGGCATAACTCGCCGCCGAGAGGATCTGGAAGGGACCCTCTGAATTTGTCACGCCCTCCAAATCTCGCCCTTTCATGCCGCAAAGGAAGGAATGCCACAGGGCTGACAAACAATTTTCGTTTAAGTGAAAGGGTTGAAGGCCCAAATGGGCCTGTTCAGGACACCCGGTTGGAAAAAAGTGGCTCCCATACCAATATCTCGGCTCCCTGGGGATGTCCTGCCGGGACGGACACTCACGTAGTACACACTTGTCGCCATCGCATCTTCTATGGGGGCATAGAAGATTCTCACAGCAGCCTGCCTGCCTGCCTTTTGAGCTTCTATCTGCTCGTGACGTGAATGGACTTTGCTGCAAAAAAGCTAGAGGCCGGACGCACTCGTTCGTCCTCCCGAGTGGCTTTCACATACGAAGGGCCGTTGCAAATCATGCACACCGGTCGTATGAGAGGGCTTGAAAGAATAAGGGGCATCATCCTCTCGACGAAGACGACACGTGTTCACGGGTAGGCCAATCTCATTCAAGCATCTGTCCGGCTATAGCTCTCTCTCCCGACGACGTGACGACGTCGGCCGTTCGGTCCGTCTGAGCATTGACACTCGCGAGATTGCCTGTCCCCGTCCCAAGTCCGTCTATGTATGTTGTATATACGTGTGCATGGTTGCATGACATGTGGTTGGCAGGCTGAAGCCGAGCAAGGCACGCGCTCGATCTCATTTCCTCCGGCCGGCGGAGGGATCACACGAACGGCCGAACGAGACGTGGAACTCGTGGTATATACTTTTGAGTCCGACTCATAACTCACTCGAATACTGCTAGCATGCTGGCTAGGCATCCCCCAGAGGATTCTATCTGGCTTGTGCTGACCGCGCCGACTGTTCGATAGGACCTACAGTAAATCATCCTGTGCTGTGACCAACATACGCTACATATGAGCAGGCCTGTTGTTTTGAATCTCACAAATCGTAATACGTACAATACGTAGACGCGTACGTATACTTCGCAGTGATTGGAATAAGACTCTCAGTAATGAGTTATATATACGTATATGCTTCAGTAATAAGGTATAACTATGCGAGCTTGCACGCGCCAATGACCCTCTTTCTATGCCCTCTTTTGCTTCCCTTACAGGCTATTACCCATTAGTCTACGTAACTATTATAGCTAGATCTTGCCCCGTTCCGAATAGCCTAGCCAAACATGCAGGAAAGCCGGAGAGTGGTATGTGTTAAGCTCTAAAAAGCATTCCCTGTTGTAGCGTGATGGGTTCTAGAGTAAGCACAGAAGGCATTTTTTCGAAATTTACTCCAGTCACAGATTCCGCGCTCGACTGAGTTTTCTGTCTAGCTAGCTGCCATGCATGGCCAATTCAACGCACACAGAGAGTATTGCGTGCAGCTTCTATGTTCAGGACGCACCAGACATCACGTACCCATTCGCATGCCAGCATATTTCCATCCTTCCTAGTCTGGTTTTGTAAAAAAAATCGGACCCACAGAGCAACACTGATCAAAGCGAGAAAGCTTCGAGTATAATTTCCTCTCCATTCGTCCGCCGCCGCTGGCGAATATGGTGACCGTCTGTCTATCTCTGGACAGCAGGCATTGAAATCCGGCTGTCGGTCGGGACGGGAGGGGAGTGGAAGGGAGAGACCATTATTGAATTGGCCGACGTACGTCGCTTGCTGCCTTTCTGATCCTGATTTACGTCCATGCCAGCTCTCTCTCGCATAGCTATATCCCCCACCCCCACCCACTGTTTCAGGACGTTATAACGGACCTGAACGCCGAGTGCGACCCGCTGCCCATCCGGCCGGTGAAGGAGGATTGGATGGGCCACAAGGGGATGATCGACGCCGCGGCGTACGTGCACCGCAAGCTCAGGGAGGAGAACCTCTTGGAGCGCGCGTTCAACCTGAGCAAGGAGACGCAGGGCTTCGGGCTGGTCTGCGTGGGGCACTCCCTGGGCGCCGGCGCCGCCGCCATCCTCGCCATCATGCTGAGGCAGGAGTACCCGAGCACGCGCGGATGGGCCTACTCGCCGCCGGGAGGCACCCTGAGGTAAGTCGGCTCGGGCGGCCGGGCCGGCGACGAATTGCCGTCTTGGCAACCTGGACTGCAAAAAAAGGCTGTCTTCCTGCAGATCGATATTGCATTCCCCATCCTATCACAGTTTTTGCTCCGTCGATGTATGTTGCCAAAATGCCGTCTTATTCCATACATTTCCATTTTTCCGACCTCACTCCCTCCAGCTATTCGGCGATGCTGCACAGCAAGGAGTTCGTGACGTCCGTCATCGTGGGAAAAGACATTGTTCCTCGAATCGGGCTCCACCAGCTCGAGGCGCTCCGGCACGACCTTATTCAGGCGTTGCATAAGTCAAAAGTTCCGAAGGTAGGGCCGGAAGGAAAGTTTAAGTGCATTTATCCTGCCATGCAGCTACAACATTCGCTCCGCAGTGGCAGACGCTCTCCGCCTCCCTGACGTGCTGCGGCGGCGGCCACGGAGGCCAAAACGGCGGCGAGGCCGACAGCTGGACCGACGAGGACCTGATCATGTCCCTGGCGTCGTGGGACAGCAACGCGGCGCCGACGGCGGACGGCATCGACGCCAACGGCGGGGAGGGCGCCGGGCCGAACAGCAGCATGAGGCGGCACTTCAAGACCATGAGGTCGATCTCGTCCTCGCAGGGAAAGAACGACAAGGGCGAGAACGGCGGGGGCAGGGCTTCCACCGAGGACGAGCTGATCAACATGCACCCGTGGGACAGCAGCATCAACATGTCCGTCCACCAGCCGCTGTTCCCGCCCGGCAACACCATCCACCTGGTGAGGAAGTACCCGAAGCCGGCGAAGAAGACGGACGGAGCGGGGTGAGTTGCTTACGCAGCAACATAAGCGAAACTTTTTCTCCGGTCGTATCGTGAATTCTGCTCACGTTATATCTGAGGAAGCCTGCACGGCCTGTATATCCACTTTGCTTCGATCACCATCCGGCTGAGCCAATCGCATAAAGTTTGCTACCTAAAATTATTCTTTGCAGAGAAAGCAACTTTAAAGAGATATACATAATGGAGATGGAACGTTGTACTACATTGCGCATGTTCCATTAGGCGAGCAAGGAACAAAACGCAGTCGATCATGCACAACATCTTTCACTTTTTCCCCTTGATCGGTCGGCCGGTCGATCGATCGATCTCTTTCACGGAACCAATATTCTCAATGTGGCGTAGCTCGTTCGGCAGACGAAGGCAGTTTCGTACTATGTAGTGAGAACCGCTAGGCCAGAATAACTTTGAGCATTGAGGATCTAGATCGGCCAACTTTTTCCCTCGTCTCACCATATCCCGACGAGACTCGATCATGTGAGCTGCGGATGGATGGAGGCGCGAACGGGGGAAATGTGATCCGTCCGCGCTCAGATACTTTTCAGCTAGCAGACACAGACGCTCTGCAGTTGATACGTCTAACCACGCGCAAAACTAAAGTCAAAGTTTGAGAAAGGCGTACACATATTTAATCTTCATCGTTTCAGAAATCCTCGGCTATACAGAAGAAGGTATCAGTGGTGCCGGCATGACGAAACCGCCTTACATATCTCTTAGTTTATTGTCCGAGGTGTAGTATGCCAACCAATCACTCAAATCCTTTACGTAGGTAATTCATAGTGCCCCCTGCAGCCGATTTCTTGCGCTTTTCCTACTCCAATGTTATATATGCATGTGTACCTCGTAGTTCGGAAGCAAAACAGCCCAGGGCACTCTAAGTTTCTTCCTGCCTCTCTGATCTCCTTCACCTTTTTCCGCGCTCAATGCCGATGCCAAGCTGGCTGAGCGATGCATGCAATTTCCTACCCGGCAACTTAACTCTCGAGCGCGCTTCCAAATCCGAGCGAGAGGAGGCCGCTCGTTTGAGAGAGAGAGAAAGAGAGACGGGAATAAAACTTTGGCGGGACAAATTACGTTCGAAGTTTGGCGTCGCTGCCTATAGCTTCCTTCCTTCCGCCCAGAGGAACTTCGACAACGACCTTAACAGCTAGCGAAAGGGGCCGGCCCGTCCGCTCATTTCCAGCTCGGGCTCCTCCGAGAAATTGGCCTTCCATAGGACGAAAGCCAGATCCCATCCGCTCCGCATGCCAATCATTTTTCCCCCAGCCGGCCCCTGCCCTGATAGACGTCAGACAGGCGATCGCGCGGTCGGATATAGCGAGCATTCGGAATAGCTCTCTCACTGTCGAGTAGACAGCTTCTCTTGCTTTAATCTATCCGAAACCCTCCGCCTCCGCATTTCTAGGCCCGCCAACGTGCAGCCCGAGTTTAAGGGGATGCTCGCCGACAACCGCATCTACGACGAGGTCCTCATCTCGAAGCGGATGATCCAGGACCACATGCCGGACATGGTGCTGCAGGCGCTGGAGCAGTACCTAACCCTCATGGACCACACCGAACCCAGGGCGGGGGAGGAGGAGCAGGAGGGGGCGGCCGCGACCGGAACCTCGGGGGCGGCTCAGACCTCTCCGGCAGCGGATGATGTGGAAGCGCAGCCGGATAGAAAGAAAAATGGCGACGGCGAGCACAGGGTTAGCTTTGGTGCGTTGGACGAGCGCAGTAATGGCACGAGGTAAATTTGAGAGTGGATATTTGACCAACAAATGCAGAAGTAATTTGTCAAATCCATTAGCAGGAAGGAGAAGACACCACCTGCGAGTTCGACAGGGGAGGTCATAGTGACGCAGACTGTGATTTACAACGCCGGTAGATTTACGTATAACACTATTCTCGATCTCTTTGATTGAACCCGACCGCTCTAATTAATTCAGGCGAGGCGACCGAATTGATCGAGACGGGGGCGAAGCCCAAAAAGAAGACGAGCAGAGACCGAGGACCAGTGTTGCATTCAGATTTGTAGACAGAAGAAAGAGAAGACCTAATGTTATTATGGAGAGAGTTGAGAGCAGGTACAAATTGAAATATACGTATATATATTAACGATTCGCGTTTATTGTCGAGCGTGAACGCATGCGATAAAGATTGTTCCGCTCGTTCCTTTCACGAGCCTTTGGACGATGCCGTCTTATCACTGGCTGCCGGCGGCCATAGCCTGCCCTCTCCGATTCTCCTGGATCCACTTGTCGAAGGCGTCGATCACGTACTTGTCCTTGAAATGGGACGAGTGCTGTCCGACAGAACCTAAAAGAAACAATGTTCTCTTTTACTACCTCACGTACGCGAAAATTTCCCTTAATTATACCGTCTCGGATGAACACTGCGCTTCGCTGCGACTTGTCGAACACTCCCCAGTCCTTCAGGTGGCTGCCGTTCGTCCTTACGTTTCCCCTCATCGCCTCCAAGGTGGTCATTTCCGCAATCTTGTCGACGTCCGCATCGGTCGCCTTGACGCCCAGGAAGGCGGCCACCCTCCTGATCTCCCTCTTTGGATCGGCCACCACGTCTTCGAGGGCGACGGCGAGACACTGCTGCGGACGCTCCTCGGCGAAATTCAGGTAGCCCTCCAAGTGGTCGTAGTATGGACTGTAGGGCACTGAAAAGAAGCAATCACTACTACATAATGTGAACGGATCACAACCATTAATTTATCCATACGTTCGCCCTTCATAAAGTGTTTTGCGAAGCGATCAAAGCTCCCCCTGAAGCGGACGGTGGTCAGCGCCCTGGAGAAATGGTAGTAGGAGACGGTGACGTCTTTGGGGTTCCTGTGGATGAACAGGACCTTGGCGCTCCTGCCCTCCTCCACCGACCTGGGGAGGAGGTGTCGCGGCAGGTGAGTCTTCAGCATGCGGCTGCCCTCACGCTTTGCGATGTCCTTCAGTCCCGGGTAAGAGTACTCCAAGTAGGGACAGATCACGTCCATCGACTGCATGCCGGGGACGGCCCCCATCGCCTTCAACAGCTTAGCCTCGTCGGACAAGTCGGACGACTTATCGTCTCCGGCTGCGAGCTCGGCGGGGTTCTTCAGCAGGTAGATCACCTCCTGCAGCCAGATGGACCCCGACCTGGGAAAGCCGGCCACGAGGACGTCGCCGGGCCGCGTCTCCAGAGCCTCCAGCTCCGCCATCATGCCACTCATGACGAACGACTCGGGGAGGACGCAGTCCTTATAGCGCACCAGCGACACCTCCGCGTTCTTGATCTGCGGCGTGTCGGTACACTGGGCTTGAAACTCTTGGCGGCGCATGTAGCGCTTGTACACACTGTAGAGCACGAAAACGACTCCGCTGGTGAGAATGAGGCTAGCGATTCTGGAGGCCAGTTCGATCTTCTTCAACATCCGTGGAGGCGGCTGGACTTGGGCCTGAGTGGTGGCGGTCCCCTGCTGCTTGCTATAAATAGTTCTTCTTAACGACTGCGGAGCTAGAGTGCTCTTCGGATGTAGAAATCGCGCCCACGTGGCCGGCCCGCAACCAGCCGCCCGGACGGCGCAAGCTCGTAGTATTACCATTCCTGAAAGCATCGCTCATATACGTACAGACAGCAGGTGCATTTGATTGTGCTAGAGCTATATTTCGTATCCGAGCGTCTCAATTAAGGCATGCACATCAAACGTCGTTTTAAAACAGGTAGGTAACGCAGACATGGTCGTCACATTTGTCCTAATAACATATCTGAGTCGGTCTGACTGAATTTTCCCGGGCACATCCATCACAGCGTCCTCTCGTAGAAGAGCAGGTATGCCTGGCACTTGAGCACCTTCTCGACGGAAGACTCCATCACGTGGGAGTCGGACACGTGGTACCATTTGGTCTGCAGGGGAGGGGAGGAGTCCGGCTGCGAAGCGTCGCTCTCCGGATCGGCCATCGTCTCGGCCACCTTCTCCCTGCACTTTCTCTCGATCTCCGCCAGCAGGGAGTGCACCTCCTCGCTCTTGGACGCCGGCGACGAGTAGAACTTGGAGAAGTCGGGCAGCTGCTGCTCCTGCTGCGCCCTCTGCGTCATCCGCACGTAGGCCGTGTAGTGCCCGTTCTGCAGGCGCCCGCTGTGCTCCACCACCGCGTACAGAGAGTAGAGGATGTCCTTCACGCCGGCGGACACGTTGGGCGCGCTGAGCGACGTGGACGCGCAGAAGGGCGCCAGGTTGAGCTCGAGCGGGAACTCGACGTGCCGGTTGACCTTGCGCAGGTTGAACACGGTCTGCTGGAAGCGCTTCAGGTGTATGGTGAGGACGGCCGGGGGGCTGAAGATGAGCAGCTGCTTGGACGCGTTGCTGTACACTGTGGGCGGCTTGGCGGACTTCTTTGGTGCTTCTGCGGCTGCCGCCTTTTCGTCGGCGACGTCGCTCTCGGACGCGGAGTTCTTCACCTGCCCGTTGCTGCTCCCGCCGCCCTCCGGCTCCGAGGAGGATATGCGCACCTCGCTCCGCCTCTTTTTCTCCGCCTGGATCTTGGAGCACCGGTCGCAGGCCCACTTGTTGTTTCCGGTGAGCAGCTCGGGCGCGGTGAACTGCGTGAGGCAGGAGTAGACGGAGCACTCGCCGGCGCGGCTCTGGTAGCGCGGTCCGATCGAGGTCAACGAGCGCGCCACCCAGTCGTTCTGCAGCCTCTGGTGAACGGCGTCCTCCGACTGCTGCTGCTGCTGCTGCTCAATGCCTATCACATAGTCCTTCTTCTCCTCCTCCCCGTCCGCCTCCTCGTCGTCATCGTCGTCGTCTCCGCCCGCAGCGGCGGCGAATCCCTCCTGCTGCGGCTGCGACGTGGCCACGGACATCTTGCGCACCTTCCTGCACAGCTCCTCCATGTGGGGGTCGAGATGGTCCGGGTCGGGGTGGAACGGCTCAAGGTTGCGGAGTGCGTCCGGATAGAACTTTGAGGGCACGTTGCTCGTCGACTCCTCCAGGTTGTCCTCCACGTCCCCGTTGATCGAGGCGCCCGTCTCGGACTCGTCGGACGAGTTGGAGAGCGACTTTCCCTCGTCCTGGACGTCGTCCGACCGCTCGGATGAGCCTCGTTGAAGTCTCTCCGGGGGGAGTGGATTTAGAGAGACGAGAGGTTTCGTCTCCGAATCCGGTTTCTCCTCCTCGTCGGCCGCTTCTTTCTTAATCAACGGCTCCAGCTCTTCTTGTTCACCCTTGTCTACGTCTGCGCCGTCGGCTTCCTCATCTCCCTCGTCCCACTGCTCTCCGTAGTCCCACTCCCAGTCGTCGCCCTCGTTCTCCTCCGAGTAGCCGTCCTCGTCGTCCTCCTCGTTGCCGTCCTTCGCGGCAGCCACGGTCGCATCCTTCTTCGAAGCTCTCTCGAAGACGCTGCTTTTGCTCTTCACCCCGTTCGCCTTGAGAAGAGCGGCGGACGACTTTTCAGTGCTTTCCGCGTCCTTGTCCTCTTCGACAGGGGCAGGATCGGCTTCCTCGTCTATCTGCTCTTCGGGAGCCAGGTTGTTGGCGCCGTCCACCGATTCGGCTGTCTCGTACTTGGAGTCACCGTTGTTCTTCTCCGGGCTCTCTCTCAACTCGCCCTTCTCATTCTCCTCAAGCTCCTTGAGCATCTTGGCCTCCTCTCCGCCCTCTCCATCGTCAGCCTCGGAGTCAACCTTACCACCATCCTCATCGTCTTTGTTGTCCGCCACTTGGGCGTCCTCTTGTTCCTCCTCGTCGGCGTCTGTGATGCCTCGCCGCCGGTTTTTCCTCGCCCTTCTCTTTTCTTTCTTGCTCTTTGCCCTCTCCTTCTTCGTGCTGCCCCGGCTCTGCTGCTTGTTCGAGTCGTCCTCGCCTATTTCCACGTCTTCCTCGACAGCCGCCACCGCCTTGCTTTTCTTTCCCCGCTGCGGCTTCTCCTCGACGAGCGGCAGGCTGAGGTCGAGGTAGGGCTCGTAGATCTGCGACGAGTTGTGGCACTGCTCGCAGACGATAGTCGACACGAGGTGGCCGCCGAAGATCTTGTCCACGATGGTGTAGTTGCTGTGCCGGCCCAAGGCCTGCAGCTTCCGCTTGGTCTCCGGGTTCACAGACTTCGGGTCGGTCTTCTCGCTAAGGCCGAAGTGCTTGAGGATGGCCTTCTTCTGGCGCGTCACCTCCTCCGCGCGCAGGCCCTCCGTCAGCTGGCGGAGCAGCTCGTGAGAGTCCTGCTGGTGCATGCCGCGGAACTGGGGAGACCGCTTCGAAATCTGAAAGGGAGTCAGTGGAGGTTTTCATAGTATGTAGTTGGTAGTTATACCGTGCAATGGGGATTCTGAGTTTCTGACCAGCGTTGGCCTGTGGCATAGGTTGAGGAAGTGGATGAGGGGGCTTAACATGTCGATTCATACCAAGCAAGAGAAGGACAAGCCATATGTCAGCAAAAATAAGGCGATTCCGGGTGGGACGGGTGGACATTTGATACGAGTCAAATGTCGAAAAGGAACTGAGGAGTGAGGAAATAGAAGAGGGAGGAAGGGACACCATACTTTTGCGTATGAAGGATTGCAAATGTATGCCTTATTTTACCTGTCCGAATAGGTGTCCCGGGTTGACGACGCCCGACTTGCCGGAGGTGTTCATGTCCTTGACGAAGGCGGCCAACGCCATCGTGAGGCCTCCGGACTCCATGAGTTGCACGGCGAGCGGGTCCAGCGTCTCTGGCTGTTTTGGCGACTTTGCCGACGTTGACGGCGTGATCTGGACGGCAGGCAACGACAGCGCGGCTCCCTTCTGGCAGTGTCGCTCCAGCAGGTGCGTCAGCGGCCTCGACTGCGACAGCGCCTGCATCACAGAGTTGAAGAAGCACGTGTTGCCCAGGTTGGACAGGCCGCGGGCCTTCGGAACCAAGGACGTGGCGGCAGAGGCTGCCCCTCCTTTTGTGGCCGGTACACCTTTTGTCTTTGCTGACGCAGTACCACCCGTAGCATATGCCGCCGAAGCTCCCGTGGGCGCCGCCGCCCTGCCCTTGGTCTGCTCCACCCTCGTGACGAAGTCGACGGCCTCCCTCAGCTTCTTGTAACTGTCCACGTAGATCTCGTCCGCGCACTCGTTGCACCAGATCTTCCACGAGTCGGTGTCGACGACGATGCAGTGAAGATCTGAACGGGGCACGACGAAGTGCGCTTTGCAGTGGTTCGCAGTCGAGTTGGAGTCGCAGAGCTGGAGGCCGCACCTCAGACACAGCCAGACCCCGATCGGACGAGACGGGTCCACCGGTTTGGCGGGGGCCGCGGCCGGGGCGGCCGGTGTGGCGGCATTGGCGGCCTTTGCGCCGACCTTCTTTCCCTTCGCTCCATCTGCCGCCGCCGCGCCGCCCCTGATGCCCGCCGACCTGTCCTTGACGCATGGCCCGCACTGCCCGATCCTGCACCAGGCCACCTTCAGGCTCTTCTTCAGCCCCGGCAGACTGACGGCCTTGCCCACGTGGGGGCAGAGGGACCCGCGGGGATCTCTGGATGCGGCCGCGACGCGAACTCGCCTCTCCTCCTCTTCCTCCTCTCTCCCGTCTCTCCCGTCTCTCCTCCTCCTCCCATTCTCCTCGTTGGAGTCTGTGGAGGCGGCGCCGTCGTCATCCTTGGCCTTCGTCATGGCGGAGAGGGAAGGGAAGGTACTCGGACGGGGTCAGATGATGATGTTCATGGCCAGGCTAGCTTAATCCGCTGCCTTCATTTCAGTCAGATTCCACCACGTTCGCAACTTTCTCTCGTCGCTTCTCACTCGCTGTGCTGCGACCCTGCGAGGCTGCGAGCGTCAGCTGATAGCGATTCACAAAATTACGGTACGTCTCTTTCTTTTCATCGAGAGCTTCAATCGAAAGCCTGCTCTGCCAAATTTAACTGCAAGTTGAATGTGGCCCAGTTTTTGTAAGGCCTTTGTAAAATTATTGGTTGCAATATGATTGGTTATGGTTATGCGTAACAACAAGGCGTTCATGCATGGCATGATATTTTATAGTCTGCCTCCTCCATGAACCATGCAAATTGAGTATAAGCGCAACGTTTAACGCTGTCCAGAAGCAACCTCTAGAAGAGGGAGAGACATCACATTTGTATTGACGTACGGTATAATATATTCGAGTCATATATTTTGTATGTAGTTCTTGCATTATTATGTACCTTATTCATTGAAAAGCTACAATAGCCCAATTTAAATGCAAAACATAATTCTAAACTCACATGATTGCGGTAAGAATGAATTTCTAGCATGCGACTTCTTTGCCCTCCGTTGTTGATGAATTCTGATGT
>JAAUYK010156706.1_pt1 | contig 16009 bp, 19 predicted proteins | sample 7278021 | NCBI WGS metagenome assembly JAAUYK01 (sample SAMN14350223, study PRJNA611818) | marine sediment metagenome | isolation source: surface marine sediment (1.8m) | place: French Polynesia: Moorea | collected 2018-08
AGTATTATTTTTAGTAGTCCATATAAATCTGATCGCATTGCCAAATTAAATTAAAGATTACTGTATCGTTAGTAAGGCAATTACTAATATGGTTAATAGGGTGGGTAGAAGGTCTTTTCAGGTTAGGTCCGAGAGTTGATCGGGTCTAAAGCGTGGGCCAACGCCGCGGGCCCAGATGGTAAGAATGGCCAAGGCAATAATTTGACCTCATACATAAACTATTGCGGGGGCCATATAACTAAAGGGGGTTGAAAGTTCAAGGTAGGTTACATTTGCTGCGGGAACTGGGATTCTAGTAGCTAAAAGTTTTTGATGGGTCAAGATAAAAACTAGTTGGGGATCCGCAAGGGCGGGTAAATTATTTTTTATAATTCCTGTTACATCATATTTAAGAAAATCTTCAAAACTTAACTCCGCAGCTGCTAACGAATTAACGTTATTTATAGATATAGGTTGATCGGGGTAGGGTACAAGAAGTGTGTCGAGAAGGTGTGTAATTGTACAGTATTTTAGCGCGGGTAAAAAAAGAACATGAAGTTCAAGACATAGGAAGGAACCAATAATAATTCCTCCAAGTAGGCCGTTGGCGGTTACTCGTAGATGGGGCATCACATATTTGATTATTTAGTAGGTCGGGTTGGTCTGTTTTTGCGTGTTTGGCTTGTTTAATCTTTGAGATTACAAGAAGTGGGTTTCCCGACCATACTAAATTGGTAAATTGGGTGGTATCGTGATAAACTTTACTTAAAAATAGTTTTAGGTGTTGGGTGGTTCGGGGGGAAATTCCAAGTGGAACTTTTATTAAATATGCGGGCCGTTCGTGTGTTTTGACGGGAAAAATACGTTGAAGTGCATGGCGTGCTAGGCGTTTATGTAGCTTTACGTAATTAGCAAAGTGCGGATGGGCTCCTCAAACATTTTTTCATAAGAGGGTATGGGGTGCTCGATTTAACATAAGAGGTCCTTGTTGTCCCATAAATTTTTTTTAGTTTTGGTTTGATTTTTGTGGGTGTGTGTTTTGCGAGTTAAATTAAATGCACCTCACCTGTATTTAGTTCACGCCAGTAAACTTTGTTCTGGTCGAAGTAGAGTTCGTTGACCAATGTAACAAAGGGGTACTGTTTGGGTGCGGCGTGGTTTAAATTTGGGACGGGGCTGCTTATAGCAGCGGCGCGTTAAGATGAGATTAACTTTTTTTCTTTTCATTTATTTTTTCAGGGTAATTTTTTATTTTTAGTTTTTAGGCGGTGTGGAGTAGAAACTCGCGCGTGAGGATTTTTTGCGGCCATTCGAACAATTGGTTGTTGGCCTAATTTTTTATTGGGGCCGGCGCCTCCAAGTTGGCGGTGGTGTCAGTCATGGGTCGCGTTAGTACCATATTGCGCGAAGGAGGCATTTTTAATAGCGAGGTTTCGTCCAGAGGGTAATAGTAATACAAGGTGTTTGTTACGTGTGTGAGAAATCTTAGCAGAGGTGCCGGGGGCACGTAGAAATTTTGGCCCAATTTGATTTACCGTACAAATGTTGGAAAGGGGGGTGCGGGGGGGAAAGGATGTTAGGGGTTTGAAGGAGCCGGGGGTTAGAAGATTAGGAAAATTGATAGGGGCTCCGACACACATATTACGTACGGCAGGTACTAAAATTTGTGTTCCTAGCAGGGTTTTTACTCGTGCGAGTGTGCGCCCGCGGGGGGCACTAACAAATTTTATAATTTTACCTGATAATAATAATTGTGGGAGTGTGGTTAGCTTGGGGAAGGGGGGAATGTTTTTTGGGCAGCAGCGGTGATGTTGTTTTTTTCCAGTTTTATCGCGGCCACGTGATTTGCGAAGTGTTTGTGCAATTTTGTAGGGCGCGGGTGTAGTTGGTTGAATGGGTAATTGTTGATTTCGTCGTGCGCCATGTTTGAACATATGTTTACGTAACATGCCGGGCGAACTTACTTCTTCTTTTTTGTAGCCGCTTTTTTCGGCGGGCTCACTTTTTGAGGGTACGAAAACCATGCGCACGCGGCAAACTCACGCGAGTTAGGTAAAAGAGCTTTCGCATTTTAACTCAGCGTAACGCCACGCGAACTTGTCTAAAGGGTATACGAACGAGCCCGATTTTTTTAACACCTCTAATCCTAAGGAGGTTGTTGGTTAGCTCGGGAAAGGCCCTAAATAGTCGACGAATAGTGCGGCGGGTAAGGCGATTTGCTTCGCGTGCGCGGAGTTTACGTGGTCGTGAAATAAGACAAATATGATCATTGGGGTGACCCTTCATTAAGAGAAAGGCTTTTCTGCGACTATTTGATAATCTAAAAAGTAGTGTTGGCCATGTTCTTGCGAGAGTGCGGCGGTACTGGTGTATTCTGTATTTAATATCCCGTTGTTGTGGTTTTAGTAACTTTTGAGTTTTATATTTATTTATAGGGTACCTCATAGTCCTTTTACGTTTCAAACCGTAGCGTCGGGTTGACGGAAATAATAAGAGGTGTGCTCTCTTAAGGGTCTTAACTTTTTTCCTATAACGGCGTATTTTGTCAGAAATCAGGTAGAGTTTTGGTTTTCATCGGCGATTTTTTGGTATCCGGCAGGCTGATCGTGGACACGAGGGCATCAGGTATAGGGTTGGGAGGTAAAATCATAGATACAATGTAGCTGCATTAAGTTAAAAAATCGTCAAGGCATATCGTGTTTTCAAAAAAAGTCTGGAGCGGTGCGGCGATCAGAGATAGGTACTGGGCTGTAGTATAGTCGAAGTACAAGATCTGTATCAGTGTGGGGAGGAAACATAGCTCATATAAAGGCGAGTCACGGTTTTAAACTATATAACAAAAAAGCTAAGTAACTAAAGCACAATATACTAGTATTTTGGTCGCAAATTCAGTACAATAAATCAGAAAATTCTAGGAGTTGCTCATCGAGTATTAGCATTGGGACAAGGAATCCGGTTAATAAGCTTACGAAACAAAACATTTTTAATTTGTAGTAGGAGCGGTCGAAAGATAATTTGAATCAATCTATCAGTTGGTGGGGGGCAAGGTGTGTCGTTTGTTTGTGTAGTTTAAACCAAATTCAATTAAAAAATTGTGAGCTATATGAGTATCATAGCCAACAATATTTCTCGTTGTAAATGTGATGTGATAAAAATCCTACTAACAGTCCCGCTATTAGGCTAACAGGTATGAATAGGTGGTCAAGTGTTGAGGCAGCCCCTAGTTGACACTCGGGGTCTTTTAATAAGAATGCCATAGGTAATAAAACCCAGTGTTGCAGATCATACAACTCTAGGGTACTGCCTGCCCCAATTAGACCCCATGTATACAACACATGACCCGGGCTCCATTCTTCACCTAGCTGCCGGTAGCGTTTATACTGAAAAAAAAGAAAATAAATAAAGCTAATAATTAACACGAGCGTCGGAAAAAGGGTCGAATATAGTAGACAAACTTATTAAGCGAAAACTTGCGGTGAAAAGTAAAAACAAATAATGATGCTAAAAGGTATACTGTGAGATATGGTAAATCAACAAAGTAAGTAAATCATGGTGCAGTTGTGGGGCTGCACAAAAGTAAAAACAAGCTCAGCATATTAATAGAAATGAGCCGGCTAGTTCAGGTAGACTTCATACGATAGCCTGTTCGTTTAAAGGTTGCAACAGCATCTTTTCGCTTGAGGCGGGCTCACGGGGTTTTAAAAACTATAATAAAACCAAGTAGAGTGCTTACAAGTTGAATAGTGCTTTTTTGGAAAATTACTATAAATGTAATAATTGGTCCATAAAATCATGGCGCTCGTCATATTACTTCGGCACATTCCGGGGTGGTAGGTTCAGAACCATGGAGGTAACCTCAGTAGGGGTTTGAGAGTTGTCAATCAGCATAGGAGTATAGAGTGAGATATATCAGTGCTGTTATGAGAATTGAGGCTAAAATAACAAACCATGTTATAGCGTAGGTATTTCGTAGTCAGTAATAAATTTTTTGGTACCAAGTTTTGTTTTGAACGGATGCTCCTTCGGGCAGATATAGAGGATATCAGTGAAGTAGGTTTTGCGTGTAGTTTTGTAATAAGGATATTAAAATCCAAACGCATAATAGTGACACAACTACCAACATAAAGTGCAAATACATAATATTCTGCACGGGCCAGGTAAATTCGACCAATTTATAACTGTCCCCAAAGGTGAGAATATAGTTTACCTGCTCGGTGGTTTTTAAAAATGCACCTCGAGCGGGATTATGTATTGCTGTTAGTAGCAAGGACATAATTGGCGCCGTTAGGGTCACTACAATTGTACTAATCGCGGCCGTGTGGTACCAGGGGCAGGGGTTCGGGTGCGTGTCATTTTCCCGAATTGGCCAGAGTTGTACAACAAAGTGACACAGCAGTAAAATAAAGACAGCATGTGTCAATATGAAGTAAAGGGAGGAGGTGCAGACCTCAAGTCAAGCCCGATTAATACTTACGTCCCGTAAGTAGACTTGGGTATTTGCACTAGGTAAAATCAAACATAAATTCAACACACCACTCAGACTTTGTAAGACGGCAGTACTTACAAGCATCTTATATATCCCCACGGCAAGGTGTGAGGAGGCTCTTAAATTTCGAGCTCAGAATCTACTAGTTCATAACCGCGTTGCTGGCGGTAAACGAGTTCACGTTTTTTGTTTAAAAAAAATCATTTGTTTTAATAAGTTGCAACGAGATTTAAGGTAGTCGGTTGAAGTCCAAAAAAGAATTGACTGGCTAAGATGGGCAGTACTAAAAATAAGTCTACCCTGGTTAGGGTCGTGGTGGGATAAACTGATAGTCGGCTACCTGCACTAAAGAGCATGCCTCATCACAGTCTAAAGAAAATAATTAAATAAAGAATGGCACTAACAAACATTAGTAAGCACGCGGGAAGCGGAAGCAGGCTGAAGAGTGTAGTTCAAAGTCACAGCTCACCTCAGAAGAAAATAGTAGGGGGAAAATCTAAAAATCCAATAATAGCGAAAATTGTTATAATACCAACAAGGGGATTCATTTGGTACAGGCCGGAAACTTCGGAGGTAAGGCGGGATCCAAAACAGCGCTCAATTAAATTTGCAGCAAAAAAGAGGCCGGCTGCGGCTAAGGAATGTCCTCAAATATATAAGATGGAACCGAGAGATAATATGTTGGTGTCGAGTAATACTAAAAGAACTAAAAGATTGACGTGTAAGACGGAGCCGTAGGCGATAATTGCTTTAAGGTCGGTTTGTGTAATCAGTCTGGCGGTTATATCAAAAACGCAACAAATTACAAGAAAGGTTAACGGAACTAGCGGGGGCTCGTTATTAATTAACCATCAAAATCGTAGAAGACAATAGAGACAAATTTTAATTAAAACGCAACTTAAGAAGACGGACATTGCAGTGGAAACTTCAACGTGTGCGCGGGGTAATCAATACCATACGGGCCACAGTGCTAATTTTGTACCAAACCCAACAAAACTAAATATATAAAGAAGAAAGGTTTCATCTGTGGTTAGCGGAAGTAATCTTATGCTCAGAAGGGTAGAAAAATTAAAATTATAAATTAGATAAGCAACAGCTGCAGCTACAAAGAGCGAGCCGAGAATAGCTCATCCTAAAAAAAATAGAGATGCTTCTAGGCATCCGCGGGCGTTAGAGGATAAACTAATTGTAAAAAAAACCATGAATACTAAAAATTCATAAAAAATATAAAACATAAATAGATCACTACAAAAAAGCAGAGCATAAGTTATAGTATAGACGCCTACAAGGGAGGTAAAATATTTGTATACCCGTGGGCTGAAATCAAAATCTGACAAAATAAAAATAATTGGAAACAAAAAACTAACTAATAGTAAAAAAATAATTGAGAGTTCATTTATATTAATAAAAATTTTGAAAACTAAGTATATGGGTAACATGATATACGGGGCGGGTTGAGGGGTTTGGCAAGCAAAAAAAATTAATATTAAATTAACACATAAAAAAATACTAGTTAGTAGTATAAGTGGTTTAAAGTCCCGCAGGGTGTGCTTTCAGCCTCAAAATTGCAATAGTTTCATCGGCGAGAGTGTAAGTAACAAGTTAAAAAAGAATAAACTAATAATTAATAATCAAAGGCTGGTATTTAGTAGGGTTATGGGGTAGCTACCATTAATTAACATAAATTAGTGTGGTTTTTCTATAAATCTAAAGTCCACCTATACTAGAGCCAAGAAGAAATTTTGCAATAGTTCGGGGTAAATAAAAAGGTACTAATCAGCCCCCCCCGAAAAGTAAAATAAGTATGGTGCAGGCGGCAAAAAGATTTAAATATTCGCCTAGATAAAACAATCCAAATAACATACCTCCATATTCTACATTATAGCCGGCGATCACATCTGACTCAGCTTCAGATAGATCAAATGGGGGTCGGTTTGTTTCCATAAAAAAGGCAAAGAGCATAATTATTCCAAGAGTGGGGAAGCCGTATCCAAGAGGAGCATGTTGCTGGTGAATAACTATTAATTCAAAATTAAAGCAATTAAATAATGTAAAAATAATTAAAAAAATAGTTCCCATTAAAATTTCAAAAGCAATAAATTGTCCCGCAGCACGAAAACAGCCTAACATGGCGTATTTTGAAACAGAACTTCATCCAGCCAAAAATCACATGATGCTAAAGAGCAGGGAGATGCTAAACAAAAAAAACACATTATATTCAATCTCAATAATATCAAGTCCGGGGCCGTAGGTTAGGTTACCAAAATTATATCAACTTACTCAAAAACCGCCGAAGGCCGCTGCTTGAAATGCGGCGCCGTTAATTCTACGCGCACTTACAAAGACTTTTGTAATAAATTTAAGGCTGTCGGCAATACATTGGAGCCGGCCGCGAACGCCTATTACGGCGGGCCCGGTGCGGCGTTGGATTAGGGCTAGCATTTTACGTTCACAGGCCGTGAAGGCAACAATTTGGGCAAACATAGTTATAAGAACAAAAAATGTTAGTAAAAAATATTTTAAAAAATGAAAAATCGGGATAAAATAATAACTAATATAAACGCTTAATAGCGAGGTGAACATTCAGATTTAAATAGGGCGTAGTTTAATCTTTGGGTAATAGTTGCACGTTGTGGGGGTGCTAGGTGCGGATAGTAATTTTGTAAAATATGTAAATAGTGCTTAATTTGTTTGTAATTGACGGGTAGGTTTTTTCAGAGCAGTATTATTAATATTTGGGTATACTTTAGTGCTAGACTATATTGTCCTTGCTTGTGGCATTTTGGGCTTTTAAGTACTGACCAAATATATTTATTTTTTCGAAGGTAAATAATTTTTATGTGGGGTTTGCGGTGCGCTAGCTGGATTAGCAGGAGTGGGGCTAGCAGAGTACGGGGGCGTGCCGAGGACATTGCCAACCAGATTTTTATTTTAAGGGCGGGGAAAGGGTAGTCCATTTAATTCTTTGGATCTTTTGTAGGCTCTCGCAAGAAGTTTGAATTGAAAGATTGTTCTGAAAAATCCACGCATTAAAATAATGGGGGGATTATAATATGTAAAACTGTTAGGTTTTAATTTTTTTTCTTTGGCTGGGCGGGGAATTTTATTATTCGGCGGGAAAAAAATAAAAAAAACGCGAAGAAATTTTAATAATACGAGTGTTAGCGGGACATACAGTATGGGAAGGGACTCGACATTGTTTAAAAGTTTTTGTGGGGGTACGGGGGGCGCAATAACCACATTTAGAATGACGTAAATACTAACTAAAAGACTAAACAATATACCATTTAACATTGGTGCTGTTAATTTGGGCTGTTTGTAGGGGGCGTTTTGTTGCGGGCGTCGGGCGTGTAAATAGTGCACTAATTCTTTAGCTTGGAATAACAATTAAGGGGTAAATTTAACTAATGTAGTGGGGATAAGTTTAAGGGGTACAGGTAGGAGAAGTAATTTTTTTTCAAGAATTTTTTTATTGAGGGATTTTAGACGCCGCCTTGCTTTACGTTTAAAAATTAATTGGCGGTTCGCTCGATCAATACTTTCTTTTTGCTGCCATATAATAATTTGAAACGCGCCGTACATTAAAGGAATATGAATATGTGTAAGGAGATAACTCGTAGCGGTTTTGAAGCAAATGATAAGTCCAGTGAAGGGTAACAGGAGAATTTTTATAGGGGACATCTTAGATAAATATACAGCTTTATTTAGAATAATGCGAGAAATCCAAGCGCAATAAGTGTAAACATGCCTAATTTGACATATTTTTGGGGGGGATGAATATCTTGTATGTTTATGTATGTAGTAGATTTTAGGGGTACTCGTTGGTACTTGTTAGGAATTACAGGGGTCAACACATAATCGAAATTACTTGGGGTTGGGTGGGTATGCAGGGCGACCAGACGGGAGTGCTGCGGGGCAGAGAACTTCATTGCTCGGGACTAGACTTGAACTAGCAACCTCAAGATTTTCAGTCTTGCGCTCTGCCGTTGAGCTACCCGAGCTACACGAGCAGAAAAGCCGCCACAAAACCCGCAGCGGATGAAAAGAGGTGCAGTAGTGCAAGAGGGGGTTGTACGGAAGTGCCAAAGGAGATTCAATCACATCAGATATTTTTGGAGGTGTTTAGTAGGGGGTTTCATTGCCGAGTCATCAGAGATTTTTTATTTAGTATTCGGGGTAACCCGAGGAACATGATGCAGGATTAGATTTTGGTGGGTAACAAGTCTAGAATTTCGAAAGAATTGGTTGTAGCCTCGAATACGGCCGGTGTTTAAACAGCGTTTTTGCGGATGTGATATTTTTTCTGGGTATTTTTTTTGTTGTCTAAGTTCTAGTCATCCTTGTTGTCTTTTAGTCAAGTACTCGTGTTTTCGAAAGTTATATATTAGGGTGTCGGGGCGGCTTTGTAGAAACTGATAATATTCAAAAAGTTGTTTGAAGCTGGCGCGTTTGGGTCTAGCCAGGGGTTTCATTATCGATCAACTTCACCCATTACAATATCTTGTGAACCTATAATAGTGATAAGGTCCGCAAAGTAGTGACTTTGGGTCATGGGGGCAAAAAGTTGGGTATGATAAAACGCGGGGGAGCGAATTCGACATCGATACGGCTTGTTAGAGCCATCAGCTACCAAAAATACTCCAAACTCACCCTTGGCTGATTCAACGCCGCGGTAGGTTACTCCTTGGGGAACAGCAAATCCTTCACTAAAGTATTTAAAGTGCTCAATTAATTCTTCCATTCCCGTGCACCAGGAGGAGTTATGTTGTTTTCTAAATGCTCGTTGTTTGCGGGCACGAAGCGTTAAGAAAACATCACTGTAGGTGTCAGGATCAAACTCTACTCAATTATCGATGATTTGTAAAATGATGTGTACACTTTCAGCCATTTCACGCATTCTAATTAGGAAGCGATCATAGCAATCTCCTTGTGTTCCTAAAAAACTCCTGCAATTTAAATAATAGTAAGAGCTGTACGTTTCATTGTAGTTTAAACGATTGTCTTGTTTAAGTCCTGCGCTTCGTGCAAGAGGTCCGCTGGCACCTCATTTTAGCGCGTTGTCGGGGGTTATAGCACCAATATTTGTCAATCGGCTCCTTCAAATTGAAGTAGAGTTGAGGGTGGTTTCAATTTGTGCTAGTCGCTGAAATAAATCCCTGCAAAAAAATAAGATATCTTTGAGTAAGCTGGGTGTTATATAGTTAATTGACATCTCATTAGGGCGGTAAAAGGCGGCGTGCATTCGCGCGCCAGAAACACGTTCATAGAATTCCATAATTCGTTCGCGCTCTTCAAAGGCTCAAAAGAAAATTGCCATTGTACCAACGTCCATAGAGTGCGTAGAAAGCGCAATTAGATGGTTAAGAATTCGGGTCAGTTCATCAAACAGAGTTCTAATTTTTGTAAAATCGGCCAGATAGTTGTTGGTGCCCAGCAAGGTTTCAATTCCAAGACAATACGCGTGTTCTTGTATAAGTATAGAAGTGTAATCTAAGCGGTCAAAATAAGGTAGACTTAGGGGATACGGGCGGGCTTCAATTAGTTTTTCGGTTCCTCTGTGAAGTAAACCAATATGCGTATCGGCTCGTTCAATTAATTCGCCTCGGAGTTGTAATACAACACGTAAAACTCCGTGCGCGGCGGGATGTTGGGGACCAAAATTAATGTGGAAGGACTTTAGGGCAGACGAGCTGTCGGGTAGCAGGTTGGTAGTTGGGGCTCAGTAGTTGAAAAGATCTCTATTCATTTAAAAATGATATGCTCAATTATAACTATGAATAAAGTTTCAGTTTAAGTATAATAAACTTCCATACCAATCAAAAAATTGTCGAGTTTTGGCGGGTAAAATAAAAATTGAAAGAGTAGTGTAGTCAATTTCAAATCGTCGCGGAACATCATAGAATTTTAAAAAGGGTGGTGGGATTGGTAATTTATGATGTTGGGGTTTGTTTAATGCATATGATTTTGGTTGCGGGCGTAAATAATAGGCGCTTAGTACAAAAGGAAAAAATTCATAAAGGTGTGCAAGGGCGGAAACATAAAGATGATAAGAAACCGGAAGTAGAGTAGGGGCATTCGTTGGAGTGCGAAATATAGTGGACGTTTTTTTTAGTAGCGTATGGGCTACTCAAGGCTTTGCAGCGCCGAGGCGTAAAAATAAAAATCACGTGTGGGGATGAAACATAAAAAGGGCTGTCGGGAGTGGTGAATTATGGGATTTAGTTAATAACCGAATAATTTTTGAAAACGTTTTTTGGGTGGTATTGAGTTGGGTTAGTTGCATTAATCACCGACGCATTAATTTAGTTCGGTGTTTCCTTTTTAATTTTGTTGAGATAAGGCGAGGTCGCTTTCGTTTAAACCGGCGAGGGTAAATTCGGTTCACATTTGAAACTAATGGTCGCAGCTCGCGGCGCATTTCCGGTGCAACTCAGGAATAGCGCGGGGGCCGATTAATAATTCGTAGGGGCATCATAAAATTTGCACCTTTTACGATTCAAGTAAGTGCTTTTTGAATACTAACACTAGTAGGCAATGAAACAAAATTCGGAAAATAAAAATAAGTGGGGCGGGGATATTTTCAGACAAATAGCTCGTCATTTGTGAAAGGTGAAAATCTCGCGTAAGGAATAAGGCGGGGTAAAATTGCCGGGGCAGCGGCGGGGTGGGCGGAGGCAGTTTTTACAAAGTTTTTAACTCGTAACATAGGTTGCATAATTTATTAGGATTTCTAATCCTAGAGTGCCCGAGGGGGTGGGCGGTTGACTTCGCGTTGTATGTAAAATATTACTAAATTGGTATCTTTTAACTGAGCCGTAAGATCAGACAAATTTACGTTTTCGAGCATTGCCAAATCGGTTGATTTTTCCCTTAATAATTACTTTTAGGCCATTTAAGTTGCTGTGTAGGTTTGGATGGTATAACAAAATTTTTAGGAAGTTTACGCAGCATCGTAAAGTAAAATAATGTCTTTTTATTGGGGCCTTTTTAAGTTGTTCATGCAGGTGGTTTAATAGTAATCTTGGTCGTTGATTCTGTAAACTAAGTCACATTATAATTGCGCCAATAACTGATAACTCTAGGGTTTCACATAATCATTTAAATCTGGAGTTCTTATTTAATGCCCCGTAAAGTTCTTGAGTAATTTCGTGATCAACATCATGAACAGCTTTTACTTGGTTCAAATTTGAATTTGTTCAGGATTTAAAGTGGGGATTATCCTGCCGAAAATAAATTTGCGAATTTGTCATACTCGTGTTGTAGGCTCATTGCTTAAGTAATCGACCATAAAATGTGTCTTGTACCCCGCCCTTTTGAAAGGGTATTTTTAAAAAATTCATAGCGGATACGGTGACATGAAAAACTAATCGGGCTCCAATTCGACTAGTTAAAAATTTTGGAATTGTAAACAGAAATTTTGTTATTGCCTTTTTTATAAAAGTAAAAAATTTTAAATTTTTCTGGGGTTTTTGATAAACAACATGTTTAAAGGGATTTAAGGTTTGAACAAATTGAAATGGGTTGGGGGCATAAACGTTTATAAGTATCATACAAATTGCCAGATTAAAAGTAGAGTGATTAAGGTTAGTGTAAGGAGCCTAATAATGTCGGAAGCTTCAAAATTTTCTCGATAAATCTTATAATTTAGGGTTGCTAAAATAACTGTTGTGATTTTAGCATTCATAAAGGTTGAGAGGTGTTTGTCAAATAAACAAATGGCTGGCGTAATCAGGACGTGTCGCGTAAAATATTCAATAAGCCGGCTATAAAGTTCATCGCAGCAAAGACCTAAAAATAATAGACGCCAGAGTCAAAATTTTTGAACGTTTGGGTGTACATGGTTAGAGGGGGAGGGAGTGGTGGGTAGCATTCTCTTAATATTAAAAAGGCGCGTAAGCCAATAATTCATTTTGTTCATCAGCGGGATTTTTCTGGTGATCGGCAATATAGTTTACCCGGAAAAAGTGTGTGAATTTTTCGGGTTAACTCAGCAAGGCGTTGTTTGTTGGAGTGTCGAATATATATGAGTGGGTGGCCGCGTTGTCCAACAAAATATCAATTTTTGACGGAACCGGAGCCTTTACCCATTCGACTGCCCCTACTTCGGGCGCGATATGCAAGGTGGGGAAATCCGGTATACCAGATAGGATTTTTTTTCCTTTTTTGGGAAGACTGGGTGCGTTCTTTCTTTTTCTTTTCTTTTTCTTTTTTAAGTTGTTTAAACCAAGTTCGGCGACTAACTCGTCGACTTGCAGTTAGAGTCCGCGCTAGCTTAAGTCGAAGCGCTTCAAAATGTATTCATAATAATTTTGTTCGGGCTGTGAGATAAAATGTGGTGCTACGTGGGGGTGCTTGATTTAGCTGGGTTTTAGTATTTTTACGGAGTTTTGTAGGTTTATTTTTTGGTAATCGTCGTGGTAGTTTTAGCATTTGTGCCAGGAAATAAACCAACACTTACAAAAGAGCCAAACCGAAATAAACAAGAAAAGTAGCTGTAAAAACATAACAGCGGTTATAACGGCAAAGCTTATTCCGGTTGTTAAAATGTCACATACTAGGAACTGAATGTACCAGGTGTGGGTGGGATTGGTGGCAGATTCGGCAGTTTGTGCGGTTACAACAAAATTAGTCGTTCAGAGGGGGGCAAGCGATCAAACTAATTCACGACAAATGAAGTGTAAAAGCCCGACAATTATACCACGAATTGCTTGCAAGAGAACCCTAATAATTAGAATTAGGGAAACAATACCGTCTTCGGCTGCCGTAATTAAGCCTGAGTTTTTACCTCGTGCTCCCACAAGATAGGTTAAAAAAAATAGGCCAAATGCTCAGATATGTTCAACTAACATCGCCAAACCATACGTAACTGGAAGGCCTCACTCAGCAAATCCAAACAAAATAAAATAGTTCGACGTACTGAATAAGTGGGTAAAAATTATTAAAATACATCATGGTCAAAGGATAATTAAACTAAGGGTTTCTTCGATGGATTCAAATTTATCTTTTCCTAGGTATATTCATAAATATAAAACGCGATGAAGTGATGCTAAGTTGTTAGAGGGAGTTGCGGTAGTGGTTGGGGCTGCCGCACAAAAATTAATAACTAGTAAAAGCATTAGACTTAGTCATAGCGTTGTTAGTGTTAGTTGCAGTGGAAAAAAAATTTTTAGGGTTAGCAAATTCGTTTGGTGTAGCGTGGGGCTTAGTAGGTGAGTAAAAAAATTAAGAGCTGCCGTGGTGTATGTGTCAAAAAATTTTCATGTGATAATATTAGTCAGTTTCTCCTCAAGTGGCGTTATTGCAACTAGGTCTGCTTGTAAATTACATAAAGCATTGAGATTTGTTTCAAACACCGAGTTGATCAAGTGCGGGTTGGGGTATATTGTATGATATGGTACTTGGGCAGTTGATAGGGGGAGTTCGTAGGTTTCCACTAAAGTAGTTATATTATGTTGGGTGGGATATATGGATCTCATGCATTTTTTTAGGAGAGGCGGCGCATTGGGTGGAATGGGTGGAGTTGGATTCGAACCAACGATGGGACAACCCAATAGATTTACAGTCTATCGCCTTAACCACTCGGCCATCCACCCTAAATAATCCAATGGGCCAATTTTAAATATTTAATACGTTTGGTTGTTTTAAAAATAGGTACAGTAATGCGAAGGCGGCTGCGCCGGATGCGTTGTGTAAAGGCAGCCGCCCGATTAGTGTGTGCTTTTACAACTTGACCATCCGGCCATACAGAGGGTGCGCAGCCTGTTAGAATACAGGCATAAGCTTTGTGCGCTAGTTGGTGTCGTTTTTTGTCAGGATTTATAAAACGGCGGCGGCGGATGGAACCAACAAAAAGAAAGGATGGGTGCCCTCTTTTTTTGTGGCCACTGTTATATATTGTGAACATTTTTAGCAATAATCAAGGGCCGGCATCGCCTCTAAGTATTTTACTTTGAGGTTGCATTTTTCTTTTTAGACATTTTTTTCGTTTTTTGGCGGTGGTGTGTGAGGGTGGTTTTTTCTAAAATATGGGCCCGCATTATGAAGAAGTGTGTCCGGTCATTATCGGGATTGCGGAAGTATATAGGATCCTTTTTTTTGTAGCGGGCATACAGTATAATAATAATAATCATTATATGGCTAAATAAAAGTAATACGAGTCCGGCGTATAACAGGGCATAGTAAGTTTTGTAAACGAAGAGTTCTAGTAGTGCGTTCCGTGTTACATTGTTGAATCCAGCTATTAGATGTGTGATCGAAATGCATAAAATTCCAACAAAGGCGGTGTAAAGTTGAATTAGTGCAAGCGGGAAGGAATAGTGTGCGTGGTGTAGGTTAGAGAATTTTTGATATAATCAACCTAAGAATAGCATTATAGCGAAGCCTGCGCCAAAAATATGAAGTAGGCCAGAGGGGAAGAGTGTATCTTGGAGGTCAAAAGTGGCGGCGGTGATGAGTCTATAGCCGAGGGCTATTAAACCTACAGTTAAGAATACAAACATTATACCAAAAATATGAATTTCAATTGTACGTGGTTTGATCCCTTTGTGTAAATTTAGTCCTCAAATATAGATTATATGTGTTATCAGTAAAATAGTAAGAATACCACTCGTTGTGTAAACGTAGAAGGTGTAGGTGATTGTAGCGGTGGGTGAATAAAATAATCAACCAATAAAGCAGCAGAGCCCAATAGCTATTGTGGTATTGGCAATTTTATTTCGGTGTTTAACGGGGTGGGTTGTTATAAATTCAAGCAAGTACGACATAAAACCAACTGCGGGTAGCAGAAAAATAAACAACCCTGGGAAGGTGGCAATAGGTTTAAGTTGTGCCATTAGAATTTCAAAAAAGTTGCTACATTCTGTTGGAAGTGGTATGTTAAAAAATCAACACTTTAAGAAAGTAAAGAAAAAACTTAGCCAATCGTAGGTTAACATTAGGATAATTAAGGACGCAATGGTTAAGGGTAATAGTAAGGGTGAGCGTTTTAGGTAGACGTAGATAGTTTTGTCGCGGCAAATTTTACTTAAATAGTAGATAAGTGCACCAATCATGAGACTGGTTGCGATCAAGACTGAGCAGGTAGCAATAAGAAACCAGTGATATTCTATACCAGAGGCACCAAGTGGCACAGAGTAGAAGTCGGCACGGGAGGGTTGATCATATTCAAATATTCGTTTAGTGTTAAGAATTGTTTCCATATACTCATATTTTTTTAGGGCATATTCTACAAATGCAGGGTTATTTAGTAGATCATTGAGTGTAGTAGAGGATGCTTCTGCGAGACTATCTACGGGAGTGTGGGTTACGAGTTCGGGCGTTGCGGGCTGGGATAGTAGTGCATCATTTTGTGTTAGTATTGTTGGTGCGTCCAGGGGGGTGTTTGGTGTTTGCGTTTCGAGCAAATTAGGCCCTGTTTGTTCTTGAATATTATTGATCGGTGTGTCAAGGTGCGGTGTTGTGGCGGGGTTGTTAGTAATGTTGTTCGGTGCTTGTGTCTCTAGCGAGCCGGACATTGTTTGTTCTTGAGCAGTAGTAATCGGTGTG
>JAAUYK010097125.1_pt1 | contig 15985 bp, 18 predicted proteins | sample 7278021 | NCBI WGS metagenome assembly JAAUYK01 (sample SAMN14350223, study PRJNA611818) | marine sediment metagenome | isolation source: surface marine sediment (1.8m) | place: French Polynesia: Moorea | collected 2018-08
TGCTATTTTTATCAGAGCAAGGCGGCTTCGCGCGCAGGAGCGGAATGTATAAGTAATACCTGAGCATCCGAGCACGCGACTAACAAAGCAATGGAGAGAAATAGCCATTTAGATCAGGTTTTCCAGCGGTAGCCAACACCGTATACAGTTTCTATATGATCAAACGCATCATCTACCTGTTTAAATTTCTTTCTAATGCGCTTGATATGCGAAGTTATCGTGCCGTCATCGACAAAGATATTCGCATCATTCATTAATTGCTCACGGCTTTTTACATGCCCGGCTCGCTGCACCAATGAATGCACCATCCAGAACTCAGTCAGACTAAGCTCTACCTCCTGACCTGACCATTCGATCCTGAAGCGCTGGCTGTCGACCATCAGGTTATCCACACGTATTTGCTCGTTTGACTCTGTTGTTGCTTGTAAGGCTTGAATACGTCTAAACAATGCGGCAACTCGGGCGAGAATATGCGGCATGCTGGTATCTTTACTAAGGTAGTCATCTGCACCGAGTCTAAGTCCCGAGATGGTATCGAGATCGGAGTCCCTGGCGGTTAAAAAAATGATCGGTAGTGTTTCAGAGAGAGCGCGTAGTTCGCGGCACAGATCGAAACCGGCTTCAATATCATCATCGAGGCCAACGTCCAGTATTGCGAGATCGGGTAGTTGCCTTGCAAATAGTTGCAAAGCCTCTTGTTTGCTGGCGGCGGTCAGCACTGAATATCCCTGTGCTTCGAGTGCCCTGGCATAGTTCTCACTAAGAATGGGCTCATCCTCAACCAGTACGACCTGTTTTGCCATATTTATTCCTGTTTTTTGCCACTACTTTACTGCCAGCCAGCTGTGAATAACACCTGCAACATGGCAAATGCCATATTGTTGCCATAATTCATCAGCATCTTTCCTCTTTACCTGCCCGGCCATGTCATTTCTTCACGCTTTAATTAGTCATGACAACCACAGGAGGAATCCACCATGAAAAATATACAGGCAGGTTTACTAGCCAGTTTACTGTTGTTTCACTCTTTCGTCAGCGCCGAGACCGGACAAGATAATCAAGCTGGTGCCAAAAATGGCATGGGGTTTGGCCTTGGCGCAATCGTAGGCGGGTTATTAGCTGGACCGCCTGGCATTGTTATAGGCGCGGTTAGCGGCGCGGCCATCGGTGAACGTCATGACAGGAAAGACAAGGAAATTGACGAGCTGGAAAAGGAACTGAATGCAAAAAGTATTGAACTGGCCTATCAGCAAAACGAATTGAGTAAAACCCGCGCCGGTTTCGAAGATGAATTCAGACAGGTGATGCTCGACCGCGAAATACAGGCGTTGGAAAAACTCAGCCAGGGTATTTCATACGTTATTTATTACCGAACCAATGAAGCCAATATTAGAGCAGACATTATGCCGCGAATTGAGCAATTGGCTGAGCTGGTCAAACCATATCCAGATATCCAGGTACGTATCGAAGGGTTTGCCGATCAACGCGGTACTGATGATTACAACCTCGAGTTAAGTAAGAAACGTATCGACAAGGTCCGGGCTGCATTGATCAAAGCGGGAATAAACGCAAACCGTATACAAACACAGGCCTTTGGTGAAAGTAAATCAGCGACGCAGCAGGGAGACACTGAAGGTTACCTGTTTGACCGTCGCGTCACGATTAACCTCACTTTAGATAGAGAAGTATAACCATGCGGACCAAGCATATGACTCATCCTGGCGCAGTCAGATCTTGCCTGACCATTGCCGGTATTCTGGGCCTGATACAGATTGCAGTATTTACGCTGATTATCTTCTACAGCATGGACGCAAAGGCAGAAACCGCCGAAACCAGCGAACAGCTGGGCACAGTAAATGATCTCAGTGAGATCGGTCAGGGCAGTCTTTTGTTTAAACATGAGGACGATTTTCAGCAAGCACCATTACTCGACACACAGGTAAGTATGCGCATTACCGGCATGATTAACCGGGTCACACTGATTCAGGAATTTACAAACCAGACCGACCGATGGCAGGAGGGAATTTATGTTTTTCCCTTACCTGAAAACGCTGCTGTTGACCGAATGCGACTGCGGGTAGGAGAACGGATTATCGAAGGTCAAATAAAGGAGCGCCAGGCGGCAAAAAAAACCTATGAGCAGGCGAAGCAAAATGGGCAACGTGCAGCACTCACCGAACAGGAACGCCCAAATATCTTTACCACTTCGGTTGCCAATATTGCTCCAAATGAAACCGTGATAGTGGAAATCGAGTACCAGCAACTGGTCAGGTACGATAGCGGCATTTTTTCACTTCGCTTTCCCATGGTGGTGGGCACGCGTTATATACCTGGCAGAGAAAAAATCGTCGGTTTCTCTGGTAGTGGCTGGGCTGCCAATACCAGTGAGGTGGAGGACGCTGCACGTATTACTCCACCGGTGTTACACCCTGACAACCCTCGGCAAAACAGGATCAGTCTTCAGATCGATCTCGATGCCGGGCTGGCGCTGGAAAACGTAGCCAGTAGTTATCACCCTATTCATATTGATAAACAGGCGCTTCGCTATCGTATTAGTTTGCAACAAGGAAAGGTATTAGCTAACCGTGACTTTGAATTAACCTGGCAACCACGGCCGGACGTTGCACCTCGCGCTGCATTGTTTACCGAACAAAAAAACAATAGTCACCATGCGATGGTAATGGTCATGCCACCCGAGTCATCGAGGGCAACTCGCATAAGCCGGGAGATGGTTTATGTGATCGACACCTCCGGCTCTATGGGCGGCCAATCTATCCAACAGGCACGTGCGGCGCTTGAGATTGCCTTAACCCGGCTCAGGCCTGGTGATTACTTCAACATTATCCAGTTTAATTCCTACACGTCACAGCTGTTTGGACATTCCCGTCCGGTTAACCAATCTTCTTTACAAAAAGCACTGCGCTACGTGCGTTCACTGGACGCTGATGGCGGTACAGAGATGGGGCCAGCTATGCGCGCCGCTTTGGCAAACCAGGACAATACGGGTTTACTGCGCCAGGTCATCTTCATGACAGACGGCAGCATTGGCAATGAACAATCACTATTCGACATCATCAGGAAAAAACTTGGGCAGAGCCGCTTGTTCACGATAGGTATTGGCTCGGCTCCTAATGCCTATTTTATGCAACGTGCTGCCAGCTATGGACGGGGCACCTATACCTACATCGGCAAGTTAAACGAGGTCCAGTCGCGCATGGATGATCTATTCACGAAAATTGAAAGCCCTGTATTGCAAGACATTAGCGTGGACTGGGGTAATGCCAGCGATATTGAAATGTGGCCACAAAAAATACCGGACCTTTACCAGGGTGAACCACTCATCATAACTGCAAAAACTGATCACCTGCCCGACACGCTGACAGTCTCCGGCATGATTGGCACCAAACCCTGGTCAGCGAATATAGAACTAACTGGCGGCAACAATCGCGATGGCATCGCAGTGCTATGGGCAAGAAACAAGATAGCCGCACTGATGCAATCTAGCAGAGATGCCGAATTTGACGCGATTAAGAATACGATTATCGATACGGCAATTACGCATCACCTGGTTAGCAAGTACACCAGCCTGGTCGCCGTTGATGTAACACCGATACGTCCTGGTGATGAATCGCTGGAGGGTCACGCCGTCCCCGCACACTTACCCGATGGCTGGCAATATAACAAAGTATTCGGCCAGTCCTATCCGGCTACCGCTACCGATGCGCGCGCACAAGTACTGCTTGGATTGATAATGTTGTTCTTATCAATGTATTACTTCGTCACGCATCGCCAAACCATTATTGCTTACCGATGATACCGATGCTCCAGATGATCCTGGGTAACTGTCAATTGGTACTTGATAAAGTGAGTGATAAGAAAAAACTGTTACAAGCTTTGTTACTGTTCGTTACTGGTTTGTGGTTGGTAGGTAACAGCACCTACATACATGCCAAGGCTATCGTCGCACAACTCCTCCTTGAGACGGCATGGTCCGAGACACGGCACGACCAGGAACAGGTAAAACCCTGGCCGTGGGCAGACACCTGGCCAGTCGCCCGTCTGAGTGCCCCCCACCTTGGCATTAACCACATCGTCCTGGCCGGGGCCAGCGGTGCAACACTGGCCTTCGGCCCAGGACATCTTTTTAATAGCGCTGCTCCCGGCCAAAGCGGGAATGTCATTATTTCCGGGCATCGAGATACCCATTTTGCCTTTCTCGAGAATCTAAAACACGGTGACACCCTGTTATTGGAATCAGCTGATAAACAGTTGCGTCACTACACAGTCAGCCGTCAAATGATCGTCGATAAAGATAAACAGCCGTTTATTGATTACGACGAAAGCGATCAACTGATGTTGATTACCTGTTACCCATTCAATGCTGTACGTGCCGGTGGACCGTTGCGCTACATCATAATTGCCAAACCCGATCCTGTTGTTATGACATGAAGGAGAAAGAAATGCATAGCTTGCTTAAGACCACGATAGAAGAGCCTGTAAATATACAGTTTTCACATACTGGTAAGCAGAAACGCTCACTGGAGCGTCGTTGCCGCCGCCGGTTACGTAGCATGCATGTCAACAGCTTTGACTGGGAACAAGGAGGTCTGCAATCTCCGATCAAATTCGTTGACCGCGACAGTGTTGAATACTCATTAGTACAGGCACAGGATAATGACCGAAGTGAACGCGAAATGGCCAGTTTAACGTTGGATAATGCAATGGCATTGCTCGATCCCGCCTGGGGTGGTGTCTATCAGTACTCTACCGGTGGTATTTGGCATAATCCGCATTACCAGAAGACCATGGCCTGCCAGACAGGCAACCTGCGTATTTATGCACTCGCCTACGCTCAGTTACAGAGGGAACGTTACCTTGCCGTAGCGCAGTCTATACGTGCCTACATGTCGCGTTTCCTGACCAGTGACACCGGTGCGTTTTACACCGGGCAATCAGATTACGTACCTGGTTCGGATACACGTTTCTACTTTTCACTTGACGACAAGGAACGTTATCAAATCGGTATGCCGGATATAGACAGGCGCATTAAAACCCGCGAGAACGGCTGGGCAATTGAGTCACTGGCAACGCTGTATGAATACAGTCAAGATCAATGCAGCCTGCTACTGGCGCTAAAGGCATTTAAAAACATTCATATTCTTTGCAGGAATGAAGGTGCCAACTGGTTAACCAGCCACTTGGCGACGACCGGCAACCATATTGCCGAACAGCTCGCCATGGGCCGGGCATTGCTACAGCTATACAGGGTGACATTCAACCGCGTTTTCCTGGAATATGCTGGCAAAACATTACATGCAATTCAGCAACGCTTTCGACATGTTGACGGCGGTTATATCACCAGTACTGATAATGGCTGCAAGCAGGTGCCAAGACAAATCGATGAAAATATATCGCTGGCCCGTTTTGCCAACCTGATGTTTTATTACACAGGCGAAACGGTATTTCGTTCCATGGCAGAACATGCCTTCAGCTACCTGGCAGTCTTTGAGATTGCTACATCGCGCATGGAAGAAGCCGGTATCCTGTTACTTGAACAGGAACTACAAGGCCCACCATTGACCTTTTACATTGAAACAAGCGCTGGAGACACGTTTAACAACCCATTTATGGATATCGCCTGGCGTCACCCCGGCTGGTACAAGCACATGGTTTTCAGACAAGGCAGCCGCGACTGTGTCACAGTGGAAATTGATGGCCTACGCTCATGCCCCGTTTATACCACTGAACGACTGCAGGACCTGTTAAGTCATTGCTAGTTTCCCGCTGGCTGCCTTTTTTCTAACCAGGGTATTAAAACTGCACAGAGCAACTTGCAATTCGACAACATTGGAGGTGGAATAGGTGACTTAATTAATTCCAGAGCAAGGAGTCTCCATGAGTGAATCAATAATCACGCTTATCATTAATATAGCGATAGCCGGCGTCATTTTATTCGGCGGTATCTGGGTCGCGAAAAAGGCCAAGGTCTATGTCGGAAAGATAATGAATAAGCGCGGTGTCGACGAATTAATCAGTTCGTTTCTGAGCAACATCATTTACGTGGCACTGGTTGCCTTCGTGGTCATTGCCGCTTTAAGCAAACTGGGTATTCAAACAACCTCGTTCGTTGCGGTCATCGGTGCTGCCGGCCTGGCCATTGCGTTGTCATTACAGGGATCGCTGTCAAATTTTGCCTCTGGCGTAATGATTGTTGCCTTCCGTCCCTTTAAGGTAGGTGACTTTGTTGAGGCAGGTGGCGTTGCCGGTATTGTTGAAGGTATACAAATTTTTTCAACCCAAATGCGCACCGGTGATAACAAGGCCATTATCGTACCTAACTCCAGCATTATCGGTGGCAACATCGTCAATTACTCAACTAAAGATACGCGTCGTATTGATATGGTATTTGGTATTGGTTACGACGATGACATCAAGAAAGCGAAAGACCTGTTGCTGAAACTCATCGAGGAAGATGAACGAATCCTCAAAGATCCTGAAGCGGTTGTGGCGGTATCAGAGCTGGCCGACAGCAGCGTTAATTTTGTTGTGCGCCCCTGGGTAAACTCCGGTGACTACTGGCCGGTCAAATTTGACTTTACCGAGAAGGTAAAAACCACGTTTGATAAGGAAGGCATTTCCATCCCGTATCCGCAACAAGATGTGCATATGTATAACGAAGATTCGAAATAGTGATTTATCTGTATAAGCCCCGCTTGGCGGGGCTTTTTTAATTGGGCAGAAATTTTGAATACGGCAGGTAAACCAGGTTCAGGATGACCAGGGCATAAATCATGAAAAACGTCAGTTGCATACCACGCACCCTGCCCCGTAAATTCTCAGCCAGTATCGCACGACAGTGAATAATGCGGCCAATGACAAACGTGATACCTACCGCATGGATTAAAACCAGGTGACCCCCATTAAGCTCTAGGAACAACAACAGCATAATCGCAATAGGGCAATAATCGACTGCGTTGGATTGCGCCGAGCGGGCAATAATCAACTCGTCACAATCACCATCGGCATATTTCACCTTGTTTTTGCGCCTGGCTTTAATGACATTCATCGATAAATGGCAAATAAGTAATGCAAGGATGCAGGCATAGATAGCTGTGGTCATTAATCTCCTCCTGGTGTGGACAACATGTATTTCATTATCGTGATGTTACGACCATGGTAGGGTTCCCTGGACACAACGTCCCAACCAAGACGTTGATAAAAATCGGCCTTGTCAGGCGTAAACAGGTAAATCTCTCTAACACCTGCGTTACTTGCCTCAGTCATTGCGTGCCTGACCAATGCTGAACCTATTCCCTGTCTCCTGTAGTCAGGGTACACATATACACTTGCCAGCCATGGGCTGCAGCCCTCTATCTTCATATCGTATTCAACAATGGCGGCAGAACCAAGTACATAATCACCATTCATTGCTACAAAAGTACTGGGTACCAGATTGTCATCAAGATAGGCCTGCATTTTGTCAATTCGATGTCGCAATGTCTGGCCAGGATTGATATCGCGCCACTGTGCATGATGCCAGCTAGCAAGTAGTGGGATATGTTCAGGTTGTTCGCTAAGGTCAATAATTTCCATGGTTCAGTTTTGGTTTGCCTGTTGTAACCATTTGTCTAACTGATTGGCGAATCGCTGCCTGTCACGCTGGCTGAATGAAGACGGTCCGCCTGTTTGGATACCACTTGAACGCAACGTATCCATAAAATCACGCATGGTCAATCGCGCCTTTACCGTATCTGCCGTGTAAAGTTCGCCGCGGGGATTAAGTGCCAGGGCATGCTTGTTAATTACCTCTGCCGCTAACGGAATATCACTGGTAATTACCAAATCGCCTGCTTTAACCTGCCTGACGATCTCATTATCGGCGACATCAAAACCATGTGACACGACCAGCAAATTGATCAACGGTGAGCGGGGATGAGACAACACCTGGTTAGCAACCAGCGTCAATGGAATACCGGTGCGTTCAGACGCTCGAAACAGTATGTCCTTGATTACCCCGGGGCAAGCATCAGCGTCGATCCAGATATGCATTGTTAGTATTTAAATCTGACTGGTCAAAGATAAATCTGCGCAAAATGATATGCCTTTTGGGCAATATGCAGCAATAGAAAATGGCTAATTTGAAGTCATTGATAACGTAATCTGACTGCGTTTACAGATAGCAGTAAAGTCGTTTACCAATTGTAGAGGTTGCGCTTGGCGTTAACCCGGCAAGTATCGGCCGGGTACTGCGCAGGAAAAACTATTTTTCAGAAGGGTATTTTGCCAGGTAGTCTTCAGCTTTTGCTGTCGCTGCAGCCATCTCTTCTTCATTAAGATTGGCTTCAATTACGGATACATTCAATATTGCCTGTTCAAACTCGGCACGCGCAGCAAGTTTAAACCAGGCGTAAGCCTCATTAATGTCTTTTTCTACACCGTTACCGTCAAAGTACATCGCGCCCAGACTGTTCTGTGCTTCCTTGGAACCGTTTTTTGCAGCCTTGCGATACCACTCCGCTGCCATCGCATAATCCTTTTCAAAACCGCCCTCACCCAGGAAATACATTAAACCAATATTGTGCTGGGCACCTTTGCTACCTAAATCGGCAGCACGCTGCCACCAGTAAATAGCGCGCGGAATGTCTTTCTTGATCTCGTCACCTTTGTAGTACAAGCGCGCCACGTTCGTCATGGATGGTACGTAATCCTTTTCGGCTGCTTGCTCATACCACTCGGCCGCTGTTGGGAAGCTACGCTGTACGACAATACCGTTGTGATAAAACATTGCTACATTATGCATGGCTTTTGGTTCACCATGTTCTGCCGCTTTTCGATACCATTCCAATGAAGTCGCGTAACTTTTTTCAACACCAAGTCCTTCGCGATACATGGTGCCAAGGTAAAACTGGGCCTTCATGTGGTTCTGCTCGGCAAGCTCTGTAAAACCAGCCAGTGCCTTGGCATAGTCTTCATTTTTGTAAGCCTGGTAGGTCTCATCATAATCAACAGCGAGAGCGACAAGCGGGAGTAGTAGTAAGGCAAACAATGTAGCGAGTTTTGGCATGGGAATTCCTGAGTATTTTGAATATTAGCTATGACCGTTCGACAGCAGATAAATTCAGACCGGCAACAACGTCCATGACAAGGATCAGATCAAAAAAGAGAACATCAGCTGCTGAAAACCGATAAGTATCGGCCCCATTATTTTGAACAGGATGCCGCTGACCAACAATATCACCAGGATAATCAGGCCATAAGGTTCCAGTCGCAGATACTGTCTTGCCATTGGTTCAGGCAACATCGAGTAAACAACGCGGCTGCCATCGAGGGGCGGTATAGGAAACAGGTTCAATATCATCAGCAAACTATTGATGATAATACCGGCCCACGCCATCCACACTACCACCATGGCAAATATGTTTTGCTGTTCGGCACCGTTCATGAATAGCATGGCGAGCACTAGCCAAATAAAAATCATGCCCAGATTGGCTGCCGGCCCCGCCAGCGCGACCAGCGCGATATCACGTTTGCGGTTCCTTAGCCTTGCCCAATTGACGGGTACCGGTTTGGCCCAGCCAAAGATGAAGCCGCTAATAAAGAAAGAAAGCAGCGGAACAATAACCGTGCCCATTGGATCAATATGTTTCAGTGGGTTTAGTGACAACCTGCCCTGCTGCTCCGCAGTCGGATCGCCCAGTTGCCTGGCAGCCCAGCCATGACCGACCTCGTGTAGCGTAATCGCAAACAGTACCGGCACACTCCAGATCAGGATTTGATACAGAACTGGAAGATCTGGCATAGCGGCAGGGACTTATTGTTGCTGGTCTTGCTTGCCAAGTAACCATGCATCGCTATCGGGCGTAGACGCATCATCCTGTGAGAAATGCTTGAAGTCATAGGCACTGGTATCGAGCAAATGTGAAGGCACAATGGTTTGCAGGCTGGAAAAAATTGTTTCAACCCGGCCAGGATGTTTGCGCCCCCATTCAGATAGCATCTGCTTTATGGCCTGGCGCTGCAGGTTGTCCTGCGAACCACAAAGGTTGCACGGAATAATCGGGAATTGCTGCGCTTCTGAATAGGCCTTGATATCTTTTTCAGCGCAGTACGCTAGTGGACGAATAACGATATTTGCACCGTCATCGCTTTTTAATTTTGGTGGCATCGATTTAAGCTTGCCGCCATAAAACATATTGAGAAAAAGTGTCTCAATAATATCCTCACGATGATGGCCCAGCGCAATCTTGGTAAAACCCTGTTCTTTAGCAAACCGATAAAGTACGCCGCGACGCAAGCGGGAACAAAGACCACAAAATGTTTTATTCTCCGGGATAACACGCTTCACGACACTATAAGTGTCTTCTTCGAGTATATGGTATTCAATGCCAAGTTCGTCCAGATAAGCAGGCAACACATGTTCAGGAAAGTCCGGCTGCTTTTGATCAAGGTTGACGGCCACCAGGTCAAAGTCGACTGGCGCCGTCTTCTGCATGCTTAACAGTATATCAAGCATGGTGTATGAATCTGCACCGCCAGATAAACACACCATAACGCGATCGCCCTGCTCGATCATATTGTAATCTGCGATCGCCTGGCCCACATTGCGACGAAGTCGCTTGTGAAGCTTGTTATGGTTGTATTGCTGTTTTTGCGCTGGCGCGACCATCTAAAACGTTCAGGTCTGGTTATTCAGAGAACAAGGATAGCCCTTATTGAGCGCTTCTATAACGAGATCCTGTGCCGGCTGTTTTGCTCGTGATGTCTTGGCGCGCAGGTAACCATGAACCTTCTCGGTCACCTCTTCTAATGGATGCATCTGAGGATTAATACAGAATATTGGTGGACTCTGTTCTGCCTGTTGTAGCGCCATCATCATGAATACAAAGTCACCTACGTATTTCATGCAAAATGCTGTCGGGGAACCGGGGCTGTAGCCTTCGTTACAGTTATTGAGTAATTCACCAGCGGTCATCAATTCCTCTTCCTCTGCCATTACAGGCTGGCAAAGCATTACCAAAACGATGGTGAAAATAGCGGGTAATTTATTGAAATATCTCATTGTAAATCCTCTGGAAGCCACTCTGTGGCAATAATCAGTGTATCACTCCTCTTCGCCGATGGCAGCGGTGCTGACTATACAGCAAGACGAGGCCTTGAATTATTTTGAGGGAGTTTGACTGAAAGGGTTCCGGAAAAACAGACTACCCCCGCGCGAGCGCAATCAGCACGATAACGAACAGCACGACAAAACCAAGCGGTATCAGCGCACCCTGCCAGTCCTTGTCTTCAGCCTGTTGGCTCTGTTCCAGCATTTTCTTTGCGCCCGGCCAGAAGAAGAAGAGTATCGCTACCGCGGCGATACCCAGCAGTACCTGTTCCCATGTAGACATCGTTGATTTATCTCCGGTTTAGTTGATCTGTTTGATATCTTTACCAAGCAGATTGCGTCATTCTTAAACTATTCAAGCGTGAAGTCGATTACTTTACACTGCTGTTTTTGTACCAAGAGAGATGAATGGACCATAGTGCACTAAATGAAGGCCTGATTTTACTTTCGCTATCCGTATTAATGGTATGGATACTGAAACGTTTAAAGTTTACACCGATACTAGGCTATCTGTTTGTCGGCATTCTGGTAGGACCAAACGCACTCGGTTGGATTCCCGAGCTTGAAAGTCTTCAGCTGTTGGCCGAGATTGGCGTCGTATTCCTGCTATTTATGATTGGGCTTGAGTTTGCTATCTCCCGTCTCATTGCCATGCGCAACACGGTGTTTGGACTTGGTAGCATACAGGTCATCATTTCTTCCCTGTCGGGCGGGACGATTGCCTGGATGACAGGTATTGAATGGCAGGCCGCACTGGTTGTTGGCGGTGCGCTGGCACTGTCATCAACGGCCATTGTTGCCAAACAGCTTTCTGACCAACTGGAAATGCAAGGCCGCCATGGTCTGCTTGCCATAGGTATTCTGTTATTCCAGGACCTTGCCGTTGTGCCATTGCTGGTCATCATCCCTATCCTTGCCGTTAACAGTGAACAGTCCATGACCATGCCAATCTTGCTGGCACTGGCCAAGGGGTTTCTTGCGTTTGTATTGTTATTTCTAATTGGACGTCATCTATTACGACCTTTTTACCACCTGGTCGCGAGCACACGCTCATCGGAAATATTTACACTAGCCACATTACTTGTCGTATTGGCCGCGGCCTGGCTAACACACGCACTGGAATTATCGCTGGCACTGGGCGCCTTCCTGGCAGGACTGATGCTGAGTGAAACCGAGTATAAACACCAGATAGAAACAGACATTCGTCCATTCCGCGATGTATTGATGGGCCTATTTTTTATCAGCATCGGTGCGCAGCTCGATATGGCTATCATTATTCAGGAGTGGTTCTGGATTGGTTTACTGACGTCGGGCTTAATTGTTGGTAAAGGTGTCGTTATCATGATATTAACCCGCCTGTTTGGCTATGAACCACCGGTTGCTTTTCGGACCGGACTGGTACTAGGTCAAGCCGGTGAATTTGGCTTCGCTATATTAATCCTCGCAATCAGCAACGGCTTGATTAGCCTGCAACAAACACAACCCATCATGGCTGCGGCCTTGTTAAGTATGATCATCAGTCCGGTGCTGATTCGCTATAACAGTCAACTGGCCGAATGGGTATTCAGAGGTCGCTATACCATGGGCACCAACGTGCCGCCTAAAGACCTGGAACAGGCCTGTATCTCGATACGCAACCACGTGATTATTTGCGGTTTTGGTCGTATAGGCCAGAACCTGGCGAACATTCTCAATGAAATGGATATCCGCTATATCGCGCTGGATCTGGATCACAGTATTATCAGAGAAGCATGGGAAGCCGGTGAGCAGGTGTTCTATGGTGACAGCACGCACAGCGAAATACTGGATAAAGCCGAGGTTGAACGGGCCAGTGCTTTAATCATCACGTTTCACGATCCACAAATTGCTGAAAAAGTGATCATTGCTACCCGCAGTCTTAATAAAACGATCCCGGTTATTGTCAGGAGTAAGGATGACAAGCACATGGATCAGTTGCATGAGCGGGGCGCGACCAACGTGGTTCCGGAGAGTTTTGAAGCAAGCATGGTGCTGGCAATACACTTATTACAGCACCTGGGTATATCACCATCACGCTGCATGGCCTTTGTGGACCAGGCAAGAAAAGATGATTACAAGAAACTCAGGGGCTTTTTTCGTGGTGAAGAAGCGTTTGGTGTAGATGAAACGCAGACGCTGCGATTTCATAATGTCACATTGCTACAAGACTGTTTTGCTATAGGGAAAACACCGGCCGAGCTTAAACTGGAGTCGATGGGCGCCACGTTAATTGCCGTACGCCGCGGACAGAATCGTATCGAGCCCATCCATCAGGACTTTTATTTCGAGGTGGGTGACACCGTGGTTATCGAGGGGCGTCCCGGGGCATTAATCAATGCTGAAAGGTTTATGATGGAAGGTTAGAAATGGAGTCCATCCCTGTAAATTCGCCGCCAAGTTGCGATGGACATTCGCCGCTCCTGTGCATCCATGCACCCGCGGCATACTGTATATCCTATACATTCATCGCTCCGGACTTCCTGTCCTCTCGCCATATACAGTCCATCCGTGGACATAAAAAAACCCTGCAAAGCAGGGTTTTTTATTCGGATAACAATTCAGTATCAGGATGCTAGTTCCACTTCTACTGCATGCATACCCTTGGGACCTTTCTCTGCGTTATAGGTTACAGATTGACCCTCGTTTAAGGTTTTGAAGCCGTCTACTTTAATAGACGAATAATGAACGAAAATATCTTCGCCACCTCCCTCTGGTTCGATGAACCCATAACCTTTGGACTCACTAAACCATTTTACTTTGCCACTAATCATACTTAACAACTCCCCTACTTCTTAATGTAATGAAAATATTGCCCAAATAATAATTGTCTAGATCAAGCAATATTAATGAAAGGATAGACGATTCATTAAGCCGCTTCCAGAAAAAAAGCAGCTATTAAAAAGAGGGATCGATAAAGTACTAATTTATTTGATATTGCTTCACTGCATCATTTTTTCTGATGCTGCTGTCTTCCTGACTGGTCACCCTGATCACGGATGAGTCACGATAAAAATCCGGATGCAGCGGACTACGTACCTTGATGGCAGCCCGTTCACCACCAAGGCCATCGTTGTATAAATACACATCGTTTTGATGCACGGCCCTGGAACGAAAAACCATCTGCCCGTCTTCATAAATGTATAGCGCCTTATCATTTGAAGTTAGCTGCGGCTCATGCATTTTCTGCATACAGCCTGCCGCCATGAACAGGATTAGCGCGATGGCCGGGATATCTTTTGCTATATTATTCATAATAAACAATTAGTTACATGGATATTAAAGAATTAGATTTAAATATAATAGATTGCTTGTTGAGAAATAACAACTAATTATGAATAAAACACAATACAAAAAGCCCCTTTCGGGGCTTTATCTGGTAATTCTAATAGGAAAAAAGCTAGTGTTTACTAGCAGTACAGGCCTAGTCGACGTTTAATTCCTGGCTTAGACGCCAGTTATCGTCTTGTAATTGCAGGTACCATTTACCTGTTGTCAGCGCGGGTAGCTGACCGCGGTATACCTGGCCGCCGGTATGGATTAGGCGCGCCGTTTCATCAAGACCAGCACGGGTTGCATTTAGAAATACGGCTTCAATCGTTTCGGGGTAAGAAAAATTATTGTTAGCAGAGAGCACGATGATGACCTCTTTCAGTGCGGGCTCGAAACTGACATCTGCTGTTAAATCATAACTACTGGCCACCTGGTCACGCTCAAGCGTGCGGTTAATTTCCAGACCTTTCTTGTAATAGTCATCAACAACCAGCCCATCATCGGAAGTGATCGCGAGATGGATCGTATATATGCCCGCGACAACGGCAAGCATTGGGAAGAAAATTACCATCCAGACATAGTATTCCCTGTGCCAGGGTTTAACCGGATGTTCGTCGTTTGTGTGGCTCATGGTAGTGGTCCAATAAAAGATGCTTTTTGCCTGATAGACATATCTTCCGTGTCTTCAGCAGTTAAGTTAAAGAATACTTCTGTGCGTTGACCGGCAAGGTCGTCTTCGCGCGCTCGCAGTCTTACTGGAAGCTCGACAACGTCACCAGCAGCAACCTTTACAGCTTCCTTGTCCTTCTTGAGAATCAGACCATCGATGCCGTCTGCAGTTACGACAAATTGATGGGCAACGCTGTCCTTATTGATCAATTTCAACGTGTAGATATTCTCAATATAACCCTGGGTTTCACGGAATAACTGGTTTCTGTCACGAATAATATTCAGGTCGATGACTGATCGGGTCAGCATTGTGAACAGAAAAACAGCACTCAGTATTGTGAGGATGCAAAAGTAGATGACAATACGTGGTCTGATGATTCGACTCTTCTTTCCTTCCATCGCATTTTGCGTTGTATAGCGTATCAGGCCTTTCGGATAATTCATTTTCTCCATGACCTGATCGCAAACGTCAACACAGGCAGAACAGCCAATACACTCGTATTGCAAGCCATCACGTATATCTATGCCGGTAGGACAGACCTGCACGCACATCGTGCAGTTGATGCAGTCACCTAGCCCTTCCTTGGCAGAATCAGATCGACGCGAGCCCCTTGGTTCGCCGCGCTTTTCATCGTAGGAAATGATCAGTGTTTCGTCATCGAACATGGCGCTCTGGAAACGGGCATAGGGACACATGTATTTACATACCTGTTCACGCATCCAACCAGCATTGACATAAGTTGCCATGGTAAAGAAGAAAATCCAGAACACTTCCCAGCCGTGTGCTTCAAACGCAACCAATTCACGAATCAGTTCCTTGGCCGGACTGAAATAGGCGACGAATGTAAATGCTGTCACAAAGGCAATCAGTAACCAGATGAAATGCTTACTTACCTTTAGAAATATCTTCTTACCTGACAA
>JAAUYK010225212.1_pt1 | contig 15985 bp, 9 predicted proteins | sample 7278021 | NCBI WGS metagenome assembly JAAUYK01 (sample SAMN14350223, study PRJNA611818) | marine sediment metagenome | isolation source: surface marine sediment (1.8m) | place: French Polynesia: Moorea | collected 2018-08
AAGAGGAGAGAGAGAGAGAGGGAGGGTGGAGAGAGCAAAAGATGAGTTTATATGTCCGCATTAGGATTTCTCTTTGTAGTCGTCGCGGCTGTGGGTTGCGGTCGCCTCCCTCTCTCCATCCCAAAGCCCGATCCCAATTCGATTCGGGGCCAAGTAGGAGGGTAGGCGTTCGGCGAGCGAGAGAAAAAAAGCAGCGGAGAGGAGAGAAGAAGGGGCTGCTCAAAGTTTGTTAGTAACGGTAGATGGATAGATTCCGCCGCTTTCTCTCCGCTCGCTCGCCCGCTTCGGAACGGTTAAAGAAACTGTGGAGCCAGAGCGGAGGGTGAAAGGATGGAGAACAGGCGGACGGAAAAGGGAAAAAAACTTGGCCCCGGTTGAAAGACAAGCAAGACTTCCGAATAGGGGTGCCACATGCTAACCCGGGTCATAATGGCTCGCACGAAGAGACCAAGAATCGGCTTCTGGAATTCCAAAGTGAATAATCCTTGTGAAAATAGCGAGCAGTTCCCTCCCGTCGTCGTCGACCTATTGCTATTGCTACCCCCCTTTGATTCACGTATGTCGGTGCGATTCTTCCCTCGCTTTTTAACCCAGTTTGAGGGTAAAAAGCGCCCCTCTATCTTCCTTCTTATCCCTTTTCCTCGAGAAAAGATAAATGCCCGGTTCACTCACCCTTCCTCTTTCCACAAGGTTGGTGATCATGACGATGGTCCTCACGCGCTGCTCCCAGATCATTCGCCAGAAGGTGTCGAACGTGTTCGTCAACGGGCCCTGAGTGGCGATGTAGGCCCTGGCCTTCTGGAACCCGTCAATGTAATTGGCATTGACGTACTCGCCGCGTTTCTGACCCGGAAGGGGCCTCAGTTGGACGCGAGAGTGGTCATCTGGAGAGTACAGAGGATTAAATGGTGCTCAGTGGACGCCAAATGCGTATGACTCACATGCAACGACGTTTGGGTATCTGTTCTTCTGCTGGTTGTCAGAGTGCTGTCCCGTCTCACTGGAGAACTCGTCGAGCGCGCTCATCGCCTGGATCGTCTGGAACTCCTGCCTGAAGCCGAGGTCTCCCTCTGCGTGCATGCCGGCCACGCGCTGGATGTACACGTGGGCGGGGATCGCCGTGGACACCTTACCGCTGTCGCTGCCGCTGCCGCCGTTGCTGCCCGAAACCGACGACTCCGTGTCCCAGTCGGGGACGACGCTCGGCGACGGCGTGGACGGCGACGACTCGTCGAGGTAGTAGTAGGACTCGTTGAAGTACTTCCTAATGGAAAGCGGGAGGAAGGGGAAGAGGGCATGAGCATAATAGACTCATTAATTATCCCGAAAGTTAAAAGGCGGCCGACCGCTGTTGGCCGGCCGGCCGGACTGACTGCCGTTAGCCGTCTCGCATGGCGGCCAAAGTCCGTCAGTCAAGTCTGTCAGAGCGGACGGACGAACGAACGAACGAACGGACTGACTGCTAGACGTTCGTTCTATACGGCTGCCGGTCGGTCGGTCGGACGGCTAGCCGCTGCTCTCTGAAGCGAACGGAATCAAAATTAGTTTTCCCCTGGCTACCTAGCTATACCTGCCGACCGAGAGCGTACTCTACCGTGCTTAATATTCTCTGACTGAGTTCCATTAGTATAACTTTCCCTCTCGTTCCAAAGATATCGCCATATCTTATACTGCCGCGACGCGAGTAGCAAGCTCTCTCTCTCTCGCATGCCCCGGAGACTTTGTGCATAATCCTTCCTTACCTGTACATGGCCAGTGCGAGGAGTGCGAGTATGAGGGAAAAGGCGACGCATGCGACGCCGGCAATCATCCCTGCGCTGAGGTCGAGCGCGAAGTCGTCGCCGTTGCCGCGGACGATGGTGAACGCCTGCACCTGGTCGCAGTTAAGGCGGAGGAGGATCTTCTGCGGCTCCGACATGTTCCCCTTGTAGACCTTTCCGGAGTCATAGATGCTCCTGGTGGCGCCGCGCACGCGCACCACGTGCTCCTTGTTCGTCTGCAGACCCTCGAGCAGGATCTGACGAGAGAGAAGAGAGATTAATGACAGGCAGCGACAGATTATCATATCAAAGGAGGCAGGCAGGGAAGGAAGTAAGGAGGGAAGAGGGGCAAAGGCGGCGCGGCGGCCGCGTTACTGAACTTTCCAGGCTAGCTTTCTCTAGGAGTTAGCCCGCTCACTCGGTTGCTCGCCACATGATTTATTGCGATACTACTCCAGAAATGCCCGGCCCGGCCTTTTCATGCGTCAGGCGGAAGCGACTTGCGTAGCAAACGACCAAGTTTTGAGCACGTAATTTGGGTCAAAGGGTGAATCTCCTTAAGAGGGCCGGCTTACCCTCGATCCCTTGGAGAAGGAGCCGTTCATGCCGACGGCCACCTCCCGCAGCTCGGTCTGCTCGTCGTACTGGTAGTAGATGTAGTAGTAGTCGACCATCTTGTAGACGACCTCAGGCCGGTCCCACTGCAGGTAGATCGACGTCTCGTCCTTGCAGGTCAGGTTGGTGATGAGGGGCGCCGAGGGGCCGGAGACGTCGGTGACCATCTCGAACGGGCGGGAGCTCTTGCCCTCGTTCTTCCAGGTGAACGCCTTCAACCAGATCTTGTACTTGGTGTAGGGTGCTGTGCAAAGAGATACGTAGAGATTTATAGAGATAACCATATGAAAAGGGGACATGACCTCATTTCTCGTCTTTCTTCAAAAAAAAATCTTTACTCACACAGGCCGGTGAGATAGAATTCCATCTTTTCCTGCGGGTCTCTCACGGTCTCAACGTCGGTGAAATTCTGCTGCATAAAGTACATCCTGTAGCCCTGTATGATCCCGTTGGGCTTCTTCGGTCGGTGCCAGGTGACGCGCACCGTCGTGTTCGTGACCTCCCTCATCGAGACGTTGACTGGCATTGAGGGGACTAGGGAACAGACAGACAGGAGGGATTAGAAAACGTCATTGTCAAGTCTCAACCAATGCCAAGAGTTAATACCTCCTTCGTCTGTCATGACAACGACGGTGGTGCTGGGGCCCAATCCCTCCGGGTTGTAGACTTGCAGCGACACAAGGTACTGGGTGAAGATCTCCAGCTTCTGGATGGTGTACTTGGAAACCAGTGGGTCCTTGATGAGCACCTCTTGGACGGCGTCGCTGCCCATGGCGTTCCTCGGCTTGAAGGCCACCCGGTAGCCGAGAAACTCGCCATGGATGGTGGACGGGTGGGGTGGACGCCACGTCAACTGGATCGAGGTGGAGCTGGTGTTGTGCGCCGCCGTGATGGTCGGCTTCCCGCTCGGCACCTCCCTCAGGGTGAGCATGTAGTAGGACTCTTTGCTGTGATGCGAACGGCCCATCGCGTTCACTGCGGTCACCCTGAAGCTGTAGGTGGTGAAGGGAAGGAGGTTGTCCACCTGGTAGACGGTGGCATTGGTCTCCGTCTCGAGCACAGTGCCATCAGGCTGGTCCCAAAGCCCATCTTCTCCGACCCTGACATGGATCAGGTAGTGGGAGACGGGCGAGTTGTGATTGTTCAGCGGTGGTGTCCATGAGAGGTTCACAGAGCGGGACGTGAATGCCATGATAAGGGGGCGGCCGGGGGCATCAGGGACGGCTGCAAGCACAAGTCGACGTTGTAATGACATAATTTGAAGCGAAACACGGAGCTGAAAAACTTGAAACGAAATTCGAATCATGTAGTCAAAGACTTCAAGAAGCGGAGCAAATTCAGCCACATATAGATGCCGTAAAGCTCTCATCGCCGCGCCGCGCCGCTCCCTTTCCCCCATTCACCCCGCCATGGCCCGCTTTTCGGGGTCGCACTTTAATCGTCTTAATTGTCATTTCCATGATGTATGCGAGCAATTCAACGAGACAGGAATTGGCGGCGGACGGCCGTAGGGGGAAATTTATGACGCCTAAACACGGCTTCCTCGCCCGCTCGCTCGCTCTTTCGCTGCGGCAGTCGCGAGTCTCCGTCTCCGCCGCCACAGCCCGGCACCAGCGGCGATACTGCAGCAGTGGAAGAAGTTTCCGACTCTGGGATCGAGCGAGAAAGATATCTGACGGAACTAGCGGCGAACAAGGAAGTCAGGGCACGATTTAGGATGCAGACTTTTAGGGATTAACATCAGCAACGCTAAAACGCTATATTGGATTAAGCGCTGTAGTGTACATAGCCCGTCTCATTTATGTCGAGAATGCTCGTGTAAGGGAGGGAGCGAAGCGGGAACGAGCCGAGCAATTTCTTAAGGAGAGAGAAATGCGGAGCGAACATGAAAGTTCTCTTCCGCCTCCTCCGACGCGTCGCTTTGTCGGTAGCGTGTAAAATGCAAATTGGGAGGAGCAGTTGTAACTAATTGTGTCGAGCGACAATAAGAGAGGGGAGAGGAGGAGGAGGAGGGATCGAGCAGCTTGGGATCCTTCAAGATTAACATGCCGCCGCCGGCGATTATTGTTCGAGCCATTTTTCTACGACATCAACCCGGCCACGATGAAAACACGTAACCGGGCATGTAGCGCATGGGTCTCACTATAAAGGGGAAACTCGTGATTTATTTGGCAGAAAGCGGGCTGGAGAACGAACGAACGAACGAACGAAAGAGAGCGAGTGCAGACGAGCTGACAAAAGGCAGGGAAAATAATGGCTGAGTCAGGGAACGGGGTCGCGTACTAGTCGCGTGCCCCATGTAGCCAGCAACCGAAGCTATTGTTCTCTCACTCGCTCGTGGCTTCGTCCTCAAAGACGACGAGATCTGATACTTGAGCTCGTCGGTCGGAGAATATGATACCATTTCCGGTGCGGCGCGCCGGCCGCCGAATTCACGGGAATCTGCTCGCGGCGTTGACGGCGCCGATACAACATGCACAGGTTGCAACCATATTCAGAGCGGAGGATCTTTTTTCGTGCGACCGCAATCGTCGTGAGCGGGGTCCAGTTCTGGATTTACTGGACTGTGAAGTCCCACGCGAAAAATGCCTCGTAAGGTTGAATTACGTAAAATTTATTACTCGTATAGCGCACGGAGGCGATTTTTCTTTGTTTTAAATTTTGCACCTCCTTAAGCGTGGGCGCTCCGGTAGCTTCTTCTCACACGGACGGCCAACTCCCGCCATACACAGGTCCGGCCGGGGGCGATTCTCAGACCGAGCGAGCTGGGGGCAATTTCGAGCCGAGCCATACCGCCTAGCTGCCTTCCTGTCGGTCTTGTAGGTAGCAGGAAGAAGACAGATAGAGTTGCCTCTGTGGGAAAATGTTCCGCGCGGCCGCCTTAAATGAGGCAGAAGCTAGCTACCTGTCACATAAGGAGAGCTAGGATTTCCGTTTAAGAGAAACGAAAGATTTTGAGGTGAGAATGCTCTCAATTTCACCAAGCTATCATCCCAATATCTATTAGTCTTCAAATACAGCTACTACTCTGGATAACTGTGACAGAAATGAGAGCGCGACAGAATCATTTACGTGCGTTTGCTCGCCCCGAGACAAAGAACAATTATGGACAAGTTGTTGGCGCAGCGAGGAGAGAGCGGCCGGCGCGGCGGTTGCTTCACGAAAACAACGGAGGATCGAGCTCTGAATCGGATTTGAATGCGCCTGTCTAGTGCGCGTAACGAACGAACGAGGGAGGAGTTTTCACGGAAGAAAGAGGGAACGAGAGAGCACTAGGCTAGCTGTTGACGGAGAAAAATGCCATTCAAACGCGCTTGTTAGCATGGAAGAAAAATTGCCCGGGTTTGCTTCTTCCGCTATGCGCCCGAGCATCACATTCAATATCGTCTACTTTTCGTTCGACGATCGTCGAAGGTCGCGGAAAGACATGTATGTATACCCACCGGAGATCCGTCTTCGCGTCGGTCGGGTGGATCTAGACGCGATGTTTTGGCGAATCGAGCGACGCCCCCGCTGTTTTGTCTAGCCTGTCTCCGAGCCGACCCCTCCCGCCCGCTTCTTTCTTTTTTTGGCATTGGCGAGATCGCACTGAAGCGGATAAAAGTTTCCCCTCGCAAAGTTTTTCCCTTGCCGCCGCGCGCCCGGCCGGCCATCTCGATCGCATGCGGTTTCGTCGCCCATGTCAGGAAGAGGAGGAGGAAGAAGAAGTCATATCAGATTACGTGAGCCGCCGCCGCTGTTTCTAAAACGGGATTTTTTCCTCAACCCTCTCTTTCCTTCGAAACTTTGAACGAGTTCTTCGGCGGACTTTCATGCGAGAAGCGAATATCTACTGTACTGCGCTGTAGCCGGAAAGACCTAGCTGATTCTGGCGATCTAGGCATTAAATCGGAAATGGCCGGGCGGCCGGACGGAGGTCGAGGTTAGAAAAGGCCTTCTTCTTCGATCCCGACCTTCGCCGGCTTCCTTCCTTCCCTCTCAGCCCATATCTTGGTGACAATCTTTAATGCTAGTTAGCTGCCGCCCTCCGGCCCAACCGTTTCTGCTGATAAGGCCGGCCGGCAGGCCAAGATTGGCAAAAAACTTTATTATGGAATCTGATAATGGGACCACCAGCTGCCAATATGCGCAGCCGGGCAAATTGAGACTTAACGGTCTTTTGCATGAGGCTAGATTAAGAAATCGAGCGACTCTGAGGAGGAAGCGGAAAGGCGATGGCAGGCTGCCAGGCGCAGAGCGAGCTCGGCCAGACAGCCAAAGTCGTTTCCAATGTGGTGAGAATAGATAGAGATTGGCGAAGCAAGAGAACCAGTCGGGGCAGCCAGCTAGACGGACATAGCCTTCGCGGACAGAGTTAGCGGAAGGAAAGAAAGAAGGGAGCGAGCCTAAATATATATAAAAAGTTTCCATTTTCTCTCCTCGAGCTCCGCTGCTCGCCTCCTTTCTTGCGAGCTAGAGGAGAGACAAAAAGTTGCTATCAGAGAGCGGGTTGAGAGGAGTATAGTTGGGAGTGGGTGAGGTCGCTGCTCTGTACGCACTACAACGTCGCTCACTCGTAATGGCCACGCGATATCGAAGGAGGGAAGGAGCCAGAGCAAGTAGTGCGTAAGAAGAGGGAGGAAGCCGTGAGCGAGTGTATCTCAATTGTCCGGAATCGAAAAGTTCGTCCAAAGCCGTTATCTCGGCGGGGGACAAGGACAGTCCCCGGTTCGCTGGCTGCTGGCTCTCAAAGTATGACTTTTTATTCTCCGGCGAAAATCGCCCTCAGGGAGGGAGATAGCGCTATATACGGAGCTGAGCTACGTAAGTTGCTGCCCCACCGAATCTACAATATCCGAAGGGAAAGGAAAGGGGAGGACATGGGATGGAGGAAAGGAGATGCAAGTCGTCCTGAGTGACATGCCCTCGATCGATCGGACTGGCGATCAAAACATGCTTGCCTGATGTCCGGAAGTGTGAGATGGGATCGAGCGAGCGAGGGGAACAAAGTCAGATGTGGGAGCGAACGTCATTGGTTCGGTGGTGCGTAATCTAATGTCCTCTTTCTTTCTTCCCAATAGATCGGAACGCAAAAGTTTTTCTCGGCCGTCGACCCGACAACAAATGAAGCCGTCGAGCTTCTCATTTATGGGCGCACATCTCTCGCCACCTAGCTAGCTGCCGTGAATGCGTAATGGAGAGTGAAAGTAGCCCATTCTAAAGTGGCGCAGCCGAGAAAGGAAGGATGCGCTCATTCACACTCTCGACAAGAGAGGACACAGCGCGCCATATTGCGCTACCTCTTGCGTGTGTCGACCGACCGACCGACCTTGCGAAAGAACGAACACTTATGGCGCGCGCTGAGCGGGCGGCAAAAAGTGAAAGCACGTGCAGCGAGACAAAGGAACGCAGCGCAGACACACAGACAGAAAGGAAGGAGATGGCAAGGAAGGGAGCTGGCGAAAGAAAAGAAACAGAAATGAATGCAGCCCTCTAGAGCTTCTTCACGCATGAAAAGAAAGTGGTTCCACTGTACGTACCTCTGCGTCCGGCGGCGCTCTCTGAATGTAAGCGAGAGAGAGAGAGAGAGAGAGAGGAGAATAGAGAGAGGGGAGGGAGGGAAGAAAAAGGAGACAGCCGAGTTATCATCATTCAACATCAAGTTGACAATTATTATGTGTGCATGTCCTGCCGGCTCACCTTGGACGAGCAGTCTTGTTATGACGGAGGGCTGTCGCTGGTCGTTGACGAGGCAGAAGTAGTCCCCCGAGTCGGCGGTCAGCACGGGCGCCATCTGCAGGCCGAAGTCCGTCGAGGAGAGGTACATGCGCTCGGGGGAGCGGAGGATCACGGTGCCCTCGTCGTTGTAGGAGACCAGCTTGGAGCCGCTGCCGCCGCCGCTGATCGACTGCACCGAGGAGGCGACGTTGGCCCCGGGGAACGCCGGCTGACCGTTGGCGCTTCCGCACCCCCTGCAGAACCACTCGAGGCTCGTCACCTGGAGGCTGTCGGCGGCCGACCGGATCTCTGGGCAGGGCAGCGACGCGTTCGAGCCGGACGAGCGGAGGAACGTCTGCACCGGGATGGAGTCGCCGGAGTCTGAAAGAAAGCAGTTGAGGTGGGTAATTCAAACTCTCGCTCTATGCAAGTGGCAGTCGCGTGATGAATGCGAAAAGTTTCAAGCCGTCTGGCCGGCAAACTGACTCCAAAGAAAACATTCTCCGCCGCCGAGCGAGATATGAGCGCGGCCGGCGCGGCTGTCACGGCCAAGACTTTGCACTTCACGGCCATCCAGTTAAACTCTCCTCCCTCCATGCCGTTATCGTGAAATCCCCGTTGAAACCGCGAACGAACGAACGAACGAACGCCCCTTTTTACGGTGGGCATAAAAGGAAAGGCAACGGTGGTTTTATCCCTAATATATCCTTCTTCCCCTTCATCATTATCCACCCGGCCGCCTTCGTTAGCCAGGGCGGCGTGAATCCTCTGCTCTGCTCTGGATAGGAGAGATAGGAGCGACCGAACCAGTTAGTCTTGGAGGAAAGATGATGAGGAGGGGAACTAATCGGGATATCGGAAGAGAGAGAGAGAGAGCGGCTTGGCTGGAGACACTTTCACGCATCCCTGAATGCCGCGCCGACGCGTCGCCTCCCTAGCTCCCTTCTTTCTCTCCTTCTTCCAACCAATACTTGGCTGCGGCCGTGATGACGGATTAGGCTTTCTTTTACTATGGAGACTGAGGCAGATCGAAGCTTCTTCTAACGTGGCGATACCCTTCGTTCGTTTGTCTCCTTCCGTCCATCCCCGAGGCAGAACACAGCGGGCGAGAAGAAAGAAAGAAAGAAAGAATAAGAGGCGAAGATGCAGCGATCGAGCCAGCGACGTAGAAACAACATCCAAGCTGCTGCCAACCGCGTCTCCCGCTTTTTTGCCTATACCTCCGCCCGGCCGCCGGCCTCGGTGACAGAATTTGGCATGTAGGTAGGTGGGTAGAGAGCAAGCAGCAAGAAACGATGACGAAACGATTTTTTTGCCGCCGTTCTCGGCAACGCCCAATACCCAATCTAGGAGGAAAAGCTGCTCGCTCGCGGTCTTTGTTTCAAAGTGGCCACGGGGGTAATATAAAGAGCTCAGTTCTGCTTCGCGGCCGAGCGATTGCGCCCAATACCTACCTACCTACCTAGCTACTCGGATCGAGACTGAGTTAGTGTGTAACCGGTGGCTGGCTAGCTAGCTGGTCGTCTTTGAAAGCGGCGGACCGAAGCACAAGAGATCAAAGGATCGGAGGCGCCGCGCCGCCGAAGGAAGCCAGCCGCACGTAGCAGTCCGGTCGGTGGGCATAGCGGGAGGCAGAGAGGCCGCCGCTGAGACTGAAAGATGGCCCAAGGCCACAGAGGGAGGGACCGACCGACCGGCGCGGCGGTTGCTACGTACTATCAGCACGATGTAGTAGACGCTAGTCAGACACTTTCGGCATCACAACGACGGAGAAAATGAGCGCCGATGCGAAATTAGCCTTGAAACCCTCTTCAATTGTGCCCTACCGGCGGCCAGATCAGTCGGTTAACTCGGTCTTGGCTTTTAGGCCACGCTTGAGCAGAGGGACTTGATTGAGGTCTTCCTTCCCATCGGTCGGTCGGTCGGTCGGGCAGATTCAAAGAGGGCCGACCATGCAGTGTACCACGAACAGTTGCGCTCGGATCGAGCCCATGTCCAGCGGCCATTCTCCAATTCAGTGAAGGCATGAGTGCTTCCTCCCTCCATCCATTGGCGTTCGTTCGTTCTTCTAAAGACGCAGCTAGGCGATCGGAGAAATGAAAAGTCCCGCTCGGTCGACAGGGAAAGCCGGTGGATTGAGCAGGAAAGAGGGAGGGAGGGTGAATCCCCATTGCCTGATTTGGTAGCTGGGGAGGTAGGTAGCTGTGTGGACGACCGGAATACACTAAGAGGAAATGAAATGGAATTAGGGAGAGGAGTCGCTGCATGCTGCTGCAGGTAAAGGGAGGTCGGTAAAAAAGGGAGGGACGTAGGGAAGGAGAGATCGAGTTGGCAAATAGGACGAGCTACCATAGCGCCAGGGGAGGGCAGTTTATGCATGTAAACCAGTCAGAACTGTATGTATATATCTGCTAGAATTAATCAAAATCGACGTTTGGGCAAATTTCCTATTTTCATTCAACCACTCGCCATGCACCCCTAGTTGCTACCTTCGCGACAGATAGAGACGTCGGCGGACGGACGGACAGGGTGAAGGAGCTAGGGGGAAATGAGGACATGCGTTACAAGAGTTACTGCTGCCGGGAGAAAAGAAAGGGGTGGGGTGGGGGGACACATTGCAATGAGGGTGAGAGAGCCGACAGGCAAAAGTAAAAGCAGGCCGGAAACAATTTACATTCGTGAGCCGCCCGCTCGCGCTCGTCCGCTAAATGCCCGCCTGTTGGAGATTCCCACGGGAACTTGAGAAGGGAGGGAAGGGGCTAAACAAGACAGTTCCGGCAGCGCGGCGTGCGTCGTGGGTAGAGCGCCCGTCTCGTGTTTGGCAGCTACGCACGCACGCGATAGGAACTTTCGCTAGCCGGCCGGCCGGGATAGATAGTGCGTCGGCCACTCAGCGCTCCACTCCGCATCCATCTGTCTGTCAGCCATGGCTTCTTGCTTGCACTCTCTGTCTTGTACTCTGAGAGAGCGAGCGAGCGAAGTTGCGGCGTCCGTAAACAAGGATCATTAGCCTTTTCCTAACTCCATTTGGTCGTCGGCAAGGCAATGCAAGGGGGAAGGGAGAGAGGCCGCGAGAGAGTGGAAAGGCTTGCTCGCTCGGCGGTCACTACGGCCAGTCCATCATTCAGATATCATCAGCGACGATGCGGCGGCAGGCGACGCCAAAGAAGAAGGAGAGCGACGCAGAGGAGGGAGGCAGAAAATCAATGTAACGCCTACATGGTACACTTAACGCTTTTTTCTGCACCCTCGGCAAATGTCTCGTACAGTGCGGGTCATTTCATGGGTGGCGGAGCTTCCTCCCCCTAGCTCGATCGCCAGCCAGCCAGCCAGCACCCGTCGCGTTCGTCTGACCAACTGACCGAACGAGGGAGGGAGCGAGCTAGGAAGGGGGCGGCGCGGGCGAGCGAGCGGGGCAGTTAGTTAGCCAGTCCTGGAAGTGGCTCCCCCGCTGAGAGAAAATTAATTTGTTGTTGCTCGAGCGAACGAACGGCCGACTGACTGAGTCAGACGAACTTGCCGACCACACGCGCCTAGTCGAACGAAGCAGCCGTTGAATAGATTTTCATTTCCATGCATGAGCTAGACCGCATTTTTTTCAACGGCACGTACCGGGTCAATTTGTTCACTTAAACAGAGCCGGCGAGGTGTAATGAGTCTCTGTGAAAACAAGCAATGAATATTTACTGCTTCGTCAGCTGGGTGAGCTGCCTCATTTCAAGAATTTAATTGCGAACGCTTTCCCGGCCGAGTATCCGTGCATGCTAAAAGGTGGTATTTTGCGTCAGGTCAAACCCGGTGACTATTTCTTTGGACATAGTACGTAAAAAGCAGCACGATACGCGTACGACGCACGTCTGCCCGACGGAGAAACGTTATCCGTGGACGAAGTGGCTATTGCGCCGGGCTCATCCCTCACGCCAAGGTGTCTGCAATAGCTCATTCAAGACGGCCAACGAGCTGTGCTAGCTAGCTAGCGTTCGCGCCGGGAGACCCTCTTAAAAGCTGAGAGTCAAATTCCTATACGCGTACGTACATATCCAAGAAGACGGGCCGGTCGGACGTTCGAAAGGGCGGATGGATGGGGCGTCTTTTAACCAAGAATACGAGAGTGTGAGAGTCTAGCGAGCGAGGAAAAAATGAGCCTTGCGAGGGGACAGACCGACGGAGTGACTGCTGCATGCGCATCGCAGTCACGCCGAGTTAGTGGTTATTATACTGCCACGCCGTGGGTGGCGAGCTGGCTGCATGGCTAACCAGGCAGTGAACGACTAGTACTTAAAGTTAGAACAGAATGGCAGAAAGGGTCAAGAGGTTCGACGTCCAAGAAGACACCCTAAAGCATTTTTCCCTAACATCTCACTCTGAACATTTATTTACGTATAATTAGAATTCACACACTCTCTTTGGCAACTCTAAAAGTCAGCGAGCGGTCCACGGTCGGCGTGACTGAACAGCCCCTCGGTCGGTCGGTCGGCTGGTCACAAAAGCGCACATCTCAATTCAAAGTGTCAAATAAATCGCAAATGAAACGCCACTGGAAGCCAAGGAAAGTGAGCATATAGCTATGGAAGGCATATTGGATAATGTAGAAGAATGATCCGGCGGTATTTCATATATTAGACGAGCTGGAAAATCGTCTGATAGATCGTTCGTATCCCCGGCAACGCTGGCATGCGAGCCGTCGCTCCCGTCCGTCGGTGGTCAATGAGACTAACAAGGGCCAGACACAATGAGGAGCTAGGAGCAAGGAGCCGTAGCTTAAAATATATCTCCCGCTTTGTAGCTATACGTGAAAAAAAAATCCCCTGGCGGCCCGGCCATAGCTCACTGGATATTTGCTGAGGAGGAGCAGCTGCCTTAAACCGGCGGCTGCCCACGCATACCTGACTGACTGACTAGGGAAACAGCCACTTGGGAGTCCGATCTTATCGGGCCGAGGTCGTATGTCTGTCGGTTGGTCGGTTTCGGCAACACTTTGGAAAATACGAGGGTAGCCAGCCGCCTGCGGTTGTCTAGACTTGAAGATAAACTAAACGAGGCGCGTGGGTGTTCAATTTTCCGAATACAGCTTCATGCGTTTTCCCCTACGTATGTTCTCTCTCTCGATACAGCTCTCTCGCGTATTTCGGTGGCATCCTATAAATACCACCTGGTGTTCTTCTCGTTCAACTCGATCAGACCCCAGACGGCTGCGCATATGATCTGACGCACGTTCGAGCTTCCGAGGCAATTGATTCGGCGCAGCGTGGATTTTCCTCTTCCTTCCCTCCCTCCCTCTATCCCCTCTCCTTTCCATTCCGTCCTCGTGCCGACTCTTTCTCTTCCAGCGGCGGACGACCGGGCGGCCAGCTCGCTCGTTATTGTCGTCGCAATAATAAGACTTTTTACCCGGACGGCCGAGGCTCCTCGCTGCGCCGGAGAGATATATGTACGTAGCTGTAGCGAGACGATTCCTCCTTCCGTCCGTCCGTCCATCCATCCATATGACTGATTGGATCGCCCGCAGCTAGCGGCGTCATGCGAGCACGTGTTTTCGCGCTCTATGAATGGCAAGATAATTGCGAAGGAAGGAAGGAAGGAAGGCGAGAAAAAGGGGCAAACACACAAACAATCAGCGCACTTTTGCAAGATCGGGTTAATTTTCCTATGTATGCGATAAAGGCAGGTCTGATTGGAGCGGAATCTCATTACTCGAGAGCAAATGAACTTCTCTTCATTCCACTTTTTCCTCCATTAGTCCGTCCATTCTAGTCTTGAGTAATCCAATTTAGCGTAATGCATACTACACAGTCCGCGGCTCAAATGTCACGTGTTGGACGCTCACTCGCTGGCTTGACACGGTTTCATCTCTCCCGAAACCATTTTCTAATTTCCTCTCCGTGCCGTCGCCAGCAGCTCGTAAACCATTAAACCGACGGCTGCTGGCTGGCTGGCCGGCCGTGTCCAGTTGACGATAGAAGAGGAGAGGAGGGAGGAAGAAGCGCTAGCCAGAGTCTCACTTAAAGTAATTGGATCGCTCGCTCGCTCGCTCGCTCCAAGAGAATGGACGTCTTGTAGTACGATTCCAACTCGGCGACCACTTTGCATTTTAACGGGGCGCTCGTAATTGCTGCTGCTACAATGAATGCATTGGAATTCGGTCGCCCGGCCGACGGTTAAGCTTCCTTCTTTTCTTTCTCCGGTCGGTCCGGCTGCTTCTCGCTTGATCTCCTGGCTTCCAAAAAAGGCGTAAAAGACTTGTGGCAACCGAGCGAACGCCAGAGCTGAAGGCCATTGGGAATCAGGGCATATTTTGCTACCGACATTAGGCCATGAACGAAACTTTTTAACTGCTTCTAACTGCGTTCGGACTTGACCATATTCTAGTACAATTAAGTAGCGACAATTTGGCGACCCTGATTTTGCCACTAAGCACTTTCGCTGGTCCCTTTCTTTCTCTCTGGTCAAGCGGCGGTCGGTCGGTCGGTTTCGCGGCCATCCGCAGAAGAAGAAGCCAGTTTGCCCAAACCCACTGAGTGTGCAGTCACTAAATCCGCCTCTTCCGTGCCGCGTCCTTAGAAGAAGCTGGACCAAAAGCCAGGAGGAGCAATATATGGAGGACGCTCGCTCGCCGGCTCCATTTCAGCTTGTGCAACTCGAGAGCATTTAAATATACGTGCTCAGCGTTTATATCCGAGGCGGAGAGCGGACTCAACTTCCACGGATCATTTCAGACATCAAATCCAATCCCGTAGCCATAGCTACGCATTTAACTATCCTCTTCTCTAGCGGCCGCGGCGGCAATCAAATGAGCCGTGCAGCTTGCTGCTTGGGGATAGAGGGATTGAATCCGATGTAATATTACTCCTCGAACAAGCCGCCGCCGTGTCTACTTTCACCGATGCCAGCCAGTCGGCCAGCGGACATGGCTCCGTCCGTCTGTCGCGTGGCCCAAGGAGGAAGATTTTTATCGCCGCCGCGCCGCGCCGGCTGCAGCCGAGAATCACGCGCGCGAGACGCCCAGCCCGTCCGTCCGTCCGTCTGCGCTTGAGTGTCGTATTCTTTCGGCATTACACCATCCCGCCGTCCGGCCTCTCTTTAGTGGCCTTGTCATGGTAATGAGCTGGCGTGACCCCTGATTGCCAAACAGACGAGACAAAAAGAGAAAACTCAAAGGGGCTTGCTCCTTCCAGCCGTTCGCCCTTAATGCCTCATTTGGTTGCTTGCACGTCGCCTTTTGCAAGAGAGGGAGGAAGAGCCAGCCAGCTCATTCAATCCATTGTATTTGCACGTATGGGTGGGTCGGGTCGATCACGCGCACGTGCCCGCTCACAGCAGCTAGTGAGCATGCGCATTCAAAAGCGGGAATTGATGCGCCTCTTTCTTCGCCCAATCGTCATCTAGCTTCGTTTTCACTTTCTCCCATCGACTATAGCCGATCTATCTTGTAGCTATAAAAGCGGCACTTCTCACTCATTACGTGAGCCCTGCCGTGTCGTGCCGGGGTATGACACTGCATGGGTCGGAATATACGCACTCTGGTGTCAACCATGCAACCAAGGGGGAACTCTTCTTCCCCTCTCCGCCGCAGCCACACAACTTTATTGGGGCTATCAAACAGCGATTCATCAGATTGGGAGGGAGGGAGATGCTAGCATGGCGCCTTCCAAAAGAGTGAGAGAGAGAGTGGGGAAAGAGGATTCCAAGTGAGAATTTTCTTCCTGAATGCGACTTGACGAACCGTTTCATGCGTGCATGGCAGCCAGGCGGGAAACTGTCGAAGTGCGAACCAGAGCTAAAAAAGGAATGACTGCACACGTGGTGGGGAACGACAAACTTGCTTTTCGTGGTGGCACAGAATTGATAATTATTGTAAACTCCATGTAATAAGTATGATGTAGCCAGATACGAAGAAGGATCCCTAATTAGGG
>JAAUYK010146070.1_pt1 | contig 15978 bp, 10 predicted proteins | sample 7278021 | NCBI WGS metagenome assembly JAAUYK01 (sample SAMN14350223, study PRJNA611818) | marine sediment metagenome | isolation source: surface marine sediment (1.8m) | place: French Polynesia: Moorea | collected 2018-08
CGTCAGTTTGGCAGAAAAAAAGTGTCCTCGGATTTTCTGGTGGGCGAGGAAATCAATGCCGTGTCGGGGGCGACCATAACCTCCCAGGGCTTCACGACTGCCGTGCGCAATGCCATGCACATTGCCGCCACTGAGCATTTCAAGCTGAAGCCCACCTGGAAGCAGCCGGCATGGAACTTCGGCGTGAAAGAGATCGGGCTGATCGCGGTTTTCGCCCTGGCCTTCATCGTGGCCTTTGCCAAGGGTCAGCCGGCGAAATGGGGCCGGAAGGCAATGCCGTTTGTATCCCTTGTTTTCGTCGGCATCTACACGAACTCGTCGGTGTCGATCGGGCAATTGTCCGGAATCGTCCTGGGCTACATTCCAGACTTCCGGGAGCATACCCTGTGGTGGATCATGATGATCGGCGTGTTGGGCAGCCTGGTGATTGTGGGCCGCAATATCTATTGCGGGAATGTCTGCCCTTTCCAGTACGTTGAGCGTGGCCTAAACAAGATCAGCGGCATCAATCTGGCTGTTAAGCCCGGCATACAAAAGTCGGCGAAGACGGTTGTCGGCTTGATGACCTGGACCGCGTTGATGTTGATTTTCTTGTCCTCCCACCCCACGCTGGGTTCTTACGAGCCCTTCAGTATGATGTTCTCGTTAACCGGGGCAGGGGTGCAGTGGTATATCCTGCCGTTGTCGCTGATCGGCTCCTTCTTCGTGTTGAATTTCTGGTGCCGGTTGTTCTGTCCCGTGGGCCATGTTCTGAACAGCATTGTGCGGGTGCGGCGAAAGGTGCTGCCTAAAAAAGATGCGGCCAAGCCGAGTGCGGACGAAGCGCTGCCGGCCGAACCGGAAGATAAAGGTGACTTATGGCGAAAAGAGAAATAAAACCGTGGCACCACAAAGTGACGACCGCCCTGGCGGTCATCACGCTGCTGTGCGTGTTTGCCTTTTTCGCGCAGACATTCAGGACCTTTTTTATGACCGAACACGACCCGGTGTTGGTTGCTATCGAGCGTATAAAAGGGAAGGCCCAGGACAAGCAGGACAATCAGTAATCCTATTGGTGCAAGTTCTGTTTTAAATTCCGATCCAGGAAGCCGTCCCCCCGGTAAAGCCGGGGGGCGCCCATTTGTGGGCCGGATAGGCACTATCGTTGTTCTGGCTGTTTTGATTTTTACGTTAATCGGTAGCGTGCCGACCGTGAAGATAATACAGCACCGGGCGATCTATTCCGGAGACAGAGACAGTTCTGCTATTGTGCTGGCTGCCAATGACGACGATGGGTTAAAAAAAGCAGGCTCAAAGCGAATCGGCCAAAGAAAACTAAAGACGCCTTCGGTCCAGTTGGCATGTTCTTCAATTTCCTTTAATCACAGCTGCTCGTTTTTTGCTGATGGTCCTGACCATTGGTTACCCGCATGCTAACCCGCCGGCGCGGCAACGAATTGGTAAACCAATCCACCTCAATTCTTGCAAGGAAACCAAACATCCCTAAAAAACATCTGCTTACATATAAGATTGGTGCACAAGCATCACTTTACCTTTTGAAGGCACTGATTACTTTCAAAAGGAAACGATAGTTAAACCGGCTCAATTCTATGAGTGCGCTGTTATTAGTCATCTTGAAAGGAGCGGCTTAAATGAACCACAGATCGAAACGGGGGATTGTGATTCTTTTGTGCTGTATTATTATGGCCATCGCATGGGCGGGGGGTGCAATGGCAAGTGATCCCCATGGGGTTGCGGAGATTGCCTTTCCCCGCAGTCTGGACAGCTATCACGATGCGGACATAAAAGGTATCGGGGCTATTTTGAAAAACCGCATCAGCCAAGAGCCTTTCAATCTGGTGGCCACCCTGATTTTCATCCTGGCCATTTTACATACCTTCATGGCCAGCAAGTTTCTGGCCATTGCCCACAAGTGGGAACACGCACACGCAGAAAAGATCAAAGCCGGCGAGATCGAACCCTATGAAATCCACCTGGGTGCCCGGGTGTTTCATTTCCTAGGCGAGGTCGAGGTGGTCTTTGGCCTCTGGGCCGTGGTCCTGGCCATTGCCATCGTCGGCTTCCACGACTGGAATACCCTGGTGTATTACGTCAGCCACAAGGTCAATTTCAACGAGGCCATGTTCATCGTGGTCATCATGACCCTGGCCTCCACCCGCCCGATACTGCAGCTCGCCGAGACCGCTCTGGGTAAGATTGCCGGCCGGCTGGGCGGCACCCTGAGCGCCCAGTGGTTGACCACCATGACCATCGGCCCGCTGCTGGGATCCTTCATCACTGAACCGGCGGCCATCACTCTATGCGCTTTGTTGCTGGGCCGCAGCCTTTATGAGCTGGAGCCCAGCGACGGCTTCAAATATGCCACCGTGGGCCTGCTGTTTGTCAATGTCTCCGTGGGCGGCACCCTTACCAATTTTGCAGCCCCACCGGTGCTCATGGTGGCCGGCCCCTGGGGATGGAGTACGGGGCACATGCTGGCCCATTTCGGCCTGGAAGCCATTTGTGCAATCCTGATTTCCAACACGCTCTATTTTTTCCTCTATCGCAAGGAACTTAAGCGGCTAGAGGAAAAATTCACGTTGGTACGCCTCAAGGGCGAGATCCAGAGAAAATACCTGCGGCACCGCGACATGAACGCCCGCTTCCGGGAAACACTGGCGGTGGTGGATGAAGACCTCAAACCAGAGGGTCGGGTCCAGAAAGAGATCGAGGCGGTGGAGGCCGAAGTCAAAGGACGGCTCGAAGAACGCATCATTCCGGAATTGATCAAGGAGGGAGGCGACGAAAAGCTGGTCCGCCAGGCTTTCGATGAACGCTTTCAGGAAATCAAACTGCGCGCATTGCGCGAGGACCTGCCGCGCGCACTGCCGCCCGAAGAACGGGGGATGTTCCGTGATCCCGACTGGGACAGGCGCGACGATCCGGTGCCCGGATGGGTGGTGGTCGTGCATATCTGTTTCCTGGGCTGGACTATTGTCACAGCCCACTATCCGCCGCTGTTCATTGCCGGAATGTTGTTCTTTCTGGGGTTTGCCATTGTAACCGAACCCTACCAGAACCGTGTCAACCTCAAGCCGGCGCTGCTGGTGGGGTTTTTCCTGGGTGGGCTGGTGTTTCACGGCGGGGTGCAAGCCTGGTGGATTGCACCGATTCTGGGCAGCCTGTCCGAAATTCCGCTGTTGATAGGCGCCACGGCCCTGACGGCGTTTAACGACAACGCCGCCATCACCTTTCTGGCCACCCTGGTGCCGGGTTTCACAGACAATCTCAAGCACGCAGTGGTAGCTGGAGCGGTCACCGGCGGGGGGCTGACCATTATTGCCAATGCGCCTAACCCGGCGGCGGTATCGCTTCTAAAAAAATATTTCACCCACGGTATCGGTGCCGGCGGCATCCTGCGCGGCGCCATCGTACCCACAGTGATCATGATGCTGATTTTTTTATTGACGAGTTGATCTAGAAACATATAGGTCCTAAATATACCCCTTCGTTGCATAATAACATGGCAAAATGCAGATAATGTCCGGCAATTATTACAGATATAATAGCAAAACAATTAAATTGTGGATATTTCCAATGGTGAATTCGAAGGATTGGATCGATATCGCCATGTTGTTTACTCGGATGGAAAGCCGGAGGACTTTAGATTCTGCGTTGATGAGGGCTCGAAGTAAAGAGCTACGACTTCGCCCTCAGTCGCCTTGACACTGAAGCCCTCCAACTTTTGCATCGTCAGGGAATATTTTGTTTATCCTAAATTTAGTGCACAAACATCAACTTAGTTTATAATGGTTGCCGGCAAAGTTTAGTGATCATATCGTTTGTACCCTTTTACCCTAAAGGAGGCTTTCCATGGCCAAACGTGTTGTTATCGACGAAGATGAATGCACTGGTTGTGAGACCTGTGTGGAATTGTGCCCGGATGTTTTCGAATTCAATGACGACGATGAAGTGGCCGTCGTCATCAAGGCCGAAGGCGGCCCCGAAGACTGTATCGAAGACGCCATCGACAGCTGTCCGGTGGAGTGTATTTCCTGGGAAGAATAGAGCCCTAAACCCCTAAATAAATGTGTGCCTTTCTGGCGGTGTGCGCCCGTACTGCGGGATTCGGCGCCGATCCAAATACGTTGAGGTACGCGCGAGCATCTCTCGGAAGGGTGTAGGGTTTTAGCCCAAGATAATATGATACATTTCGAAGCCCGGCGCCGTCAGAATTGCCAAAGAGATGTTCTTCACAAGGCATTTGCGCGGCCTGCGCCGGAGCCAGAATTTCGACAGCTTGGTGAAGGTGAAAGACTTACAAAAGCCACCTTGACAGGAATTTAGTAAGAATTGTATAGGACGTTAGTCTAAAAATATATATCTAATCTCCAAACCCTAACCAAATATTGAGAGTTTATCATGTTTGAGAATCTAGATGCCACCTTTCTGGCACGCGCTCAGTTTGCTTTTACCATATCTTTTCATATTCTGTTTCCCGCATTCACCATCGGCCTGGCCAGTTGGCTGGCGGTTGTCGAATGGCGCTGGCTGAAAACCGGTAATCAGGTGTATGCCGACGTCTACCGCATGTGGGTTAAAATTTTTGCAGTCACCTTCGGCATGGGGGTGGTTTCAGGTGTGCTCATGCCGTTTCAGTTCGGCACCAACTGGTCGCGATTTGTGGACGCCGGCGGCAATATCATAGGTCCATTGCTGGCCTTTGAGGTGTTGACCGCCTTTTTCCTGGAAGCGTCATTTCTGGGGATCATGCTGTTCGGCTGGAATCGCGTCAGCCCCAAAATGCACTTTGCCTCCACCATCATCGTCGCGGTGGGGACCTTGATTTCGGCCTTCTGGATTTTATCGGTCAACAGCTGGATGCAGACACCGCAAGGGTTTCAAGTGGGCCAGGATGGCCTTCTGTATCCCACCAGCTGGCTGGCGATTGTCTTTAACCCTTCGTTTCCCTATCGATTTGTGCATATGGTCACCGCGGCCTATTTGACAACGGCCTTTACCGTGGCGGGTATCGGCGCCTATTACCTGTGGCACCGGCGCCATGTAAAACATGCCCGGGTAATGTTTGGTATGGCCATGATCATGGCCATCTTTGTGGCCCCCCTGCAGATACTGTTCGGCGATATGCACGGTCTCAACACATTTAAGTATCAACCTACCAAGTTGGCCGCCATTGAAGGCCTCTGGGAGACTCAGCGCGGAGCACCGCTGGTACTATTCGCCTTGCCGGATCAGGAAGCCGAGACTAACCGCTTCGCCGTCGAAATTCCCAAGGTATCGAGTCTGATCCTCACCCACAGTCTCGATGGAGAGGTCAAAGGGCTCAAGGAATGGCCGGCCGACGAGCGACCACCGGTGGCAATTGTTTTCTGGGCTTTTAAAATAATGGTCGGGATAGGTACGTTAATGGCTGCAACCGGCTTATTTGCCCTGATACTTCATTTTAAAAAACGTCTGTTTGATACCCGCTGGTTTCAGTTGTGGTGCATGGCGCTGACGCCGGCCGGGTTTATTGCTGTGCTGGCCGGGTGGTTTGTCACCGAAGTGGGGCGTCAGCCCTGGATCGCCCAGGGATTGATGCGCACATCCGATGCCACCTCCCCGGTGATCGGAACATCCATCGCCATTTCCCTGACCGCTTTTGTGGTCATCTATATTTTCGTATTCGGTGCGGCCAGCTACTACATCCTAAAACTGATCGGCAAAGGCCCCGAGAGCATACCGGCGGCCTATGGTGATCATGGCGTTGAAAAGCCGCCCATCGTTTCGGATCTTGTCGGTGAGAAAGGGGAATAAAATGTTTAGTTTAGAAAACCTAGTGGATCTGCCCATGATTTGGTTTGTTGTCATTGCCACCGCCATCTTTTTATATATTCTGCTGGACGGTTTTGACCTCGGCGTGGGGATTCTTTTTCCGTTCGCACCCACCGACCAGTGCCGGGACCGCATGATGAATTCCATTGCCCCCTTTTGGGACGGCAACGAAACCTGGCTGATTTTGGGCGGCGGCGGCCTGTTGGCAGCGTTCCCGTTAGCCTTTGTCATTATCATGCCGGCGCTGTATATCCCGATAATTGTCATGTTTCTAGGACTCATTTTTCGTGGGGTCGCCTTTGAGTTTCGCTTTAAAGCCACTGGTAAAGCTCGTCGCATCTGGGATGCGTCGTTTCATTTCGGCTCATTTGTCGCGGCCTTTATGCAGGGGGTGGTTATCGGTGCCGTCGTGCAGGGAATCGAAGTCGAAGGGCGCAGCTATGCCGGCGGGGCTTTTGACTGGTTGAACGCTTACAGTATCATGACCGGATTTGGGGTGGTGTTTGGTTACGTTTTGCTGGGCGCAACTTGGCTGGTGGTGAAAACCGATGGTGAAACCCAGGCCTGGGCCCGTAAGAGTGCCACCTATGCCATCGGTTTTGTGGCGGCCTTTCTGGCGATCGTCAGCATCAGCATGCCGATCATGAATGCCGACATTCGAACGCTGTGGTTCAGCATGCCCAACTTTTTATTTTTGGTGCCGCTGCCAACGGCTAGCTTGATCATGCTCATTATTATTTGGCGTGATCTGCACGCGGAACGGGAAATTCGACCGTTTTTACTGAGCTTCGGCGTATTTCTGACCGGTTATATTGGCATCGGCATCAGCATGTGGCCCTACGTCGTGCCCTTTCAGATTACCTACCGTCAGGCTGCCGCAGCACCGGAGGCACAGTCACTGATGCTGGTCGGTACGATCATCTTGCTGCCCGTTATTCTTGGTTACACCGGGTATTGCTACTATACCTTCAGGGGCAAAGCCTCGCATGAACATGAAAGCGCCTACTGACAAAAAACGGCAGTGGTTGTGGTTTGTGGCGCTCTGGTGCGGTGGTTTGACAGCGGCGTTAATACTGGGTTATCTGGTGCGCCTGCTTATCACCAGCACCTAATCGCCGGGCCATAAATGCGGCCAGCGTCCGGCGATCAATCCCTAATTCGCAGTTTCCTTAATCCTTTCTGGAATACTAATTGTTTCATGAAAATCTCATTTTGCTTGTTCCGAAGCGGTATCCGGATGACACCACCGCTTCTACGCTCAGGACCAATCCACGTGTTGCCATTCGGTTGATTATCGGCACGGGACTTCGGCCGAACCTCAATTAACAGAGATTTTTCGTCAAGGCCCTCAAATTGTAAAAATCCCTGCGACGTTCAGTAATTTGTAAAAAGCATCTGCCCTAAACGCCATTTGTTTATCCTAAATTTAGTGCACAGGCATCACCTGGTCATTTACAAAGATCGATACATCAATCAGGCCCATTTATTATTGGGATTGATTGTCAGCGTAGCAGTTTTCTGGTCGGTGCACATATTCGCGTCCGTTTCAAATAAAAAACACCCCATATGAAATAGTGCCAACATTGATCCATTTAGATTAAAAAGGATTCCCACAGGTTAACCTGTTGGCAGCGAAACCTGGGAAGGAGGATAGCATGTACGGTTTTTACGGCCGCATCCTAACCATTGATTTGAACCACAAGAAATTCGACGAAGAATTGCTGTCGGATGAGATTATCGCCAGTTATCTCGGTGGCAAAGGTTTGGCCACCCGTCTACTGCTGGACCGAAATCCAACCGGCGTGGATCCCCTGGCGCCGGAAAATCATTTGATTATCAACACCGGGCCGTTTTGCCAGAGCAGGCTCTGGGGGGGCAGCCGCTATGGTGTTTTCACCAAGTCTCCTTTGACGGGTTTTTATGCGGAGGCCTACTCCGGCGGCAAGGTGCCGGAGGCCGTTGACGCGGCTGGCTACGATGCCGTTATCCTGGCCGGTAAGGCAGCCCAGCCCACCATTTTATCCATCCATTCGGATGGGGTCCAATTTCATGAGGCCGGCGATCTATGGGGCACCGACACCTATACGGCCGAGAAAGAGGCTCTGGAACGTTTTGCACCAAACAAGGAAGGCTTTCGCAAACCCGGGGCGGTGGTTATCGGTCCCGCCGGTGAAAAATTGGTCAGATGCGCCCTGATCAACAATGACAAATGGCGCTGTGCGGGTCGCGCCGGCGTCGGGGCGGTTATGGGCGCCAAACATCTTAAGGGCATCGTATTCCAGGGCGATTGCAAGCGCGAGCTCGCCGATCCCAACGGGGTCGCCGCCTACGCCAAAACCTTTATGAAAACCCACACCAAGAGTCCCGGCGTGGAGGCTTTCAGAACCATGGGCACCACCATGGTGGTGGGGTTGACGAATACGGTGGGTGCCTTTCCAGCTAAATACTGGCACCAGGGCACCTGTGACCATTGGGAAAAAATAAGCGGTGAAACCTATCATCAAGAACATGAGATCAAGCCCAATGCCTGCGCCAAATGCTTCGTTGCCTGCGGGCGCAAGGCCAAGCTCAGCAAAGGACGCCATAAGGATCTGGTGCTTGAAGGTCCCGAGTATGAGACCATCATGGTTTTTGGTGGTTTGTGCATGGTCGATGATATGGCCGAAATTGTCTATCTCAATGACATCTGCGACCGCCTGGGTATGGACACCATCACGGCCGGTAACCTTTGCGGCTTTACCATCGAGGCCAAAGTCCAGGGCCGGATCGATTATGATATCGATTACGGTGAGGTGGACAAGATTGCCGATCTGCTGGAGAAAATTGCCGCACGCGAGGGCATCGGTAACATCCTGGCCGACGGTATTATACCGGCAGCCCGGCAATGGGGCGCGGAGGATCTGGCCATTCACGTCAAAGGCATGGAACCATCCGGTTACGATCCGCGGGTGCTCAAGGGCATGGGGTTGTCTTTTGGCACCTCGCCCAGAGGCGCTTGTCACCTGCGCACAACCTTTTACAAGCCCGAACTCGAAGGCAAAAGTCCCCCCGACCAGATTGAAGGCAAGGCGGAAATTTTCACTGATTACGAGGATCGCATGAACATCTTTGATACCTTGATCCTGTGCCGTTTCTATAGAGACCTGTACCAGTGGGAGGACTTGCAAGAATCCATAAAACTGGCCACCGGCCTGTCCCTGTCAACAGAGGAACTGCGTGCTATGGCGGCCGACATTGCTACCATGACCAAACAATTTAATATCAACGAGGGCTGGCAGTCCAAAGACGACCTTTTGCCCCAAAGATGGCACGACGAACCGTTGCCATCGGGTTCAATTACTGAGGAACAAATGAACCAGATGCTCAGCGATTACTACCGGCTGCGCGGATGGAACAGCGAGGGAGTGCCAGAGGGCAAGTAAATATCTGGGTTCCCCGTTCAAGGTTCCCGGTTCTAGGTTGACCGGATCGGACCCATTTTAACCTTGAACCCAAAACCCTGAACCTTTGAACCTTGGAACCCAGAACCTAGAACCTTGGAACCTGAAGCCAATAACCATGAGAAGTTAAACTATGTAGTCAACATCGAGAAGTTAAACTATGTCGTCAACATCCATCGATGCTGAATTCAGTCGCGCTCAGGACAACATGCGCAAAAAAGCGGTCGCCATGGGACAGGCACCGGTTTGGAAACTGCTGTTTCGGTTTTCAGGACCGGCCATATTGTCAATGGTGGCGGCGGCCAGCTATACGGTGGTTGACGCCATATTTGTCGGTCGTTTAGGGCCCGAAGCTCTGGGAGCCTTGCCGGTCGTCTTTCCACCGATATTGATTTTTATGGCGGTCAGTACGGGAACGGGTGTCGGGGCCGCGTCGTTCATATCGCGTTCCCTGGGTGCCGGTGATCAAGCCAGCGCCAATCGATGTGCCTGCGTGGCTGTTACCCTGGCGTTGCTCGTCGGTGTGCTGGTCGGCATTATCTATTTGTCCAATTTAGAAGCTATCCTGCAGCTTTTTGGGGCTACCGGTGCGGTTTTGGCGCCGGCCAAACGCTACATGACCATTCTGGCCCAATTTGCCTTCCTGCATTCGGCCATTATCGTTATCGGAAATCTTATCCGGGCCGAGGGTAGCCCGTTGGTTTCAGGCATGGCCGTGGTTGTTTGCGCCGTCACCAATATCATCCTGGACCCCATTCTGATTTTTGGCTGCGGGCCGATCCCCCGCTTGGAGGTGGCTGGTGCCGCGCTAGCCACTGTCATAGGTCACGGCATGGGAATTGGTGTGCTTCTTTACCACGTTTTATCGGGTCGCAGCGCCTATGGTTTCAGGTGGCGTCTTTTTATCCCGAACCGGGCCATTATAGCGGAAATATACCGGGTGGGGTCGGCCACCATTTTCCGGATGGGTGCCCTGGCAGGCGTGATGACCTTGGCCAACACCGTTGCGGCGGCTTTCGGGGTGATACCCTTGGCCGTTTTGGGAGTTGTTTTCCGCTTAGCACGGTTTGCATTTATGCCGACCATGGGATTGGGCCAGGGAATGCTGCCGCTGGTCGGATTCAATTTCGGCGCGCAACAGAAGGAGCGGGTGAGCGAGGTTGTTGTGAAGGCGGGCTTGCTCGGTTTCGGATGGGGACTGTTTTGCTGGTTGATATTGATGCTGTTCCCAAGTCAGGTTATGTCCACCTTCAATTCAGACCCGCGTTTCATCGTCGAGGGCGTACGTGCTCTGCGCATTTTCGTTCTGTTATTTTTTGCCGTACAGCTGCAGATCATCGTCAGTTTTTTCTTTCAGGGAATCGGCAGGGGAATTCCATCTTTCATTCTGTCTTCGGCGCGACAGGTGATCTTTTTGATCCCGGGCCTTTTGATACTGCCGCAGGTATATGGTGTGGTCGGTCTCTGGATGGCGTTTCCGGTTGCCGATATTCTCTCCATTTTACTGACATTGGGTTGGTTGGCGATTGAATTTCGGAACCAGGGGATGCCGTTTCAATTACGATACGCCTGAAATGGATGCACGACATTATGTGAAAAATATTTGCCCTAAACGCCATTTGTTTATCCTAAATTTAGTGCACAAGCATCAAATTGTCGTTTACACACATCGGTAATAACATCGGATCAGTCTAAAACTGTAATCGGGAATTATTTTCTAGAAAATTATCGAATCAATTCAGCCAAAGGCATCTCAGACGAAATAATGGCAGTCATTCATCCAAGTCTGTTCTCAGTCATAAAACGCTTTCCGGATCATAGAGATGCTATGCGAGCGATGTACATGGCCAATGAATCGTTTCAATCGCTATGTCATAATTACCAGAAATGTGAAGAAGCATTGGAGCACTGGACCCAATCTAAACATGCCGATGCCCCTGAACGACAACGGGAATATGCCGAACTGTTGAAAGATTTGGAATTTGAAATCGTTCAAAGCTTGGGAGAGGGGTTTTGAAACGATATAGCTATCGTTTCTGTAATAGAGATTTAAGGTGTCGGGTTTCAGGGTTCTAAGGTTCTAAGTTCTGGGTTCCAAGGTTAAAAGATTGAAATCCAGTTAAACCCTGAACCGGGAACTTGTAACGGGGAACCTACAATAGTTACCAAACACGATGAACCATTCAGGATAAAAACAGACCGATTTAATGGCCACAGACCTTTACCATAATATATTAGCGAGGAGATAGCCAATGAAAGCATCTGATCTTTTTATTAAATGCCTGGAGGCGGAGGGCGTCGATACGATTTTCGGCATCCCCGGTGAGGAAAATGCTGACTTTATGATCTCTCTGCTCGACTCTTCGATTGAGTTTGTCATTTGCCGGCATGAACAAGCTGCGGCGTTCATGGCTGACATGTACGGCCGTATGACCGGCAAGCCCGGCGTGTGCCTGGCCACCCTCGGGCCTGGAGCCACCAACCTGACCACCGGTCTGGGCCAGGCTGATATGGATTGTTCGCCGGTGGTGGGCATCATCGGTCAGGCCGGCACCTACCGCCTGCACAAAGAGTCGCATCAGAACATGGATGCGGTCTCCATGTTTAAACCTTTGACCAAATGGGCCACTACCGTGATGGCGCCGGATAACATACCGGAAATTGTGCGCAAAGCCTTTAAGGTGGCCACCAGCGAAAAACCCGGTGTAACGGTCATTGAGTTGCCGGAGGATATTGCCAAAGGTAGCAGCGATTTGGAGCCGATCCGTGGCAAAGCTGAGGTCGAAAAAGCGGCCGTGGACCTTTTCCGGGTTGCAGAGGCTCTCAAGCTGATTGCGGAAAGCAAATTTCCGGTGGCGCTTGTGGGACTGGGATGTGTGCGGGCCCGGGCCCGCACGGAAGTGGAAGCCTTTCTGGACAAATCCGGCATCTACGGGGCTGAAACATTTATGGGCAAAGGGGCCCTATCCATTAAAAACGACCATGCGTTTGCCACCGTGGGTCTGGGGGCGCGTGATCTGGCTCTGGAAGGGTTTGAAAAGGCGGATCTGGTGATTACGCTGGGCTACGATATGGTGGAATGGCATCCGGATCGCTGGAATGTGGGTGAGCCCAAAAAGATTATCCACATCGATACCCAGCCGGCGGAGGTCGACAAGCTATACAACGTCGATGTAGAGATCATCGGCGATATCCGGGCCGCCCTGAGTGCCATGACGGCTGGATTGGCCGCCGACCACACGGCCCGCACCGACAGTTATAAGGAAACGATGAGCGGCGTTCGTCAAACCATGAAGGCCGAATTGGCAGAGCACAATGATGATGACGGATTCCCCATGAAGCCACAACGCATTCTGAGTGATCTGCGATCCGTCATGGGGGCTGACGATATTCTGATCAGCGATGTGGGTGCCCATAAAATGTGGGTTGCGCGCCAGTACCCGGCTTATGAACCGGCCACTTGCATCATCTCCAATGGCTTTTGCAGCATGGCCGGCTCTGTGCCGGGTGCTATGGCAGCCAAACGCGTCTATCCGGACCGCAACATTGTAGCCCTGTGCGGCGACGGCGGATTTATGATGAACGTGCAGGATATGATTACGGCCGTACGCTACGATATGCCGATCACGGTCTTGCTATGGGTCGACAAACAGTATGGCCTGATTAAATGGAAACAGGAGGCCGCCTTCGGCAAATATTCGAATATTAAGTTGGTAAATCCCGATTTTGTCAAACTGGCCGACGCTTTTGGTTGGCAGTCCATTGCGGTGGGAGCCGCCAATGAACTGGTGCCGGCCTTGAACAATGCTTTTAATGAAAAATCCAAACCCACCCTGGTAATCGTGCCGGTGGATTATGAAGAAAATATGAAACTAACCAAACGTCTAGGGGAAATCATTGCCCATTAGCAACCCCTCACGGTTAATGCAGGAGGAAAGACCATGGAAAAACCCAAACATCGTTCCGTAATGTTTTCAGCGGAGACCCGAATCCGTCTGGTGCCGATGCAGGTCAGCATCGTGCTCAGTATCCTGTTTATAGTCCTTGGATTCGTGTACAGTTTTCATTTCTGGTGGCCGTTGATCTTATTTCTACCTTTGGCCCTGTTGGGCTTATACGATTACTCCCAGGCCCATCACAGCCTGCTGCGCAACTATCCCATTTTGGGACGCATGCGGTTTTTCTTGGAAGCATTGGGACCACCGATTCACCAGTACTTCATCGAAAGCAACCAGGACGGCGCCCCCTTCAACCGGGACTGGCGTTCGCTTATGTACCAGCGAGCCAAGGGTATCGAGGCCAAGAAGCCTTTCGGCACCGAAATGGACGTGTATGCACCCAATTATGAATGGCTCAACCATTCCCTAACCCCGCGGCCGATAGCCGAAGAGGAGCCGCGGGTGACCATTGGCGGACCCCAGTGTAAAAAGCCCTACTCGGCATCGGTATTCAACATTTCGGCTATGAGTTTTGGATCCCTGGGGCCTAATGCCGTCATGGCGCTGAACACCGGTGCTAAAATGGGCAATTTCTCCCACTGCACCGGCGAGGGTGGTATCAGTAAATACCACCGTCAGCCCGGCGGGGATCTCAACTGGCAGATCGGTAGTGGCTATTTCGGCTGCCGCAAGGACGACGGCAGTTTTGATCCCGACCTGTTTGCCGAACAGACTCAGTCTGACCAGGTCAAAATGATCGAAATCAAGCTCTCCCAGGGCGCCAAGCCGGGCCACGGCGGCATTCTGCCCGGTCCCAAGGTTACACCCGAGATTGCCGAGGCGCGCAAAGTCAAGGTGGGCACGACCTGCGAATCACCAGCTTTTCATAAAGAGTTTTCGACACCTATTGGCCTGCTGGAGTTTGTGGCCCGACTGCGCGAGCTTTCCGGGGGCAAACCTATCGGGTTTAAACTGTGCGTCGGTCATCCCTGGGAATTCATGGCGATCTGTAAAGCCATGCTGAAAACCGACATCACCCCCGATTTTATTGTGGTGGACGGCGGCGAAGGCGGCACCGGCGCCGCTCCTTTGGAGCTGTCAGACCGCATGGGCACCCCGTTGCGCGAGGGTCTGGTATTCGTTCAAAACGCTCTGGTGGGTGCGGGGGTTAGGGACAAAATCCGTGTCGGCGTCAGCGGCAAAATGGTCTCGCCGGGACTGATCGCGGCCGGCATGGCCATCGGGGCCGATTATGCCAACTCCGCCCGTGGGTTTTTGTTTGCTTTGGGCTGCTTGCAAACCCAGCGCTGTCACTCCAACGAATGCCCGGTGGGCATCACTACCACAGATCCCAAGATGCAAAAGGCCCTGGTGGTGGAAGACAAGGCTAAACGGGTCAATCAGTACCATAAAGGTACCATCAGTGTTCTCAAGGAGATCGTGGCCGCTGCCGGTCTGAGACATCCGTCTGAGCTCCAACCGGAATACATCATGATGCGTACCGGGCCCACCGAGGTCAAGAGCCTGGCGGCCGTTTATGATTTTCTCAAACCGGGTGAGCTAGTCGCTGGTTCGGATCATCCCATTTTTACCCAATATTGGGAGCGGGCCACTGCCGAAAGCTTTCACTCCAGTGACTATAAGGCATAATATTAGATCACAAATCCATCAATAATGGAGGAAACCCATGCTGAACCTAAAAGATAAAAAATTGTTTCGCCAACAATGCTATATCGACGGCAAGTGGCTGGATGCCGACAGCGGCGAAAGCATCGATGTGACCAATCCCGCCACCGGGGAAGTGATCGGCACAGTTCCTAAAATGGGTGCCGACGAAACCCGGCGGGCCATCGAAGCCGCCGAGAAAGCCTTTTTGTCCTGGCGCAAGACCACAGCCTACGAAAAATCACAGGTGCCGCGTCGCTGGTTTGATCTGATGATGGCGCATAAAGAGGATTTGTCGATCATCATGACCGCCGAACAGGGCAAGCCCATCAACGAGTCCCGGGGCGAAATCAACTATGCCGCTTCTTACATCGAGTGGTTCGCGGAGGAGGCCCGGCGGGTATATGGTGATACGGTTCCGGCCCATTCAAACGACAAACGCATCATTCTTATCAAGCAACCGGTGGGGGTTACGGCGGCGGTGACGCCCTGGAATTTTCCGGCGGCCATGATCACGCGCAAAGCCGCACCGGCGCTGGCGGCCGGCTGCACCCAGGTGATCAAGCCGGCCACGGCTACTCCTTTTTCAGCACTGGCCATGGCCGAGCTGGGCGAACGCGCAGGACTGCCGCCGGGAGCCCTGAGTGTGGTCACCGGTTCGGCCCGTGCCATCGGCGGTGAGCTGACCGGCAATCCGATTGTGCGCAAGCTGACTTTCACAGGATCCACCGAAATCGGCAAGAAACTTATCGAGCAGTGCGCCGGTACCGTTAAAAAAACGTCCATGGAACTGGGCGGTAATGCGCCATTTATCGTATTTGAGGATGCGGATCTGGACGCCGCGGTGGAGGGTGCGATAGAATCCAAGTTCCGCAATACCGGTCAGACCTGTGTCTGCACCAACCGGCTGCTGGTGCAAGAAGGGGTCTACGACGCTTTTGCTGAAAAATTGGTAGCGGCCGTCAGCAAAATGAAAGTGGGCAACGGCATGGATGAAGACACCGAACAGGGCCCCTTAGTTGACGTCGGCGCCATGGAAACCGTGGAAGAGCTTGTCCAGGATGCCATCGATAAGGGCGGCAAGGTGCTGCTGGGCGGCAAGCGCCACGAACTGGGTTTCA
>JAAUYK010023909.1_pt1 | contig 15962 bp, 14 predicted proteins | sample 7278021 | NCBI WGS metagenome assembly JAAUYK01 (sample SAMN14350223, study PRJNA611818) | marine sediment metagenome | isolation source: surface marine sediment (1.8m) | place: French Polynesia: Moorea | collected 2018-08
AACAATTCAGCCACAAAATTAAGAACTTTCTCATCTTAAGTTCATAATTTTTTCATTACTAGAAAAAATTGCTAGTTTAGACAGGAAGGGAGATTTTGTAGGTATCGATCTAAGCGATGAAGATTTGAGCCATGACATCTTCACTCATGCCGATCTCAGTGGTGCTAATCTCAGTGATGCCGACCTCAGAGGTACCAATCTCAGAGGTACCAACCTCAGATTTGCCGACCTCAGAGGTACCAATCTCAGAGGTACCAACCTCAGAGGTACCAATCTCAGATCTGCCAACCTCAGTGGTGCCGACCTCAGAGGTACCAACCTCGGATTTGCCGACCTCAGAGGTATCAACCTCAGATTTGCCAACCTCAGAGGTATCAACCTCAGTGGTGCCGACCTGAGTGATGCCGACCTCAGTGGTGCTAACCTTAGTGGCGCTAACCTCAATGGTGCCGACCTCAGTGATGCCGACCTCAGTGGTGCCGACCTCAGTGATGCCGACCTCAGTGGTGCCGACCTAAGAGGTGCCGACCTAAGAGGTGCCAACCTCAGACATGCCGACCTCAGTGATACCCTCCTGAGTGATGCCGACCTCAAAGACGCCAACTTCAGTGGTGCCTACCTAGAAAAAGCTAGATTGGGAAATAACTACGGGCTCCACAAAGAATTAAAACTTAATCTTCCTTGCTTCGTGCTATCTACTAGCAACTCAATTTCTGCTAAAAGTTCGCAGAGCATCTGTTGATTTTGTGGCTGATTTTTTAGTTCTTCTAATAAACTAGCTGGTAGTAATTTTCTGAGGATTCGTAACTATATTATGGAATGTATCGTTAGCTTCGGTTTGGGAAATTTCAAACTGTATTCCTCAGACTTCAAATGTCAATACTTCTCGAAATAAGGATCTTTCTTGATTAGTGTGGGTGGGAAAAAGTATGACAATACTAATCTAAAAATACTAAGCTCAAATATGTTTGTTCAGGAAATAAAAGCTTCAATCAAGCAAATTGAAAAGACCAAAAAATTATCCGCACTAGCAAAAAATGCTAGTTTAGACGGGAAGGGAGATTTTGTAGGTATCGATCTAAGCGATAAAGATTTGAGCTATGACATCTTCACTTATGCCGACCTCAGATATGCCGACCTCACTGGTACCAACCTCACTGGTGCTAACCTCAGATATGCCAACCTCAGTGGTGCCGACCTCACTGGTGCTAACCTCAGTGATGCCGACCTCACTGGTGCTAACCTCAAATATGCTGACCTGAGAGGTGCCAACCTCAGTGGTGCCAACTTCAGTGGTGCCGACCTCAGTAGTGCCAACCTCAGTGGTGCCGACCTCAGATATTCCGACCTCAGTGGTGCCAACCTCAGTGGTGCCAACCTCAGATATGCCAACCTCAGATATTCCGACCTCCGACATGCCGACCTGGGTGTTACCCTCCTCAGTGGTGCCGACCTCAGATATGCCGATCTCAAAGATGCCAACTTCAGTGGTGCCTACCTAGAAGAAGCTAGACTGGGAAATAACTACGGGCTCCACAAAAAATTAAAACTTAATCTTCTGAACAGAGGCGCAAGATTTAAAAATTCACCAGGGGATACTGCCGAACTTTATAGGAATTTCTTTCTCCTTCTCAATAGGCTGTAATTGACATCCTCCCGCCGGTAACTCGCGCGTTCCTTAGATGAGGAAACCTTATCCGAAGGTGTATCCTTTAGGGCATCAGGAGGAGAAGGGGGCTTTTATTGATTCTCCTATATTAAACTAATTGAGTAGATAACCGCGCCCCGCGTACACGAAGTGCGTCGAAGAAAGCGCGGCTCGCCGAAGGCGCAGCGGATCTCTTCGAGGTCTCACAAAGTGAGGCGCTACGCGACCGCGATTTATCTATTAGCGATCGCGCAGCGCCTGCCTTCGGCAGACCACGCAGTGCCAGCTTCGCTGATCGCGGAAAAGAATGATTCTTAATTTTCTTAATTATTAAAGCGATCATCTTCGCATTATCCAGTCAATTGTTGAACTATCTTTGTCCACTTTTTTATAAGTTTCAGATAACGGAAGATATCAAGACTGCGGGAAAAAGCAGCGCTTGTAGAGTTGGCAACTGGGAACCGCCTGCTTCCCTTGGAGACTGATTAAACCAATACTCTCTAATTTGAAAGCCTTGACCATGTCTAACTCCACAGGGTCATCACTATTAACCACCTGAGCGAAGGCTGCTTTGAGTTCGGGATTCTGGTTAAGGCTCCACATTTGTTGTTGCAAGTGATCTCGATAAATAGCGGGAGAGTCAGCAGAAATTTGCTCCAGCTCTTCGAAGCTTATTTGCTGCTGCTGAATGTGATAGAGAGCCATCTGGACTAGATAGGGACTGCCGCCTACTAGGACCATCAGTTTCTGCACCTGCTCTGGGGACCAATTTAGTTGATATCTCCTGACCAAATCTTGTACTTGCTCCTCTGTCAGAGCTGGCAAATAAATGGGCAAACCGACATTGAAGGGGGATTTGTTGACGTTGAGGGGGATATAAACTTCTGTCGAGTGTACGACGATTAAACGCAGTCTCTGCCAAATCTCGAGATTTTTCGCTTCTTCATGCCAGTTGCGTAACAGTCCGAAAAAGTCCTCTGCTAGGTCTGGATAGTTAAAAAGGCGATCGACTTCATCTAAACCTAGCACCAAAGGTTTTTGAATTTGCGGCAGTAAGTAATTCTCAAAATAAGCACTACAGCTCAGCTTGCTGCCGAAAAAATCACTCCAATGTTCTTCTAAGCGGGGAGGTAGTCTTAATTTGAGAGTGACATAGTTACAGAACCACTTTAAGAAATTATCTAAGTTTTGGAAAATAGCTTTATCGGCAAGCTGAAAGCTCACAGATAAAGTCCGCCCTCCTGACTGAGCTGCATGATCTAGAATCCTGGCCATCAGGGAACTTTTTCCACTGCCTTTGGCGGCTTTGAGGCGAATTAGGGACCCGGGTTGCCCGATCGTTTGGTAACATTTAGCTTCGATTGACGAGCGCTCTACATAAAAGGGAGAGTTAACCGCCATTTGGCCTCCTGGGACTTCTGGCTGGAAATGGGGTTCTGGTTCCCTCGGCTCTGGTTGTTCTCTCTTGTCGGACGCCACTTCTGGGTGGTAATAATCAGTGGAAGCTAGAGTTAATTTAAAAGCAGCAAAACAAGATTTCAAAGTTCTTTTGTCTACTGGAGTTTCCTGACTCCAGACTTTCGAGAGGGTGTTGGCATCCAAGCCAGTAAGCTCACTCAAAGCTTCCAGAGTATAGCGCTTGCCGGAGTTATACTCATATTCAGCATCAGATTTAGCCTGCAGCAATTTTTCCCATCCCTGAGCAGTGAGTATGATCCCCCGCCTGCGTCTAGATCGGATTTTTTTAGTCTGGTTCATTTTTTGAGAAAGAAGAGGCAGCGTTGCAAGAATTGTACCACGGAGCTTTCAGAAAGTTGGACTAGTTTTTCAATTCGGGTTCGATAAGCTCTCCCGAAGCTGCTCCTAGAAGCAATAAGGACTCGAAATGCTTCCCCGATAGGGATTTCTCAACTGAATTTGGGTGAATCTTATCTTCTTAATTCTGTTTTTCTTCGAGGGCCAATTGAGATGGCTTGATTCCATCCGATACAGTTTGTTTTCAGAACTATATTAAGTTTCTAGAGAGGGATCGCCTTGGAAGCAATCACTCTCTAAAATCAATACAGGGCAATGGTTTCATTAATTTAAACTAAGAGGACAGCTTCTCTAGCATTACGCAATTTAGAGAAGAAATGATTCTTTTTATCCTTGCTCTTGTCTTCGGGGCTTGGTTAATTCATGCTATGCTATGATTCTCTGATATCCTCTAATCTCAAGATCTCTATTCAAAGCGATACTCACAGGCCACAATGAAGACAAGAAAGATTGTTTAGCTCCTCAATCGGCAGTTTATTTAATTGAGAAACTAGTTTGACTCTTGACGTCGGTCTTGTGTAGAGATAGAGCTTTGGAAATACGCTAATCGGTAAAAAGACAGATGGCCAACACACAGCGATCGCGCAGAGCCTCGCCCTTGGCGAGATCGCGAACAAAATTTCAAGGTTTTGAGGAGGCTAATTTTCCATGACTCGTCCAGTCCGAAAAAGACTAAAGTCTTACCATTTTCCCAGATCAACTCTAGGACTAGTTATTTTAATGGCAGCAGGATTAGCTGGCAACTATTTCAGCCTTCCGCTGTTTTTTGGCGTAGATTTCTTGTTTGGCAGCATCTTGACCTTGATTGTGGTGCAGCTTTACGGAATCCTTTGGGGAACCGTGGCGGCTGCCATTGCCAGTAGCTACACCTACATCCTCTGGGGACATCCATATGCGATCGCCACATTGATTGGCGAAGCCTTTTTCGTCGGTTTATTGCTGCGCCACCAGCAACCTAACCTGCTGCTGCTAGATGGGATTTACTGGGTGTGTATCGGCATGCCCCTGATTTGGGTATTTTACGGCGCTCTCATGAAAATGCCGACCACCTCAGTTTGGCTGATTCTTTTGAAGCAACCCGTCAATGGCATGTTTAACGCCCTGATTGCGAGTTTGCTGATTGCTCACTTACCCCTTTACAAGTGGACAAATCGCTCCCCAGTTAGCCAAACTCTCTCCCTCAGGCAAATCCTAATCAATCTCTTGGTCGCCTTCGTCTTCTTTCCCGTCCTGACGCTAATGGTGCTCGACAGTCGGCGGGTCTTCTCAGATGGACAAACCCAGATTCAGCTTGATTTGACCAATCTATCCTCTACCATCGCGACGGAAGTGGTGTTATGGTATCAACCTCATGTTCAAGCTCTTGAAGTATTAGCACGGGCGGCTCTCCAGTCCAATCTGATGCCATCGGAAGTCCTACAAGAAGCTACAGAATTGTTGCATAAAAGTTTCCCGGATTTCCGCTATCTCTATATTCTCAGTGCGCCCCGGAAGGCGATCGCTGTTGCCCCTCCGCTTTCGGAAGGCAACAAGATAAATAGTCAATGTCCCATTAATTCTTCCTCCCCTGTCCTGGGAAAGGCTGAACAAAACAGTGTGGAGATCAAGCTGCCGATAGTCAGAGGTCAAACTAACCTCGGCTGCGTTGTCGGGGAAATTGCGCTGGAAAAGCTCAACCAACTGCTCAAAACTGCCACTAGCAACTCAGAAGTGCAAATCACTTTGGTCGCTCAAAACGGTGACGTCATTGCCAGCACAATCCAGACGCTAGTGGGGACTGACAATTTTGACATTCGTCAAGGGGGAGAACTGCGTCACCTCAGTCCGATAACCTTTCAGCAGCTACCAGCAGAGCCCAACCTGCCCCTGATGGTGCGCTGGCAAAAATCTTTCTACATCCACCAAAAACCTATTGGAGACCACCTGCCGTGGAACTTGGTACTCAAAGTTTCCGCTGCGACCCAAATTGATTACCTGCAAAATATCTATATCAAGCAACTGGCTGTCATGCTGCTAATTGGCATCTTGGGGATAGGACTCGCGACAATTCTCAGCCAGAGGCTAGTCAAACCCCTTACCCACTTGAAGCGGGTTACTAGTAACCTGCCCCATAAACTTCTGGAGGAAAGGGAGATTGATTTGCCCCGTAGCGGAGTAGCTGAGATTAAATCGCTGACGGATAACTTTCAGTTGATGGCAAGCAGTTTACAACAAAACTTTACTGACATCAGACAAGCAAATGAGCAGCTCAAAGCGACTCAAACACAACTGGTTCGTTCCAACCGGGAACTGAAAAATTTTGCCTACATCGTCTCCCACGACCTGCAAGAACCGTTGCGCAAAATGAAGAGTTTTTCCCAACTGCTAGCTAGAGAGTGCCAAGGTCAGTTCACTAACAATGAAAAAGCCCTCAGATATCTCGATTACATCATTGATGCTGCCCAGCGACAGCGAAACCTGATTCAGGCTCTGTTGAACTACTCGCGATTAGGGAAGAATGATTCACCCAAGGTAGCAATTGACTTGGGTGCTGTGGTCAAGAAAGTACTAGAAGATTTAAGTCTTCCTATTGCGGAAACTCAGGCTACAGTTACCATGATTGACCTGCCTACTGTCCAGGCTTCTGCTACACAGATGGCGCAGTTATTCCTCAATTTGATTGGCAATGGGATTAAGTTTCAGGGGGATGCGACCCCTCGGATTCGGATTGAAGCTAAGTTACAACAACCCGAAGAATGGTTAATTTCCGTGCAGGATAACGGCATTGGCATCAAACCCCAATATGCCGAGCGGATTTTTCAGATTTTCCAAAGGTTACACAGCCGCAGCGAATACTCAGGAACTGGTATCGGTCTGGCAATTTGCCGGAAAATTGTCGAAGGTCACGGTGGACGTATCTGGGTCGCCTCAGAACCAGGTCAGGGGAGTACCTTTTATTTTACCCTTCCAGTTTCTTCTAGTCCCAGTTAATTATAGAGAAGTTGTTCAGATTCTTTGACATTACTCGAATGGTAATGTTGTATGTAATGCGTAACTGCTTCAATTAAGGGAACTCCTTCCTCTGTTAACCCAATATAACCGTCTTCTTTGTATTTCTGTACCGTTCGCGAACTAACACCCAAGATCGCGCCTATTTTCGCAGAACTCAAATAAAACTTTTCATCCAGCACGACGACGACACCAATTTTTTTGATAATTTTATTGTACCTAGACAAATCCCGCGCTGTTTCCACACCACGTTTATTAGGCTCAGGAAGTACCTTTTTTAGTTCAAATTTAGTTCAGGCGAATATTGTATAGCTTTCAAGCTATACATATATAAATATTTTCAGTAATTATTTAACTGATTAATATTCCGATCGCCTAACGTTAAAACAACACCAATCACTGCGCTTCCAGAGAGCTGCTACATTCCAACCATTAGCTTCGACGGCATCAGCGATATCATCTGCTTGGTCAAACAAAATTCCGCTTAGGATCGCCCAACTATGCTCATGGGTAATTTTGTTGAACTTGGGGAACATCTCGATAATAGTATCTGCCAGGATATTGCAGACAATACCGTCTACAGGGTTATCTGTGGTTAATAATAATTTATCAATACTTCCTTGCGCGATCGCCAAGTGAGATTCATCAAGCTGATTGAGTTGGGCGTTACTCCGACAAGTTTTAACCGCCAGAGGATCGGTATCGATCGCATAAACTTTGTCAACCCCGAGCAAGAGGGCTCCAATCGAAAGAATCCCCGAACCACAACCAATATCGGCTAAAACTAGTTTTGACTGTTCTGTATCTTTTTCCCCTAACCTCATTTCCAACGATTCTAAACATAGCTGAGTGGTGGGATGAGTACCCGTGCCAAAAGCAGCTCCTGGATCGAGACGCAATAAAAGTCTTGACGAGTCTTCTGGGTTATCCAACCAAGCAGGATAGATCAAAAAGCGATCGCCGATCTCTTGAGGTTGCCAATATTTTTTCCAATTACTGCTCCAATCTTCTTCTTCAATTAAATTCCACTGTATTTCAGGAGGTGATGTTTCTGACATCGCTGCGTCCTGATTTAACCAGACGGATAAAGAAGACAGATCTAATGACTGCACGGCAAGCTCGGAAATATAAGCTCGAATCAGATTTAATCCGTCTTTGGTTTCAGTAGCAGTTCCCGAACAACCAAATTTATCAAGCCGCCAATAAACTGACTCCTCTAAAACTGGGTCGCAAAGTACAATAATCTCCCACCAGCGATCAGACATGTATTTCTCCCGAGTATGGGTTGGCTAACAACAATATATCTAAGATAGCTTAACCGTATAGGCATCTCTAACTCCAGCTACCTTAGTAATTTCTTGTAAGATTCCTTCTGGTAGTGGATCATCCAGACTCAATACCATTACAGCATCTCCTCGCACGATTTTACGCCCTACTTGCATACTCGCAATATTAACATTGTAACTTCCTAGGAGTGAGCCAATTTTGCCAATAATGCCTGGCATATCTCGATGCAGAGTAAACAGCATATATTCACTGGGAGGAACGTTAATCGGAAATTGATCTAAATTTGTAATACGCAGTTCATTGTCGCCAAATAAAGCTCCTGTAACAGAATGTTTTCCATTAGCCCCTTTTGCTTCAAGATGCAGTGAGCCACCAGAATAATCTCTCACCGCAGCATCTTTAGTTTCAATTACTCGAATACCCCGTTCTTGGGCTTCGATCTTGGCATTTACATAATTAACTCTTTCTCTGAGAGCTTGAGACAATAGACCCTTGAGAGACCCAATTACGATAGGTTGACTATCTTGCCTGGCTAATTCCCCTTGTAAGCGAATATTTAATAAATCAATTCTGCCTCCAGCCAATTGACCCACCATATTGCCCAGAGTTTCCGCTAAAGTAAGATAAGGGCGGAGTTTTTCCATGACATCAGGGTTGAGTCCAGGAATATTAACAGCCGATCTTGCTGGCAACCCAAGCAACACATCTCTAATTTGTTCGGCAACATCTACTGCTACATTTACCTGTGCTTCTGCGGTAGATGCTCCTAAATGGGGGGTTAAAACTAAGTTAGATCCTAATTCAGTTAGAGGAGATTCGCCTAAAGGTTCACTGGTAAAAACATCTAAAGCAGCTCCAGCAATTTTCTCTTCCTTAATTGCCTCGGCTAGGGCAGACTCATCAATAATCCCACCACGAGCGCAGTTGATAATACGAGCATTGGGCTTCATTTTTGCTAAAGTTTCCGCATTGATCAAATTAGCTGTTTCGTTAGTTCTTGGAATATGTAGGGTAATATAGTCTGATTCGGAAAATAGAAAGTCTAAATCTACAAGGCGACAACCCAAACGCTCTGCCCGTTCACTAGAAACAAAAGGATCATAGGCTAGGAGTTTCATTCCCATCGAGCGTGCTACTGTCGCTACATGAGCACCAATCTTCCCTAAGCCAATTACCCCTAAAGTTTTTTTGTATACTTCATTCCCCATGAATTTTTTCCGTTCCCACTTGCCACTTTTGAGGGATTGATTCGCAGCAGGAACTTGACGGGAAAGCGCCAGCATCATTGCCAAGGCATGTTCAGCAGCCGCAATAGTATTTCCTTCGGGAGAGTTGACTACCACAATCCCCTGGCGAGTAGCAGCAAGGACATCAATATTGTCTACTCCTACTCCAGCACGCCCAATAATTTTCAAATTTTGACCAGCTTCGATCACTTTCTGAGTTACTTTGGTTCCTGAACGAAGCATAATGGCATCATATTCAGGAATAATCGCAACTAATTCTTCAATAGGTAGTTTTGTTTTAACATCTACTTGCGCAACCTGAGAAAGAATATCAATCCCAGCTTGGTCGATTGGATCGGAGACAAGAACCTTAGCCATATTTATTCTGTTTAGTCTATCTTTGGTTGTAATCACACCATGCAGTAGCTTATTGTAAGGGAAACCGCGCCCTAGTCTGGAAATATGCCACAAAGATTTTCGATTTTTACTCTATTTGAAATGTGAGATAAACATTGCTCATCTTTGTGTATTAAAAGTAGTGATAGATTGATTGCGCTGAACTCCCTGTAGGATAATTTAGAGAAATTCGTCATCAATGGGATCTCATACAGATCTGCTTTGTCGAGAGCTTTCTACTATGACCATAATTAATAAAACTATTACTCTTAAGACAGACCCAGGCATCAACATTCATAATATAACCCCGCAAGTCGAATCAATCTTAGCCGAAACTGCGATTAGAAATGGGCAAGTGATAGTTTTTGCACGTCATACTACTACAGCTTTAGCCATCAACGAATATGAAGTTAGATTACTCAAAGATCTTCAAGTGCATCTAGAAAAATTAGCTCCCCCTACAGAAAAATATTTACATAACGATCTGCATTTACGGGATGTCCCTCCCGATGAACCAGAAAATGCCCACTCTCATCTAATGGCGATGATGCTAAATAATACTGAAATCATCCCGATTGTTGATGGAAAATTAGCATTAGGCACTTACCAATCAATTTTATTCTTCGAGTTAGATGGCTCTCGACAGCGCAATATTTTGGTACAGCTCAATGGAGAGTAAATTTTTAATTGCAGTCTTACCCGATCGCCATCGCCCTAAGCTTGTTGAGAGACGAAACCCAAAAAATCTATAATTTAAGCAGATATGTCAAAAAATTAGAGCTTATGAATAAGAGTAACTGATGTTACTGCTGGTAGGCTAGATACACTAGCACAACGGCGAAGTCGCCATGAGTAGTTCATCTGATAATCTATCTAAAGAAGAATAAATAAAATTATTGCTTTAATATTAATGAATTATTTAATTGCTGTATTACCCGATCGCCTTGTGGCAGAAGAAGCTTACACTGCTTTAGAAAAGGCTAATATTCCCCCATCTCAGATGAGCATTTTGGGTCGAGGTTACCAAACTGCTGATGAGTTTGGTTTAATCGATCCAGGTAAACAAGCGAAAAAAAGAGCTATTGCTATGGCATATTGGCTAGTTCCTTTTGGTTTTGCTGCTGGTTATAGTTTCGATTTGATCACTGGTTTAGATACTTTTAGTTGGGCTGGTTCTCCAGGAAATCATATTGTCGGCGGAATCGCTGGTGCGATTGGTGGTGCGATGGGAAGTTTTTTTGTCGGTGGTGGTGTGGGTTTAAGTGTTGGAAGTGGTGATGCTTTACCCTATCGTAATCGTTTAGATGCAGGGAAGTATATAGTGGCAGTTAAAGGTTCAGACATTTTTCTTTCTAAATCAGCAGATATTTTACGCAAATTTAAACCTGAAATGCTTCAAGGATACCAACAATGAAGGAATGAGTAATAAGTAATGAGTAATGAGTAATGAGTGATACTCAACATTAAACGATTATCAACTATCAATTATCAACTATTAATGTTACCAAGAGAAGATTTATTAAAAGGGGTTGAAAATAGAGAAGAGGTTGCTCGTGTTCTTGATAAGGCGGAGCAAGCTGTCAGAACTTGGGAAGTAGTTTTAACTGATTTTTTGTCTCCTCCTGTGCTGTTTGAAGTTCAGGAAATTTTTAGCAAGTTAACAGATATAGATTTGCTGGCTTGGGGTGGTTATCCTCAAGCGGAAAGACAAAGATTAGGGATTGCCCGTTCCGAAATACCTTTAGAAACTTCAGAAATTGAATTGGCAGCTTTGGATATTGCTGGCAACTTTTTGTTTGATACGGCAACTCATAGGGATTTTTTAGGGGCGATTTTGGGTACGGGAATAGTTAGGGAAAAAGTCGGAGATATTATTGTTTTAGGGGAAAGAGGCGCGCAAGTAATTGTGGTTCCTGAGATGGTAGGATTTTTGACAACTTCTCTGACTCAAGTAAGATCTGTTGGGGTTAAAACTCGGCAAATTGATTTTAGTGAACTAAAAATACGTCCCCCAAAAAAGAAAGAAATCACTACTGTTGAGGCTTCTATGAGATTAGACGCGATCGCGTCTGCGGGTTTTGGCCTGTCTCGTAGTAAAATGGCAAATGCGATCGCTGCTGGAGATGTCCGAATTAATTGGAAGGATATTACTCAGGCTAGTTACAATGTTAAGTCTGGAGATTTAATTTCCCTCAGAGGAAAAGGAAGATTAGAAGTAGGAGAAGTTTCGGTTACTAAAAAACAGCGTTATCGAGTTAATTTAGTAAGGTATAAATAATTGATAGTTGTCATTTTATAAGAACAATAGAATCAACAAGAAGAAGATAAGTGAAAATAAGATAATCTTGAGGATAGGGTTTTTCCCCAGCAGGGACTCTAGGTTGCGAAGAATATTAAGGTTGACTCTGTTAAGATTATCAATTTTTCTTTGAGAAAGACGATAAGCCTTCTCGTTACCTTCAAAAAGAAATAATTCGGCAGCAATTTGCAAATCTTTAACAGCTAGAGATTTCTCCTTGAGAGCTCTATAGGCAATTCCGCGATAGTAATAAGCTTGAGCATAATCTTTATCCTGTCGAATAGCTTCACTATAGGAATCAACAGATGCTTGCACATAACCCAAGCTGTAACGGGCTCTTCCTTGATAATAATAGGCTTTGGCAAACGAAGGTTTGATTTTAATTACCCAATAACAATCATCTAATACCCCTTGGTTATCTCCCAATTTGTAGCGCATTTGGGATCTTTTAAGATAAGCATCAATAAATTTGGGGTCTAAAGCGATCGCTTTACTATATTCTGTAATGGCTTTTTGATATTGTTTCGCTTCGGCTTGGGCAATTCCCCGACGATAAAAATACTGGGCATTCTGAGCTTTCTGAATCAGCTCTGGTGCATCATAATTGATGCTATAGTTATTCCTAGTTAATTTATAATCTCGTTGAGAGCGATTCGCTGCGCGATCGCGATCATAACGACGACGTTTTAGAGGATCTGACAAAGTGTCATAGGCTTCGGAAATTGCCTTGAAAGATTCTGCCGCTTCAGGATTATCGGGATTGAGATCGGGATGATGTTGACGGGCTAAACGTCGAAAAGAAGCTTTAATTTCCTTTGTCGTCGCCTTGGGGGATATTTTTAGTGTCAAGTAATAATCCCTTTGTGTTCCCATCTATTTCTCTTGATTGGTACCCTACATAAACAACTATGATTGTCCACATTACAACACAAAATGAGCTCGATCAATCAAGCTCATTTTGAAGTAGTCAGTCTGATACTAATAGCATTTAAAAGTTATAAATCAGGTAAGTTTCCCGATCTAACGATCTAAATATAGATTTTTTTTATAAACTGAGGTTAGAATGCTGGGAGCTTTCTCGGTTTTGAATCGGTAAAAATACTTAGCACAGCCTAGTTTAAGCCTATTATGCATACTAGCTTACGGTAATCATTGCAGTCTATATTGTAGTTTATAATACTAAACTCCTATTTTATGCGTACTTTTTTAATCGTCTGGTTTGGACAATTAATTTCTCTGTTAGGTTCTAAACTAACAGAGTTTGCTCTCGGTTTTTGGATTCTCGAACAAACTTACCGAGATACGGGAACCATTACGCAATTTGCCCTGACTATTCTCCTAATCTATTTACCAAAAGTTATTGTTTCTCCTTTTGCTGGAGTTTTAATAGATCGTTGGAATCGTCGTTATGCGATGATTATGAGTGATGTAGTAACAACATTGATTACCATTATTGTTATTTTCTTGGTATCAACAAATCAGTTAGAAGTTTGGCATATTTATCTTGCTGTGACGATTACTTCTACTTTTAATGCTTTTCAAACTCCAGCTTCTACGGCAGCGATCGCTCAAGTTGTACCTCCGCAGCATTTTAGTCGTGCTAATGGCATGGTACAAGTCTCTAGTGGCGTGGCGAAAATTGTTTCTCCTTTTATTGCTGGGATTTTAATGAAGTTTATTGGTTTAGAAGGCGTTTTAACAGTTGATTTAGGAACTTTCGTCGTGGCATTATTTACCCTATCTATTGTCAGATTTCCCAATGTCAAAAGAAGAATAAGTCACAACAAATCAGCTACAGGTATCTTTTTACAAGATACAATCTCAGGCTGGCATTATATTGCTACCAGACCAGGTTTACTGAGACTATTGAGCTTTGTTGCTATTAGTTATTTCACTAATGGAATGCTCGAAGTTGTTCTTTGGCCTTTACTATACAAACCTGGTTCTACACAACACCTAGGAACTATTCTCTCTATTGGGGGTTGTGGAGTACTTGTCGGTAGCTTGTTGATGAGTATTTGGGGTAGTACTAAATATCGAGTGCTCATGATTATGGGTTGTGTAGGTTTACAGGGAATTGTGATCTTAATCGCTGGACTCAAGATATCAGCAATTGTATTAGCGATAGTAGTTTTCTTATATTTATTTTCTCATCCGATTATTGTTAGTTCTAATCAGGCAATCTGGCAGAGTAAAGTCCCGACTCATCTCCAGGGCAGAATCTTTGCTTTAATACAAAGTTGGGAAAAATCTTTAGCTATTTTTGCCTATTTATTAGCTGGTCCTTTAGTTGATACTATCTTGAACCCTTTGATGGCAGAAGGAGGCCTATTACATTATTACCTAGCGCCATTTATTGGGGGTCAAATAGAACAAGATGGAGGAATTTCTCTATTACTAGTCTTACTGGGAATATTTAATTTGATTTTAGTTGCGATCGCTTCTCAAGAACCTCGTTTACTTAATTTGGAAACAGAATTACCAGATCGTAATGTTCGTGTTAACCAAATGCGATTAAAAAAATCATAAGCAATAGCATGTATTTGTGGTACTTATTAATAATTATTGATAAAATAAATGATTAAGAATAAAGTTTTTTAATTAATTTAACCCATTTCCCAATACTGCGAAAATTTGATACTCTAAGCAAATAGCTTTGGGAGCGGAAGGTTAATTAAGCGTGGAAATATCAATTGGTCGTGGTAAAAAGGCTCGTAGAGCCTATGGATTTGATGAAATTGCACTCTCCCCTGGAGTGCGGACTCTAGACCCCAGTCTGGCGGATACTACCTGGGAAATCGGTGGTATCGAGCGGGAAATTCCTATCATTGCCAGTGCAATGGATGGAGTAGTAGACGTAAAAATGGCAGCATTGCTATCGGAATTAGGTTCTATGGGAGTCCTCAATTTAGAGGGAATACAAACCCGTTATGAAGACCCCGAACCAATCCTCGAACGCATTGCTTCCGTTGGCAAAGAAGAGTTTGTCGGCTTAATGCAAGAACTTTATGCCGAGCCGATTAAACCTGAACTAATCAAACAAAGAATCTTACAAATCAAACAACAAAATGGCATTGCTGCGGTTAGTTTAACCCCCGCAGGAGCCAGCACATATGGAAAAGTAGTCGCAGATGCAGGTGCGGATATGTTATTCGTCCAAGCAACAGTAGTTTCTACTAACCATCTATCTCCTGAATCAATTGCTACTCTTGATTTAGCAGCTTTTTGTCAGAAAATGCCGATCCCAGTAGTATTGGGTAACTGTGTTACTTATGAAGTAGCTTTAGACCTAATGAAGGCTGGAGCAGCAGGAGTCTTAGTCGGCATTGGCCCTGGTGCAGCTTGTACCTCTCGGGGTGTATTGGGGGTCGGAGTTCCCCAAGCTACAGCTACAGCCGATTGTGCTGCGGCGAGGGATGACTTTTATGCAGAAACAGGCAAATATATACCCGTAATTGCTGATGGCGGGATTATTACTGGTGGAGATATTTGTAAATGTCTTGCCTGTGGTGCTGATGCGGTAATGATTGGTTCACCGATTGCCCGCGCTGCGGAAGCTCCTGGAGGAGATTACCATTGGGGTATGGCAACTCCTAGTCCTGTATTACCTAGAGGAACTAGGATAAAAGTTGGCACAACAGGAACTATCAAACAAATCCTCGTTGGTCCTGCCAAACTCGATGACGGTACTCATAATCTTCTCGGTGCAATTAAAACCAGTATGGGGACTCTCGGAGCTAAAGACCTCAAAGAGATGCAACAAGTGGAAGTAGTCATTGCTCCTTCTCTCTTGACTGAGGGTAAAGTCTATCAAAAAGCCCAACAATTAGGTATGGGTAAATAAAGTGTGATTGGGGATCGGGGACTGGGAGCACTCTGGATCTTTAATATCTCCCTTAATCCCTAATCCTTCCTTAATTATTCTGTATTATATCCAAAAAAAGACTACTTTTGAATTAATCAAGAGTAGTCTTATTAACACACACTTTAGTTTAAGGAAAGAATAATAAGTTCAAATAAAAATTTAATTTATCAAGAAGTATTATAAGTTGTTTTCTATATTTCTAATATACGTTAATTTACTATGGTCTAGGTAGATTTGAGATAAAGTTTAGCTGCTTTTTGATAAACTTACCATAAAATATGATGTAATTACCTAAGTAGAATATCTAACAAAAAAAGACTGCTTTTGAATTCATCAAGAGCAGTCTTATTAACACACACTTTAGTTTAAGGAAAGAATAATAAGTTCAAATAAAAAGTTAATTTATTAAGAAGTTTATAGGTTGTTTTCTATATTTCT
>JAAUYK010033069.1_pt1 | contig 15951 bp, 19 predicted proteins | sample 7278021 | NCBI WGS metagenome assembly JAAUYK01 (sample SAMN14350223, study PRJNA611818) | marine sediment metagenome | isolation source: surface marine sediment (1.8m) | place: French Polynesia: Moorea | collected 2018-08
AGCCTATAATATGCTCTGACTGGTGGCTACCGTGAGTCTATTAAGCTTTCCCGATTTTTTGTATAAGAAAATCCTAGGAATAGACGACAAATTTAGCATTAAAATCTGCTTTAGCCCATCTCTACAACATCTCTAGAGGACTGATATTTCGAATTAAAAACATTGCATTGGCGCGTATATTCCGCAAAACCGCAATATAATTTTCTTGCCAATTATTATGTCTTCGACGTCGTTTTCTGGCGACATGTCCTTCCTGCAGGACGTCCCCCCGATCTCGAAGATCCTGAAGGACCTCGACGAGAAAAACGAGCGGGACCGGAGGGAGAAGGATGACGGCGACGTCGATCAAGCCCTGGAAAGTCTCAAGGATCGCGTCCGCAAGGAGCTCACCGCCAGCAAGTCCGGCCTGCTGTCGGTGTGCAACGGCGTCGACAGCAGCTCGACGCCGATCGAGGACCACGCGGAGCTGGCGGAGGCCGTCAGACAGAGAGACGAGGAGAAGGCCAGGCTGGCCGCAGTCACCAAGGAGCTGGACGGACTCATGGAGAAGAAGCTCTTCCTGACGAAAAAGGTCGGAGAGATGGAGGCGAAGATGGAGAATAGGGGTGAGTGAAAGCAATCGCTAATTCGGAGGGAACGCAATAACAAATCTATATGTTTCAGACGAGGAGATTAGAGAGAGGCGTTCGGCGCTGCAGTCCTACTGCCAGTTGAGCAAGGAGTTCCTCGGCTTGGACTTTGTACCGACGGCCGAAGGCACGACGGTGATCGAGTTCACCAAGCTGGACCCTCAGGACAGGGAGAGGTGCTTCAAGTGCGAGCTGGCCAACAGCTGCGAGCCCAACGAAAAGGAATACTCGGGTGAGACTAAATGCAATTTTCAGTTATTTGTACGTACAGCTTTGCAACTTTTTTCAATGCTCTCCAGTCGTTCGCACTGAACCGAGATTGGAGCCCGGTGTCGTCGCCAAGTTGGAGAACTTGCTCCTCGAGAAAAAGGATCTCTCCGGCTTCGTCGTGGCCTTGAGGAGAAAATTCTGTGAGCTGACCAATTGAAATCCCTACCATTTATTGCAGAGAGACCGTAGCTAGCTGTAAAAGTGTCCGCCAAATCCACATATACGTACATATATAGTATGCATATTTCGTATCCTCTACTATAGTGCTTCGTGCAGTCCTATCGGCGAGCAAGCGCGGAGGAAATATTTAACAAGTTTAAATGGTAGAAACGGCGATTGACCAATATCTTCGACCAGATCTTCCTCATCATCATCGGCTGGGCATGCTAAACGCGGGCAGTCACGACTTCTTGCCCCCGAGAAGCTTGCTCATATCCTTGTTCTGCTTCTGCACCCGCCAGTTGGTGTTGGAAGTCTTGTCGTCCAGTCGGTCGATGATCTCGTTGTGGTCCTCCAGCTCGCTGTTCAGGTTCTGCGCGAGCCCTTTCAGTCGGGACAGCCCCCGGGACATGTCCTCCAGGTCCCTGTCCAGCTGCGCGTTGACCGCGTCCGTCGTGCTGACGGGTGCGCCCGCGCCCGCACCACGAGGGCCGTCGTCTATGCCTCGCATCATGAGACCGGGGTGGCTGGGGTTGGACGGGGGAACGCTGACCCCGCCGCCGTCGGGGTACGCGCCGGAGGGACCCACTCGGCTACCCGCACTGGGGGCATCCTGAACAGGTGCCCGGCCGGCCTGGCCACCTAAATAAAGTTCGTTTGACGTATTGTCCAGGCCAGGTACATTTGCACTTAGTGACGATTTACCTGCCGTGCTGGCTGCCGCCGAAGCCGCCCCCTTGCCCGAGAAGTAGTTCCTGAGCCCGCCGAAGACGCTCTTGATTCCCTGCAAGTGGCGCTCGCTCTGCTTCAAAGTCGAGTTGATGTCGTCCAGTCGCTGCTCGGTGTTCTTCAGCTGCTCCTTCTGCCTTGAGAGCTCCTCCGCGGTGGCCACGCCGACCTTCTCAGACTCGTAGAGGAGCCCGATGCTCCGCTGCGACGACTCCAGCGTCCGCTCCTCGATCTCCCGACGCTTCTGCATTAACTGTTGGCGGCGCTCGTCGATCGGATCCACGCGGGGGACGCCGGCCCCGCCCATGCCCGAGCCGGCCCCGGAGTGGTTGGGAAGCATATAGCCGCCGCGACCGGACCGACGGAGGAACTCGTCGTCGTCGACGGCGTCGTCGTCCGTGTAGAAGGGGTTCTTGCCGGACATGGTCGCTTGGTCTTGTTGAGCTGCTTGGTGACTCACTTCACGTTCGTGTTCCACTTGAGAAATGATGTGGAAATGAGTGAGCTGAGTGGTGTCGATTATTATCAAGCTTGTCGCCTCATGGACACTGATTGATTCATTCCAAGTGCCAAAAAAAAGTTGCCAACTCCTAGTCTGGCAGGCAGCTAGGTGAGGCCAGCCAGATTCAGCTGCTCGTTCAAGGCCCTGTCATCGTCGGTCGTCTGCTAAAGGAAGGCGTTACTTAGGTCGGTATTCTCTTTTCGATCTCACGAAACCGATCAAAAAGAATACGTAAATCCTAACTAAAATTTACTAAATCGCATTCACAATATTGTCACATGTGGCTTAAATTCGCTCGGTTTTATTACCAGATTAAATGTATAATAATAGTGTCGTAGACCTTTCGGAGCATAACGTATTCGGATTGTACTGTGCATCTCTTTAACAATCTCAATATAAGTTGATAACCCAAAATAAGTATTAAATTACTTGCTTCTAGAGACAAAAATATTTAGTTATTAAACATAGACGTTTTACGTGCCGTCCATGGGCTGCAGTAGGGAGTGGTACTCCATGAGCGCGTCCTTCACCGACGAGCTGACCTGCATACTGTTGGTCTCCGTGCACTGCACCAGGTACGGGTAGAGCGAAATCACCTGCTGCCACGTCTTCTTGTCCACCCTCAGGTGGGTGGTGCGCTTCATCGAGGCGATCACCGTGGCGATCGCCCGAAGCACGAACGCGATCTCGGCCGTCTTCTGCCTCTGTAGCGGGATGTTCCTGTTCAGTTTCTCGCCGTCGATGGCATCCACGAGTACCTCCTTGAAGCGCTGCAAGAGCGAGGTGATTGCGAGCTTGTTGGTGAGGCTGGACTCGACCAATGCCGGGTCGGCCTCGTCCGCGGACCCAGCTTCCGTCCTCAGAAGGGAGAAGTCGAGCAGTGTTTCGAAGCACTGCTTGGCCAGGTCCTCCCTGAGGCCGACGGCGCCGGAACAGTCTTCACTCACTTGGATGGACGAATGGATGGAGCCCTTGTTGAGGAGTAGGACAATCTTTTTTATGAAGTCCGGGGGGACGCAGTTGGGGTACGGCAGCACCTCGTCCCTGAGGAGCTCGATGATGGTGCAGTCGACGGCCTCGTCGGCCATGCGGTCCTCCTGGCGTTGCTCCAAGATCGACTCGGGGAAGAGGAAGTGCTCCAAGACGAAGGAGAGCTCCTTCCAAAAGCCGGCGAACAACTCCAGAGAGTTGGGCGCATTTCTCACCAGGGGTATGCCCTCCTTAAGGACCTTAATCAGCACGTTGATGGCCACACGCCAGTTGCTCTGCTTGTAGCAGGAATACTTCTGCCTCAACGGCGTCTTAAGGACCTCGACAATGCTGAAGAGAATCTTGTCCAATGGAAAGGTCTTGTATCCGTCCTGCTTGACCGCGGTCAAAAAGAATTCCCCAACTCTCTCCGTGGCCGCCTCTCCCAAGTTGGAAAGCCTCTCTCTGAACTTGCCATTTCCGCCGACGCTCTCAGGCCTCGGATTAAAAGAGGCATTGGTGAACTTGAAATAGATGTCGAATATCTCCGGCACAATGCTCGGCGTGGCTTTCAATGCCACGCTCTCTGTCTTCCTGACAACGTCCATGGCAGCCGCATGCACCGGACTCAGGACATTAGGGCCCTCCATGTCGTTGTCAATGGGGATCTGGACACAGGCAAGCAGAACGTTGCCCAGCGCCTCGCCGTCCGAGTTCCTGAAGTCGGCCTCGATGAACGGGAACAGACTGTTGAAGATCTGAATGAAGCCCGTGAGCAGGAGCTGGCAGTGGGAGGACGTCGACTCCGCCGCGTTCGCGATGTACTTTGTCTTCTGCGTCCCTATGTTGAGCCAGGCCTTCCAGCAAAGTGCCCAGTTCACCTCCTTGAGGTCGGAGTCGCCCTCATTCTTCAGGGTATGTTCATCACCTGCATGACATGTCACGTGTTTGCAGTAAGACCATGTAAAGCATTTTTTTCCTACCTGAACTGATTATCATTTCCTGTAGGGACTTGAGAGCGGCCAGGGAGACTTCCGCGGTGTCACTGAGGGCCATCTTCTCCACGTACTCTAGGAGCAGGAGCCATGCCCTGGAGTAGTCGTCCATCGTCTTCAGAAGCTTTCTCTTCGTGTTGAAGACGCGCACGACGCCCGAGATGGTGAGCACCTTGGTCTCCGCCCACTGCTTCTGCGCCGTGTTCCTCGAATGGTGCATCATGATCACGGCCGACTGGGAGACCTTCTCCGAGCTCGCGTTGTCGCTCTGGATAATGACGTTGTCCAGGAGGGGGAATAGGACTTGCCAGAGAACTGCCTGCCACGTGTTGGCCTCCAGGACGGATCCGTGGGCGGCTATGGTTGAGAACAGCGTTTGGCCCGAGCTCTTCCTCACGGCTGGCCTCGAGTCGAGGCAGAGGTCCTTTAACTTGTAGTAGAGGCACATCCACAGTTTGTCGAAGCTTGATATGTTCTTACAGCCTGGGAACTCGGGAAAGATCTGAAAGACGTTGGGAAATTATCGCTAGTGACTTCCATTGCATACGCAAATTGTTAACTACCTACCTGTTCGGACCCCTCTGTCTGATTCTGAAGTGTCTTGACGTTCTGAAAGAAGTAGTCGCTGAGGTTCCACAGCAGCCCGACCGCGGTGAGCGAGACGTTGAGTTCGGTCTCCTGCGACCCAAACTTGGTCGCGGCGTCGACGCACTGCGGGTAGCACCGGTACGGGATCGTTGGCAAGAAGTCGGTGAAGACGAGCTGCAGGCACTGGAACGCGCTCCGGATCAGGATGTCAGAGTGCCCGCTGTTGATCGAGCCGACCATGGTGAGGATTAGGGGCCAGCCCTGGTTCAGAGACTCGCCCGAGCTGTGTAGCATGTGCAGCACGGTGTCGAGCTGCTTCTGCCTCACGTCCGGGTAGGGGATGCCACAGAGCTCGGCAAGCGGACTCAGCAGGATCTGGACGCGGTTGGTCTGCTTCAGCGGAGGCTCGAAGCGGTGCTGCATGGATTGCCTACAGAAAAGGAGTTAAAATCCATTCGGTTATAGTACACGTAGAATTTATCTTACTTTGTCAGAAAGGTGAGCGCCTCGCAGCCCCATTGCCTCATTCTCAGGTGAGGGTGTTGACAGACCACCAAGAGGTGAGACGTGACCGGCCGCCACACGATGTCCAGGCGAGAGAGGTTGACCAGGGCCGTCTCCAGCAGCTTGGCGACGGCGAAGAGACTCGGTTCGCGGTTGCTCGTCGCAAGGTCCATACTCTCCTCACTCAACTTGCAGAGGGCAGATATCAGATGGTTGACGGATGACTCGGACAAATCTCCTGTTAAAGATACGAAACTCAATTGGTGAACGTAGGATATAAAGGGACAGGTGTGGACCTACCGGAGCTCTCGAAGAGCCTGGTCACCATGTTAGATAGGACGGGCAGATCAGCCATGACGGCCGTGGTAATCACAGAGTTGTTCTCGAAGGTCGGTTGGGCCACGCCGCTCGATGCTCCTCCGGCTGCTGCCGACCCCGGGTTGCCACCAGAAGACGAGCTCGAGGACGCCACGGCAGACGAGAGGCCTCCACCTGTGACCGGCTTCAGACCCAGAATCCAGACCAGGTGCTGGAGGGTCTGTAATTTAAAGCAATTGTACGGACAATGGAGGTACTTGTAAGTGAAAAGACGGCTCTTACGGTCAGAATGATATGCCAAGAGTTGCCGAGGAGATTTCCGTGGCAGTGTGCGACGGAGAGAATCGATCTCATGCACTGGAGATTCTTCGCAGTAAGCATGACCGGCCCTTGATGTGCGGAAGCCGGCAACGAAGCCGTCGGGAGGGGCGTGCCGACGGCCACCACCTGGTGCCGAATGTCCGCCTCCACCACGTTACCCGGCCCGCCACCCGCGCCCACGTGCGCGTCCCCGAATCCACCCGCAGCCTCGCTCGGGGTACGGGGCCCGGACACCGTCTGCGTGCAGGGAGTGGCCTTCAGAACGTTGAGAGTGTAGTGCGGCGGCAGCGAGGCCTTGCATATGGATGCCAGGTAGGCGTCCCTAGGCTTCGTCAGGTTCAGCTGGCCGCACATGCTCGCGTAGTTCTCCATCGACTTCAAGATGTTCTCCGTGCTGCTGTCGTCGGTGCTGGCATCCAACAGGAGACTCAATGCTGCCAAGACCCCGCACCAGCTGGACTCTATAAGCTGGACGTGACAGGCTTGCCCGCCCTTCCCGTCCTTGTTGACCACGAGGGCCATCGACCTCACGGCGTCGAGCAGGCAGGCGTAGGCCAATGAGATGCCGTAGCCGTCAGACACTAGAGGAATCTCGCTCCGGTCGGAGCTGTCCAGGTAGAGCTCCTTCGTCTGGCCGCCGATGAAGCTGATCGTCAGCGGCTTCCAAACGTTCCTATAATAGAACCCGCTGACTCCGGGGTTGCCGTAGATTACGGAGCTGCTTCCGGAACCGCCGCCCCCAGCGCCCCCGGCCCCGGCGCCAGCACCCGAGACGCCCTGCAGTCCCTCCGCGTCGGACTGATTTGGGGACATCATGACGTTTTGGACGTAGGCGCCGAGTCCGTTGATCATGTCCTGAAACACCTTCGTCGAGTGGTCGTTCATGTCGAAGGTGGAGGCAACGAAGGCCAGCAGGTCCGGGCAGACCATGATCTTGTGGACGACCTCGAGCGCCATGCAGTTCTGCCAGGTGGGCTTCCCCGGGTCGAGGAACTTCATCATCAGCGAGAGGAAGATCTCAGTCTCTGTGGTGAGGATGTGGTGGTACTCCAGTATGAGGATGGAGACCACCCTCAGCAGCTTGGACGTTATAGGGTAATGCGGCTTGTCCTGCGGGCTGGAGGAAGCGGCCGAGGCCGGGTTCTGCCTGTACTTGATGTTCGGAGAAAACAGCTTGATTACAAGGGAACACACGCGCTCCTTCAGCAGGACGCGAAAGACCTCGTTCGAGGCGAACACCTGCGGGAACTTCTTCAGTATGGACTCGAGGAGCTCCAGCCCAAAGGAGCGCGTCATCTCCACGATGCCGGTCATCCAGATGGGCTGCTCGGCGCTGACCAGCAGCACGATGTCCTGGAACATGAGGTAGGCGTCGACGACGAACGGGTCAGTGTCCTTGGGCAGTATGGACGCGACGAGCTGCGCGAACTGCGGGCTGGGCTCCTCCCTGAGGCGCCGCTCGGCCGCCGACTCGCTGCTCACGCGCTCGAAAATCACAGGGACGAGCTGCCTGACCGCCGCGCCCGCGATCGTGTTCGTCGTCGGGTCCTTGGTGAAGTTCAGCCTGAAGCAGATGACCAGGTTCTTCGCCAGGGTGTCGTGCTGGACGACGTGCGACGACGTCAGCAGCAGGGTGATGGTCTGCAGTATCTTCACCTCCTCGATGCCCGTCTCCATGAGCATCCAGAGCGTGTCCGTGATGTACCTGGCGCCCTTGAAGTCAATCACCTTGTGGATGATGAGGCGCTGCATGAGGCCGAGGCAGAGCTTCACCACCTTGACGTCCTTGCTCTCGCATCCCTGCACCAGCGGATACAGGATCTGGTTGGACACATGGTACAGGTTGGGGTCCTGCTGCTGCCTGGCGGACGGCGCGGCGGAGGCCTGGCTCTGCTGCCGCACCTTCACGATGGCCTCCTCGGTCGCCTCACGGATCGAGGAGAGGTGCTTCGACTTTTTAGTCTCCAGGCTGATGTTCTTCAGGTCGTTCTGGATCTGCTCCAAGAGCTTGCCCCTGGCAGCAGGGTCCATGGCTGCGACGATGTGTTCAGTGAAGTTTTGTCACTCAATATTAGTACGTATTAGCCGCTTATATGCCCTATGCCCACCGGGGCTAAACGTAGATATGGTCTTTCCGACTAGCAAAGCAATCGTATATAGCTCGTCCTCGACACTTTCTTTGCGTAGACGTCAGCAGCGATAGTGGTTAAATGCAGGAAGCTGAGTAATGCGTGCTTTTGCATATTAAGGAGGCGTTTCATATGTCCAAGCCGAATCTTTACTTAGATTCGTCAGAGGTTTAAATACGTCTCGTTGTCCGAGCTAAGGACAACCATAAGTAATTTATTCGACAAAGTAAATCGAAGTATATATTTGCCCTATGCTAGCGCTGCATATACCCGTTTCCCTCCACTACAGACAGACGGTGTCTAGACAGGTGAACGACGACCGACGACATGCCTTGCCCGCGACATTCGAACGTAGTTCTCGGCTCTATCAGAATGTATTTAGCTCTGAACTATTCGCAGACCCTGGAGGAATTAAATGAGTTTTTTCTGCCCGTTATCGCTATTTTTGGCGTAGTTTCGCATAAACTCTTCGTCCTCTGCAATCTGGCGGAGATTCCCCTCCATCGTTTCCAGGGCGGAGGCGTCTCTGGCTTTGACTTCATCCGACTCCCGCTCGTAGATCCTCTTGAGCATTTTCTTCTGCAATTTGGCCATCTCCTTCTCAAGCTTTGCACGTTTCTTTTTGTACCTTTCCAACTCCTAGGGACAAGTTAATTACGTATCACCGTTTAATGTTTGTATTGTAAAACGGTCATATGTACGTATATATCGTACTCACATTGGCAGCATCCAGAAGGCCTCTCACGTTCATGTAGACGAGGTACCTTCCTTCGCAGGCGGTGGACTTGGTCCAGCTGCCCGCTTCGAGATCCAACCGTTCGACTTGGCCAGCAAGACTTATGTCACCAGATTTGCACAGCGTCACCATTGTGTCTGTCAGAGGCTTCAGGGCATTTAATGCAGAGGAATCCTCAACTGTGGACTTCACGATCACTATTGGTCTGACACTCGAATCCAGTGAGTAGTCACTTTTCTGGGCCCTAATGCTGGTCACGATTTCTAGAGCGTCGTCCATGGCTCCCATGAGATCCTCGTCAATGTAGTTGCTCCACTAAAATGTACGTAACAATATCTGGGTTGCTTGAAAGCTGTTATACGAACTTGACGTACCTCCGTGCTTGAGGGATATGGTTCGTGCATTATGGACTCCTTTCTCGATTCTCCCTCAAGGAGGGGCAGTCTGTGGTAGAGCTCTTCCGTTAGGAAAGGCATTATAGGGTGTAGGAGTTTCATCCCAGTTAAAAGCACCCGGTGCAAGACTGCGACAATTGAGGTGAAATGCTCCTGTTCGCAGTCGAGCAAATGGGGTTTGGCCGTTTCCTGAAACGTTTGTACAATGGATTGGCACGTACATATTCGATGCGACTTGAATCCACTCACCAAGTAGACGTCACACAAGTTCGTGTAGATGAGCATTCTAAGGCCGCGGGTCATTGCGGGAAAGTCGCGGTCTCGAAAGTGGGACTCCAGGTTGGAGATGGTAGCAGCACAACGGGAAAGTATCCACTTGTCTTCAACCCTCAGTTTAGAGTCATCAATCGTAGACCCCTTGGGACCATTGGATCGCTGAAAGCATGCACTCGAAATTAGCATAATGCTTTATCAAGGTAATTTATGTAATTTGTGAGCTATAAAGAGAAGAAAGTATTTGCCAGGGTGCAGGGTAACTAGTATGTAATTATGTATGACGTTTGTACCTGAATAGCCATGACTAGAAATCGGGTTGCCTGCCATATCTTGTTTCCAAATGCTGAGGCAGTCTTGATCACATTGAGATCGAGGTTCATCTGCTGACTAGTGACGTCGTAGGAGCAGAGGCCGTATCGCAGGGCGTCGGCGCCGCACTTTTGAATGCCCTTCGGGTAGTCTTTTCTCAAGCCCTCAATTGACTTGGGGAGCTCGGCGTCGGAGATGTGGCCGCTCGCGTTTCCTTCTCGGACCGACTCTTCCAGCTTCTCCAGAGAGCGGCCGTCTATAACGTGCAGAGGGTCGACGACGTTTCCAATACTCTTGGACATCTTCCTGCCGTGGGCATCACAAATGATGCCGTGTAGAAATACATCCTATTGGGAAAAGGGTCAATTTGTAAAAGTTGTTCGTGGCTGGATAGTAGTTTTACCTTGAAGGGAAGCTCGCCGGTAAGTTCCATCCCTAGGACGACCATCCGAGCCACCCAGAAGAAGATAATGTCCTCGCCGGTTTCCATTAACGTCAGAGGATAAAAGGCCTTGAGGTCCGAGGTCTGATAGTACAGAAGTAAAGCGAATTAATATAGCAGACGCATTGCAGATTTCCACCTCCCTCCCACCTTGTCAGGCCAACCGTGGTTTGCGAACGGAAGAAGCGCCGACGAGAACCACGTGTCCAAGACGTCTTCGTCTTGCACGCCGGCTTCCAGATCCGCGCCGGCGCCTGCCTTACCTCGGGCCTCCTCGAGGTCGTGCCCGGCCGCCCAGGCGTTGCCGCCGAAATTGTACGCGGGGATTCTGTGTCCCCACCACAGCTGGCGGGAGATGCACCAGTCCTGCTCGTTCTCCCCCAGCCACCGCTTCCAGGTGTTGCGGTGGCGAGGCGGGTGGAACTTCAGCTCGCCACTGTCCGCTGCCTCGAGGGCTCTCTTCTCCATCTCTGCCGTCTTCAGGAACCATTGGGGTTTGATGAGAGGCTCGATGACGTCGCCGGACCTGCTGCAGATGGGGATGCTCATGGCGTGCTCTCGTTTCCCTCCGAACAGGCCTAGTTCCTTCATAGCTCCCAGGACTCTCCACCGAGCGTCAAATCTCCTCAGACCCTGCATAGAGACAATCATTATTTCGATCGACTGACCCAAAGCAGCCATTGAGTTACATGAAAGTTTTCCACTTCCGGACACTCCATTCTTCCGTCTGTCCCAATGACAGAGATCTCCTGCAGCCCGTGTCGCTTGCCAATCTCGAAGTCGTTTTTGTCGTGAGCGGGCGTGATTTTGACGACGCCGGTTCCGAAGGCGGGGTCCACGCGCTCGTCGGCGACAACAGCGAGATGCCGGCCGGGCACCAGGGGATGGATGGCGCGACTGGGATTTGAGATCAAGTGCGCGTAACGCTCGTCGGATGGGTGCACGGCCAGGGCCACGTCTCCCAAAAGGGTCTCAGGACGTGTGGTACTAAACGTCAGCTTCTCACCGGAACCTAAATTCCAAACATCGTGGTAATCGCACAAGATTAAATTTAATTTGCAGATCGAGTACCCTCGATCTCGTAAGAGAGGTCGAATATGTTTCCGAATTCCATCGGCTTTTCGTAGCCTGGAACCGCAATCTTTTTCCGTCCGAAAAGATTCACGTGGTCGACCTCAATGTCGGAGATGGCGGAGCCGAGCGCGCAGGACCAATTGACTAGATAATTTCCTCTGTAAATCAAGCCCCGGTCGAACAGACGGATGAACGCCTCCGTCACCGCTCGGGAATGAGCCTAGAGAAAATTCTGGCATATTAAAGCAACTGCACAAAAAAGTCGACCCGGCTTACCTTGCTCATTGTGAACGACGTCTTGTCCCAGTCGAGCGACGCTCCCATCCTCTCCAACTGCTTGAATATTCGGTCGCCCTTCTCCTCCTTCCACTTCCAAACCTCCTTGACGAAGGCGTCCCTGCCCAGGTCGGCCCTGCTCTTCCCCTGGGACGCCATCAGCGAGCGTTCGACGACGGACTGCGTCGCGATGCCCGCGTGGTCGCTGCCGGGAACCCAGACCGTGCCGTAGCCGTTCATGCGATGCCTGCAAACATGTTGTTATAACTTCTGCAGATGCAGATGCTAATGTGCTCCCTGTACCATCTCGCCAAGACATCCTGCACGGTGACGGTGAGCGCGTGGCCCAAGTGCAGGGACCCCGTGACGTTCGGCGGCGGCAGAATCATGGAGAACGTCTTCTCGGCGGAGGGACTCGACTCGGCCCTGAAGTGTCCGTTCTCCTTCCAGTGCGCGTACCATCCACGTTCCACTTGGCCGCTCTCGTACACAGACGGGTATTCGTCCAACGGCGTCGGAGGCCGGAACGTTGAGGCTTTAACGATGAAGGCAATTTAATGCGCAATTAATATACATAGGGCTCGTACATGCAAAAAATATATAGATATTTACCCTTCGCTGCACATGTTCTAATTGGGATATGCGGCCTGAAGCGAAGAGGACAGCGATGCACGAACATCCTCGACAAGGCCAAATGGCTCCTGGGCTAGTATTAAAGTGACGCAATTTTTGCATAAATTAATATATTACGCCCTTAATAAATGCGCAGGATATTATATATGGAGATCCGGGATACATACAGATACGTACTATACGTACGTACGTATATGGACTTGTAAACAAACCGGCAGACGAATCTAAATTAAGCTCGTAGTTGCGCATCTGTCTCGAAACCTCTCACGTGAGTGCCAAGAGTTGCCAAGCGATTAAGATTGCTTGGCGCAAATCATCTTCTCGAAGCTTTAACGGTGGTATCCACTAAATTTGACATGTTAAAGTCTAATAATCAAGCACACGAACTTAATTTAGAGCATAATTTGTCAACGTAAAGCAGCGTGATTGCTGGAAACGTTTTCGAGTCAGACAGTTCTAGTAGTACCCTTGGCAGCTGTCGAACACTCTCTGTCTCTGACTCTTGTCAGTCTGCTCTGCTCTGCATGTGAGTGACTCAAACAGGAGTGAAAACCTCCGAGAGCATCCCAAACAAAAGAACGTTTTAATTCGCTTATAATAAAGCTAAGCTTATTACAATTTGGGATTTCTTTGACCGTATATTCATATTGTTCGAGGTGTGAAAAGACATTCCACGAAACTGGTGACCATGTCTTCAGGAGCGACCGCGTCTCCTCCGCCGTCGGGCGCCGCGGAAAAGAAGTCGTCGGTGTCATTCGGCTTCGCAAAGGTCAAGCAGAAGTCGGCGCTTGTCCGGCCGCAGGCCAACTTCGTCCAGAAGGAGGACAAAGATGCCCAGGAGGAGACCGACTACGTCAGGGAGGTCAACCACAAAGACGGGATCAAGGGCACCAAGGTGAAGGTGGAGAAGAAGGAGCTCGTCATACCCTGCCAGAAGAACACCCTGCAGATGGCGGCCAAGCTAGAGGAGAAGGCAAAGAAGAAGGAAGAGGAGGCCGCCGCCGCCTCCGACTCGACGGTGAAGAAGGAGCCCAAGGAGGAGACTGAGGACGACCTCGCGGAGCGAGAACTGCTGAAAGACGTCGAGCGGTGGAAGGAGGAGCAGGACAACAAGAACGAGGAGTCCGAGCACAAGAACTTCAATCTCGAGGTGGCCATGAACGGACAGGGCACTGCTGAGAATGAAGTCGACGACGTGACCGGAGTCGTCGTGGGCAAGGAGTCCTCGTTGGACGACTACGACTCTATCCCTGTGCAGGGTTTCGGCATGGGCATGCTCCGCGGGATGGGCTTCAAGGCGGACGAGGGCATCGGCGGCTTCAAGAAGGCCAACGTGAAGTGCATCGAGCCCGTACAGCGGCCCAAGGGACTGGGACTGGGCGCGAGCAGGGCGTCCGCAAAGGACCAGGGCAAGGCCCCCAAGGACGAGGATGGCGAGGAGCTGAAGATGGAGAAGGGCGCCTACCTGAAAGTGGAGAGCGGCGCGCACAAGGAGCTCTATGGCACGGTGGAGGGCGTCGACGGAGAGGCATCCAGAGTGTTCGTCAAACTCGCCGTCGGGGGCCAGACGGTGTCCGTGTCGGAGAACGCGGTTCGGCTCGTGGGCAAGAAGGAGTTCAAGAAGTACTCAAAGGTCATCAACAAGGACATGTACGACAAGTACAAGGAGAAGCAGGAGCGGAGGGAAGTCGAGTGGGACAAGACGAGGGAGGATCTCGACAGCGACCGGAAAAAGCGGCGGAAAAGCAGGTCGAGGTCGCGGAGTCCGGCCGGCAAGAAGTACAAATCTTCCTCCAACGGCCACAAGAGCAGCAGCAGTCGGCAAAAGAGGTCGTGGGTACGTCCTTTGTTGCGTGTGCGCTTCATCGACGACCGCTACAAGAGCGGGAAATACTACAACACCAAGGTGGTGGTGGAGGACGTGGCCGCCGAGGACTCGTTTACCGTGCGGACGGACCGGGGAGTCGTGATCGATGAAGTTCGGACTAAGCAGCTGGAGACTGTGATACCCAAGAATACCGGCGACGTCGTCATGATTTTGGCCGGGAAGCGGCGCGGCCACCTGGCAGAGCTGATTGGCCGCGACAAGAAGGCTTCCCTCGCTGCTGTTCAGCTCTTGCCGGACAAAGATGAAGTGCTCAAGATAGACTTCGACGACGTCTGCGAATACACAGGAGAAGTCCTAGACTGAAGTATACATTGAGAAATATAAAATCGGCGATTATTATGCGTACCGACGAGTATTAGAAGACTAGCTCCCCTCGTAACACATGTTCCCGTTCTTCCAGGTTTGAACAATGTCCGACGACCTGTACAGGGTGAAGTCGGGCAAGCTGAAGCTCAAGGGAGAAAAGCACAAGAAAAAGAAGAAGGAGAAGAAGCACAAGCGCGACCGCGACGACGACGAGCACGGCTCGAAGCGGCGCAAGAAGGAGTTCCAGTCGGACACCGCGAAGCACGGCGGGTGGTGGGCCGTGGACCAGTTCAAGCACGTGACGGGCCCGGTCGCCATCCAGTTGAAAGGCTGCTTCGTCAAGGCGGTCGACGACGGCACGTTCACCATTGGGGCGCCGCACGGCGACGGCGAGGGGCCGGATCCCGAGGAGGTGCTGCTCGCCATCAAGGTCAACGAGACCAAGATCGCGTTTAAGTCCGGGTACGACAAGTACCTCTCCGTGAGGAAGGATGGGAGGGTGGCCGGCACCGCGGAGGCTGTGGGCGCGATGGAACAATGGGAACCGGTGTTCCAGGTACGTGAAACGATTGCATGAGTAAGAAAACGTTTTCTAATGTACTACGTTATGTGCGCAGGACGGCAAAATGGCTCTATTAGGCGGGAACAATCGTTTTCTCACTTTGGACGAGGAGAGCGAGAGCGTTGTCTGCGAGAAGCAGCGGGCCGGGGAGGAGGAGATGGTCAAGATCCGCTCCAATGCCGAGAGGGAGGAGGACAAGAAGCCCGTGATTCCGGACGAAGAGCAGGGCAACGTCGGCCAAATCGAGCTCAACTACGTGAAGAAGTTTCAAAAGTTCCAGGACCACAAGATCAAGCTCTGCAACGAGGATAGGAGGGACCTGTTGCAGGCCAAGGAGGACGGCTCCATGCACGAGCTGATGCTCGACCGTAGGTCCAAGATGAAGGCGGACAGGTACTGCAAGTAGTTAGCCATAATGGCCGACGATGATACGAGTAAGTTGCGGGTGGAGATCCGCGCCCGGACTTGGAAGGAGTTGGACAAGGCCAGGTTTAGGACCAAAGTGTTTGTGAAGGCCTCAGACGAGGCGCATGCTGAGCAGAAAAAAGCAAAGTCTGATCACGAACGTCGCATCAACGGCGACGAGGCGAAGAGTTTCTACGACGATGTGCTGACTTCAGAGAAAGAGACTAAAGATGAAGGGAGTGAAAGTGCTGCCTCAGATTCCGCCCTCGAGAACTTAAAGAAAACTGTCGCTTCCAGCCACCAGCGGTCTGTGAGAAAGCGGCGGCGAACGCTAACCGAGAAGGACATGTTTCTGGCTGCCCAGGCCAACGACGCGGACAAGTTGCAAGAGTGCTTAGAGGAGGTGTCAGACATTGACTCGTGCGATCAGTACGGTTGGTCGGCGCTCATGATGGCCGCCTCCGCAGGATCGCTCGACGCCGTTCAACTTCTGCTCGAGGCAGGCGCAGACGTTTCCGTCGTGGACAAGTCGGGCA
>JAAUYK010204058.1_pt1 | contig 15943 bp, 16 predicted proteins | sample 7278021 | NCBI WGS metagenome assembly JAAUYK01 (sample SAMN14350223, study PRJNA611818) | marine sediment metagenome | isolation source: surface marine sediment (1.8m) | place: French Polynesia: Moorea | collected 2018-08
AAGTAGGCCGCCTAACGAGGTCGCCATCGAAACCCGTTTGCTTGGGTATTGAGATCTTGTCTAGAAGTCTGGAAACTGGATATACTTTGTACTAGATATGTGGAAAGGGGTCAGCAAGGCAGTAATGTAATTACGTACACTCATTACAGCTTGTCCCAAGCTTTTGGTTTACAGGCACTAGCTTGTCTCTGCAGCAATACTAGATCGACACCATGCCTTATATATACGTATATGTCGTAGGAGTATTCTAGATTTCCCCATATTCGTCGCTAATGACCGTCTGATTGTCTGTCTCCGAGCCAGCCGCGACCGACGCCGACCTGACCGTGAACGTCTGTCTGAGAACTATGTCGCGACGGGGCGCGCGCGCGCTTTCCACACCAGCGGTATTCTCAAAGACGTTGTTGGAGTTTGGCATTTTTTTCAGAGCTCCGTCGACCCCAGCTACCGGGCAAGGTTTTGAGTACGACAAAGATAACTGAACCATATACGTAATATACGTAGGTCTGAATAGTTGTAAGAGGCAAAAAATTCAACGAGCTTCTAGGGTCTACGGCGCAAAAGGACTGAAGCACATGCTAATATCACTTTTCAAGATCCGTGCAGCACATAGCTTCTATCGTCACCACCCTTGGGTTTGCCGTTGCTATGAAAGGTTAGAGTCCGTGCACTGTGGGGGTCAACGTATCGGTGAAATTATTCCCTAGCAATCAGCGTCAGTAACTCGAGAATTTTTGCACCGCGGCGCTTAATTGGAGTCCTTTCACCCCCGGCTTTCTCCGCCGATCGAAGAAAGCGAGGGTCAATGTCACATGCGCGGGAACGAAAGTGCGTCGCTACAGAAGCAGGCGCTCGCTCGCTCGGGCAACGCCGCCACTACGGCCGGCAGAGCCGCCCAGCTAGGATATTTGCTATTAGTCTTAAATTTTATTAAGCGAATCCGTGCTCGGCGGCCAACGTAGCTGGAATTCAGATCCGAGTCGACAATGTGTGACTTTTATTTACCCTTGAAAACACCATGCGAAAGGACTCTTGAAGATCCGCTCCCCTTGTCCTCCCCGGATGCGATGTCCACAGGCAGTGCAAAAGGGGAAGTGGTTGGTCTGCGCAGCTACAGTGCACAACCGGAACGCCATGGAAAGTTTAATCTTTTGGCAAGCGGCGTATCCGGTGACAATTTCGCCTATTAATGGCCGGCTAAATGCATCACCTACGTGGAGCTAGGTGACTTTCGCCGAGAGGTCAATGCCGGCCGGATGGATGCGGAGCAACCGGGAAGCGAAATCGGCATCGATTTTCCACGGCAGTCGTTCACAACCTGACCTGAGCTGGCATTGTCACTTTCTTTGATCAGCGCCAGCTAATGAGATCCGGGAGAATAAGGATGCAAGATGCATTTTTCCTCGGTTGTAATCGCAGCCCTCTCGATCACTGAAAATTGAAGCCATGTTGACGTAGTACGGGGCACCTAATGGTGGCTAGATGCATGTACGTTGTACTTGCCCTGCCGGACCATATGGCAGCCAATTAGGTAATATTAGAAATTTTGCTGATCATTACTCAGTATATTGGTTTCACTTTGAGTACTTAAGTGCGTAATTGATGCATCGTTCGTTACTCCCACGAAAGGGCATGAATCATGGTGTCGGTCGGGCCGGAAAGTACGGGCCTTCGGAACTCTGTTGAAAGAGTCAATTATGAGAGAGCATTATGACGGACGGCTATTGTATTGAATTGATTTTAGCGCAAAAGTTGCGCAGTGTCCTTGAGCTTGAGATGTCCGGTTCGTCTCAGCTTTCCCGACCTCGGTCGTGTCTGGCGGCATCGCGACAACTTTCTTTGTCCTGTCGCCGGCCGGATAGTATGACCTCGCCTAGAGTGAGGCCGGATTAGGGTTGAGAATTCATGGCCAATAATAGATCGAAAAGCTATCTGCAAACTTTGAGCTTGGTTTTCCTTTTTAATTACCATTAGTGCGCAATCTTTATTGTATGCATGCTTATCACTGCTGTATCTAGCTCGGCCGTGCTTTGGTTAAAAGCAAAAGTCAACGAACGTAGAAAGTTGTCGCGTCTCCGGGGAGCTGAATCGCCACGAGATGGAGACCGATGCGGCACCAGGGCAGGTCTGCTAGATGTCGGATGTGTGGGAGGTGATGGTTTTGCATGTTCAGGAACATTTTGTTCATTCCGGGCAATTTTTGCCATTTTAGTGCAGTATTGCATGGCGTTTGTCTTCGTCAGGACTTTTCATGGAAAGTTGCCGGGGTGGCGACGACATTGGGTGAAAACTGCATCAATCAGACGAAGAAGGCGAAAGGAAACTTGGCACCGGTAATTGGGTTACAATTTGGCCCATTATCTGGGAAATCAAACCACCTTGGACGTATGTCATTCGCGACCGAACGACTGCTCGTACGTCCTTGTACTCTCATAGGTATTTGTGAACACACGTTAGTCGCAATAACGTTCGGCGAAAAGAGTCGCGCCGCCGCCGACAAACACATATTTTATCCGGCGTGGTTCCCCACTCAAGGATCAGATCTCATCTCTCTCCGAGCTCACTGATAGCTGTCCACCCACGAGGGAAAAACTCTAGAAAACCTGTTTTCACGCTCCCTCGGTGGATTAGATGAACTATAGTTTTGTCAATTCAGCGTGTCCCCGATAGTACTCGTATGTTGGAGTCTATAAGAACAGCTTGTCGTTCTTTTTGCTGTTTGCATGTGGATCTTAGACGAGCTTACATTTTTGTAGGAATTCTAGCGACCCCTATTGCTGCCTTGCGCGGAATGCAAGATCGTTAAGACAGAGCTAGCTGAGATGATCGAGGGGCGCGGTGGTTTCGGTGTTGCGGTTTCCTTTAGTCTGCAATAGAAGAATTTTTATCGCAAGCTCAGAGACCAAAGGTATATCAAGGCATGTATTGGAGTCGACTTGGCATTTTGGCTTAAAACGTTAGAGAACAAATTTGCTCGACATCAACCCCCTGGTGTGGGGCCATTAAAAGTCGAGTGGTTTCAATATCCGGATGTTGTCCGTGACTGACAGCCGCAGTGGCAGATAGGACGGACATTGCTCGATCTATATCGAAAGCTGCTTGAATAGTCTTTACGATTTGGCAAAAGTGTTGAGAGGGCTTGAAAATGGAGGCTACCGAAGACCAGGAGAAAACCAGCAGCGTCCTCACATTCTTCGTCAATGGTAAGTTGCCGAATACCAAATACGAGCAAATACAAAATGCTTAAGAATTCCCTTTGTAGGCACGAAGGTGGAGGACCCCTCCCCGTCTCCGGAGATGACCCTGCTGACCTACCTCCGCACGGTGCTCGGCCTCTGCGGCACGAAGCTCGGTTGCGGCGAGGGCGGCTGCGGCGCCTGCACTGTCATGGTGTCCAGGTACGACGGCGAGCAGGTCAGCCACCTGTCGGTGAACGCGTGCCTGATGCCGGCGGTGGCCGTGCACGGCATGTCCGTGACGACGGTGGAGGGCATCGGCAGCACGCGGACGAGGCTGCACGCCGTGCAGGAGAGGATCGCGAGGGCGCACGGATCGCAGTGCGGGTTCTGCACGCCCGGCATCGTGATGTCCATGTACGCGCTGCTGAGGAACGACCCCGAACCCACCATGGAGGACATAGACACCTACTTCCAGGTCAGTGCGTTATGCGTGGGAGCGAGCGCCGCAATCGCTATCTGACCCCGTCCTACTTATATATGCTCTGATTTCCCCGCGTACTTACTACACATATTCAGTCATTCACAAAACATGTTTGTTCAATCGCGTCTCCCCGGCGAGACGCGTGCTCTAGAATTCAATGGCTGCATATATGGTATATAGCTTCTCGACTTCCCACTTACGTATACATATGTACGTACTGTTCAATGCATATGAAAGAACGGTGTACGCGTATCAGCTAGATCCCACTCAATATGTCCACGCTGTCGGCCAACTCAGACATTTCGTCTGTGACTGTGTCTGCACAGAGTGATGATTAAGAGTAATTTGAGCCGTCTAGTAGGCGGTGCAGTGGTTCGAGCCGATTCGTATTCAGTCTGGTCTCGCCAACTGTCCCAATCAGATGACTTGCCGTCGACAAAGTCGATCGTATGGTCGGTCATTCATTTTTGTCCACATACCTAATAATATTTTTCATTAGATCGAGGTGTCGTACTCAGGCTTGCGTCTGATTAGAGTGCTGTCTAAACTTAGTTCATCACTGAGCGTGGTCTATCTATAGAATGCGTAGCTGCCAGCCACGTTCCATTTGCATAAATTTGTCTCAGGATTCCCTAACGGAGTGTGTGCAAAATATTATTTTCTCCAGGGAAACCTCTGTCGCTGTACGGGCTACCGGCCGATCTTGGAGGGCTTCAAAACGTTCACCTCGGAGGGGAAGGAGGACGCGTGGGCGGAGGGAAAATGCGGCGGCGGCGACGCGTTCGTGGGCGGCGTCGGATGCTGCGGTGGCCAAAACATGAATGGAGGCGGAGGCTGTTGCATGGATCAAAAGCAGGACGGAGAAGAGGAATCGATAAGGCGACGTGAGTGCAACCTGGCATACTGCAATTTCTTAACGTTTATGTACAGTAAAATTGATGTTCTGTATACGCAATTTATTCCTACAGTATAGCTACAAATATTGGCTAGCCCACGGCAATATGCTTTCCCCACGTCGCAGCTTTTATATTTAGCTACACGCTCGGGTTAAATGCCCAGGAGGCCAAAGGGATGCATCCGTCCGGGCGGATCGAGTCGATCATATTGCGCACTTGCTACGCGATTCGCAAACGATCGAGGCCGCGGGCGATGTGACTTTGCGTTTACGATGATACCGCTCTCTGCCCGAGGCCGTAGCATTCATGATAAAAGTCCGGATATAGTGCGGAGCTAGCTAGGCGGATTCGTTGGAGAGGCTTTCGATTTCATCGAATCGAGCGCATTTCAAGTAGTGCGTCACGCACTCGATCATTGGCGTGCTGCATGCTATTGTTCGACAATTGGGGTACGTTTTTCCACTTTTCTTCTGTTGAGACTTAAGACCTATAAACCCCCTGTCCCTCAATTAATAGTACTTTCTTTAAGTGGCAGACCTCCTACGCAATCGAAAAGCCTAATCCCCGATGCCTCAAAAAATCGATTTCGACTTACGTAAATATATGCAACGAACAACTGTCCATCCTTCATAGACGGGCGACTTTCCATTCATTCATGCTTGTGAGTGAGGGCAATGGTGGAACAGTTGTAAAGCGCAAAAACTTGGCTTCTATCGAATGCACGAATTCCCACAAGGCATCTAGCTGTCTAAAGTATGGGCTATTGGACCACGTGAAAAAAAGTTGTCTGCGCATCGATTCCGCCGAAAATACACACATAGCAACCGCCGTCCAGACGAACGGAAATAGTATGTACGAGTATGCGTAAACTGTCGAGCCTTCGAGCGGTCGAGCACGCCGATCTAACAGAAGCCAGGCACCCAATTCCAATGAAATGACGATCCCCGCTAGAGGCGTTTCTCTATTTCCTGAATAGGAGGAATTGTTATCAACCACGCAGATTCTGCGGTAGCAAATGACTCGACGAATAAATGTGCGGCCATTCAGCTCTTCACTCCAAGTCGCATATTGTGAGGAACATTTCTTATACGGCAACTATCGCAGTCGTCTGGCATTTTTTACAGTTTACCTACGTGTATAAGATTATTCATGATTTCATGTGGTCAATTTGAAAGCATTGATACCAGTGTTTTTTTTTCTTTCTAGCCGTCTCACATACCCTTTTCGACCGGTCTGCCTTCACCCCGTACGACGCCAGCCAGGAGCCGATCTTCCCGCCTGAGCTGAAGCTGCGCCACGCCGACTTCCACACCAGCTCGGAGGCATTCTATGGCGACCGGGTGACCTGGTTCAGGCCCGGTGCCCTCGAGGAACTGCTGGCGCTAAAGGCCGAACACCCCGGGGCGAAGCTCGTAGTCGGCAACACCGAGCTCGGCGTGGAGGTCAAGTTCAAGAACTGTCACTACCCTGTGATGATTCAGCCCACAATGTGAGTGCGCTACTTCAATATCGACGGTCATTAACGCTCTTCAATTTCCAGCGTGCCCGAGCTGAACCGCGTCGAGGACAGCCACGCCAGCCTCAAGTTCGGCGCCTCTGTCACCCTCAGCCGCCTCGAGTCCGCGTGTCGCGAGCGGATCTCCGCGATGCCGGCGCACAGGACTCGCGTCCTCGTGCAGATCGTCGAAATGCTTCGCTGGTTTGCCGGCAAGCAGATCAGAAACGCGGCCGCGGTCGGCGGCAACGTCATGACCGGCAGCCCCATCTCCGACCTCAACCAGATCTTCATGGCGGCCGGGGCGACGCTGGAGGCGGAGAGCGCCTCAGGAGGCAGGCGAGTGGTGGCCATGGACGGCAAGTTCTACACGGGATACAGGAAGAACGTCCTGCGGCCGGACGAGGTCCTCGTTTCGATCAGCCTGCCCTACACGGCGGAGGGCGAGCACTTTGTCGCCTTCAAGCAGGCCAGGTGGGAGACCATGTAATGCGTAGATACGCATTACTAGAAGCAAGTATTTTATTTAACTTCTAGACGACGTGACGACGATATTGCCATCGTAAACTCCGCGTTCTTCTTCCGACTCGGCAAGGACAAAATTGAGGAGGCGAGAATGGCCTTCGGCGGAATGGCGCCCACGACCAAAATGCCAGACAGGACAATGGAATTCCTAAAGGGCAAATCGTGGGACACCAAGACGATTGAAGTGGGCGGAGAAAGGATTCATACAATGACAAAGCATTCCAAAGAGCTCTTTTTAAACAGACGGCTTGCGATATCTTACTGGAGGATTTGCCTCTTCCTCCTGGCGTTCCCGGCGCCATGGTGCGGTTCAGACACGCCCTAACCATGAGCTTCCTCTTCAAGGCGTTCTTGACCATCAGCAAGGAGTTGGAGACTGGCTCTGTGCAGGAGAGAGAACTTAGCGCCACAAAGGTTCTATTATAGAAGTTTCAAATTTAAGTAACGCTTATTCATTACGAGCAATTGTAGACGTTCGAGAAGCCGCCTTTAAGAAGTCACCAACTGTACGAGATAAGGTAACCTAATGTATTTCCGAATTTACGTTCATTATGGAGATTATACTTAAATAACCTCACAGGCCTTCTTCTTCTAACGTCGCTCCTGTCGGCCGTCCGATCGCTCACAAGTCTGCGGAGAAGCAGGCGACCGGCGAGGCCGAGTACGTCGACGACATGCCCCGATTCGAGAACGAGGCCTACGTGGGCCTCGTGCTGAGCAGCAAGGCGCACGCAGAGATACTCTCTGTGGACCCCTCGGAAGCCCTGACCGTAGAGGGCGTCTACGGGTTCATGAGCGCGAAGGACATGGACCCCAAGAAGAACAAATACTGCTCCGCCAAGGTCTGGGATGAGGAGATATTTGCTAGCGAGAAGGTGAGATGGCTTTTTCAGCTGAATAAAGGCATAAAAGTTGTGTTTTTTAAAAGTTTTTTCGGAAATGTACAGTATCGTTTCTTAATTTAGGAAATGTCGTTAATCCACGGCACGTAATTTAAGTCGTTTAGGACGCGCCAGTAGGAAACAATTTACGTAGAAGTTTAGCCGGCAGACATAATCGAGTCCTTCATGAGCTCATTCTTTGGAACCGAGACTGTCGCGCAATTTGCCAACCAAGCGCATTCCTAAATTCCAACTCTGTCCGTCTATCACCCAGGTGACGTCTGTCGGCCAGCCAATCGCGGCGCTGATCGCCGCCGACCAAGCGACCGCGCAGCGTGCCGCGAAACTCGTCAAGGTCGACTACCGAGAACTGCCGCCCGTGGTGACCATTGAGGAGGCTATCGCCGCCGACTCCTACCACCATCCGCCGCTCGTGATCAAGAAAGGCGACGCGGAGGCCGCGCTGAAGGACAGCGAGCACGTGATCGAGGGGACGGCGAGGAACGGCGCGCAGGAGCACTTCTACCTGGAGACCAACGCGATCTTGACGGTGCCAAACAGGGAAAAGGTATGAACCTTGTTTATGAACCTATTAATATAACCCCTTGAAGACTAACTTGTGTATGAAGAAACGACTCTGAAAGTCATAATGACGTAGATTCTACATCTCCCAGGAAATGATTGTCTACTCGTCGACGCAGTGCCCGAACGAGACTCAGAAATATGTGGCGCACGCCCTCGGCGTCGACATGAACCGTGTAGTGTCCAAAATCAAGCGAGTTGGCGGCGGATTCGGAGGGAAGGAGTCGAGGACGCTACCGGTGACGCTGATCAGCGCCGTGCTCGCCGACAGGTTCCAGAGGCCGACCAGAATCATGCTCGACAGGGACGAGGACATGCTGATCACAGGCTACAGGCACCCATTCCTCTGCAAGTAAGGCTTTTCTTACTAGCTCCAGGAAGGTGCCTCCAATAACTTTGTGATAACGTTTTCTTCAGGTACAAGGTCGGCTTCGACTCAAATGGCAAGCTTCTCGCCATGGACGCCGACCTGTACAACAACGCCGGACACACGCTCGACCTCTCTCTCGCCGTGATGGAACGCGGCGTCTCCCACGCCGACAACGCGTACTACATCCCCGTGGCGCACGTCAGGGGACACGTATGCAAGACCAACCTGCCTTCGAACACCGCATTCCGAGGCTTCGGAGGACCTCAGGGAATGCTCATGACTGAGATGTTCATGGACAAGGTGACTGTAGTACAAGTAATGCATGAATTAAATGTCAACTTCAAGGGAAAAGCAGAGCCTTATCTCCGCTTTAACTAGAATTTCCGTACGCCCCTTATTGTAGTAACATAATTGAGAGATAAGGGCCCTGGGCAGTGGCGCTTCCTACTTCGATTCTTCCCCCCGTTACGAATGAATGTTATGACATGACCTTTCCAATTTATTTTCTAACAGATCGCGACCTACCTGAAGAAGGACCCTCTCGAGGTTCGCCGCGTCAACCTGTACAAAGAGGGCGACCTTACCTACACTAACCAGCTGATGGAGGGCTGCACGATTGGCAGGTGCTTCGAGGAGGTGCTCGCGCAGAGCAGGTACGAGGAGCAGGCGGCGTCGGTGCGCGAGTTCAACGCCCGCCACCGCTGGAGGAAGCGAGGCCTCAGCGTCATACCCACGAAGTACCACGTCGCGTTCGGCGCTGCCTTCCTCAATCAGGGCGGCTGTCTCGTCAAGATCTACCAGGACGGCTCGGTGCTCCTGTCTCACGGCGGCTGTGAGATCGGACAGGGTCTGCACACCAAGGTGATCCAGGTGGCCAGCCAGGTGCTCGGCGTAGACCACCGAAAGGTGCACGTCATGGAGACGGCGACGGACAAGGTACGTACATAAAAAAGAGAAAGCCTGCATACCGAAGGCAATCGTGAAAGTGCTATTTGACGGAACTATCATTGTTCTTGCTTCGGTACTTAGAGCTGTGTCTGTTATCCTCTCTGAAGGCGATTTTCAATTCAGAAACACTTCAATCTTTACTTACCTCGTGCGTGGGCTTCCACATGAAAGAGGTCTTTTGCCCGCGGGGCAAAGTTATAAAGGGCATCACCATTTCATTGCAATACGTCCATTATAATTACAAAGGTTCCCAATGCGTCCCCGACCGCGGCGAGCGCGTCTTCTGACCTGTACGGCGCGGCCGCCTTCGACGCCTGCACCACGCTCGCCGAGAGGCTAAAGCCGATCAGGGCTAAGCTCCCTGCCGACGCCACCTGGGAGCAGCTGGTGACGAAGGCCTACTTCGAGCAGGTGCAGCTGTTCTGCGCCGGCTTCTACAGGGTGCCCGACCTCGGCTACGACATGGCCGCAAACAAGGGGAAGTGGTTCAACTACTGCACCTACGGCGCCGGCTGCTCCCTCGTCGAGATCGACTGCCTGACCGGAGACCACAGCGTGCTCAGGACCGACATCGTCATGGACCTCGGCGAGAGCCTCAACCCCGCCATCGACGTAGGTCAGATCGAGGGCGCGTTCACACAGGTGAGCATATATAAGACCGGAATGTTTAACCCCGCCTGAATGGCATGCCTAGCTGTTTATATTACGCAGAGAAACCTAGCTTGCTCACAGCGTCACACAGCTAGGCGTAGTACTGTAGATGCTCTTCATGCGCGTACTATGTCAAAGGTAAAAACAAATTACGAGGTAACGGGATCAAACGTGGGCGTGCATCATTCATTGTCGATTACGGCTGGACTCCGATGGAGCTTAGGCCTGAAGCTCGTAGTGAAAGTACTCCGATGGAGCTTAGGCCTGAAGCTCGTAGTGAAAATAGAATTTTTTGCGTCGTTTGCATGAGCTTAGTGCATACATCCTGTTGCAGCTTGCTGGTATTTTGTTCCTCCGAGTCAATATTATAACTCTAGAACATTCATGTTTCTATGGTTAACGCGGGTGAAAGTCGCTGAACTCTTGCAAAAAAGCTGACAATCTGCAAATCTATTCCTAGTGAGTATGAGTACAATTCGTAAAAAGCTTTAAAGCCTAGCTATCATTACTATACATGCATGAACATGTACAACCATCGATCCATTTCCAGGGCTACGGACTATTCATGATGGAACAGCTCGTGCACTCCCCAAGCGGCGACCTGCTCACCCGCGGCCCTGGCGCCTACAAGATCCCCGGCTTCGGCGACGTTCCCGCGGAGTTTAACGTCAGTCTGCTGAGGGGAGCCTCCAACCCGAGGGCCGTGTTCTCCTCCAAGGCCGTCGGGGAGCCGCCGCTCTTCCTCGCATCCTCCGTCTTCTTTGCGGCCAAGGAGGCAATCAGAGCGGCAAGGTAAAGGGATTTTGTAACACGGACAGTGTTTCTTTGTTTGAGGGGTCTATACATACTCCTGCCCTCCCGATTTGCTTTAAGTCGACTAATTCTGACCTACTTGGCTCGTCATATAGACGTGACGCAGGCGTCTCCAACCCGGAAGAATTCGACCTCCCGGCTCCGGCGACGGCCGAGCGGATTCGCATGGCGTGCGAGGACAGGTTCACGGCGAGGGCGCCGCAGCTCCCCGACGAGGGCACCTACAAGCCGTGGGGAATCCAAGTCTGAAGCGAGATAGAGAGAGAAGATGAATACTATAGTAATTGTTGTGCAGCCAACGGCGATACAAATACTACTATGCTACACAAACAGAAATAGACTCTCCGTAATGGGCACTCGGTAAGATTGGAACAGGTGAGTCAGTCTAGTCCTGCATGTTTTCCACTTCCAGGAATCTGTACTCAACGCATGAGGATAGACGGGAGCAGGAAGTTTTCGAGGAATGTGCGCTCACTGCTGCCTCGAAATGTCGAACGGTCGTATAGAATTGTTCAATCAATCAGACGATGATACATTTGTGTCGCTATCCCGCTCCGGGGCTGTCTTGACCTCGATTACACCAAACAGCGGATGGCATTTTGAAAGCTGCATGTTAGCAGGCGTTGCGCTATTGAAGACAGAAAAGGCTGTCAAAACCGTCTATAACTCAAGAAAAATCATTTCGTTTTTTGCTTTTATCGTCTCACCTCCCTCTGTACGATTGAAGTTGAAGTGCAATGCCGGCAGGCATAATTCCTTCTAAAAGCCGTCTTAACTCTCTCTCTCTCTCTCCTGCTCCGTTTCCAGGCGGTCTGCAACCGCGCCGTCGACCAGGTCTACTCCCTGCTCGGATCGCCCTACTTGGTGCCCGGCGCCGGATGTCTCGAATCCGCGGCGATGACCGCAATTCTACGAAAGGTAGGTACAGTAACTTCGCTCGTCTCATGCATTGCACAGAATCGACACTATTGATGCATACACATATTATCATTACAGGCTCGTGACAGTGAGTTATGTGGGCGGGAAATGGCAGTCGCGGGGGACGTTGCCAAGTGTTTCTGCCGCATCGCCCGGCAACTCGGCGGCAGAGATAGGTACGCGAGCGAAAACGAACATTGTTTATCTCCCTCATTATTTACGTACACACATGTGCATTAGAGAGAAGAAAGCTTTCTCGAGTTAATGTGTGCTCAAATCATCCTAAGACCCTATCCAGAACCGTATTCACTAGGCCTTAATCAGTGCAAACTTTTGCATTGTCGTCCTTTGCAGCTTTGTCGATCCCGTCCACGGACACATCTGGCCATCGCGAGGTGAAGCCTCCCCACTCCGTTGCTCCTGCCGGCTCTACGAAGCATCCGACAGGACCGTCCTCGACGAATTCATCAACGTCGAGACGCTAGCGACAGGCGACGCAGTGAGGAACGCCATCGCCGGGAAGGAGGCCGCTAGCGCTCTGAAATTTGGAGTTAGACAGTGCAGCGATCCAGACATTCTGCCCATTCTGGACTGCTACGCGATCCGGGAGCGCCTCTTCGGATCGGCGGCCGAGGTGGCGCTCGGCCTCGCCTCAGTCGGACACGTCATCGTGACCGGGTAGAAGAATTAAGTGCATTCCGATGCCGCTAGTACGAATGTCCAAGATGCGTACCTTCTTTCGCATGAACGTCGATCGCGGCCGAGACTGTGGTCAACGCCCGAAACTTGACCCGACCGCCACGCACGTATAGTGTGTATATTCGACGTTCCCAGCAGCTGCGACGGCGCCGCGGCAGCTTAATTGCGATTGAATAACAGGTGGCAGGGTCACTACGCAGATGCGAGGACAATGTTTTAAGCTCAGACACCCACGGGCCGATTCAGACTTGTGCCTCCCGTGAACATGGACTTTATTTTTGTGTGTGAAGAGCCCGCGCTCAATTCACGTTCCTGCCGCAGCCGCGTAACGTACGTGCGCCCCCCTCGAGCGCGGTCAGAGTCCAACAACCTCGATCTTGGCGTTGGGTTGGGTTCATGGCCACACAGACATTACACATAGGTATAGCAGCTCTATACCGGGAGCTAGGGATTATTTGCAACGGAATCCGACTCATGTACGCACTTGGAAATGCGTACTCTCGGACGTTTGATCGCCGCTATATATTCGCATTCGCCTTACTGGCGTTTTAATTAACAGGAGAACGCTATTCTTACTTGGAAGGTGTAGTGTAAGCATAGTTACTGCATTATTTTTGCAATGGCCTAAGTCTGAACTTCGAGATTGAGTGCTATAGTATTGTTCCCTGTAGCAGTGGTCCAGAATGTTCTTGCATATACTATATTGTGCATGTCATGACCGTGTGTTAATTGCTTATGTCATGGGCATCACAAGACCCGTGTCCTAGATTCATACACGTGACACAACTACTATCACATTTCGGTTTAGATTGATCTTATATTTGTGTACGTAGCATTGGGCGCCGGATGTGGCGATCGTGGATTCAGGTCACTGACCACAGCTAATAAATTTGTTTAATGAATGTACGTACTTGTGTAATCTTCGATCCGCCCTGTTTCATATTTCAAGGGGCCCGGCGGAGCCTCTCTGGTTTCGCGGAAAGCTCGACGTACATCTAACTGTCTGGATATCTCACCACTTGGATACAGCTAGCTGCTAACTGCCGTGCCATCGACCTCTGCACGTACTGCCGATCAACCGGCCCGGCTTGGATTAGGCTAGCTGTATTTTTTGCCTACCTAACCCTCTGATCGAGGTCGCTAGCCAAGGGCCAAGGATCGTGTCGTTCACCTCATTACGACGTGCCACCTCGATCTTACATACTAGATGGGTTCATTTGCCCCTAGGATAAGAAGGAAAATGATATGGTCATATATTCGGTTTACTCATCACCAGCAGCGCAGCGCCAATTTGAGCACTGGGAGATGGTTAAGTGTAGTTCCGCCTTCGAGGGCGCGCTCAACCTCGCGGCGACTGTCCACACCACTCCAGCCGCTTGATCAATGTCGGGTATTGAACCTGCACACAGATAGTGCCAGTATACACACAGAGGCGAATGCCTTAAGTGGAATTGGAACCACCAACCCTGCGAAATTGGAGAATGCCTGGCGACGACTTCGGCCTGCTGTACGGCAGCGATGCCAGGCGATTCCACCACGAGTCCAGATCCGGGCTGGGCGAGGGACCCCAAGGTGAGGCACCTTCTTTGACCCATGCATAGGGCGTTCGCCTCGCCTAGCTCGCGTACGTAATACCCAATTGCCTCCACGGTTGTTGCTAACTAACGCTCGCGGTCGTTGGTCGTAGCTAGTGAGCATATTCCAACGACGCGGCAGTACGTGTATGCTATACGCGTACCTTACACCAGCTAATTTATACGTAATTCGAAACTGTCGATAATCTACGTATGTGGATTCGTAGACGCTCGGTTTTTGGCGGAGGCGAAGGAGAGGGAGGAGGCGACGCTGCTGCCGCGCAACGAGGTCGCCATGCTCGACATGGCGAGGAACGTGGTGGCCGCCGACGACCACCTCCAGCGGGTGAAGGGGGCCTTCGCAGAGAGGATTGCCAAGATCAAGAAGAGGTATGTATTCTACGTAGCTACAAATTTACGCACCCATAAGGTTACTACCTCGCTCGGTTTCTGCTATAGGGCTTACACCGTGCAGAGAGAGCAGGAGAAGCTCCGCAAGAGCCTGGTCAAGTACAACAACTTTGTTCGCGAGAAAGACGCAAAGGTTAACTAGTGAATTCAATTAAGTGTAATATACGTACTCGTAACTTGCTTCTTCTTATGGTTTTCTTAGGTGGAGGAGGGCGAAGAAGTGTACGAGAGCGAGCGGGCATATCAAGCGACCATACAACAGCGCCTTCAGGAGAAGAAGAAGACGGTTCGGGAGCTGGAGGCGGCCAAGGAGATGATCAGCGCCGCCGTCGAGAGAAGAGACATATTCAGGAAGTACCTGGAGACCGTCGTAGAGGAGGAGAGAGCGAATAGGAACAGGTAAGAAATCTGCAATTCATTAAATGCTTGCGTTCCTAAAAGAATACGTGACCATTACTAGATATCGAGACATAGGCGAGCTCATGAAGCGATGCGAAACCCTGGTAGGCGGACATACTACATGTTAAAGGTTAAAGGGGTTAGATCTGCCCTTAATCCCACTTAGGTCGTAACTCGCGACGAGTCCAAGCAGACGTTGCGCCGCCTCGAGAACGAGATCGTCGCCCTGGAGGACGACCTGATCGCCTTCAAGGACACACAGAACGAGAGGATCCTGAAGCTGAGGTGCAATCAGCGGAATGGAAACGCTCTTATTAGATAGCACGCCGCCTAATATCCAATGGTGTTTTTCCCCAACATGTAGCGCCGTGCAGAATGCCCTTCAGGAGACGCTCTACACGAAGCAGGGACAGAGGGACGCCAAGCAAAGAGTGCTGGACCAGAAAGGTATGCGAATGAAATACATATAATTACGCTACGTAGATGCTGCGAGACATACGTAAAAAAGCGCATTGAGATATGATATTAAAGTGATAAAAAAATAAAATATACTTAATGTTTTTCCACACCTAACACATTTCAGTGAAAGAGCAAATCAATAAGGAGCTCTCCATCGCCAACATAAAGCTCAGGAATGACTTCAACATTCGCACTTGCTTCAAAGTCTCACTCAATTAAGTTGCAGTGCATTAGCAAAATTAAGCAAGTGGGAGATGCTCCAACGTGAAAATACACCTGTAGCATCCTCACGCTCTGGCAGTATTCCATCTCCCGGAAGGTACGTACGCATGCTTATTCCCGTGATATCTCCAACAATAATTTCTGGAAGTGCTCTCGAAGGACAAATGAGGGTGCGATTTTGGGAACACTGCCTGCAGCCATTTTGTTCTCATTGTTTCCTGTCAATTTTTGTGATGACGTGCCTCAGTCATGACTTAAGAGAGTACATAATTTAAGTTTATTTTCTGGAATTAATCGACCGCTTCAGGTGATTCTCCCCACCGACTTGAAGAAGGGCGGCCAGACTGCGGCCCAGCTGAGGACCTCCAGGTTGGACAAGCCGCCGGCCGACGTCAGCAAGCAGTTGGTCGCAATCAAGGCGCACATCGAGGACCTACTGG
>JAAUYK010123657.1_pt1 | contig 15936 bp, 14 predicted proteins | sample 7278021 | NCBI WGS metagenome assembly JAAUYK01 (sample SAMN14350223, study PRJNA611818) | marine sediment metagenome | isolation source: surface marine sediment (1.8m) | place: French Polynesia: Moorea | collected 2018-08
AAGAACTCGCAGGTCTCCGTATTTTTTGGCAAGATCCTTGGTTACTTTATAGGAACCGCCATAATGTCCTACATCTTCCCCTAAGACAAATACTGTGTCGTCTCGTCCCATTTCTTCATCAATGGCCTGACGTAGCGCATTAAATAATAAAGTTTCTGCCATATATTTATACTAATTCCTTGCCTTTGTTATCCTATCATCACAGAGTTCTGCAAACAAAGCCCTTATAGCAGTTTTCAATTGAGTGTATTAATATTTGGGTTGAGTGAGTGTGAGGAGTGTGGGAGGGATGGGAAGTGTGGGGAGTTTTGAAATGTAAATGTTTAATCTATATATAAGAAAACTGCTGTTAAATGTCATTTCGATGTACCAGGAATCTCCTTAACAACAGTTAACAACAGCAAGCAAGATGCTTGCACTACATCAATATAGAATACAATCAATTTTTGACAAATTGTCTGGAAAAACAAAACAGAGCATCCCATAGTTGAGAACTGAGGTGATAAGCGCGCGCCTTTTCCACTGTCCTTATAATATCATGTCAAGTCAAGAAAAGCAAGGAATTGTAACAGATATTTTTATAGCAATTTCAGAAAAATTATTCTAATATTAAGGTAAATTTTTGTTTGATATTGATGCTGTCATGACTTTATGTATTAATCCTAAATGCACTCAACCCGAAAACTCTGACCATAATTTAGAGTGTCGAAATTGTGGCTCAGAATTACTATTAGAAGGTTTGTATCGTGCTTCCAAGAAACTAGGAGAAGGGGGTTTTGGGGTTACTTATCTTGTTAGAGATAACCACCAAAATTTTGAAAAAGTCCTGAAGATTTTAAAGTTAGAAGATCCCGATGCTTTAAGATTGTTTGAGCAAGAAGCAGAGGTATTAAAAAAACTGAATCATCCTGGGATTCCTCACGTAGAAAGTGATGGTTATTTTAGCTATTTTGCTAGAGATAGTCAAAAACCTATCCATTGTTTAATTATGGAGAAAATAGAGGGAGAAGATTTAGAAACTTGGTTAAATAAACGGCAACAACCCATTAATCAAAGAGTTGCTTTAAACTGGCTCAAGGAATTAACAGAAATATTACAAGTTGTGCATCAAGAGCAGTTTTTTCACCGAGATATTAAACCCTCTAATATTATGCTAAAACCTAATGGTAGGTTAGCTTTAATTGATTTTGGAACGGTTAAGGAAGCAACTGTTACTTACATGGCAAAAGCTGAAGCAGGAAAACCAGGAACGATTGGTATTGATTCCACAAACTATACCCCAACGGAACAGCAAAATGGTTGTCCTGTGCCTCAATCAGACTTTTTTGCACTGGGAAGAACTTTTGTTCATTTATTAACTAAGCAACCTCTTGGGGAATTTTATGATGCTCATACCGATACTTTAAACTGGCAGTATGCAGCACCGAATATTGATCCATTATTAAAGAATTTTATTGATCAATTAATGCAGCGTTTAGTGAAAGATAGACCAGCAAATACAACAGTTATTTTACAAGAATTAGAGAAGATTGAAAGAAAATTATATCCTCCTAAAGTTACAACAAAACCAACGGTTATTCAAACTCCTCCTAAGCAGATATCTCCTAGACGTAAATCTTTGAATAAGAAGCGTAAATCGTCTCCAGTTTCTAAACCAAAATCAAAGATAAGAATATTTTGTGAATTAATAAATAGCAATCCTTGGTTGTCATTACTTCCTTTGTCACTCAATTTTATTTGTATTGCTATCGCTTTATTAATGGTTTCTAGTCCTTTATGGGGTTGGATTATAGTTGGTATAATAACTATGTTTTTTAGCTGTTTATCCTTTGAATCAGATAGAGAACTTGATTCTAATTTTAATACAATCACTTTACTTATTATCTGGAGTATCTTGGTATTCTGTGCAGTTATTGAACCTCAGAATTTCCCTTATGTTTTCTTACTTCCTCCCTTGATGTTCGGTATGTTCCTGTTCAATGATTTGAATTCTGCTCCTAAACTTAACAGATATTTCTCAAAAGTACAGACATTTTTTATTGTAACTACAACTTCTTTCGGGGGACTAGGTTTAGGTGTATTGGTGGTGTGGTTATGGCAATATTTGGTTTAATTGTAGGGGTTTAATATTATTAAACCCATTGCATCGTCTTGCACCCTATTAAAACCTATAAACCAATTTCACCCCATTAAATGCTATAAATCTTATAGCATAATTGCAAGTAAATTGGTGGGTTACGACGGATTATTATCTTCTTGTTATAACCTAAATTATCGCCGTCTAACCCACCCTACTGGATTACTGGCTTTTATTTCAATATTACGATACCCTGAAGAAGAGAATTATTATCGATCGCAATTATTAAGAAAACTTCGGCAGTACCTAACAAAGATATTGACATAGCTATCAAACGTAAAAAACGCTTTGAGAACAACCCACAACAACATACATATCAAGAAGATATATCAGAATAATGCCTAAAACTACTGACGCTCTCAAAATTATTGATAACATGATTGGAGATGATTCTCAACTTCAACAAATGTGTCAACAGGCTACAATTAATGCCCATGTTGCACAACTTATTTATGATGCTAGAATACAATCAGGTTTAAGTCAGGCAGAACTAGCTAACAAGATTGGAACAAGTCAATCTGTTATTTCTCGTCTTGAAGATGCTGATTATGAAGGAAATTCTCTCTCTATGTTAAACCGTATTGCTTTTGCTCTTAATCGTGAAGTTAAAATCGATTTAGTAGAATTCAAATAAATATAAAATATGACACCGATTAAAAATGAACTGTTTAAACCCTTATAATGTGGGCATAATATTATTATGCCCCTACGGTGTTAATTAATTTTTGGTAATTAGAGTATAATCAAGGGGGTGTTTTTGGGGAGCATAAACAATTTACATGAACTAAGTTATAAATACAAATATTAAATTAATGGTCATTAGTAAAAATATTCAGTCAATTTTCACCCTTAAAGAATTTTTAAAGCAACCAGAAACTAAACCGGCCAAAGAATATGTTGAAGGAATTATTTATCAAAAACCTATGCCTCAAGGTGAACATAGTATCTTACAAATGCGTCTAGGAACAGCCATTAATAATATTAGTTTACCTAATAAATTAGCCTATGCTTTTCCTGAGTTACGTTGTAGTTTTTCTGGACGCTCTATTGTCCCTGATTTAGCGGTTTTTTATTATTCTAGAATTCCCAGAACACCTGAAGGAAAAATTGTGAATAAATTTGATATTTATCCTGACTGGATTATAGAAATTTTATCTCCAGAACAATCAGCCAACCAAGTCATTAAAAAGATTCTATTTTGTTTAAAACATGGTACAGAGTTAGGTTGGTTAATCGATTCGCAAGATCAATCAGTAATGATATTTTCTCCTAATAAATTACCAGAAATTTTATCAGAATCAGCTAGTTTACCTGCCTTGAGTAATTTAGAAAATTGGCAATTAACTGTTCAAGAATTGTTTGATTGGCTAATTATTTAAGTAAATAATCTAATCGAAACCAAAACTATAAATGACTCATCATTGAAAATTTTTTGCCACCTAGAACCTCTTGATAAACTTTTTCAACCTGAGAAATATTACTGGTTAAAGAATATTTATCTAATACCCTTTGTCTGGCCTTTTGCCCTAATAATTGAGTAATTTCGCTATGGTCTCGAAACAAAGGTAACAGGGTTTTTAACTGTGTGGTAACACCATGAGTATCTAACACTACGCCGGCACCATTTTCTAATACTTCCCCATCGGCCCCTGCATCCGTAGCAATACAAGCGACACTACAAGCCATGGCCTCTAATAAAGACAAGGATAACCCTTCCACCAAAGAAGGCAAAATAAAGACATCAGCAGCCCGTAAAATATCAATACGCTTTTGTTCATCTGCCACAAACCCCAACCAGTAGATATTATGTTCTTTACCATAAAAGTCTTCTAAGGAGGGTTTAAGGTGTCCATCACCCACAATCAATAATTTACTCTGCTCTCCCATATCAACCTGTTTCCAAGCCTTTAGCAAGGCTTCTACGTTCTTCTCTGTGGCAATACGTCCCACATAGACAAACAACCTTTTAGCTTTGATTTGAGACTTAAGACAGGAAACACCTGGGGAATATTTAACTGTATCAACGCCGTTAGGAATAATCGCTAGTTTATCTTTATTAACCCCCAATTTCATTAATAACTCCTGTTGTAGTCGGGAGAAAACAATCACTTTATCGTAGTGGGCTAAAAATGGCGCATAAAGCTGATAAGTTAAAAATTGGGTACTGGACTTAAAATTACGTAATTTACTGTCAAAAGGGGGGTGAAACGTGGCTATGAGGGGTAAATTTAACGCCTGACAGATTTCCGGTAGTCGAAAGTCCAGAGGAGATAAGGTAAGGGAAGCATGAACCGCATCCGGTTTCAGTTTTGCCAAAGCATCCATCAAAATCTTACTAGATTTTGGGGTAGGGATAGTGTAAATTTGCGATTTATAGAGAAAAGGTAAGGTAACTTCCTTACAGTGTGGCCAATGAGTCGAATCTGTCTCTTCTTGCGAAAAATGAAGAAAACTAACCTGATAACCTCGGCCTAGAAGGGCGTTTGTTACTTCCCGACCATAAGTTACATTTCCACAGAAAGGGGATTTTTTCCCAAGCCAAGCGATGTGCATTCAAATATAAAGACAGATAGTTATAGCGAACTGATAAGAGAGAATTTGTTGTAATTGTATGGATTATAAGCATAAGCTACCCAGAACTACAAGGGGAAAGTTTGGATAGCTTAGATATTATGGGAAGATAATTATTAGTTCGAGAGGGTTTTTTACTGTATCCTAGAAGATTAATTATTATCTTCAGAAAGATTCAATAAATTTAAAAATCAACGGTGAAAGTTTTGAAATAGTTGATAAAAAATACTGCCATATTTTACCTATTTGCCTCATAAATGTGTTATCTTGATGATAATTTTTCTTTTTGAGTTTTTGATTTTACTATTATTTACCACATTAAAAATATGAATTTTTTCACACCTGATGAAACTTTAAATAGTTTGGGTAAACAACTATTAATAAAAACATGGGATAAATTTCCTCAATTAAACCGCAATCAATGCGCTTTGACATTATTGATCTATGATACGCCTGTTGTGGTTGAAAAAGAAGAAATTATCTTTCCCTTAGAATTTTGGCAACACCCCATCAAAGGTTTCGCTTATCGAGGAGATGAGCTTATATATCCTGCGAGTGTGGTGAAACTGTTTTATCTAGTGGCAGTACATCAATGGTTGGAAACGGGCAAAATTAAACTGTCAACTGAACTCAATCGTGCGATCGCTGATATGATAGTAGACTCCAGTAACGATGCAACTAGTCTGGTGGTGGATATGTTAACAAATACCACCAGTGGACCAGAATTAGATCCTGAAGCCATAGAAACCTGGAAAGATAAACGTAATGCCATTAACCGCTATTTTCAGGGCTTTGGGTGGCAAGAATTTAACCAAATTAATGTCAATCAAAAAACTTGGTGTGATGGTTATTATGGCAGAGAAAAGCAATTTGTAGGAGAAAATTTGCAACATCGAAACCGTTTAACCACTAATGCTGTAGCTAGATTATTTCATGCCATTGTGACAGAAATGGCGGTTTCTGTAGAGCGATCACAACAAATGATGGCTTTATTAAACAGAGATGCAACCATACATATTGAAGAAAGTCAAGAAGAAAATCAAATTAGAGGATTTTTAGGGCAAAGTTTACCTAAAAACGCAAAATTATGGTCAAAAGCAGGTTGGACATCTCAAGTTCGTCATGATGCAGCTTATATTGAAATACCAAACCTACCGCCACTTTTATTGGTTGTCTTTACAGAGGGTAGAAACAATAGTCAAAATAAAGAGATATTACCTTTTATTTCGCAATTGCTTCTCGAATCTTTAGGAGTTGAAATCATATAAAATATCAATCAATTAACGAACAACTTTCCCATAAAAAACGTCAACCAATTATTAAATATCACACCATAACTTTCTCAAATTCAATTAGTACTAATTACTATTATTTTTTAAGCCTCTCTTATTACCTTAAGCTAGATTTTCCTTTGCTTCTTTTGCTACTTGTTCTATAGGATCTTCTGCCAAAATTTTAATGGTTTGTTGAGCTTCTTCTCCTCCTAATCTAACTAACGCTTGAACCAATCGATAACGAACTTGCCAGTCTTCATCTTTGACTAATTGAACCAATAAAGGAATGGCCTCACTACTACCTAATTCTCCTAAAGCACTCACCGCAGAAACTCTCAATAATTCATTATCAGATTGTAGGGCAACTTCTAATAATTCAATAGCTTTGGGTTCTCCTAATTCTCCTAAAGTGGCGATAATACTTAACTGTAATAACCAATCAGACGTTTGATGATAAAGTTGTTGTAAATCATCATAAGCTTCAGTTAATTGTAGTCCACCAATGACATCGGCGGCCGCTGCTTTAACATCTAGTTCCGTGTCATTTTGTATGCGATCGCGGAGTAAACTTAGGGCAGTCTCTGGATCTTGTTTCCCTAAAGGATCGAGTTGACTGACGGCAGCATAACGAACTCGTTCATTAGTATCTGTTATCAAGGGTTGAATCAGTTTAAAGGCGATGGCAGGATCGATTTCACGTAAGAGGTTAACACCTTTGAGGCGATCGCCAAGGTTTTCCGATACTAAAAGGGGTTGCACATCAGCAGGGGTAAGACTCATAACAATAATTTTAAGATTAATTTTTATCCATTTTCTTCGGTTTGATTCTCCGAAGGGGTTAAAGTTTGTTTGCTAGAAGAAGAAATGATCATAGCCATTCCTTTATCATAGTTAGAGGCAATAGCTAAAAAAGCCCCTGCTAAAACGTAGATAGGTAAGGGTAAAATAAAGCCTTTCACCCATTGATAAAACTGCACTAAGACAAATAAGACGAAAACCGCACTAATCCACACTTGCATACCAATCACCTCTCACCTTGCATACCAATAGCTTCCTGATAATTGTTCAGTTCATTTCATATTAGCTCGAGTATCTTTAACAGCTACTACAAAGAATAGGACGGTCAAAGGAATACTTAAGGCTAAAATGACACTGGTGTTTAAGGTTCCTAAATCGGGAGTTCCTGATGATAGTTCAAATACAGAACCTACACCAGCAATGGCTGCAATGCAAGATCCTAACAAAAATACACCACTTTTTGGGGTCACAATTTTTACTCCTAAGTTTTGTCAAATATTAATAGATCAATTGCTTAAGATTTTACAGGTTTAACGGCCCCTCTGGAAAATCCTTTTTCTTGTAATTTTTCTGTTAAAGCTAAGTCATTGTCTACCCTATCAACAAACATCACCCCATTGAGATGGTCCATTTCGTGTTGAATAACTCTTGATAGTAACTCAGTGGCTTTAATTTTTCGTGGTTTCCCTTGTTCATCTTTAAAAGACACTTCAATGGTTTTAGGTCTGGTTACGTCTAGATAAACCCCAGGAATACTGAGACATCCCTCTTCTACCACGCATAGTTCTTTGGAGGAACTGGTTATTTTGGGATTGATTAAAATTAAAGGGGAGTTGGCTGGATTATCCGGTTCACAGTCAACGACAATTAATTGCTTATGAATGCCAACTTGTGGCGCAGCTAAACCAATACCTTGAGAACTATACATAGTTTGGAGCATTTCTGTGGCCAGTTTGCGAATGGAGTCATCCACTTTGGCGATACGCTTGGCAGGTTGACGGAGTGCGCGATCGCCCAAAAAATGAATATCTAAAGGGGGATTTTCTAATTTTTCTTTTTCAACTGTAATTGAACTCGCCATAGAACTTGAAGACGAAAAATAGGGATAATTTTACTGATTATTTATATCTTAACAAAAATATCGCCATTGTTTTAACAGTGAACAGTGAACAGTTATCATTAAACAGTCAGAGTCTTTCTTTTGATTCTAGATGCTGCTCAACTATACTGCGATCGCGCCAAATAGGGCGCATTTTCCCTTGTCCATACAAGGATAATTGATCGCCTGGATGGGGTGAGTTAGGTTGAGTTGCGTTACCATAAACCATTAATCCTTGAGCTTGAATGGGGTCAGAGAATTCTACGGCCATCATAAAACTATCTCCAGAGACGACTTGAAATTTCTTATCTGGGGTCGCTTGTATTCCTAATACTTGAAAAGTACCTAATTTTCCTGGCGCACCCCTAGCAGGTACGTCTTGCTCACCAAAACGCATTCTTACCACGTCTCCCCAGGCAATGTCCAAAGAACCATATAAGAGTTTAACTTGTGCTGCTATCCCTTCTAACACAGCGACTGCTGTGTTAATATCGGCTAATCCTGTGGGTGTTTCTAGAGGGGTTTGGGGGTTCCAGGGTTTGGAAAACAGTTTTTTTGATTCTAGGGTAGTGGCCCATAACATAAATAATACGGCACCTCTACTGTCGGGATTAGTTTGACGATCCCATTTTTCTAGGACTTGTGCTGCTTCTATTCCGATGGGGTTTGCTAATGCTTTGGCAGTAGAAATAAGGATATCTAAAATGCGATCTGTAATTAATAGTTTAGATGATAATTTTTTATTAATTACGTCTTCTAAACTGAGTTTATCTGACTCGTTTAATAACTGAATGGAACGCTGCGATCGCAAAATATCTGTTACTTTTCCTAAGTCTTGGGGACCAAAATAAGGGGGAAAGTCTTCTGCTTTTAAATCAGGAGGATTTGTGCTAGTCCAAGGGGGATCGTTTGTGTTTTGTAACCAGCCAGTTTCAGGATTAATTAGACGGGGTAATTCTTCGTATTTATGATAATCTTTCCAGAGTGTTTCTGCTCTATCTCCTGCTATAATACCTTGCCAATCTTGCCAATTTCCTTGTGAACGGAGGGGAATTAATCCGTTAAAAAGATACATAATATTATCTTGTTTGTCGGCATAAATTATGTTAAATAATGGCAATTGTAATTGTTGTAAACTTGTTTCAAATTCCTGGAAGTTTTTGGCTTGTCCCATCTTCCACAATTGTTCTAAACTTTGGGGATGCTCTAAACCTGCTAATCTCAAAGCATAACCAATGTCTTTTTGTTGTTCAATTATTACACCATGAATTGATTTTTTTATCCCTATTTGTAACTCTGTAAAACTTCCATTGCTTTGGCGAATTTTGATGTTTTCTATTTCTTGCTCTAAGGGTTTTAATTGTTCATCAAAGAGATAATTATCTTCTTGTAATTTTAGCTGATAAATGTCTGATCCATCGATAGGATTAACCGTTAAAGTCCAGCCTAAATGATCATTAAAGGCAATGGCTAAAACTGGCATTCCTACTAGAGTTGCACCATATAAATTGGTTCCAGGGGCGGTTAATTGTGCTTCGTACCAGAGATAAAAATCTGACCAAGGTAAGTGAGGATTAGCTAATAAAATTGAATTATTATTTACTGTTTTTTCTCCTGCGATCGCCCAAGCATTTGATCCTGCTTTAGAAGGAAGATTTTGTAATGCTTTAATATTCCTGGGGTTGGTTAAAAAATGAAAATAAATAACCCGTTGAAAATGGGCTAAAATATCGGTTCCTGTGATGGGTAAAACTATTTTTAATTCTTCTGCTATTTCATCAGGATGTTGTTTAACATAATCATTAATTCCCTGGGCAAAACTATCTAAATATTGCTGCATTTCTGGTGTTTGTTCTTCATACCATATTTTAGCTCTTTTGGGAATGCCCATTGTTCTCACATATTGATCTGATTCTAAATAATTAATTCCCCAATATTCTGCTGCTTTTCCTCTTGCTTGTGCATATAATTTTAAGAGTAAATTACCATGACTTTTTGTTTGTGACCAACCAAATGCTTTAAATAAACTCGTATTATTTTCAGCATAAATATGAGGCACTCCCCAAGTATCCCAGAGAATTTCTGGAGAATTTTTACTTAAAGTAGGAACAGTAAATATCAATAATGTTCCTAAAATTGTCATTAAAAAAATAGAAATAATTTTTTTCATTTTTTCCACATCACTTACTTAATTAACATAATATTAGAGAAATTTATGATTCAATTTAAGCTCCCATTCCTGAATATTGTTTTAATCCTTTTCTCCATAACCAACGATTGAGTATAAAAAAGATAATAATCCAGGTTAACATAATAATGAAACTCAAAGTAACATTGACAGGACGATTAATAAATAAAGATGCAGGGAAATACACGGTGTAAGGAAAAGGAGTTAGTAAAATAATCTCTTTAATGCCGGAAGGAAAAACATCTAAAGGTGCAGTTATTCCTGATAAAAATATATCAAATAAGAACCAAAATTGTTGAATAGAACTAGCTCTTTCTATCCAAAAACAAAACATAGCCAAAGTATATTGAATAATGAATCTTAATGTAAAAGCTAAAACAATGGCTATTAATCCTAAGATAATATTGAGCAACTTAGGAATAAAAATAGCTTCAGGGTACAACCAAAAGAACAATAAAGTAATTAAAATAGCAATAGGAAAGCGGGTCATTTTTTCAGCAATATGTCTAGCTACATGATACCAAGCAGGATCGACAGGATATAATAATTTAAAAGATAATTGACCTTCAATAACTTCTTTTTCAAACTCCCAAATTACCCAAACATTACTAAATTGACGAACTTGAAAAACACAGAAAAAATAACGAGCAAATTCTACAGAACTTAAAGCAAAATCTCCTCCTTGAGAAGCTTTTATCCACACCCCCATTAAAATAATTGGCAGGGAACCAGACAAAATCCAAAAAAATATTTCTGCTCGATACTCTAACATATGAGCATAATACACAGAAAGAAAAGAGGCAACTTTGTTAATTAACCAACGCATCAATATACAACAACTGAATTATTCTTATTTAATTTAGCAGCAAGACACCTCAAAAATCTATAGCGTTTGTCGGACTAATCAGGTACACCTTGATTGTGGAATCTCAATTAGATATTAAATATCGTTAAAGTCTTCATAATTTTTGCTAATTTCTTGGTAAGAGAATATTTTATTAATTTCCTTGAATTAGAAGCACAAATCGGATACAATAATGACAAGTAAATCAAATAATAAAGTAGTCAAATATACAGTTTACTATGGCTGCTCACCTTTGTATTGAACAAAGATAGCAAATTTCTAAGAATAGTCAAAAAGTAGTAAACTTAACCCGGAAGTTATCTTTATGAATCCTTTTAGATTATCCCTTAAACACACCTTAACAAATGAAATCATACCTACTTCCCCCTACAAATAATAACAATGAACAAAATTGCTTACCATCGGCTTTTGGTCAAATTGACGGTAACATAGGGGCAGATATAGCATTAGAAAGAGAAAAAGGGAGTCAATATCTGTCAACAGGAAAGTTAGCGCAGAAACTAGAGCAAACCCTAGAAAATCATCGTGGTGAGCGTCATATTGTCGTCATTCAAGATTTTCCTGATCCTGATGCTCTTTCCAGTGCTTGGGCTTATCAATTAATTGCTCAACCCTACGATATAGAATGTGATATTGTCTATGCAGGGACTCTTTCCCATCAGGAAAACATTGCCCTGGTTAAACTAACTGGTTTACCAGCAACGAAATGGAGTACAAACACTCTCAAAGATCGGGATCTTTCTATTTATCAAGGGTGTGTTTTAGTGGACTCTCAGGGTAATACCAGTCAACTGATGCCTTATGTTAAGCAGGCAAGAATTCCTGTTTTGATTGTCGTTGATCATCATAGTGAACAAGGAGGTATCCAAGCGGAATTTGTGGATCTCAGGCCGAAAATTCGCGCAACGGCAACTATTCTCACTCAGTATATACAAGCAGGGTTACTGGATCTCAACAGCAGTAATGTTACTCATGTTAAATGCGCTACAGCCTTAATGCACGGTCTTCGATCTGATACCAATGGGTTACGACAGGCCCAAGAAGAAGATTTACTAGCGGCCGCTTATTTATCCCGTGTTTATGATCCCCAGTTACTTAACGCTGTTTTACAGTCGGCGCGATCGCATCATGTCATGGATGTTATCGAGCGATCGCTGAAAAATCGCCTAATTAAAAACAGTTTTTCCATTGCTGGTGTGGGTTATTTACGTTACGAAGATCGAGATGCTATTCCCCAAGCAGCAGATTTTTTAGTAACAGAAGACAATATACACACGGCGGTTGTTTATGGCATTATTCATGATGAGACCCACGAACTTGAAGTTGTGATCGGTTCTTTACGCACCAATAAATTAACCCTTGACCCTGATGAATTTATTAAAGAAGCGTTAGGGAAAAATCCTCAAGGCCGTTACTATGGAGGTGGACGAGAAATGGCTGGTGGTTTTGAGATTCCCATGGGATTTTTTGGAGGTAGTAACGATGATAGCAACTACACTAAATTGAAATGGGAATTAGCGGATAAACAAATCAAGCACAAACTCTTAAAGTTAGTTAATCCTAAAAATAAGGTAGTTCATGCCTAGACTACCCCAAATTGAACAGCATAGCAGACAATATTAGAATAGAAACAGTTCGTAGTTTATTCAAGAACTATCTTATCTTCTGATCTTAAGATCCTAAAGTTAGGTTGTGTTTCCACAAGAGATCAAGTAGTATACATTGTATAAAGGTATACAAAGGAAAGTTTGACACCTTCTATATTAACTGTTCCCTATTACACATTTATTTTTCCCTTACCTAATAGTTAGCTTTATAAAGCTATAATTATATCTTGCAGCAGTACAGGTAAACTCAATAACCAAAGAAAAAAAATCAATTATTAAGCAGTTACCGTCAAAATAAACTCTGTTCCCCGTTCCCTGTTCCCTCCCTAAACTAGCTAGTTTGACAGAGGGCGCAAGATGTGAGTATATAAAAAAAAGGTTTATACCTTCTACATTAACTGTTCCCTATAACCCATTTATTTTTCCCTTACCTAATAGTTCGCTTTAAATGTTTCTAACTAACTTGGCTGTTGTCAATTCAGTCAATGTGAGAAGTGCAGAAACTGTGGGGAGTATTTTAATTTTAATCTTAGTACCCAAATTGAATTGACTTTTGTTGTAACCTGTTTATAGTATTTGAAAACCATGTTTGCTAAACTTTCTGAAAAATCAATGCACCTAGTCAGGTGGATTTTAACCGTGAGTTGGTTATTCCTCATTGCATCTTTATTCTACGATCCAATCTCTCTCTGGTTGACTCAACCAGAAACAAACTGGAGTCCCTTTAACATTAATAAAATCACACAGTTTGAATGTGTTAAAGTACAAGGAACCTGCTTAAATGAAGAACCTTTTGGTATGGGAGCAGCTTTATTTTGGGGTATGATTGTGCCAGCAGCCATCTTCATTTTAATGATTGGAGGTCATGAGGTATGGCGGCGTATTTGTCCTTTATCTTTTATGTCTCAAATTCCCCGTGCCTTAGGTTTGCAAAGATATAAACGAGTTGATTCTAAAACAGGAAAAACTCGTTATGAACGGATAAAAGTTCATAAGAATTCTTGGTTAGGTCGTAATCATTTATATTTGCAATTAGGACTTTTTTACTTGGGAATTAATGCGAGAATCTTGTTTATCAATTCAGAACGGACTATTTTAGGTTTATTCTTGATTGGCACTATTTTAGCATCAATTTTAGTAGGTTATCTGTATGAAGGTAAATCTTGGTGTCAATATTTTTGTCCTATGGCTCCTGTCCAAAAAATTTACGGAGAACCGAGAGGATTATTCAATAGTGCTGCTCATGAAGGAGAAGGTCAAAAAATAACACAATCCATGTGTCGCACAATAGATTCTCAAGGACAAGAATCTAGCAACTGTGTTGGTTGTAAAGCGACTTGCATGGATATTGATGCAGAGAAAGGCTACTGGGCAAATATTACCAAACCCGAACAACAATGGCTCTATTATGCTTATTTTGGTTTTGTGATCGGTTACTTTGTTTATTATTACCTTTATGCAGGTAACTGGGAATATTATATGTCTGGTGTTTGGGCCCATGAAGAAAACCAGTTAAGCAATTTACTCAATCCAGGTTTTTATCTCTTTAACCATCCCATTGCAATCCCTAAATTAGTTGCTGCTCCTTTGACAATTGGCTCCTTTGGTTTAATTAGTTATTGGTTAGGTAAGAAACTGGAAAAACGTTATAAAGCTTATCTATTTCGTAACAACAAATTGGTTAACGACGAAGTTGTTCGTCATCGTATGTTTACCCTAGTAACTTTCGTTATTTTCAATTTCTTCTTCATTTTCGCAGGTCGTAATTTTGTTCGTATGTTACCTGTTCAAATACAATATCTTTTCCCCATAATAATTGCCCTGTCTAGTGGTATCTGGTTATATAAAACTTGGCCAAGAAATCCCTATATTTATCAGAGGGAAAACTCAGCTGTTCGTCTTCGCAAACAACTCAGTAAACTGAACGTAAATATTCCTGAATTTTTAGACGGAAGATCCCTCAATGATCTCGATGCAGATGAAGTTTATGTTTTAGCTAAAATTTTGCCTGGATTTGATAAACAAAAACGCCTAAAAGCTTATAAAGGAGTGGTCAAAGAGTCAATTAGCGAGGATTCTTTTGCTATCAAGAAAGATTCAGATGTTCTCATCCAGATCCGTTTAGAGCTTGAGATTAGTGAAGCTGAGCATCAATTGATTGTAGAAGAAGTGATGAAACAACTATCTGCTGAAAAAGCAAAAAATGCCGAGGTGATTCAACAAGAACACTCGACAAATTCTAAAATTGAGACCCTCAGTTTGTAAGATGGTGGTGAAATACTACTCGGTTAAGGAAAATTCTTTCTTTTGACTCCCCCTACCACCTCTAACCCTCTGAAATTAAGGGTTTTCTAGCTTAACCGAGCAGTATTATATTTAACCTCCTGCAACAGCAGGAACAATACTAACTTCATCGCCATCTTCCAATTTCGTTTCTGTATTGTCCAAAAAGCGAATATCTTCGCTATTGACATAAAAATTTAAGAAGCGACGGGGTGTTCCACTCTCATCGCATAAACGATCTTTAATACCAGGAAAATCGCTTTCCAACTTTTCAATTAACGCACCTACATTTCCTGCGCTACATTCTAAAGTAGCTTGGTTGTTAGTGAATTTTTGCAGAGGAGTGGGAATCAATACTTTAACAGCCATAGTTATCCAAAAATGAACCAATGATCAATAATGATGGCGAAAAATTGCCAAAAAAAACAGCCGCCAAGGATACAATAAAGGAAACCCTGACGGCTATAAAGGGAACTAAACGAGGACTTGTTGCCAATCTAGACGCTCTAAGGTGCGAGAACGTTCCAACGCACGCTCAAAACTGTCTAATTTAGGCTCAATAAGTAAAGGTTGACCAATGTACTCTTGTACCGCTTCTTGGGTTTTCAGCCCATTTCCGGTAATGTAAACCACTGTAGTTTCTTCAGGATCAATTTTTCCGGCTTCTACTAATTTCTTAAGCACTGCAATAGTAGTTCCTCCGGCAGTTTCAGTAAAGATGCCTTCGGTTTCCGCTAATAACTTAATCCCGTCAACAATCTCTGCATCCGTAACACTCTCAATATTACCATTGGTTTTGCGAGCAATATCTAAAGCGTAGTAACCATCTGCGGGATTGCCAATTGCAATAGATTTAGCGATAGTATTGGGTTTAACAGGAGTAACAAAGTCCCGCCCTTCTTTAAATGCAGCAGCAATGGGAGAACATCCTTCTGCTTGTGCGCCACTGAAACGTACTGCTTTATCTTCCACTAAACCTGTTTTGATGAACTCTTGAAAACCTTTGTAAATCTTGGTATAAAGAGAACCAGAGGCTAAAGGTGCAACTACATGATCCGGTAATTTCCAGCCCAACTGCTCGGCCACTTCAAACCCTAATGTCTTGGAACCTTCA
>JAAUYK010005874.1_pt1 | contig 15929 bp, 14 predicted proteins | sample 7278021 | NCBI WGS metagenome assembly JAAUYK01 (sample SAMN14350223, study PRJNA611818) | marine sediment metagenome | isolation source: surface marine sediment (1.8m) | place: French Polynesia: Moorea | collected 2018-08
CCGTCTGCGCACCCTGACGGCGGCGCTCGACTGGACCTGGGTCTGCGGCAACCACGACCCCGCGCCGCCGGAAGACTGGGGCGGCACGGCCGTCGAAGAGGTCGTCGCCGGACCGCTCCAATTCCGCCACGAGGCCGAGGCCGGGCGGCCGGCCGCCGGCGAGATCAGCGGGCACTTCCATCCCAAGGCAGCGGTCCGGCTCCGGGTCAAGCGCGTCACGGGCCGCTGCTTCGTGACCGACGGGCGGCGTCTCATCCTGCCCGCCTTCGGCGCCTATGCCGGGGGGCTCGACGTGCTCGACCCGGCGATTGCCGGGCTCCTGGTCCGACGGTTCCAGGTCTACCTTTTGGGCCGCGACGGACTTTTCCCTTTTCCCAAGTCCGCCCTCTCGCCGATCGCGTACTGATCCATCATGACCTCATCGCCAACGATCCTCTGGTTTCGGCAGGACCTCCGCCTGACCGACAACCCCGCCCTGGCCGCCGCCGTCGAGCGCGGCGCGCCGATCCTTCCGCTCTACATCCTCGACGAGGAATCGCCGAACGCCCGGCCTTTGGGCGGTGCGGCGCGCTGGTGGCTGCACCACAGCCTGGCCGCGCTCGACGCCGGGCTACGGGCGCGCGGCGCGGCCCTGATCCTGCGCCGCGGACCGGCGGCCCGGATCGTCTCGGAACTGGCCGCGGGCCACGAGGCCGGCGCCGTGTTCTGGAACCGCTGCTACGAGCCCCACACCCGCGACCGCGACGGCGGCATCAAGAGCGACCTCAAGGCCCGCGGGATCGAGGCGCGCAGCTTCAACGGCGGCAGCTTGAGAGAGCCCTGGACCATCGAGACCAAGAGCGGCGGCCCTTTCAAGGTCTACACGCCCTTCTGGCGGACCCTGCACGCCACGCTCTCCCTGCCGCCCGCCCGGCCTGCGCCCGAGACGGTCGCCGGCCTGGATAGCGAGAGCGACCCCTTGGAGTCCTGGGGCCTGCTGCCGACCGCACCCGACTGGAGCGGCGGCCTGGCCGAGACCTGGCGTCCCGGCGAAGAGGGCGCGCAGGCGCGGCTAGAGCGGTTCCTGGAGCGGACCGGATCCTACGGCGCCGAGCGCGACCGGCCCGACTGGAGCGGCACCTCGCGCCTCTCGCCTCACCTGCACTGGGGCGAGATCGGCCCGGCCCAAGTCTGGCGAGCCGTGGCCGCGCGGCACGACGCCGATCGCGCAGAGCCCTTCCTGCGCCAGCTGGCCTGGCGGGAGTTCTCGACACACCTGCTCTACCACTGGCCGACCCTGCCGGAGCGCTCCTGGAAGGAGAGCTTCGAGGATTTCCCCTGGATCGACGACGAGCCCGGTTACCGGGCCTGGTGCCGCGGCGAGACCGGCTATCCGATCGTCGACGCCGGGATGCGCGAGCTCTACGCGACCGGCTGGATGCACAACCGGGTCCGCATGATCACCGCGTCCTTCCTGATCAAGGACCTGCTGGTGCACTGGAAACGCGGCGAGGCCTGGTTTTGGGACACCCTGGTCGATGCCGACATGGCGAACAACAGCGCGTCCTGGCAGTGGGTTGCCGGCTCGGGTGCCGACGCCGCGCCCTACTTCCGCATCTTCAATCCGGTGCGCCAGGGCGAGAAGTTCGATCCCGAGGGCGCCTATATCCGCCGCTGGCTTCCCGAGCTGGCCGCCCTGCCCGACGCCCACATCCACTGCCCCTGGGAGGCGCCGGGCGATGTCCTGGCGGATGCCTCTGTCAGCCTTGGCCGGAGCTATCCCCGGCCCATGGTCGACCACGCGGCGGCCCGCAAGCGGGCGCTCGCCGCGCTGGAGACGATCAAGGGCCGCTAGAGCAGATCCGGGTTTGACTGAATCGCCGGAGGCGATCCATCCAACCCGGTGAATCTGCTCTAAACCTCTGAAATAGAGCGGATTCACATGTTTAGTTGGAAACCACGAAGTGGTTCCATCTAAACATGATCCGCTCTGGAGGCGGCGCCCGGCGTGCAGTTGGTGACGCCCATCTCGGCCAGGCTCTCGCGCACCGCGGCGAGCGCGCCCTCGATCTCGGTCTTGCCGAGCCGCCCGATGCAGCCCATGCGGAAGCTGTCGGCGACGGTCAGCTTGCCCGGGTAGATGACGTAGCCGCGCCGGCGCAGGCTCTCGTAGAACACCGCGAAGTCGAAGCGCGGATCGGCCGGCATGTGGAAGGTGACGATGATCGGCGCCTGCAGGCGGTCCGGCAGCAGCGTCTTGAAGCCCAGCGCCCGCATGCCCGCGACCAGGGTCCGGCAGTTCTCGCGGTAGCGCCCGCCCCGACCCTCGACGCCGCCCTCGGCCTCGAACTCCTCCAAGGCCCTGTCGAAGGCCAGGATCGCGTGGGTCGGCGGCGTGAAGCGCCACTGGCCGTTGCGCTCCATGGCGCGCCACTGGTCGTGCAGGTCGAGGCTGAGCGAAGGTGCGTTGCCCTCGGTGCTTTCCAGGGCTTCGCGCCGGGCGATACAGAAGCCGAGGCCCGGCACGCCTTCCAGGCACTTGTTGGAGGAGGCGACGACCGCGTCGAAGGCCAGGCTGCCGGCGTCGAGCGGCAGCGCGCCGAAGGCGCTCATGGAATCGATCAGGAGGCGCCGGCCGTGGCGGGCCACGACCTCGGCGATCTCGTGCAGCGGGTTGAGGATCCCCGAGGTGGTCTCGCAGTGCACCGCCGCCACGTGGCCGATCGCGCCGTCGGCCGCGAGCGCCCGGTCGAGCGCCTCGAGATCGGTCGGCGTGTCCTCGGGCACCTCCTGGGTGACGAAGGACCGGCCCAGCACGCCGCAGATCTTGGCCATGCGCGCGCCGTAGGCGCCGTTGATCAGGATCAGGACCTTGCCGTCCCGCGGCACGAAGCAGCCGAGCATGGCCTCGACCGCGAAGGTGCCGCTGCCCTGCAGGGGCACGCAGACGTGGTCGCCGGCCGCGCCGGCCGCAGTCAACAGCCGTTCCCGGACGCGGCGGTTGACGGCGATGAAGTGGGTATCGCGGGAACCGAGGTCGTGCAGCATGGCCGCCTTCACTTCGGGAGAGGTGGTCAGGGGCCCCGGCGTCAGGAGCCAGGGGTCGCCGGTCGGGGTCGCCGCGGGGTCTCGTGCCATGGGTCTCGAGCCTTCGTTATCCTGTCGATTGCTGTTGCCCAGACTAGGTTTGGGACTTTACATAATTCCAATCGATATTTTGGATATAAGGTATAGGTAAAGCCGATGAATTGGAGCCAGCTGCGCGCCTTTCATGCCGTCGCCTCGGCCGGGAGCTTCACCAAGGCCTCGGAGCGGCTCCACGTCACCCAGCCGACCCTCTCCGGCCAGGTCAAGGCCCTGGAGGAGACCTACGGCGTGCAGCTGTTCGAGCGGCGCGGCCGGGGCATCGCCGTGACCGGCCTGGGGCGCAGCCTGCTGGAGATTACGCGCCGCCTGCACAATCTGGAGGCTGACGCGGAGCAGCTGCTCTCGGCCGCGCGTGGCCTGGCCCAGGGTCAGCTCCGTGTCGGGGCGGACGCGCCCTACCACGTCGTGCCCCTGCTCGCCGCCTTCAACCGCCGACATCCGGGCATCGAGCTCTCCATCAGCTTCGGTAACTCGGAAAAGGTCCTGCAGGACCTCTTCGACCGGCGCACCGAGGTCGCCGTGCTGGCCAATCTGCGGGTCGACCAGCGGCTCTTTGCGCTGCCCTTCCGGCGCGAGCGGCTTCTGGTCTTCGTCGATCGGGGCCACGCCTGGGCCCGGCGCCGCTCGATCCGCCTGGCGGACCTCGCCGGCGAGCGGCTGGTGCTGCGCGAGCCGGGCTCGACCACCCGCGCCCTCTTCGAGACGGCGCTCGCGGAAATGTCGATCGAACCGGGCGCCGTGCTCGAGATCGGCAGCCGCGAGGGCGTGCGCGAGGCGGTCGCGGCCGGTCTCGGCGTCGGCGCGGTCTTCGAGAGCGAGTTCGCCCCGGACCGCCGGCTCCATCCGCTCGAGCTGCGCGACGCCCCGCTGGAAGCGATCGAGTACGCAGCCTGCCTGGAAGAGCGGCGGCCCCTGCGGGTGGTGCGCGCCTTCTTCGACCTGCTAAAAGAGAATGCTCCGGTCGTCTGAAACCCGACCGCGCAGGGGGTTCGCGAAAGCATGGACCTGGACTTCGCGCTCGTCGTTGCGGGCGCTTTCTTCTTCGCAGCCTTCGTGAAGGGCGTGACCGGCCTCGGCTTCATGACCACTTGCTTGCCGATCCTGGCCGCCACGATCGGACTCAAGACCGCCTTGCCCCTGGTGATCGTGCCCTCGCTGTCGAGCAACGTCATCGTGATGATCCAGGCCGGACATTTTCGCGAGACGGTCCGGCGTTTCTGGCCGCTGTTCGTGGCCGCCGCTCCCGGCCTCGTGATCGGGCTGACGCTGCTGGTCTGGATCGAGCAGGCCGAGGCGGCCGCGGTCCTAGGGCTCGTGCTCGTGGCCTATGTCGCCTTCGCCTTCGCCAATCCCCACCTCGCCCTGCCGGCCCGGCTCGAGCGGCCGCTCGCACCCCTGGTGGGTTTCCTGACCGGCACCGTCAACGGGCTCACCGGCTCCCAGGTGATGCCCGTGCTGCCCTATCTCCTCGCCCTCAAGCTCGACCCCAACCGCTTCGTCCAGGCGATCAACTGCTCCTTCACCTTCTCCAGCCTGATCATGGCCGCGGGCCTGACCCAGGTCGGGCTGATGACGCTCGAGACCGCGGTCGCCTCGGTGCTGGGGATCCTGCCGGTCTACCTCGGGATCAAGGCCGGTCGCCTGTTCGGCCAATGGCTCTCGCCGGCCATGTTCCGCAATCTGGTGTTGGTCCTGCTACTGATTCTCGGGCTCGGCCTGGCGGTGCAGGGCGTGCATTAGCCGGCCGCGGGGCCGCCGCCTTTCCCCTTGAAAGCGCCGGGAGATTGGCCTACATCCGAGCGCGATCAGAAGACGGACGACGCAAGCCCGTCCCGATCCCAGGGTTGCGAGGCGCGACGCGGTCCAACGGCGCGAGTGGACCGCGAATAACGAGACCACGAACAACGAGGCTAGCGTGTCGGAGCGGTTCCCGGGAATGACTCATCGCATCACATCGCCCTTCGAAGCCACCACCATGACTTCTCTTTCGAGCTAGTTCGGAGGAGCGCTCAGACGATGGAAAACCTGCTTGAGATCCGCGGCCTGACCAAGCGCTTCGGGCCGGTGCTCGCGGTCGACAAAGTCAGCTTCACTGTTGAGCGGGGCGAGGTTCTTGGTTTCCTGGGGCCGAACGGCGCCGGCAAGTCGACCACCATGAAGATGATTACCGGCTTCCTGGCCCCCAGCGCCGGCACCGCACTCGTGGCCGGTCACGACGTCGTCGTCGATCCGCTCGAGGCCAAGCGCCGGATCGGCTATCTGCCCGAGGGCGCGCCAGCCTACGGCGACATGACGCCGGCCAGCCTGCTCGATTTCGTCGCCGAGGTCCGCGGCCTGACCGGCGTCCGGAAGGCCGAGCGGCGCAACACGGTGATCGATCGCCTGCAGCTCGGCACGGTCCTCGAGAGGCCGATCGAGACCCTGTCCAAGGGCTTCAAGCGGCGCGTCGGCCTGGCCCAGGCCATCCTGCTCGACCCCGAGATCCTCATCCTCGACGAGCCGACCGACGGCCTCGACCCGAACCAGAAGCACGAGGTGCGAGGGCTGCTGAACGAGATGGCCGGAGACAAGGCCATCGTCATCTCGACCCACATCCTCGAGGAGGTCGAGGCGGTTTGCAGCCGCGCCATCATCATCGCCGGCGGGAAGATCGTGGCCGACGCGGAGCCCGAGGCCCTGAAGGCCCGCTCCGCGCGGCACAAGGCGGTCGCGCTGAGGCTCAAGACGGCCGATGCCGCGCGCGGCGCCGAACTGCTCAGCAAACTCGATGCCGTGACACGGGTCGAGACCGTGCGGGAGAACGGCGCCTCGACCGAGATCCTGGCCTACCCCAGCAACGGGCAGGACATCCTGGCGCCGGTCCACGGCTCCCTGGCCGAGGCCGGCGTGGAGGTCGAGGAGATCTTCCTGGAGCGCGGGCGCCTCGACGAGGTGTTCCGCCAACTCACGGCCACGGCCTAGGAGCGCCGGGACGATGCGCAATCTCTTCCTGATCTGCCGGCGCGAGCTGGTCGCCTACTTCTCGTCGCCCCTGGCCTACATCTTCATCGTCGTGTTCCTGGCGATGAGCGGCGGCTTCACCTTTTTCCTGGGCGCGTTCCTCGATCGCGGCCAGGCCAACCTGTCGCCGTTCTTCCAGTTCCATCCCTGGCTCTATCTCGTGCTGGTGCCGGCGCTCGGCATGCGGCTCTGGGCCGAAGAGCGCAAGACCGGCACAATCGAGTTCCTCATGACGCTCCCGGTCTCGACCGGACAGGCGGTCGTCGGCAAGTTCCTGGCCGCCTGGATCTTCGCCGGCATCGCTCTCGCCCTCACCTTTCCGCTCTGGATTACCGTGAACTACCTCGGCCAGCCGGACAACGGCGTGATCCTCGGCGCCTATCTGGGCAGCTGGCTGATGGCCGGCGGCTTCCTCGCCATCAGCGCCTGCATGTCGGCCCTGACCAGTAACCAGGTGATCGCCTTCGTACTGGCCGTGACGGTCTGCTTCCTGTTCATGATGAGCGGCCTCGATCTGGTCCAGGCCCTATTCCGGGGGTGGGCGCCGGAGACACTGATCGACGCCGTGGCCCGGCTCAGCTTTCTCAGCAATTTCCTGGCGATCTCCCAGGGCGTCATCGATCTGCGCAACATCGTCTTCTTTCTCTCTCTGATCGGCGTCGGCTTGTTCATCAACACGGCACTGGTCGAGATCAAGAAGGGGGCCTGAGCGACATGCTGCAACGATTGGGCGCCGTCGACCGCAACCGTCTGGCCCTCGCCTCCATCGTTCTCGCCCTGGTTTTCTTCGTCTGCGTCAACATCCTGAGCGCCAACCTGCTCAAGACAGCGCGCATCGACCTGACCGAGGAAGGCCTTTACACCGTCACCCCGGGAACCAAAGAGATCCTGCGCACGCTCGAGGAGCCGATCCGCATCCGTTTCTACCGCTCGAAGCAGATCGACCAGCTGGGCCCGGCCTTCGCCAGCCACGCCAACCGTGTGGGCGAACTGCTCGACGAGTATGGGCGGCTGTCCGGCGGCATGATGCAGGTCGAGCACTACGACCCGGAACCCTTCTCGCCGGAAGAGGATCTCGCCGTGGCCGACGGGCTCCGCGGGATCGTGATCGACGACAAGGGCACCCAGATCTTCCTGGGGCTGGTCGGCCGCAACAGCACCGACGACACCAAGGCGATCGCCTACCTAGCGCCCGAGCGCCGCAATTTCCTGGAATACGACCTGACCAGCCTGATCCACGACCTCAACCGTCCGGAGAAGCCGGTCATCGCGGTGCTCGGCGGCCTGCCGCTGCGCGGCGACCAGTTCAACCGTTTCCAGCCCTGGGCGATCCACGACTCCATGCAGGAGTCCTTCGAGGTGAGATCCCTCGAAGGCTCGATCGACGCGATCGCCGAGGATGTCCAGGTGGTGATGCTGGCGCAGCCGGGAAGCCTAGACGAGAAAACGATCTACGCGGTCGACCAGTTCATCATGAGGGGCGGCCGGGTGATGGCCTTCATCGACCCCTACACCGAGGCTACGGACCGGTCCCGGATGGGCCAGCCGCCCGCGCCCAGCGACGCGGTCGCCGTCGCCCCCCTGCTCGAGGCCTGGGGCATCGAGATCGACGGCGACACGGTGGTCGGCGATCTGCGCAATTCGGTTCAGGTGCGGGCGCCGCACCAGGGCCGGGACGTGGTCACCAACTATCTGCCCTGGCTCGGCCTCAACGAGACCCATTTCGCCGCCGAGGACGTGGTCACCGGGAACCTGCGCCAGCTCAACCTGCGCAGCAGCGGCGCGATCGCCAAGCGCGAGGGCGCCGAGATCACCGTCGAACCCCTGGTCCGCAGCAGCGAGCTGGCCATGCAGATCGACGCGGACCGCGTGCGCTTCGCGCCCGACCCGGTCGGCCTGCTGAACGAGTTCCAGGGCGCCGGCCGGCCCTTCACCCTGGCCGCCCGGGTGAGCGGTCCGATCAAGAGCGCCTTTCCCGACGGGCCGCCGGAGTCGGTGACGGACGAGGCGATCCGCGAAGCGCACCTGTCCGAGGCGGCGGCGCCGCTCAACGCCATCGTGGTCGCCGATGCCGACATCCTGGCCGATCAGAACTGGATCCAGAGCGGCAACCTGCTCGGCCAGAGCTTCTCCGTGCCGATTGCCAACAACGGCGACTTCACGATCAACGCCCTGGACAATCTCAGCGGCAGCCGCGGCCTGATCGAGTTGCGCGGCCGGGGCCTGCCGCTGCGCCCCTTCGTCGTGCTCGAGGTCATGGCGCGCCAGGCGGAAGAGCGCTTCCGGAGCAAGGAGCAGGACCTGCTCACCAAGATCGCCGAGACCCAGGACAAGATGCAGGAACTGCAGCGGCAGGAGCAGGAGGCGGGCATCATCCTGAGCGCCGAGCAGCAGGCCACGATCGACGACTTCCGGGACGAGATGATTCTCATGAGGCGCGAGCTGCGCGACGTGCAGCTCGCATTGCGCCAGGACGTCGAGCGGCTGCAGTCGCTGCTGCGCGCCCTCAACATCTGGGCCGTGCCGCTGCTGGTCGGTCTGGTCGCCTGCGTTCTCGCCTATCTGCGCCGCCGCCGCGCCTTCCGTTTCGAGGAGTCGGTTCATCATGCGCAGTGACGATTGCGGATCCGCAGGAGAACCCCGTCCATGAGCCCGAAGGTCTTCCTCGGCTGGCTCGCGGCGACAACGGCGACGCTGGTCGCGGCGGTCGCCGTGACCCTGTCGCAGCCCAACCCGGCGACCGTCTCCCTGGTCAACGAACCCGCCTTCCCGACGCTGCGCGCCGATCCGGATGCCGCGGCGAGGATCACGATCCGCCAGGGCGGGCTCGCGGTCACCATGGAACGGTCGGCGGACGGCGTCTGGGCCACGCAGGAGAAGGACGGCTACCCCGCCGATCCGGCAAAGCTCAGAGCGCTCCTTGTGGCCATGGCCGACATGCAGCTGGTCGAGCGCAAGACCGCGCGGGCCGAGGGCTTCAAGCGCCTGGAGGTCGAGGACCCGGACAGCGAGGACGCCCAGTCCCGCCAGGTCACGGTCGCGGCGGAAGACGGCACCCTGCTCGCCGAGGCCCTGTTCGGGCGCGTGGCGGAGCGCTTCACGGGCGGGCGGGACAAGGGCACCTACCTGCGCCGGCCGGGCGACGATCACGCCTGGCTGGCCGCCGGCGGGCCCGCGCTGCCGGAAGACACCATCGAGTGGCTCGCCCCCCAGATCGTGAACATCGCCAACGACACGGTCGCGACCATCGAGATCCAGCCCGAGGACGGCGAAGGCTACACGGTGCGCCGCGACCCCGAGAGCGCCGACCTGATCCTCGAGCCGCTGCCCGAGGGCAGGCAGCCGAAGAGCAGCGCTCTGAGCCGGCTGACCTCGGGCCTGGCCTTCGTCGAACTCAACGACGTCCGTCCCAAGGCGACCTTCAACACGCCGGAGACCTATCCGCTGGCGCGCCTGACCACCGAGCAGGGGCTCGAAGTGACCGCGCGGCTGTTCAAGGACGGCGACGACACCTGGGCCGCCTTCGAGGCCCGTGCGACCGGCGCCACGGCATCGGACGACGGGTCGGCCGATCCGGCGGCCGAGGCGGCGGAGATCAACGCCCGCGTCGGCGCGTGGGTCTACCTGATCGACGGCTTCATCGTCGAGCGGCTGACTCTGCCGTTGGAAGAGCTCCTGGAGGAGGACGGCACCTCCTGACCGGCCGAGAGGCCGTCCGGATCAGGAGGCGGCGCGGGATGGCGGCTCGGAAACGCTGTCGTCGCCCGCTTGGGACAGGGGCAGCCTAAGCATGGCCCGGGTGCCCTGCCCGATCTCGCTCTCGATCGACAGCGTGCCGCCGTGGAGTTCCGCGAGACCGCGGCTGATCGCCAGACCCAGGCCGGTCCCTTCGCGCTTGCCGTAGGGATTCGATTCGTAGCGCTCGAACGGCCGCATGAGCCGGGGCAGAACCTCGGCCGGGATCCCGACGCCGTTGTCCTTGATCGAGACCTCGACGCCGTCGTCGAGCCGCCGCGAGCGAACCCAGACGGTGCCTCCGGCCGGCGTGTACTTGATGGCGTTGGAAAGCAGGTTGATCAGCACCTGGCGGATCGCCTGCTCGTCGAGCATGACCGCCGGCAGGTCGTCGTCGGTCTCGTCGATCAGCACCACCTCCGCCTCCTGGGCGGAGCCCCGGACGAGCCGGAGGGTATCCCTCACGATCAGATGGAGATCGTCGAAACTGAAGGTCAGTTCGTAGCGTCCCGCGTCGATCCGCGAGAGATCGAGAAGCCGGTTCACCAGGCGCAGCAGGTGATGCCCGCTGTTCAGAATGTCCCGCGCGTACTCGGCGTGGCCGTCCCAGTCGCCGGCGGGAGGCTTCTGAAGCAATTCGGCGAAGCCGATGATGGTATGCAGCGGCGTTCTCAGTTCGTGGCTGATGTTGCGTAGGAAGTTCGCCTTGGCCCTGTTGGCGTGCTCGACCTCGTCATTGGCCAGGCTCAGCGCCTCGGCCATGCCGACGGCGTCGACCGCCTGCTGCTCGAGCTTGTGCTGCACCATTTCAAGCTCGTTGATGGTCTCCTCCAGGGTGGCGCCGCGCAGGATCAGCGCCTGCTCCCTGTTCTTCAGATCGGTGATGTCGGTGAACACGGTGGCCGTGCCCCCGTCCCGGATCCGCCGCTCGCGCGACATCATCCAACGGCCGTCCTGAAGCTGGAAAACGTAGCTGCCAACCGGCCGGACGTGCTGCTCGCCCCAGTTGTCGAGCATATAGCCGACCGCCACGTCGTCTCCGTCCATGGCCGATTTGGCCAGGACCGCCGCGGTGTCGTGGAACGTGGTGCCGATCTCAGGCCGGTTCTGCTCGGGAAAGAGATCGAAGAACAGCTGGTTACCTAGATAGAGCTGGTCCTGCTGGTTCCAGAGCGCGAGCCCGTCGGCCGCGCCGTCGAGAAAGTCCCGCAGCCGAAGGTCGGACTGCTTGAGGTCGGTGACATCCTGCCAGAGGGAGATCAGCCCGAGCCCCTTGACCGGCCGGTCCTTGACCTCGATCCAGCGGCCGTCGGTCAGCCGCTCGATGGTCGGGCGCGGCGGCATCTCGAAGCGCCGCGCCATGCGCCGCTCGATCCAGGCCTCCGGATCCTTGATGACCTCCTCGCCCGCGATCTCGCCACCCTCGACGATCATCTCGAGGATCTCGCCATAGGTCATGCCGACCAGCTGCTCGACGGTCTCGAAACTCCGGTAGACGTAGCGGAAATGTTCGTTGCAGTAGATCAGGCGATCTTCGGTATCGAACAGGGCGATGCCGGTCCGCAGGGCGTCCAGCGCCCCGAAAACCATCTCGCAAATGCGGCTATCCTCGCTCGAAGCCATTGGCACAGAGCAATATCCGATCTCTGCCCGATCCTCGGCGGTGCGATCCCCGCGCTTGCGGCAAACCACGGAACCGAGACCACTTATCCCAGTCGACGACGTATAAGATTTCGATCTTAGGCAGCGAACCGTTAATGAGAGCTAATGAGATATAACTATTCTATTAATACTAATTTTGGTTGCGAAGCCCGTGATCGAATGGGGAGCCAGGATCCGCCCGCGATTTAACTTGCGCGGCGCGCGTGCTTCGAGGCTTGCTTGGCGGGTCGCCCGCCCGATGCTCCCGGAGAGACAGGCATGAACCCCGAGCTCTATTTCGCTTTCGTCGCCGCCACCGCCGTCATGATCATGCTGCCCGGGCCGAGTGTCATGCTGACGGTCGCGCACGGCATGGCCTTCGGTCCGCGTGGGGGCCTGATTACGCTGACCGGCATCGTCAGCGGCATCTCGCTTCAGCTCGCGATAACGCTGGTCGGCATGACCTCCTTCATGATTTTCATGACCGAGTGGTTCGAGATCCTGCGCTGGGCCGGCGTCGCCTATCTCGTCTATCTGGGAATCCAGCAGTGGCGCGCCGATCCGACCGCGCCGGACCTGCCGAACGGGTCCGGGAGCTCGCCCCGGTCCCGCTTTCTCCAGGGGTTGGTGATCACCGTCATGAACCCCAAGAGCATGATCTTTCTCGCGGCCTTCTTTCCCCAGTTCATCGACCCGGCGGTTCCGCTGTCTGTTCAGCTGCCGGTCCTGAGTGTGACCTTTGTCGCCATCGCCTTCGTCTTCACCGGTCTCTGGCTGATCCCGGCGGGCCAAGCCGCCCGCTGGTTCCGCGGCGCGAGCCGGGCGCGCTGGCGCAACCGGATCACGGGATCGCTGATTCTCGGGGCTGGCGTCGGACTGGCCCTGGCGCGCCGCGGCTGAGCGGGGCGACGGCTCAGAGCGTGGCGCCGGGACTCTCGAGCCCGTAACGACTCAGTTGGTCGGTAATGAAATCATAGGCTTGGTCGATAGAATCCGTACGGAACATGAGATCGATATCGCGGACGTCGATCGTCCCGTGGTCTGCCAAGGCGTCGAAATCTACGACCTCGGACCAGTAGCGTTCGCCGAACAGGATGATCGGCATGTGCTTGCGGATCTTCCTGGTCTGCACCAGCGTCAGCAGCTCGAAGAGCTCGTCGAGGGTTCCGAAGCCGCCGGGCATGACGACGACGGCCTTGGCCAGATAGGCGAACCAGAACTTGCGCATGAAGAAGTAGTGGAAGTTCAGGGCGAGTTCGCGGGTTATGTAGTGGTTCTCCGGCTCCTCCAGGGGCAAGGCGATGCCGAGGCCCATATTGATGCCCTTGGCTTCCGAGGCGCCGCGATTGGCCGCTTCCATGATGCCGGGACCGCCGCCGCTGCAGACCACGAAGCGCCGCTCGGTCTCGTCCAGCGCCTTGGACCACTCGGTCAGGCGACGGGAAAGCTCGCGGGTCGCCTCGTAGTAGGCCGAAAGCGCCAGCCGCTTCTCCGCACGCGCGGTGTCGCCGCCACCGGCGCGGGCCGTTTCCAGCTCGGCCTCCGCCTGCTCCTTCGAAATGATCCGCGACGAGCCGAAGAACACGATGGTATCGTCGATCTTGTAGCGCTCGAAACGGCTGCGCGGTTCCAAGTATTCGCCCAGGATCCGCAACGGCCGGGCATCGGGCGAGTCGAGGAACGCGTTGCTCGCGAAGCTCTTGGCCGGACGCTCGTTATCTCCGCTCATGCTTCAACCACTCGAAAGCTGATCGACAAAGGGGACGGGGACGTGCCAGAGGATCGTTCCCGCACAGTGGGTGTGGATGCGGATCGCCCAATGGCCAAGTGGAGTTAACCATACAAGGGTTACATAATCCTGACCACAACCTTTACTTGCATAGACTCCTCACAAGGCGCCAATCGTGATAGCCTCTGGCGTTCTTGTCGGGATAGGCGACATGATCGAGATCATGATCGAACGCTGGGTCAATCGCGACGGCAGCACCGACCACGTGTGGTCCCTGTGGGAGAACGGCACGCGCATTCAGATCGGCAACAGGCACAGTGACGCCGACAACGCCGAGACCGAGGCCCTGGACTTCTGCCGCGAGACCCTGAGGGCGGAGCCCGATCGCATTTCCCGTCTCTGAGGTCAGGAACCGCCCCGCGGCGCCGTCGCGCCCGGTCACCCGAGCCATCCGGATTGGCGGGCCAGGGCCAGCAGGATGAAGGCCGCGACGCCGCCGAGCACGCCCGGCAGGACCCGTTTGCGCCAGAGGAAGAACACGGCGAAGGCGAAGGCCGTTGCGGCGAGGCGGTCGGACAAGGGTGTCTCGGCCAGCACGCCCATGGGCATGATGATCATGCGCGCGATCAAGCCCGAGACCATGGCGTAGGAAACGCAGCTTACCCATTGAAAAATAGCGCTTTCGGGATCGATGCGTGCGGAGAACACGACACCGAGGGCGCGCCAGAAAAAGGTCGCGGCGATGCCCAGCAGCACGACCGGCCACGCGCCCAGCTCGCCCGCCACGCTCACGCCCTCCCCTTGGTCGCCCTGAAGGCGAAGAACGCCACCGTGCCCGCGACGAGGCCGGTGGCGAGCACACCCCAGTCGGGCGAAACGAGGTGCAGCAGGGGACCGGTCACCGCGCCGATGACCAGCGCGTAGGCGATCATCCGTCCGCGCATGCCGGCGAACAGCAGGGCGAAGAAGATCGGGTTCAGATAGACCAGGCCGACCGTCACCGGCCTAGGCAAGACATCGCCGGTCTCATAGCCGATCGCCGTGCCGATCACCGCCGCCGTGATGCAGATCGCGGCGAACAGCATGTAGTAGAGCCGCCGGTGCCGGCCGGAAAGCCCCGGCCCTTCGCGCAGCGCCGCGGCCCAGGTGTTGATCGACATGAGCTGGACCAGACCGAACAGCCAGGCCTGGTGCTTCAGTCCGCGCCGGATCATCGGCAGGAAAGCCACCGCCATGGGCAGGAACCGCGCATTGGCCAGCGAAGAGGCCATGACCACGGCCGCCGTCTCGGCCCCGGCGGCGTAGAGCTCGGCCAGCACGAGCTGTCCCGGCAGGCCCCAGACGCCCGCTGTGGTCACGACGGCCATCCAGAACCCGAAGCCGCTCTCGCGGGCCAACGCGCCGAACCCCATCATGCTGGTCAGCAAGACGAGGGACGGCAGGCCCAGCGCCTGGCTCAGGGCGCGGCGGACGACCGACGCGGTGTCTACCGCGCTGGCGGAGTCGTCGCTTGCTCGATCGGAAATGCCCTGCCCCTCCACCGACCCGGAACGCGAGGAGGCCGCTGTTCCGCGCGGCCCGCCCGACGAATTCTTAAGAGGCTCTCGGCGTCTTGCAAGGTCGGGCGGAGTGGTGGGACCAGCGGCCAGCGGCACTGGCACCCCGCCTCTCGGTCGCCTCCCCGGCGCGGCCCGACAAAAAATTTGACAATTCGTCCCGGTTCTTGGTTCCTACGCGGGCCCAGGCCCGGGGCGCGTCACAAAGGTGGTGCGCCACCGCGACGGCTGGTGCAGAGTGAGACAGAGATCGGCGGCGTTCGAGACGCCAGCCCGACAAAAGAAACGGAACGACAGGGAGAAGGATAGTGATGCGTCAGAAGCTTCGCGTTGGCGGCGTTCTCGCCGCGGCCCTCGTCGGTTTCGGGTTGGCGATGCCTGCCCAGGCCAGCGAGGACAACCTGCCGGCGATGATGGAGAAGCCCGGCGGCTTTCCCGAGCGGCCGCTCACCATGATCGTGCCCTACGGTCCCGGCGGCGGTTCGGGCCAAGTGTCCCGCGCCATGATCGAAGGCGTCAAGGACGTCACGGGGCAGGACATCACGCCCGATTACAAGCCGGGCGGCTCGGGCATGGTCGGCCTCAAGACCTACATGGCAGCGCCGGCCGACGGCTACACGGTGCTAGAGCACATCGACGACGCGACCAGCGCCTACGCGATCGGCAAGAGCAAGGTCCACCCGGCCAACGATCTGATCCCGCTGGTCATCTCGCAGATCACCTTCAGCCAGATCTACATCCGGAAGAGCGAGACGCGCTTCACCGACTGGAACTCCTACGTGGCCTACGTCAAGGCCCAGGGCGGCAAGTCGACCATCGCCAACGTTTCGGGCGAAGGCTCGATGGAGCGGATCAACATGAACCGGATCGCCGACCACTTCGGCTTCAAGGTGCAGCAGATCAGCTTCGACAAGGGCGCGCCGCGCTACGGCGCGCTCAAGGGGGGTCAGGTCGACGCCCTGTTCGAGCAGCCGGGCGACGTGCGCGGCTTCCTGGAGAGCGGCGACTTCAAGCCGATCCTGACGCTCCTTAAGGAACGTCCGCCGGCATTCCCGGACACCCCCTCGATGACCGATGTCGGGCTGACCTTCACGCCGCTGATGCGGTTCCGCGGCTTCTACGTCCACAAGAACGCCCCGCCC
>JAAUYK010006499.1_pt1 | contig 15929 bp, 12 predicted proteins | sample 7278021 | NCBI WGS metagenome assembly JAAUYK01 (sample SAMN14350223, study PRJNA611818) | marine sediment metagenome | isolation source: surface marine sediment (1.8m) | place: French Polynesia: Moorea | collected 2018-08
GAGCCCAAAATGCACATAAAATATGCATTGTAGTTAAAAGTGGAAAAATAATCGATTCTATTTGATGAATCGAATCTCTAATATTTGATTCGATTCGTTTCTTTCTCCCTTGAAAATCGCCAAAAGATTCGAATCTTCGATTCTCGATTCCAAGATTCGTTCCGGCACTAGTCTGGGCTCTGGGTCGGTCGGTCGAGTGACGTCGAGTCGAACCCGTCCAAACTTCAACGTCACAGGCAGACATAGCAGAGGCAGCCTCAGGCAGGCACTGCTGGACAGACTGTAGACTGGGGCCGAACAGTCGGACCGCACCGCATTTAGCAGAGTTCAACTCAACCCTCAACCAAAACCCTCAAGGCCAAACTCCAAGCAAGCCAAGAGCCAAGAGACCATCAAGGTTTGACCAAGGTTACTAAAGTTTACGTTAGCCACGTCGGTGTACTTCCTCGTTATGTACATGTCCCCGACTTTCGAGGCCATCCCTAAGGCCTAAGCTTCGACTAGAAAGCTACGAGTATGTTGCAGCTCGACTCGAACTCGAAGTCAACGTTACACCATCACCACCGTCTCTTAAAACCCTCGTGAGTCTTAATCAGACCTCTCGACTCGTTCCTTGGAGTTGTGGGACCGACCAACAAGGGTCATCCCTCATCCGGGAGATGGAAGACCTCATTAAGCAGATGGGCATCGAGCCCGCGGCGTCCGCCGCCGGAAGTAAGAAGGCCAAGCCACAAAAGAGGCCGGCGGCGTCAACATCGTCGTCGACATCGACGTCGGGATCTACATCTACGTGTTCGCCGTCGTTGGGCGAGCAGGTGCAGCGTTTCAAGGCGCGTCAGGAGCAGGAGCGGCGAGACCGCGAGCGCGCCAAGAACGAGAACGCGCGGAAGCTGATGCAGCAGCGGAAGCAGGACAAGGCCAGCCGGAACACCGTTAACAGGATGCTGAATATGACCAAATCTGCCAACAAGGGGATCGGCGGCGCCCACGACCCGAGCAGCGACGCCGGCGGGGGCAGGGACCAGTGCGACGAGGACGACTACGGATACGAGTCGGGTGTCTCGGGCGCCATGTACGAGAAGCTGATGGCCAACTACGAGAAGACCGCCGAGGACCCCATGAACAAGTTCTCGAAGGCGGGAAAGAAAACGGCCAACAACACGGCGAAGACGCTTGCGAGGGTGAAGCAGGCGCTGTCCAACCCCAACCACGACGCCGAGGAGTTGGACCGGCGGAGGGCGAAGGAGGCGAAGCGCGCCGAGAAGGAGAGGGCCATCAGGGAGGCCGAGGCCGAGGCCGCCAGGGAGGCAGAGAGGAAGAAGTCCAAGAAGCAGCTGGACGATGAGGCGGCGAGAAAGAAGAGGCTGCAGTTGGCTGCCAAGCACGCGCCAGCGGCCACCTCGTTCGAGGCGCTCATGAGCATGGCATCGCAGAAGCACAAGAAGCCGGTGATGGTCAAGCAGGAGAAGGAGGTCAAGGAAGCCGAGTTCAGTAGGCCGATGACTGAAAAGGAGAAAGAAGAGTATCGGTTGGAACGTGCCGCCGAGCTGCGACGACAGGGAAAAGCGCCAGCGGCTAAAAAGCCCATGGAGGCTGCGAGCACGTCAGAAAAGGGGAAGCAGACAGAGTCTTCCGGTGGAAAAGCGACCCCGACATCAAGTGCGACGAGGGCACCACCCAAGTCGTCATCACCTCCACCGCCTCCGGAACCGCCAAAAAAGAAGCCGGTCATTCAAGGCCCCGAGTTCCACCACGCAGTGTTAAAAAGCAAGGCCATGGAGAAGAAAAAGGCGGCGGAAAAAGAGAGAGGCGAGAACCCCACCGCGTCGACGTCGAAGCGATCTCGATCGCCGCACTCAAGCAAGCGGCGGCGGCGCGAGTCACGATCGCCGTCGCCAGTGGCTCACAGACCCAGAGGAGGAGGAGGCGGGCAACGGATCGACTCCGAGGAGGAAGATTACGATTCGGAGATGGACGACTTCATCGACGATAGCGACGCCAAGATGGACATTTCTGCCGAGATCAGAAAAATGTTTGGATATGACCGAAGAAAATTCGCAGACGAGGATGACTTCGACGACCGGTCCATGGAGAACAACAAATTCAGCGAGGTGATGAAAGAGGAGGCGAGGAGCGCGAGGATTGGGAGGCAAGAGGACGAGGAGGACATGCGGCGGGAGGAGGAGGAGAAACGTCAGAAGGCGCTGAGGAGAAAGATGCGAGAGAAAGACCGGAAACGGAGATGAGACGAGCCTCCTAGTCACGCGTCTATCTATGCCCGCCTCATTAGGCATTTCGCCTGTTCTGTTTTCTAAGTTTGTTACTGCTGGTGGTCTTTCATCACAGAGGGGTGAAAAAATTAAGGCCGCTTTGTGGGAAGTGGATGAAGCTATCTGTTTGGGTATCCTCTACAGTGATATCATGAATTTCGTACTGAAGTAACGACGTCTCCACGCGTCCCATGTACAAGGAGTACGATCTGAATTTTTATACGTGTTATCGTATTATTCAATACAGAATGCCAACAGTCTTGCATAATTATTACAGTAATCTCAGTTATCACAGGTGATCACTGATCACAAACGGAACACTTGCTTATGTCCTTTTAGCTAGGTTGTCCGAGGCCCTCTGTTTCTCTTCAATGGTGTAAGTCCTTAGATGCTGGGTGAAGTTTGACATGGCCTCCTCGGGATTGTTTCGACAAGACTTCTCAACGTCTGAAATACGCATTTACGTAAATGAACCTATCCAACAACCAAATAACTACCACCCACTACCACCTTTTAAGACGAATCCCGAATCTCTTATAGTTTTCCGCTGAGTCTTCCAGATGTGATAAAAGTGGTATACGACTGATCCGTAGAACATGTTGAAGGTGTACCACAGATCGTTATCCTCGTTGCACATTCTCGTCAGCAATCCGTCCTTCAGCGCGCTGAAAGCTATCCTGGTGAGGTTGATGGATAGAACCATGAAGGGAAACTCTTGCGCCTCGTTCAGCGAAATCTTGTAAACGGCCTGCATGAAGGGGAACATTGCGGGCGTGGTCGCGAGGAATAGTGGATGGACTAGGCCTAGAAGTCCTGCGCCTCTAAGATCCGTAGCTGGATCGTTGCCCTGGACATACGATTCAAGTTGGTAGAATCAAGACAGTCGTACAGCAATAGGAAGCATGCCTGAAATCCTATCCGTTCCCAGTGCGATCCATAGCGAGGACAGTCGAATCGATCCCCGACCAGCTGCTTGTACAGCGTTTGAAGGACTTGAACGTGCACGCGATCCATGTCGTTGAACGGACCTTTGTATAATGGAGTACGTAATGCAATAATAATATCCATCTGTCATGCGCATCGAGCTCACATTTCGTGAGGGCGACCGCGAGCCGCAGTTCGTCTCGGAGCTCAAAGTTGAGGCTCTCTCCTCCGCCCGCGGCCGGAAAGCACGGAAGGCAGGCGAAGCAACGGGAGGAGGATCCGGCGAGGTCGGCCAGAAGCGACTCGTACTGCAATGATAGATCATGTTACATGCACGCTGAAGAGACGAAAGGGGATTTCCCGTACCGAGGGCTTGTCAGTGACGTTTGCGGCAAAGTGCTTGACGGCCGCCTCAGACGTGATGAGTTTGGTCTCCCTCGGCCTTCCGACGCTTGTGGACGAGGACGCGGCGCCCATGCGAGCGTTGCTTCCAGCGTCGCCGTCTTCGCTTTCATTGACCTCCGCGAACTGCGGCACAACTTCGGCGACGTTGTCCCACTCTTCGACGGCGCTCTCCAGATCCATGGTCTAGGGGAAGCCGACGTGGTGGCGCCACTGGAGAAGCCGGGACATTGATTTTTTCGAATCAGGCTTTCCAAAGTTCTGCATTGGAAAGTATATCTGACGCTGGCGTACAAGCTGTCAGTGGCGGCGCGGCCAGGGCAACATAGAGAAACAAGCAAGTGCGAAGTGCGATGGTTGCGCTGCGTCCGAATACGTACTTTTATCGAGCTGTATGCGTCGTTCGGAGTCTTGCTTCTTCCCGGCCGCGGCCGGCCGTCTCGTAGCTCGTCAGGCCGGACCCGCTTTTGCAGCACGAGTCCCACTGCAGGCAGGAGGCTGCAATAGAGCGCGGACGCAGAACGGGAATACCTGCCTTCGACTTCGCCTCCGCGGCTTCGCCCTCTTCGTTTTTCCCTCGCTCCCTCCCTCTCTCTGTGGGCCGCAGGGCCGGTCGAGTTTAAGGTGCTCTCCCTCTCTCTCCTTCGTTTCTTCCTTCCTTCCTTCCTTCCTTCTTTCCTGTTCTTTCCTTATGCTCTCTACTTCTGCGTCACTCTCGTTACCCTCCTCCTCTCCTTCGTCGCCTTCATCCTACGGGTGGTTGTCCCTCTTCGCTAGGCCTTTCTTCCCGTGCCCCTTTGTAAACTAATCCGAGGTGGTGAGTGTTTCGGTTGTGGATCCGATCGAAGTCTCTCCTCGCGACCTCGACTCGACAGCCCTTTCCAGTGCACCGTCCTCACGGTGAGGATCAGGTAGAGGTAGGTCTTGTCTCAATTTTCGGTTCGGCTTTGTCGGCAACCTTCATACTAGTTCCTTCCTTGTCAAGGAAGGCCGTCCGCGCCCGCGACAGGCTTTTTTTGCTTGCCATGCCTGTCTTCTATATATCTGTCTGTCGGACAGTCAGTCAGTCAGTCACTCGGACTCGGACTCTGTTCTGTCTGTCCGTCTGTCCCGCACTCCCGCGTCCGCGTCCGCGTCCGTGCGTCGTCAGCTGATGAGTGAACGGATGACCCTGCCAGTGCCATGGTCTACCTAGCTGGGCCTGGCTTGTTTGGGGGGGGGGCTCGCGGCGAACTCGTAGCTTCTCTGCACTCTGCTCGTCACACTCCCCACCTCCCCAGTCCCCAGTCCCCACTCGGAGAGGGCGACAGGCCGACAGCTCGACAGCTGAATGCTGATGTGGTGAGACTGTTGGTGCGTGTGTGCGTGTGTGTGCGCGCGTTTAATGGAAGAGGATCAGCGGCAGCTGCAGCGCAGCAAGTCTGTCTGTCTTCATATCTGTCGGCTGGAGCTAGGAGGGAGGGAATCTGTTCTGTGCCCATGCAGACGACGACATCGCGGCAGACAGACAGACAGACAGACAGACAGACAGACAGACAGACAGACAGACAGACAGACAGACAGACAAGGCCGGGGAAAGGCAGCTCTGCACGGGCAGCACGGCACCCAGGCAGCCACCATAGCACGCCACAACACAAAACACTAGAAACGCGACATATATACATATAATTCCCTGTAATTGCGTAAATATATAGTACGGGACGGAAAACTGTGCATGACAAGAGACCGTGTCCCAGTGATTCTGTGTCCAAGTATTGAGGCCGATCGAGGGAGTAGTTACGCATCAGCATCAGCAGGAACACTGTTACTGCCAATGGCCAGCCGGCCAGGTGCGGTGACTGCGGTCTGCGGTCCATCGCGTTAATTAAATTGGCGTCGGCGTCCGCGTTGACCGTGTGGTGCTCCACTGACAACTCCATCCATCCGACCATCAATCCATCATATCCAATCCAGACCATGGAATAACTATAGCGCAATAGAGGAGAAATCGAACACTTCGAAGAAATCTAGCTTCCGTCCAGCAGATGCCGTTTGCGGCCTTCTTCACAAGATCGCCAAGAGACGACACAATATCGCAATTTCCTTGCCGTCTCATCGGGTGTAGCTGTAGCACAATATAAATACTGCATGGTGAGTTGCTTGAATTCTCGTAATCTCAATCCATCCGGGCTGGCAGGTTAGGATAGCTAGGTGGGTCGGGACTCGGGATCTGGTACTTTTCTATTGCTTTCGTATAAAAATCTTTCTATGGGCTAAATTGGCTGTTAGTCGTATTTCACGCATAATATACGCGTAGCAGCTTCGTATAGTAAATTGTGGCAACAATCTAATCTGTATTTGTGGATTTCTGTGACATTGTAAGAGTAATTTTTCTTACCGAAATTTTTGTGGTTGTTTGTACGTACTGTGTCGCATTTTCGCCTCCGCGGCTCCGACAAAGAGGTCACTCTGTATACTTCATGTCTCCACCTAATATACGGCTAGTACTTAGGCGCACTTTGCACTTGACTTCAGTACAGTCACATACGGATACATACTCTGTCCTACGCGCAATATATGCGCACAATTACGTACGCTACCCATCCTATGTGTTGTGCAGATTCGCAAATTCCCTGCTCCACAAGGCAATAATTTTTGACCAATGTCCAGTGCGACGTGTGCCCCTTCACTCAAAGGCCGGCAGCCCTGGCGCCAGCATACTCTACCGACTGAACGTATCTCCTGTAGTCCTACGCGTAGCAGTAAATTCATTTTTTTCGATGGCCTTCCACGGTCGGCTGCCAACCTACCTACCGGCGTCGCTCTCGACCGACCACCATATAGCATGCAGCAGCCAGCAAGCGACTTTTGCAACTCGTTTTTGACGGCGACCTGCCTGCCTGACGACGGCGACACGAACTGGCTACATACATACTATACGTACGCGCTCGATCGTCGTACCTGTGTGACAGTATATGTTTACCGCCCCCAGGTTATCGTACATTCCATTCTCTCTTCTTCGGACTTCCAGAGGCCGGGCAAGCGCCGTCCGTCCGTCATCGGGAATCCGGCTGTCGGAAACACATCCAAACAGCGACGACGAAGCAACTCGATCGGACGGTGCACTGCAGGTGGCCGGCTGAGGCCCTAAGCTTTCAGGCCGCTGTTTGACGACGTCGGAGCTAGGGGGCCATCTTATCGCAGAATCTTAGCTGCGGACGGCAAAAAGAGGAAGAAGAAAGAAACAAAGCTGTACTCGGTCTTCAGGCAGTGCAACGCGACCGCCAATGGACACGGAAAAGCTAGAATTGGCCTTAGTGCGCTCTCCCGGCTAGCTGTTCCCTCCGACGCTAAGCATGGCGGCGGACAGTGGGAAAGTTCCGGACGAGGAATGGAGGGACCGTCTCGGGATCGGCATCGAAATCGATGAGAGCCTTCTGTTCGACGTCGAAGGCGCTGGCGGCGGCACTGAGGACCACGGTCACGACGATGGGACCGGAGCAGCAGAAAAGTTTAAAGAGACGTAAGTGCGCCTCTGCATGTCGCTATTGGACTTTTGTAAATTATATGCACAATGAACCGCACGATAGCGCGGCATCTCCCCCGATTTAGGCCGAGTAATTGTAGTGCTTTGTTCACCACACTGAAACCGGAACATACTACGTATATGAGCTTCCGTACCTTACCCGTCAGAAAAACATTGGCCTATCCTGTAACAATGAACTGCGATTGAGAGTGCATATCGCGTAGCTATATGAGTAGTTTAGCTATATTATTTAGTGGAGAGCCGGAAGTACTCGAACGTGAATACGCCAAGTACGTACTGTTTGTCAAATGAGCGAGGAGTGCTTCATCCTGCCAGATACGAAGAGCTAGCTAGCAAGTGAGCGAAGACCACAAAGTGTCAATCGCCGCCCTCGCAATGTTGGTGTGGGCCTCGACTGATGCAACCGGGTCAAGACTTTCGTGCCATCAGTTGTTCTCCGGAACTCGTGCCAAAAGGATCTTTCTTCCTAGAAGCTAGCTATACGTATACAAGCCTGAGAACATTCTTCTCAATATCGGGAATGTCACTCAGACTCGTAAAGTCAACTTCCTGCCGCCCTGGGTAAACACACTTCGATTTACGTGCACTATATATACTCTTAACGTCTGCGTATAGTACGCGTACATGACCTGCCTGTTTTGTTACGCTTTTTTAGCCGAATCGAGATATTTTTCTTTGAGCACTTTTCACCTTGTCGGGGAAATCAGTTCTGATTATCGCCATCGCCATCATGACTTGATAACGTCTTGACAATCCATCAACGCTTTCTTTAGGTCTGACCTGGATCTCCAATTGGAGCGCCAGCCGTCGCTCGAGGAGGAAGACGAAGATGACCATGACCACGACGGCCACGAGGACTACGAGATGTACGACGAACTGGGTCGGACACCGCCGCGGACGAGGATGCTGCAGAATAGGAAATGGAAGGACAACAAGAAGCACATGAATGAACTAGAACAGTGAGTAATACAGATACAGTTGTGCATATTTCCTTGATGCTGGTTTGGTTATAGCTTCCCGAAAAAGCTTTTTGTTTGCCAAGGCGTGTACCGTTTTCCTGGTTAGAAAAGTTATTAATTGTTGATTAGACTATTTCTGTAAAGTACACAAACTTGCAAGTTGGCCCAGAGCCCCAGAGCCCAGACGGAATCGATTGCTATCAAATTTGTTCCCCTACTTTCAGAGCGTCCATCCACTACGCCAATCGCCTTGGACTGCCCGTGTCGGGAAAGCAGGTGCGGAAGTCCTCCTTCGAGTCTCCCCGTCGGCGCCGCAGCCTCGTCAAAAGCGGGGTGAAGGCGATCACCGCAGCTGCGCAGACCCTCAGAAACGTCTCCTTCAGCCACCTCGCAAACGACGACGACATCGGGGACGACGACTATGGTAAGCAAAGGCCAAACATACGAGTATTTTCCTGCTAGTTGCGCGAGCACTTACTTCAGAATGATGGTGATCGGAAAATCGCGAACGAGCAAGGTCAAATCTGAAGGAAGACTGATGTTCCCGCTGAAATTGTCCCGCGATTGTAGGTACGTAGTTCCAACAACTTTCCCTGTCGACTGCTCAGCGAGTTCACTCTCTCCTCAGTGCCTTAATTTTCCTCCGCAGATGAAAGTGCATCTAGCCGGGTTCCGTCCCCATTAAATGACTCGACAGGGGGCGTCAGTGCGGCGAGCGAGCATTAGTGCTCGTGGTATATATGCAGCACTCGATTGACTAGCTGTTCGCGGTTAGGTCCTGCCATCCAATTTTCGTCCTCACCCCAATCCTTTCTCCTCCCCTGAGCCGGAACCGTAGACTACATATGAGGATGCATTTTCACGAAGCCCGAATGAAGAGAGAGGGAAGTAGCTTGCACACGTGCGGAAGGCGCGCTATCGCGAACGAACGAGCCGCTGGCGAAGGCAGCAACAGGCAGGCGGGCAGGCGCAAACTCAATTATTTTCCGTGATGGCGGCGGCGCAGCGCAAATAGCTTCCGCTTGCTCCCCGCACCGCTCCCTAGCTTCCCCTTAATCACTTCGCCGACGTCAGTGAAGCTCGGATAAAAGGCCAACTTGGCTAATTCGTCCTTCCGCCGCTCCGGCTGGCCGGCCCTAGCTCTCTCTTCCTCACAGGTAATTAACGAACTCTTTTCCGCCGTCCGTCCACTTCAAGTAATAGACGGTGGATGGCGCGGCGGCGGGTTCTTAATTCTCCAGTGCGTCGTAGATGTTTACGTACGCGTACGTGGGCCTAGCTAATGCTAGCCTAATGGGCGCCGCGATATTTTGGTCACGTTCTGGTTGTTATTGCATTCTAGCTACGCCTAGCTTGCGTCTTGCTCGCCTGCCGCGGCTTCGATCGTGATCGCCCAACCGTATGGAAATCTAATTTGTAGCACGCGCCCGCCCGCCGGCCCGCCCATCGGATCGGCCGCGGATCGGTCGGACGGACGGACGCGGACGGATGTCTGGCCAACTTGGTGTCCGTCCGTCAAGTCTTGTGTACGTACGGAGTGGCAATCATGTAATATTTATCGAGCGTCTGTCTAGCTGCGGCCTTCAACCTTGGCGTCCAAGTCTGAGGAGGGGCAGCTCGGTGGGGTGAGAGAGGAAGAGGGAGAGACTGATGCAGCGTAATCCATTAATGCTTCTAGCAACTCTAGCAAGCTTCCCGACCGACTCACTCTCTCGTATAGTACGTATAGCGTGCTTGCTGGCTTCTCCCTACCATAAGTGGGAGTGAGCGCGAGCGAGCGAGGGGCTCACACGCAGAAGCAGGGGAAGGAGGGGAAAAAGAGTGCGAGAGGGAGAGCCGCCGCCGCTTCTCCTCGTCCTCTCTCATCCAGTGCAGTGGGAATCAACAGTGTGTTGCCGCCGCCGCTCTGTCCGTCCGTCCGCGTGCCCGCCGCGATTGCTCGCTCGCTCGCTAACTCACTTGTCCCACGTAGACGGGACTCAGTCGACAATAGCACGTTCCAGCTCTTCCTCCGGCCGCTCAGCTCAACGCTCTCGAACGAGCATAAGCGGTCACTATGTAAATTGCCGCTGTCACCCTAATCACGGTGTGCTAACTTAACCAAGAACACTGAAACGAGAATGATATCTAGTGCATACATGCAACACCGGATGTAAACATATGAGAATGTGCGATTTCATAGTGGCGCAGAAGAGAGATGGAGCAAATAGACTGGCTTCTGGATTGTCTTTATCCTGCAGTGCTCTCTCTCGGAGAACGTGAGAAACGTGTTTGGTTTGCCGTGGCAGTTTCAGCAGGCGGCGAAGAAAAGCGAGAGAGAAAGGGACACACGACGTTCTTTGATGGCTAACATGACTCTCGCATGAGTGGACTGCCTGCCATACGGATATTTATAATCGTTGACGACACTATCTCTCGCCTGCACTCCCAGTTATAGTAGCTCCCATTGAAAGGGATTATCTGCCTGCGAGCTGACACAGACTGAGGCAGTACTTACGCTCCGCCAGCAAGAAGGGCATTAGGTGATATCCGGTCAGCGAGCGGAAGTCTCCTTGTCAGTTCATTCTTCGATTGCACTCACTCGAACATCCCATGATACCACTTGAAAAAAAGCGCCATGCAGGGCCTAACTGTCTGTCTTGACTTTCGTTCATTTACATATTTAAGTGAGAATTGACATTGTCCACACGTGCGCCATACGCACGTACGGCGTGAAGCAGTCGCCTCCAGCTTGTTAATTTGGGGTTTGCTTTGCATTATTAAGTAGCTACACGTACAGCTAGCCAGTCAGGACAATTGCCGCTTTTCCTACGGCACCTAGCAACTGACTGCTAGCTGGTTTAGCGCACATACGTCCCTGGCTGTCATTAGCCCTGGGGGAACTTTTGTAAAGTCAGATGATGCATAGCAGCCAGTGAGCATGAAACCAGAAAAGAAAGCCAGCTGCTCTCTCAAAACTTCGTGCGAAATATTGGATGCAAGGAAAATTTGCCCAATATACTACGGGAGAGGGCTTTCTTTCTTCCGAGAGAGTATACACGTGCACGGCTGACTCTGAGGAGCCTCCTCCTACCCATATTGCCTCATAGATACTGTACTTCCTATGCGTGCGATGGGGTAGCTTCTGTACTCATGATAAATACGAGTACAGGATACGCGGATAGCTCTGAGCGGACGGAACAGCTAGCTACAAATCCTTATCTCATCCAGTCTGGCCGGGGTCGGCGCGACAGGAGGAGGAGTCAGTCAGTCGTTCGATGCGAAGGGAATGGATCTATTCATGCTTCCCTTTCTCTCTACGCAAGAAGCAACAATGACGCCGTATATATAGCGAGTGAGTGAGTGAACGAACGAACGAACGAACGTGCATTGGCCTTTACGAAGAGAAACGATCGAGCAACTAAAGCGACGACGGGGGCGATGGAGCAGAACAACGTCGTCGGCCGCCACTACGGCGGCTCGCAGACCGCCAAAAGGATTTCCAGAAGCAGCATACAGGTGCCGTACGTCGGCCGTCCGTGAGAGCGAGAGACGGACTAGCGGTCACAGTTTACGACTTGCGTCACTCGATCACTCCCAAGCCCCGATCGACGCTTTCAGTCATTCGATCACGTACGTAGTCATTGCGAGCAGGACTTTCCTGCTCTAAAACAGGAAGGTCTTAGCATAGCAGAGCGATCGACCGCTAGCTCGAAAAATAAACCGTGCGTCCGTCTGTCCATCTGCGATTAGATGCTGATCGACAGCGAGCGTCGCCTCTTGCCTCTACTGGACGCCGCCGAGCTGGACGAAGAGGAGGACGAGGAGCTGGAGAGCTACTTCCAGGGCGGCCGAAAGGGGAGCGTTGGCGGTGGCGCAAAGCCGCCACCCACATTCCAGAAGGTCGCCTTCTACGAGGACCCCGGCATCCTCATGATAGTGCAGACAGTCGAGGACGAGGATGGGGATGGGGAGGCCAGCGACAGCGTCGGAGAGATGGTCTCCGTCGCTGATGTGATGCGAGGTAGCTAGTAGAGAAGTGAAGTGAGATAGATAAGCGCTATATGTAGCCTACTTCAGAGGGGTTTGTTTTAAGAGAAGTCGGCGACTACGGATATCAAAGGAAATTGAACGAGCCGCGTTCGACCGGTGTACGGCGATGCAATGGTGTACGACGGGAGCGGGTGCATTTGAGCGCGTTTAATAAAACACCTGTGCTGGCTTGCCAAATACGCTCGCAAGTACGAGCGCTGCATGGCTTTAAACCGATCGGAAGCAGTTCGATAACGGCGGGGCCATCTAACGACACATTAAAATGAACTCGGACTGCAATCGGTACCATCCCCTTGAACTATCTGTCTCTTTTAGATGGCGGCGTGGACTACCGCTCCCCGGACCTGGCCGGTCGCTACAACAGCCGCAAGCGCGCGAGCATAACGAGGGAGCAGGAGCGCTCTGAGAAGTGGGGCCACCACATGCAGCAGCAGCATCACCAGCAGCAGCGGATCGCCGACTCGACGCTGTCGCTCGGGCCGAACGCCAACGTCACCTCGAGCTCAGCCGTGGCCAGGGCCGTGATGCTGATGCACCAGAACGCGGCAGACAGCCTCCCAATCGGCAGCATGTCGCCGGTCGCGCAGAGCACATCGGCAGGATCAATGCTCAAGGTAGGTGCCGCTTTTCCTCGCCATTAATTACTACCTGCCTTAATGAATCCACGTGATTGGGACCGTACGTATAGGCGCGAATGATTCGAAGTCCTCCGCTAGCAGCGGTAACCCTGATGCGCGCACGCCAAATTTTATTCGTATTATCGCGACAGCTGCTGCTGCGACCTACGTATGTATAGCTGCGTATTATTGGCCCAGTAGGCTTTTTAGTTGGATCACCCTCCCTCGACAGTCTGCAACTCATTGCCTCTTTTACGTGTTTTTGTCGTTTTCGACGCATTGCATATCGTGCTGGCGTCGATCGGGCCCGCTGCCGACGTGGCGGCGGCGCACAGTAGCCGCTACAAGTTCAACGTTACCAGCAAGCCCGACTCGTATCAAATTCCCGCCCATATGCCGCCCGCTCCTTCTCCCTCCCTCCATCTCTTTGAAGACGTCGGGGAAGGATAGAGAGTGAAATGCGCTTTTCAAAATTCCCCCCTCTCGATCCGAAATTGAATCATTGGTTTTTGGCGGCTCTCAAAGCTCCCTTCCTTCCTTCCTTGCCGGTCTCTCTACACTGCCCTCTCCTATCCTATCCGACCGGTTTTCTCAAGCGTAAAAAAGGCAGTTTGTATCGTCTACGTACGTCCGACCGATAATACACCTTAGTTTCGTCAAGTGCAACTGCCCCTGGGCTGGGCCCAGTTGCGATCGGACACACTCGATCGCTGCTATTTGTGAGAGCACGGATGGGATCGGTCAACATGGAAAGCTAGCCAGCCGGCCAGAATTAAGCTGGAGTGCAGCACGCAATGAGGATGTGGAATGCGTCAAAGAGGCAGAGCCTCAGGAGTCTCGACGACTCCCACATCGTGGTCAGTTCAGTGCCATAAATTAACTCGAGCCTCTAGCTGCGGCCGAGCAACCGATCGAAGGCAGCAGGCCTGACTGCTTGCCAGCGACCCCGTTACGCGACCAACAAGCAAGCTCCTAACGAGTGCCCGACGGGCCAATAAATTTTTAGCCGAAAACTAAGGGGGGGAGCACCATCGGCAATAGTCATCCATAGTTAGGTCATTCGCCACAAAACGTACTCCAATTCCTTCCATGCCAGTATAGTCACTAGCTAGCCAGAGAGCTATCTGCAATGAGGTAATTGCGCTAGCGCCGCATGAAGAGAGGCATGGGTACGAAGGATATATAGGCTAGGCATTGTTGTAGGCCATTATGTACGGAGTGCCGCTGGAAACTCAGCACATATCGTACTCGTATGTTTGTCCTCCCATCACGGCTTTCTTTCTGGAATTTTACAGGTGGAGACGACAAACCGCTTCACGAGCCTCATCTCGAAGCCTGTCCACCACGGCGCCAACGATGAGCTCACTGCGGACGGGAACCACGTTGCACCGAGGAGCGTCTCGACCGACTCCGCCAGCGGGGTCGTCGGCGGATCGGAGAAGACGCTCGGCGTGGGTTTTCAGACCCCGGTCAAGCGGCCGTCGTCCGGCCAGAGCACGGACAGACATGCCTTCCACCGGCTGTTCACCTCGACCGTAAAGAGCAGTCAACTCTCCCAGAGCGAGAAACTCGACCTCACGAAGACTACGAAGGGCCTCGAGGGGATATCGCAGTTGGACCTGCGAAGACGAAAGAGCACCGGCCACGCCCTCATGCTGGCCGCGCAGGCCGCCCGCGCCGTCGACGCCCAAGAGGCGGAGGAGGCCAGAGAGGTGTATCAGAACAATATGGGAGATCTCATTTGGCTCGAGCTGCAGGTGAGTGTAAGTCGTGTAACGTTCTGCAGCTAGGCCATCTCATTTCGTTCAAGTGCGTATCGCTTCCTGCGTGAGTGGGCTGCTTTACGTGAACGTTTTCACATTCGAGCTAGACACGAAATTGCGAAGTAGTTTTACGTTTCCAAATTGACTTTTATTTAATTGAAACCTTCATTCGCTTTGTAGGCTTGGTTCGCCGGGCGGGACATGGTTGAGCATGACCGCTACATCACCAACATGCGTCTCACCATCATCAAGGACACCATCACGGAGATCCTTGAGTACGAGTACCGCACCAAGGAACAGGAGGCGAACACAAAAGTGTGCCGGAGGGAGAGCAGCGTCCTGTCTGAGAAGTCCGCCGACACCAGCGAAGTCTACTACGACGCCAGAGAGAGTGTCAACGACGACCTGTCTGCCAGCTTCAAGCGCGACACGCGACTCAACAGCACAGACACTGTGGTGCAGGCGGGGAAGTACCAGCTGCCCGAGGACCCTGAAGGCGAGGACGATGATGATTTTGGACTCGGCATTAAGATGGACAAGATCCTCAAGGAGGAGCTCGCGGAGGAAGGCGAAGGCGAAGGAGTGACGGAGGGTGGAGAAGGTGATGCGGAAACAAACGGAGATGCTGCAGAAGACGATGAAGACGAGGAGGACGACGACGAGGCTGACGAGCAGGACATTCGCTACTCCCTGGACATCTACAACCGGGAGCGGGCGCAAATGATGAACGCCGCTCTGGAACAGGTGCGGAAGCTCCTCGGAAAACTGGACGTCTCAGAACAGTATTACGCTTCGAGCAAAATGTTCCGCGGCGACCATCCGGCTGTAGGGAGGCTGGAGTTCCAGTCGCGTGTCAAGTGCCTCTGCATGTGGTACAACCTGACAATGCAGCTGAGAAGCAAGATCGACGTGCTGGGCAATCTCCTGCTGGGAATGGGCATCGCGAGGAAGAAGGTCCCCTGGCCGACGTGGTTCTTCGAGCCGAACGGGTACTACGGAATGAACAGCAGCGGCCACTTTTCCGACGAGAGCGGCATCACCTCGCCTCTTTCATCCTCCCAAAACTTGCCCGCCGGCTCCAACAGTTGCCTCTCTCGTGATACGAGCGTGCAGGATATCGAGCAAGCTGTAAGAATGTCGTTTAAGGAAACTTTTTCTTTGCCCTCATAGTTTTGCAAATTCTCTTTTCCTTCTGCAGCAAACCGTTGCCATTCCTCACCAGTGCTCTAAAGTTCGCTTCAAGCTGAGCGAAGACGAGGCCAACAGTACAAATCCGTCTGACTCCAACAACTCCACGTCGACCGATTCCGGAAACCCAAAGACTCAAACCACGAACGGCATCGGCACCGGCGGCGTTAACGGGGCGGCCACCACCCCTGCTTCCGCCCTGTCGCCTCCGGGGAGACAATTTTCCAACATCAGCGCAACCAGCAGCA
>JAAUYK010181743.1_pt1 | contig 15926 bp, 14 predicted proteins | sample 7278021 | NCBI WGS metagenome assembly JAAUYK01 (sample SAMN14350223, study PRJNA611818) | marine sediment metagenome | isolation source: surface marine sediment (1.8m) | place: French Polynesia: Moorea | collected 2018-08
ATAACGATAGAAGAGCAAGAAAATCAATTAATAAATTAGAGAATAACCAAGTTGTAGTGTGCATTGCCCATCCTATTTAGGACATAATCCAGAAAAAATTGTTGTAAATTATACAAAATTAGCAAAAGTTATACATCTCAATCAATCTTCGCAAACCCGATCGCAAATATCACCTTCCTAAATTAGTTATTGAAGTTAACTAAGCAATCAGATAAAAACAAGGAAGACATACTAAAATGGGTATTTTTACAGTAGGAAATACAGGAAAATTTACGTTTGAATATCTCTTCGATGGAGGATGGTTTCAAGGAGAACTAGGAATTTATAACTTATCAGGAATGGATGTTTTTGTCCCTGGTTCTCCCGAATATATTCAAGAAGCAGCTAGAAGAGCTCTAACGAACTCTAACGAAGGTCATCTGGTGATGCAAGATCGGATTGAAGGTGCGAAATACAGTACCCCTTTACCTTGGGAAGGAGATTATAACAAAGGTGAATTTCTCGGGGTTAAAACCTTCGAGATAAAAGCAGGAGAACAATTTGCTTTTATATTTACTCAAAATACTTCTCTTCAAGAATTGGCAGATCATCCAGAGCGAGCTACTCAAGGAGGAAAACTACCATTATTTTCAATTCCCGAGGCTAATCCTAACTATACAGAAAATGCCCCAGAACAATTTGCCGCTCTAGATGATTATGGAACCTTTGGTTTTGAAGCTATCAGAGTTGATGGGAATTCCGACAAAGATTATAACGAGGCGGTATTTCAAATCACTGGAGCAACCACAGAAGATACTGTTTATTATGGTACAGTTCGCAATCCAGGAAAAAACTTTCGACTGTCTGCGATCGGACAACAAATTAGGGAAGAATCTCAAAGTAATTTAGTTGATGATGGCTATCTAACTGTAGGCAATACTGGTGAAATTGTTATTGATATCCTATTCGATGGCGGTTGGTATAAAGGAGATTTAGGAATCTTTAGTCTTGACGGCATGGATGTTTATCAACCTGGAACCCTGGACTTTATTCAGGAAGCAGCAACTAGAGCGCTTAGTAACTCTAGCGATGGTCATGTTTTGTTCCAAGACAATGATGAAGGAGCACGTTTTGATTATGCTGTGAGTTGGGAACCTCAATTCAATTCTGGAACTTATCAGGGAGAAAAAACTTTTCAACTTACCCCTGGGGGTAGATATGGTTTGATTTTAGTTCCTAATACTACTCTGCAAGAGATTGCAGCAAATCCTAGCTTAGATGGTTCTAATGGTAGATTTCCTTTCTTTTCCATGAAGGGTGCCAATATTCTGAATTCAGTACAGTTCATAGATCATGCAGAAGGAGCGGAAGATATCTCTATTCTAGGAATTGAAGACCTTAATGTATTATTCGATGAAGACTTAGGAGGCGATCGCGATTATAATGATGTCATTCTCAGTATCGAGGGAGCCTCTTTCTACGCACCTGATTATTCTGACGAAAAAGATCCTAACTACGAGACAAATTTTCCTGTAATTGCCAATGATGACTACGATCTAACCTATAAAGATACGGCAATTTCTATTAGTATCGCTAATCTGTTAGGGAATGATTTTGATTATGATGACGATGCTTTTAGTTTCACTAGTTTTGATACTACAGGTACTTCAGGACTTGTAACTAGGGTTAATGACGTTCTGATTTACGATCCGAATGGTCAGTTTGACTCTCTCTCGGCTGGACAATCTGCGATCGATAGTTTTACTTATACGATTACCGATAGTAATGGTAAAACCGATACTGCTACAGTTGCCATTGAGGTCAAGGGTTTTGATGATGGTAGCGAAAATAATGTTGGTACTTTAGATACCATGCATTTGCTACCACCCCTTTATGCAAAACAAGATGTCCGCGATCATTATTTAGTACTCTCGACTAACGAAGAAACTCCCTTTACAGTAACAATTCAAAATGCCAATGGTGCTAATGGTGTCGTAGGAGGAATTAACGAAACTGTCACTATCTCGAAAGACTCTCCTCTAGTTATCGATTTGACTAGTGCGCCTTATGCTAATGGCAAGGGACACGCTTCTTTAGGAGTTATTGGTCAATCTCAAGTAGGTTTAATAGATTCTGTTGAGGGTTTGATTCTCAACGCAGATCGACCTTTTTATGCCAATGTCCGTCATGAAACCAATGTTCAAGGTCTATCTTTATCTTCTAAGGGTCAATTAGCATTGGGAACTGAATTTCGTTCAGGACATTTGGTCACCAATACTCAGCAAGATTGGCGCAAGGCTCATTTTATCTCGGTTATGGCATCGGAAGATAATACTACAGTTTCTTTCCAAGATTTACCTGAAGGCGTTACTTTTGTTAATGGCTATCCCGGTCAGATTAATCTCGATAAGTATGAGTCTTTTGTTGTGGGATTAAACATTCAAAATAATCATGATAGTCCTAATAGTTTACAGGGTTCTCTGATTGTTGCCGATAAACCTGTAGCCGTGAATAGTGGTTCTTGGCTAGCGGGAACAGTAGGCAATGGCAGAGATATTGGAGTAGATCAACTGATTCCTACTAACTTAGTAGGCACTAAATACATCTTAGTTAAGGGAGAAGCAACTACTAATGCGAACTTACTAGAAAGACCTATTATCATTGCCACTGAAGATAATACTGAAGTCTATTTACGAGGTGAGTCTACTATTGTAGCGACTCTCAATGCGGGGGAAGAATTAATCCTTGACGGCGATGAATATCCCAATAGTGACGCATTATTAATCGAAACTAGCAAAGCGGCTTATGTCTATCAGATGACTAGTGCTAATAATATGACAGCACCTGGATTAAATTTAGCTCTACCTATTGCGGAAAATGCCGGTAGCCAAGAAATCATTATTCCTAGTATCGATCTTTTAGGTCCTGGAAAATTAAATATTGTGGCTCGGACTACTGCAACCATAGAAATTGATGCAGCTGCTATTACTGGTGGCGTTGCGGTTGAAGGAGATTCTAATTTATTGGTTTATCAAGTCAAGGATCTCTCAGGGGATGTCATTGTCACTGCTGATGAATCAATTATCGTCACTAGCACAACTGGAGCTGGTCATATTGGTGCTGCTTCTTACTGGAGTGGTTTACCGACTACTTTTGCTTTCGACGATACCGTGGAAACTACTGCTGATACTGCTGTTGATATTGATGTTTTGGGGAACGATCTTACTGGTTCTGGTTTCCAACCTATTGGTTTTCCTGGATTACCTAGCAATGGAACTGCGGTTCTCAATGACGATGACACTATTACCTACACTCCTAACGCTGGGTTTTCTGGTACCGATGTCTTTGTTTATCGCGGCGTTAATGACAGTGGTAAAACTGATACTGCAATCGTAACTGTGAGCGTCGATCAAAATTCCCTCGAAGGAACCACAGGGGATGATATTTTAGTTGGTAGTGTTGTTAGCGATCGCATTACTGGTTATGCTGGAAAAGATACCATTACTACAGATGCGGGTAACGATGTCTTAGTATTTAATGCGCCCGGAGATGGAGTTGATACTATTACCGATTTTACTGTAGGTAATGACGCGATCGATATGACAACTATTTTAGGAACTTCTAACCCGATAAAAAGCGGATTAGTGAGCTTCACTCAAGATGGGAATAACGCTGTGATGCAATACAACGGTTCTGACTTAGCTATCTTCGAGAATTCTAATGTTTTAGCAATGAATAATGCTGATAATTTTGTCTTCTAAAACAGCGATTCATTAATCCTAGACATTACAAGAAAGGGGGTAACGAGAACAAGCAAAAAGTCTTTCACTCTTTTCTTGCAGAAAGTTTCGTGTTTAATAATTCCGATGACAGACATGATATAATCACTGATTTATCAAATTTATTGATTGTGTTTAGTAAATAACAAATGTAGACATAAGTTATACATGATTTTCTCAAGTAATACGATTAAACAAACGCGATCGCTAATATTAACTTAGGACAATAAAAACAACTGATAATTCAAGTAAAAAATATTACTTCTATAGACTGAAATAACAATATTTGTTAACTAGCTCTTGCCCAAATAAATTTATTCATTTGCTGAGAAAATTATGACTAGCACAACGATAACTGATAATTTTTCCTTAACTCATTGGAATCAAGCTTGTTTAATTCAGATGCCACCAAATTTCACTTCTGTTGAAGCAGATTCTTTCAAGCAACTATTTCAGCAATTTTGTCGAAGAGATTCTATCTTGTTTCGCGGGAACTTCTTTCGACTTCGTAAAAATAGTTCTACTATTAAAAAAATAATTCTTGATTTTGAGCAAACTACTCATATAGACAGTAGTGGTTTAGCTGGTTTGTGTCAGGTTGTACAACTTGCTAAAAATATAAAATTCGACTTAACTTTTCGGCGTTTTTCCCCTCAAGTAAAAATTGTTTTGTCTTTAGCAGGATTAGAGCAAGTTTTTGTAATTGATGATGCTACAGATGCTATTGCCAAAGAAGACAGCATGCAACAAACGAGTATTTACAATACGGTACTTTCGAAAAGCAACCTTTTATTAGATATTTGTAGTGCGATAGTTCGTTTGCTAATTGCGGTAATTTTTTGTAGTGCTATTGTTCCCTTGGGAATTATGGTAATTTTGTTGTTGCCGTTCACCAATATAGCTAAGTTCAATAGAGAGTTTATACCAAACCTGTGATGTAAAACTGATATAAATTATTATTAAAAGCCTTAATCTATAAGGCTTTTATTTCTTATTATTATCAATAGTTAATGATCGATTTTTCACCCAAATAATTCGAGTTGCTCCTGTATCTCAATCAAGATTTAATAAATTTAAAACTAAAGATTCACATCTGACTGATACCAATAAGTTAAATCTCTATTAATTAAAGAACTCAATTTACCTATATCTGGTGCAAGCTTTCTACAAATATATTGATGGACTTCTGGTTCCATTATAGGTCGTTCTGATGTTACAGTATTCCAATTAATAAGGCGATCGCGAATATTTTTCCTCAGATTTGTTGGGATCAGTGTTTTAATGATTTTACGTAAATTGCTAGATAATTTTCGTTCTAATTCAGGAGTTTCATGAGGATTAGAAAATAATCTATGAAATAAATAGTTTTTGTATCTTTTATGGCTATTAATCTTTTCAAATCTTTCTGGAATTAAGCAAGAATCTATTTCGAGAAAATCTAATATTTCTTGATATACTTGTTGGATATTTTTTTGAAAGTCATCGTAAATAATAATTTTTACATTTTCTTTGCCAAAAACATTGTAATATCTATTCACTTGTTCGTAAAATTTGGCTAAATCTGTATGCATAACTGCTCGCCACCTTTTACCTTCTGAAAACATGGGTTCTGCTTTTTTTCTGATTTCATCTTCTTGCTCAATAGCTTCTTTAAAAGAAGGTAAAAATTTTCCCCTCATGTAACCATTGATAATATAATGAGTAAAGCATATCAATAGGGTTTCTTAACATAATTAGTATTTTTGCGGAGGAAGAAAATTCTTTGATTTCGTAGGCTGCTGTTTGCGAATAAAGATACCAAACAGAAGCTTCCCCAAGATATCTTGTATCTACATTTGTTCCTTCATTTAGTCTTGATAGATATTTATCTTTGCTCTGGTGAGTGGCTTCATCAGCTCTTAAATCGGCACCAAAAAAATGCATTTCTTTAGGTCCCATATGAATGTCGGGATGTTGGCTAAGATAGTTGGACATTGCGGTAGTCCCACATTTTGGTGCTCCGATAAGGAAAAAATTGGGGATTTGCATGATTTTATGCTTGAAATTAATTAGGAATAAAAATAGTTGTTTCTAGTTTAGATCTTTATTTTTTAAGTTATATCTGGGATTTTTCGCCAGATAACTTATGACTCTTAGTATCACCTTTAAAAGCTATGCCCATAATAATCATACCCGGCCAGTAAAGATAAACTAAAATCTCTAAATTTTCGCCAAAAGTATAGAGAAATAAAATAAATAAAATGGCTAGTCCTGTGGCTGCGTCCTTATTTTTTTGAGCTTTAACTAAAAGAAACAAAAAACTAAGAATCATAGGAATTGCCAAGGCAGAAAAACCTACCATTCCTTTGACATAAGCTAAACCTGCCCAAGTATGGTGAGAACCAATCGGCATATATTCGACGACATGAGGTCCTCTTTCGACGATGCCATGTCCCCAGATAGGAGCCTCTTTTTTAGCACGGTCAAAAGCAATTTGCTTTAAAGCGGCTCTAACTCTACTAGAATCTGCTCTTGCTGATTTGAACTTTTTCCAAAAGGCATCTAAAAAGTCAAGAATATTAGTTGCCAAAATTCCTGCGGCAACACTTATAATCCCTGAAAGCATTACTATATATGGTCGTAGCAAACGAGACAGAAAAAAGGTAAATATTGGAGTACTGAGAATAGCGACTTGTGCCAAACGAGATTTACAAATTTGGGACATAAAAACAGAGGCGATGATACCGTACCAGCGCCATTTTTTATTTTTCTCTCGCAGGGACAAAGTAAAATAGATATTTGCTACAAAGCCTAAAGCAGGACCCCAAGGAGTAAATAGTCTCTGGCGAATTTGTCCATCGAAATCTACTTGGTAGAGAGAAACATCAAAAAAAGTTGGTCCTAATCCTGCTCCAACTACTTTAAGTGGAGAAACATAGAGAATAGAGGGTAATCCTGCGATCGGTGCCACAATTAAAAGAGGAGCAATAAATAGAGTTTGTAAGCCAATTACACATACTGCACGATAGATTAATTCCGAGCGAATATTTAAGCACCCAGCTAGGGGATATAGCGCAATTAATGCCCAACCTTTTGCCCAGCCAACAGAGGATTTAATCATCTTGCCCATAGATAGGTTAAAGTCAAGATGTCCCATAATTAGGGCAACTTCCATTACAAGCATTCCGATAATCCACACCCAAATAATCCAAGGAATAACTATTCTTTCTTCTGGTGGAGTATTTTCATCTTGAAACCATAACTTAAGCAACAAATAAGCAAATAAAATCCAGCCAATTACTGAGCCAACTATATAGGTAGCACCTAAAAGAAACCAGAGATAAGTTCCGATCATGGCATACCAGACAACTCTTTCAGGAAAATTCTTTGGTCTTATTTTTGGTTTTGTTTTGACTTCACTCATGTTCCAGTTCTGTTCAGAACAAATAATGGTTGGTAATTAGTTGGAATATCATTCAATGATTTTTAGTATCACTTTCTTGCTAACTTTAACTAGAGGTTCTCGCCACCAAAGGATAGTTAAGCCTGTACTAACTAATAAACAACCAACAATAGTTCCTGCAAAAACTAATTTAGGTTTTGGTGCACTTGGTTCAACAGGAAGAGTTGCTTGTTCAATGACTTGCATCATAGGAAAAGAAGCAAAAGGATCTCCTTTACTAAGATCAATTTTGGTTAGGGAAGAAGCAAAAACAGCTTCAGCAATTTGGACATCACGATCTAAGTTTTCTAGGATAGCTTCCTTTGGAGTTAAGATAGCCAGTTCATTGTTTAAGCGACTGATTTGTTCTTTGAAAGTAGTAATTTTGCCTAATAAACCTTCTTGTTCAGTTTTTAAATCTACTAATTCAACAAAAAGATCAGCTCTTTTTACTCCTGAACCATTACTATTGTCCAGAATTAATAGCTCTAAACTTAATTTTTCTAGTGGTTTACCTAGTAATAGTTGTCCTCTTTCTAATAACGCATCCAGACTAGATTCTCTTTCATGGCGAGCTTTGACTAGATCGGGATAGTTTTCCCCTCTATTGGCTCGTAACTCAATTAAAGTTGCATTGGCATTGGTGTAGTTAGTCAGAATTTTCTGAAATTCTTGATCGGTCTCTAGTACTAAAGCATCTGCTGCTTGTTGCGGCTCTAAACCGATGATGCTAATTTGTTGTTTTAGGCGATCTCTGACTTGGCGATATTCCGCAGCTGTTTGGATATATTGGATCTGTAACGTTCCTAAATTAGCAATGAGATTTTTAATTTGATCGGAAGAATTTAACCCTGATTCTGCTTTATATTCTGAAATACGCTTTTGAGCCTCAGTTAATTTTGCTTCTGCATCAGATAAAGCTTTTTGTACTGCTCTGTCTCGTTCTTTTTGTTCTTCCATGCGTAAGACTTCTAAACGATCATAGAGAGCAGTGTAAATGGCTTGAGCTTTTTGTTGAGCTTCTTGAGGATCACTAGCTTTAACTTGGAATTCTAGGAGCGTTGTATTGTTAATCAGATTGACAATTGGCTTATCCAATTCTGATTGAGGAATATCGAGAGTCGATGCTGCTGCATTAAGTACAGTAGCGCTAGTTGCCATTAACTTATAATTTTCTCGCGGATCGGAACGAGAACCAAAAGAGCTACTACTAGAAGTATTGGCTTGTCCAATATTGGGTAAGTTGACACTGACACCAGGTCCCGAACCACCCACATGAACAATTAGTTCACTGGTATAGGTAGGAGGCGTTTTTTGGAGATAGGATAAGCTAAGCCAAACTAACCCGATATTGCATAATGTTCCTAGTAACAAATATTTGAGCCACCGAAACCAAAGAATCTTTTGGTCATTATTTTCAGCCAATATGGGCTTGGAAGTACTATCCATTAGTTTTAAAACAAATCTAGCAGTCTGAGGGGTAGAAAAATTTCTCCGATAGTTTTTAAAATGTCTCTAGTATTAGTCATTCTCGAATCGTAACAAGCAATTCCGTCTCTTGGCATCAGTAAGGGATTTTCTGCTTCATTGTTAGAATCACGGATTAACTCTTCTACCGGGCGATTGAGGTAAGTAGTTTCACCTGTAATTTGATTAGTTCTGACCAAGACAGCGTGACGATGAGAATTAGTCTTAGTTCCACCAACACAATTTGTCGCAATCACTGCTTGACTAAACCGAGAGCCATAGGGAAAGATAATTCCTTCGCTACGATTGGTAATGGAAGCAGCAGAGTTACTTTGTGCAGGAACAGTGAGATTGGAAACAAAAACTTTCATTCCTGGAGGAGTAATCTGGGACGGACGGACTAATTCGGCTTGAAAATGAGTTGCCGGAACTATAATATTGTCTCCTGCAATCAGAGGAACATCGGTCATCGGTTCTCCAGTAAAGATTCCTGAAAGATCGATAATTTGTTCTTTTCCTTGGCGAATTAAACGAATTTCGCGCACATTAGCAGTCGGTAATACGCCTCCAGCAGCTCCAATTGCATTAGTAAGATAGCGTTCAACCGGATCATTACCAGTAATTTGTAAAGATTCAGAGGGAATAGTGCTAATAGTGCTCGTATCTGATTCCTTGGTTTTGTTGATTAAGACTCGCCCTGGCTTATAGATTTCTCCTGCAACGGAAACTTGAATTGCTGACCAATCTGTAATTTCAACTGTCAATTGTAGTTTGTCCTTGAGAAAATAACCTTGATTTATCAGTAGAGATGATAACTTGGCTTTTACTTCCATCGGCTCTAATCCTGCGACAGCCACGGCACCTAATAAGGGGACTTCGATCTCTCCATTTTGATTCACTTCATAGGTACGAGCAAAATATACCTCATTGGGAATTGATACTGAAATACGATCCCCAGAAGATAAGGGTAATGCCACAGTAGAAGATGTGGTAATTAATGAGATTATTATCGATCCGAATAAACTCAAACAAGGATTAAATGCAAGTTTATTTTCCTTGTAGGTAAACATAATTATTAATAATTAATGATTAAATTACTTTATCTTATAGTAAGTTTGTTGAGTATTTTTTGTCATCAGAAAATACAACTATTCAGCAGCAATTATTTAAGTTATACAAAATAAATTTAAATCAAACCTATACTTATACGCGATCACAAATAGAGACTTGAAATACTAAATAATAACCAAGAACAAGAGGAACAAACCATGAAAATATTACTTATTAGTTCAACTGGTGGTCATTTTCAAGCTCTGCAAAAATTAGAAACATTTTGGGGAAAACATGAATGTTGCTGGGTCACCTTCAGAAGTTCTTATACAGAAAGGGTTCTCGGAGGATGGGCAAAAGTATATTGGGCTTATAGTCCGACAAATCGTAATATTCCTAACCTCATTCGCAATCTTGGGCTAGCTTGGCAGGTAATTAACAGAGAATCCCCTGATTTAGTAGTTTCTACAGGTGCTGGAGTCGCAGTTCCTTTTTTGATCTTGGCAAAAATTAAGGGAGCGGAAACAGCTTTTATTGAGTCTTTCACTCGCGTTAAAGAATTAAGTTTATCTGCTCGTCTAGTTCTGCCTTTTCTGGATGCTCTTTATGTTCAATGGGAGCAATTAAAAATTAAATATCCTCAAGCACAATTAATTCGTTTCTAGAATTCAAACTACTAAATATTAATTACTTCATCAATCATAAATATCATGAATACTAATACTTATAATACACCCGAAACTATCTTACTTGTAGACGATGATGCTAGTATCCGCATCACAGTGCAATCTATCTTGGAAGTGCAAGGCTACAAAGTTATTAAAGCACATAATGGAGAAGCTTGTTTGCGTATTTGTCAACAGCAAACACCAGATCTCATATTGATGGATGCTGTAATGCCGGGGATGGATGGATTTAGTTGTTGTGCAGAATTAAAAAAAATCTTTGGTTACAAATGTCCCCCTATCCTCATGATGACCGTTCTCGATGACAAAGACTCTTTATATCGCAGCTTTGATGTTGGTATGACTGACTATGTCGTCAAGCCTATCAATTGGCAAAATCTAACTCACACTATCCAACGAATACTGCAAAATCGACACCAAAATAATAAGCTTAGGCATCAATTTAGCGAACTTAATCACTTAAAAAAAGCCTTGAATACTAAGATTAACCAAAGCTTACATCGTCATAATCAAAAACAAATGACAAGAGTTGTCAGCTTAAATTTGAACCTCAATATGTCAACCTTCATATAATTCCTAACCAACCTTTTTCTATTGCATTATTCTTCCTTGATGAATCAAGGATTTTTTTTTGCAATATAACTTTGTTAAAAAATATACAAAAGTCATACATAATTTCAGCAAAATAAACAAATAGATATACGCGATCGCAAATAGAGACTTGGGATACTAAAGATAAGCACAAAAAATAATAACAAACCAAAAATTAGCAAATATGATTTTAGTTACTGTTGGCACTGAAAGATTTTCTTTTAATCGTCTCATGGAATGGATAAATAGTCTAATTCAACAAAAATTAATCCAACCAGATCGAGAAGAAATTATTATTCAATATGGTTCTTGTACTATTACTCCTCAAGGAACTAATAATTTCTCTATTTTGCCATCAGAAGAATTCAACAAAATTGTTATCCAAGCTCGTTTAATCATTGCTCACTGTGGAGAAGGTACTCTCGATTTATTATCTAAAATTACCCAGCCCTTTATTCTTATACCTCGTAGTTCTACATACCAAGAACATGTAGACAATCATCAAATCGAATTAGCAGAAGCATTGGCTCAACAGGGAGTGTCTATTGCCAACTCGCTTCAAGATTTAGTTGAATTTATTGCTAACCCAAAAAGAGTTGAACTCAATCATGCTCCTACAGAATATTATGAGCAAGCTAGTCAGCTTCTTGAAGCTCAATTTGAAGATGAAATGATATTACAAGAATTAACAGAAAAATTAATAGGAGATTGCTTACCAGATTTTGCTCCTGTCATTTAAGTCTAACATCTAAGGCTAATTTCAATAAAAATGCTAGATGTTTGACATTATTAATCTTCATCGTTACATTGAAAAAAGTATTTATCTCTAAGTCTAATTTCCTTATATAAAACAAGAAAATAATTTTTATATTATCAGTATTATCACGGTAACTTAATTATGCTGAAAAAAGCTATAAGTTCTTGGCTATTTCTACTTATTTATTTATTTTGTGGGATAAGCATTACTCAAACCTGCCAAGCAAGCACTCAAATTATCCCGGAGCAGGAAAATAACCTAAATTCATCAAATTTAGAAGTAATTGATTATTGGACACAGCATTTTTTTGATTTACTACGTCCTGAGCTTCAAGGAAGAGAAATTCAAAGATATGAAACGATTTACCAAAGGGAAAAAGCCGCAATTGCCCAAATAGTAAATCATATTTTATTGTCTACCTGTCAACAACAACATAGAAATTACTATTTCTTTTTAACAGATCAAAAAATAGATAATGATTCAGCAAGATATCCTCGTTCCCAATATCCTCAAAGAGGAGCCAATAGTAATTTATATAATAGGGAGAAAAAAACAAGATTCAGTCATAATAATCAGAGAAGATTTATTCTAGAAAAAGAATATATTTGGGAAGATGATTTTTATTGGCGACAAAATAAAAATTATTTTTTTGAGGGATTTTATCAAGATTTAACAGATGCAATTTTTTATGCTCGCCATCCTGAAATTTCTCTAAAAGAAGAAAAATCACAACATTTCAACTTAGCAACAGAATGGAATTTGATTCGACGGCATTTTGCCAATTATGATCAAGAAGAATTTTTAAAGAAATATCTCATTCCTATCTGCAAAGAATTATAAAACAATATCTTAGTTAATTTACTATTTAACGACTAATTATCAGTATATTTTAAATTTGGAGTTAATTACCAATGCATCCTAAATTACCTTTTTTGTTTATTCCTTATGTTCGATTAGAACTTCCTGGTTGGGGAAAATTACTGGATTTAACAAAAGTTAGAGGCGATAAAAATGATTCTTATTGGGATAATGCTCCCACTAAAACAATTAAAGGAAAATGGCATGGTTACTCAATGCAATTGAGGTTGTCGGATTGGTCTGAGCGCATGACCTATTTTTTAGGAAGATATTATGAGCTAGGAGTTCAATATTTATTAGATGCAGTATTAGAACCAGGCGATCGCGTTGTTGATATTGGCGGAAATATTGGCATGATTACTTTACATGCAGCACATTTAGTAACGGAAAATGGGGAGGTTGACTGTTTTGAACCTAATCCTGAATGTGTCGCAATTATCGATTCTAATCTTAAAAGAAATCAGATCAAGCAGGTTACTATTCATCCCTTTGGCTTGTCAGATAGGAAAGATTTATTAAAGCTAAATTTAGCTTCCCATCATACAGGTTCTGCTACGATGACAACAGTTAGTACTGTTCAGAAATATTTCGAGGTTGAGGTATTTATTGGGGATGATGTACTTTTAGCTAATCCTAAAAATATTAAGTTAATTAAAATAGATGTTGAAGGTTTTGAACTTCATGTTTTGCAGGGATTAACGAAAACTTTAAATAAATTTAAGCCCTTACTAATTACAGAATTTCTTGAAGAAACTTTAGTTCGTGCGGGAACAAATTGTAAGGAAGTAGGAAAATTTTTACTAGATTTAGGTTATGTTCCTTACGGAATTACTACTGAACGAAAATTACTCCAATATCATCTTAAACTTGTCCCTCTTGACAAGACTCTTAACGGTAATCAGTTTAATGATATTTTTTGGTTTCACAAGCAAAATTCTTTCAAGCATAAGATAGATCAATATATTAAGTAATAAGTAATAAGTAATAAGTTAAAAATCATTTATTTGTCCTGTCTTTGTGGGACAAGTCCTTATTATCCCCATTGATATTATCCTCGAATAGACAAAAGTCTTTTAGAGTAAAAAATTCAAACCTTTTGAAGGGGTGTTGTATTTGTAACTATGTCCATTAGCTTTATTTATATCTACCTAATTATTATCGCTTTTAAAAGTTAGTTTTTGACTAAGTTTGGGAACCATATATATAGTATCAAAAGCATAAACTTATTACTTATGAATTAAGGCTAGTACAAAACTTGTTGATTTTTCTCGGTAATTTGTTGAACAAAATATTTTTTTATACCAAATTATTTACTTTGAATAAATTTCTGATTCTTCTAGATAACCAAAATATGACTAATGATTTTACCAAACTTCCTAATTATTGGTGCAGCTAAAGCTGGAACAACGGCTTTACATAATTATTTACAACAACATCCACAAATTTATCTAACTCCTGATAAAGAAACTAATTTTTTTGCTTTTGAAGGGATAAATATTAATTTTCAAGGGATAGGAGACGAAGCCTTAAAAGAATTTTCGATCACTGATTTAGCAACTTATCAAAAACAATTTATTGGGGTAACAAACGAATCTGCTATTGGAGAAGCTTGTCCACTTTATCTCTATCACGCAGAAGCAGCAAAAAAGATTCATCATTATATTCCTGATTGTCGTTTAATTATTATTCTACGTAATCCTATAGACAGAGCTTATGCTAATTATCTTCATTTGATTCGTGATAATCGAGAGACTTTACAAAATTTTGATCGGGCTTTAGCAGCAGAATCTCAAAGAATAGAAAATAATTGGGAATGGTTTTGGCACTATACTCAGGTGGGTTATTACACTAAACAAATTCAGCGTTATTATGATTTATTTGATCGTAATCAAATCGCAATTTATTTATATGAAGATTTTGTAGATTCTCCTATTTATCTATTACAAAATATTTTTAAATTTGTAGGAGTTGATAATGATTTTGTTCCTGACTTAAGCATTCGACCTAATAAATCAGGAAAGCCGAAAAGTAAGTTACTACATCAACTATTAATGAAACCCAATCCAATAAAAACTATACTCAAGCCTTTATTTCCTGCTGCTATAAGACAAAAAATTCAACATCGTAATCTAGAAAAACCTCAAATGTCTATCACAACGAAACAAAAACTAACTCAATTATTTCGAGAAGACATTATAGCTTGTCAAGAGCTAATACAACAAGATTTATCCTCATGGTTAGGAAAAAACATAAATTTAACTTCGTCAACTCTTCCAGAAAAAATTTCATTATGAATCCTACAATATTGCATCTTATTGGAGACAAAAGAGCAGGTGGCTCCAATATTTACGTCACAAGATTAATTAAGTCTCGTCTCCAAGAAGAATTTAACTTTTGCGTCGGACGATTAGAGGACATTAAGCCCAAAATTTCCGATCTCAATCCAGATTTGATGGTTTTTCATTATGCTTCTGCTTGGAAATATCTTCCTCAGTTGTTGTGTTTGAAACAATATGGCAAACTTGCGATCGCAGATCACTGTTACTGTGAAGGATTTGAAAAACATCGGGTTATTTCTAAATCGCGTTTTCGTCTCATGCTGAGATTAGCCTACGGTTTGGCAGACATCGTAATCGCTGTCTCTCAGGCACAACGTCAGTGGATGATAACTAATAAATTAGTTACTCCCGAGAAGATACGGGTAATTAGCGGTGCCGCACCAATGGAAGAGTTTCTCAAGATTGATATCCCGACCGTGGATACTCCCTCCTCTAAGCCTCTAACTATTGGTGCTTATGGACGATTCGCACCCGAGAAAGGTTTTGACATTCTTTTAAAAGCTTTTGCTTTAGTAGATCGCGATCGCTTTAAATTACGGTTGGGTGGTTATGGGCAAGATGAGTCACAAATAAAAGCTTTAGCTACCAATTTACATCATGTAAAGCTGTTAGGAGCAATTAAAGATGTTCCTGGTTTTTTGGCAAGTTGTGATGCTGTGGTAATTCCTTCTCGCTCTGAAACTTGGGGGTTAGTTTGTGTAGAAGCCAAAGCAGCAGGAAAGCCCATCATTGCCAGTGCAGTAGATGGTTTATGCGAGCAGTTAGAATCCTGTGGCTTATTGGTAAAACCGAATAATGTGGAAGAATTAGCACGAGCTATTACCTCTCTCACAGAACAACCATTAGCAAAATGGGGAGAAATCGGAAGGGCATCTGTAATGAATGCTTGGGATGATTTTTTAAATAATTGGTTTAACTTTTTGCGGGAAGTATCTCTGTGAAACATCTATTGCAAAAGCTTGGTAAAAAATTTCGTTCCCAAGATGGTAAATTCTTGCG
>JAAUYK010086374.1_pt1 | contig 15921 bp, 15 predicted proteins | sample 7278021 | NCBI WGS metagenome assembly JAAUYK01 (sample SAMN14350223, study PRJNA611818) | marine sediment metagenome | isolation source: surface marine sediment (1.8m) | place: French Polynesia: Moorea | collected 2018-08
AGGCGCGCGACTGAGGCATAGCCGAAGCTACGCCGCAGGGAGCGCGGTCGACGCAGTCGACTGGAAGCCCAGCCGCAAAGCGGCTGGGCCACGAACGCAGCCAGCGGGCGAGATGGCCCTCCGAATGCAGCCGAACTTCTGGGACGGGTCACTAGCTCGAGGCGGCGTAGTCGGCGAGCCGCACCGGCTGCCGACGGGGGCCCCAGCGGCCCGGCGGGCCGTCGAAGACGCCCGGGCAGCGCATTCCACAAGCGCGGCAGCGTCCGTCGTCCGTGAGTCCCCAGGCTCCCAACGCGTACCCGTCGCGCTCGATCAGCATCGCACCGCAGTCGGGACAGCGCGTGCTCTGGCCGACCGGATCGTAGACGTTGCCCGTGTACACGTAGCGGGCGCCGCGTCGCCGCGCGATCTCGCGCGCCCGGGAGAGGGTCGCGGGGGGCGTCGCCGGCCGGTCCCGCATGCGGTAGTCGGGATGGAACGCGCTGAAGTGCCAGGGCACGTCCGGACCCAGCTCTCCCACGACCCAGGCGCTCATCGCCTCGAGCTCGGCGTCGGAATCGTTGGCGCCCGGGATCAGCAGGGTCGTGATCTCGAACCACACGTCCGTCTCGCGTTGCAGATAGCGCAGCGTGTCGAGGACCGGCGCCAGCTCGCCGCCGCAGACCCGGCGGTAGAAATCGTCCGAGAAGGCCTTGAGATCCACGTTGGCCGCGTCGATCGCCCGGAAGAACTCGCGGCGCGGCGCCTCGCAAACGTAGCCGGCCGTGACCGCCACGGTGGCGATGTCGCGCGCCCGACACGCTTCGGCCGTGGCGATCGCGTACTCGAGAAAGATGACCGGATCGTTGTAGGTGAAGGCCACGCTGCGGCAGCCCAGTGCCCCGGCGGCCCGCGCGATCGTCTCCGGCGCGGCCTCGTCAGCCAGCGTATCCATCTCCCGAGACTTGCTGATGTCCCAGTTCTGGCAGAAGCGGCAGCTCAGGTTGCAGCCGGCGGTGCCGAAGGAGAGCACCGCCGAGCCCGGTAGGAAGTGGTTGAGGGGCTTCTTCTCGATCGGGTCCACGCAGTAGCCGCTGGACCTGCCGAATGTCGTCAGCACGACAGCGTCGTCCTGTCGCGCTCGCACGAAGCACAGCCCCCGCTGCCCCTCCTGGAGCGTGCAGTGACGCGGACACACGTCGCACTGCACCCTGCCATCCTCGAGGGCATGCCAGTAGCGCGTCGCGACCACGTGCTCCACGTTCTAGAAGGTATGACCGACCCGACGGCTTGCAATCCCCGTCGCGGGACCGAAGCTCCCCGGAGCAGGGAGGAGACGCACACGTGAGTCAGGGGTCCGGAACGACACGCGAGAGGGTTCGTCCGCCGGCGGTCGCCGGAAGCTTCTATCCGGGCACGCGCAGAGAGCTCGAGCGCGCGGTGGAGGGGTTCTTGTCCGCGTCCCAGGCCGCGGAGCTCGCCCCGCCCAAGGCGTTGATCGCGCCCCACGCGGGCTACGTCTACTCGGGTCCGATCGCGGCCTCCGCCTACGTGCAGCTCGCTCCCGTACGGGACCGGATCGAGCGGGTCGTGCTGCTGGGACCGGCCCACCGGGTCGCCGTCGCGGGGCTCGCCGCTCCCGAAGCGACGGCGTTCGACACGCCCCTGGGGAGCATTCCCGTCGACGAGCCCGCGCTCGAACGGGTCCTGGAGCTTCCCCAGGTGTACCGCTCCGAGCCCGCCCACGCGCCGGAGCACAGCCTCGAGGTCCACCTGCCCTTTCTGCAGGCGGCCCTGCCGCCCTTCCGGCTCGTGCCCCTGGTGGTCGGAGAGGCGACACCCGAGGAGGTCGCCGAGGTGCTCGACCTGATCTGGGGTGGCGACGAGACGCTGATCGTGATCAGCTCGGATCTCTCCCACTACTGCGACTACGACACGGCGCGGCGCATGGACGCCGCGACCACCCGCGCCATCGAGGCGCTGCGACCCGAGGACATCGACTGGGAGGACGCCTGCGGCCGGGTGCCGATCCAGGGACTGCTGGTGGCGGCGCGGCGCAGGGGGCTCTCGGTGCGGACACTCGATCTGCGAAACTCGGGGGATACCGCCGGCTCTCGCGATGCCGTGGTGGGATACGGTGCCTGGTCCTTCTCCTGATCGCTACACGGAAGAGGAGCGCGCGGCGCTGCTCGGGGTCGCGAGGGCTTCGCTCGCGCACGGCCTTCGCGAGGGACGGGCGCTTCCCGTCGACGCGAGCCGCCACACGCCCCCTCTCCAGGAGCTGCGCGCTACCTTCGTGACACTGCGGGAGGACGGTGCGCTGCGGGGCTGCATCGGGCACTTCGATGCCGTGGATCCGCTGATCGTCGACGTGGCGCTGAGCGCCTACCGCGCCGGCTTCGCCGATCCGCGCTTCCCCGACGTGACCCGCGAGGAGCTGCCCTGGCTGCGCTTCCACATCTCGATCCTGAGCCCCCCGCTGCCCATGTCCTGCACCTCGGAGGAAGAGCTGCTCGCCGCGCTGCGGCCCGGAGTAGACGGGCTGGTGCTGCGCGAGGGCCTGCACTCGGCCACGTTCCTACCCGCGGTGTGGGAGAGCCTGCCCGAGCCGAAGGACTTCCTGCGCGAGCTCAAGCACAAGGCGGGCCTGCCCCCCGACCACTGGTCGTCCGCGCTGCGCTTCCAGCGCTACACCGCGCTGGAAGTCTCCTGAGCTCGGCCCGCCAGCGCCGCCAGCAACCTGTCCCAGACGCCGTCGAAGCCGCCGTTGCTGAGGGTCACCACCACGTCGCCCGGCGCGGACTCGGAGGCGACGCGCGAGACGATCGCCTCCACGTCGGCCTCGACGTCGGTCGCTACGCCGCGCGCACGCAGGTCGCGGGCGAGTCGGTCCGCCGAGAAGCGCTCGCGCACCTCCCCCGTCGCGCTGTAGAGGGGTGTCTCGGGGACGCGTCGAACGACGACCCGGTCCGCGTCGTCGAAGGCGCGGGCGTAGTCGTCCTGGAACACGGCGCGCCGGCTCGTGTTGGTACGGGGCTCGAACAGGGCGATCACGCGGCGGCCCGGGAAGCGGACGCGCAGCGCCTCGAGTGTGGCCGCTACCGCAGTGGGATGGTGGGCGAAATCGTCGATCACCGTGACGCCGCGGACCTCTCCCCGCAGCTCCTGGCGCCGCTTGACGCCGCCGAAGCGCGCCAGCCCGGCGGCGGCCGGCTGCGCTTCGACGCCGAGGCCACACACCACCGCCAGCGCACCGAGCGCGTTCTCGACGTTGGCCTTACCGTAGAGCGGCACCCGAGCGCGCAGCGGCGGCTGTCCGTCACGCCGCACCTGGAAGCCGGTGCCCTCGGGCCCCGGCTCGAGCGCCTCCGCGCGCCACGCCGCACCCTCGCGGAAGCCGTACCCCAACACGTGGCAGGGGGCCTCGCGCAGCACGTCGCGGACCGGCTCGTGGTCCGTCGCCGCCACGATGGTGCCGCTCTCCGGCATCCCGGCCACCAGACTGCGGAAGGCCGCCTTCACGTGGTCCAGATCCCGGTAGATATCGGCATGGTCGAATTCGACCGAGGTGAGCAGCAGCGTGCGCGGATGGTAGTGCAGGAACTTGGGCGTCTTGTCGAAGAAGGCCGTGTCGTACTCGTCGCCCTCGACGACGAAGTGCTCCCCGCCGCCTTCGGCGAAGCTCCCGTCGAAGTCGAGCGCGTAGCCCCCGATCAGGAACGAGGGCGCGCGGCCGGCGTCGTGCAGCAGGAAGGCCAGCAGGCTCGTGGTCGTGGTCTTGCCGTGGGTCCCCGCGACCACCACCGGGTGGTGGCCTGCGATCGCGAGCTCGTACAGGGCGTCGGGAAAGGACCGGTAGGCGAAGCCCTCGTCGATCGCGGCGCGCGCCTCCGGGTTGTCGGGTCGTACGGCGTTTCCGATCACGACCAGGTCGGGCGCCGCCTCGATCAGGTGCTCGGGGCGAAAGCCCTCGTGAACGGGGATGCCCCAGCTCGCCAGCGCCGTACTCATCGGAGGGTAGAGCTTCTGGTCGGAGCCCGTCACGTGTACGCCCCGTGCCTTCAGCAGCCCGGCCAGCGATCCCATGCCGGTGCCGCCGATGGCGACGAAGTGCACGCGGCGCGGAGTGGATTCGCTCACGTCCTCACCCCGCGTCGAAGGCCTCTCGAATCAGGTCGTGGACCGTCGCGCGCAGCTCGAAGCGGCTGCGCTTCGCCACCTGGTGGACCCGGTTGGTGAGCATCACGACGACCGCCTCTCGCTCGAGGTCGATCCACAGCGACGTCCCCGTGAAGCCCAGGTGGCCGATCGAGTGCTCCGATAAGTAGCGGCCCGAGGACGAGCCCTCCGGCGACGGCGTGTCCCAGCCGAGCGCCCAGTCGGAGTTCTCGGGCAGGCGCTGGCGCCGCGCGAACTCCCGTACCAGCGCTCCGGGCAGGGCGTCGCTTCGGCCGTGCCAGACGTCGACGAAGGTACGTGCGAAGCGCATCAGATCGTCGGCCGTGGAGAACAGGCCCGCGTGTCCCGCCACGCCCCCCATCGACCAGGCGTTCGGGTCGTGCACCTCGCCCCACAGAATGCGCTCGCGCCAGGGGCAGTTCTCCGTGGCCGCGATGCGGCGGCGCAGGGAGGCGGGGATCTCCGCGGCGTCGCCGAGGGGCAGGAAGAAGGTGTCCTCGAGACCCAGCGGCTCGAATATCCGCGTGCGGCAGAAGGCGTCCAGCGGCTCCCGCGCCGCGGCCTCGACCAGGGCGCCGAGCGCGATGAAGTCCAGGTCTCCATACACCGCGGCATGTCCGGGTTCGTGAACCAGGCCCGAGCGGAGCGTGCGGTCGATCACGAGCTCGCGTGCGGCGACCGTTCCGAGCCAGCGCTCGCCCGATTTGCGTTCCTTCTCGAGCAGCAGCTCGTGGTAGGCGCGCCAGGGCTTGAGCCCCGAGGAGTGGGTGAGGAGGTGCCGCAGCGTCACGCCGTCCTTGTCGCGTTCGGAGAACGACGGCAGGTACTTGGAGACCGGGTCGTCCAGGCCTACGGCGCCGTCGTGTACCAGCCACAGGATCGCCGTTGCGGTGGCAATCGGCTTCGTGAGCGAGGCCAGATCGAACACCGTGTCGCGTTGCATCGGCAGGCGCTCGGGCCGCACCACCGCGAGGCCCCGCGTGGAGCAGTGCGTGAGTTCCTCTCCCTCTCGCGGCATCTGGGCCAGCACCACGGCGCCGGGGATCTCGGCGGCTTCGATCGCCTTGTCGATTGCCCGGTCCACACGGGCGAGCTTCCTGTGGATGAGACTGTGCTTCACGTCGACCTTGCCACCCCCCGCTCGTCGATGCGGACCTCTCCCCGGGCCGCATCGATGGTAGCGCGAACCCCGACGGGCCACGCCAGGTTCGCGGCCACGTGGCCGAAGGGCAGGTCGGCGACCAGGGGGATGTCCAGGGGCCGGAGCTGCTCCTCCAGCACCTCGGCCACCACCGGCTCCGGATAGCGCGGATCGCTGCAGGAGGAGAAGTCGCCGAGGCCGATACCCGACAGGGCGGCGAGCTTTCCCGCGTTGCGCAGCTGCTGGAGCATGCGATCGACGCGGTAGGGACGCTCGCCCACGTCCTCGAGCATCAGGATGGCGCCGCGCGTGTCGATCTCCCAGGTACTCCCGAGGCTCGTCGCCACCAGGGAGAGGCTGCCTCCGACGAGCCGACCGCGCGCGCTGCCGCCGCAGATGCCCCGGCCGCGCAGACGGGTTGGCGGAGTCGCACTGCCATCGAGCTGCGCCAGCAGCGCGCGCAGCGCGACCGGATCCTGCTCGCCGCCCCGGTCGAGCATCGGTCCGTGGAATCCCACCAGCCCCGCACGCCGACGCTGCCACAGGAGCAGCGCCGTGACGTCGCTGTAGCCCACCAGCGCCTTGCGGGCGGCCCGGAACGCCTCCGCGTCCAGGGCGTCCAGGATGCGGTCGCACCCGTATCCTCCCCGCGCACACAGGATCGCGTCGACCTTCGGATCGCCGATCAGCTCCGTCAGCTCCGCCGCGCGCCGCGAGTCGTCGCCCGCCAGGTATCCGCGACGCGCCAGCAGGTCGTCGCGCCGCACCACCCGGTAGCCGGCCTGCCGGAGCAGGGCCTCGCCGGCCAGCAGCCGCTCCAGGTCCACGGGACCGCCCGGAGCCGCGATGCCGAACGTCGCACCGGGTGCCACGGCCCGCGGCTTGATCAGTCGAGGCATCCGCGCTCAGAACTCGTAGCTGTCGTCGAAGGGCTCCGGATCGTCGACGAAACCCACGGAGGGCGCTCGTCCGTCTCCACCCGGGGAGAAGCCGGGCTCCTCGGACATGCCGAGCTCCTGCCGCTTCTCCTGGGTGAGATCGCGGAAGATCGCGTACTTGCCCTCGAACTGGAGGTGGATCGTGCCGGTGGGACCGTTGCGCTGCTTCGCGACGATCAGCTCGGCGAGCCCCCGGTTCTCCTCCTTGGGGTTGTAGACCTCGTCGCGGTAGATGAACGCGATCACGTCGGCGTCCTGCTCGATGGCGCCGGATTCGCGCAGGTCCCCCATGTTCGGACGACGCTTGTCCGGATCGCGCTGCTCCGGACCGCGGTTGAGCTGGGAGAGCGCAATCACGGGAAGGTCGAGCTCCTTGGCCAGCGCCTTCAGGCCGTGGCTGACCTCGGCGATCTCCAGGTCCTTTCGCGAGGTGGGGGTGTCCCCGTGGGCGAGCTGGAGGTAGTCCACGATCACCAGATCGATGCCGTCGTGCTCCGCGTGCAGTCGCCGGCACTTGGCCTTGATCTCGAGGATCGTGACCGTCCCGCTGTCGTCCATCCACATCTGGGCGCCGGCGAGATCGTTGGCGGCCTTCTGCAGCTTCTTGAAGTTCTCGACGTGGCCGTAGCCCTTGCGGAAGTCCGTGAAGTTGACCCGCGCCCGGGAGGCGAGCAGGCGCAGCACGAGCGAGCGACGGGTCATCTCCAGGGAGAAGATCGCCACCTTCTTGCCGTGGTCGACCGCCGCGTTGCAGGCGATGTTGAGCGCCAGGGCGGTCTTGCCCATGCTGGGCCGCGCCGCGATCACGACGAGCTCTCCCGGCTGCAGCCCGCCGGTGTCCGCGTCGAGGTCCTTGAAGCCGCTCGGCACACCGGTGAGCTCCCCGCTGCGCTCCATCAGCGCCTCGACGTGGTCCATGGCATCGTGGAGCCCGGCGTCGAGGGAGGTGAAGCTCTGACGGCTCCGCTCCTGTCCGATGTCGAGGATGCGGTTCTCGGCCCGTTCGAGGAGCTTCTCCGCCTGGTCGTCCTCGTCGTAGCCCGACTCGGCGATCCACGTGGCGACGCGGATCAGGTTCCGCTTGATCGCCTTGTCGCGCACGATCCGGGCGTGGTAGAGCACGTTCGCCGCAGTGGACTCGTAGTCTGCGATCTCGGCCAGGAACACGGGCCCGCCGACGGACTCGAGTCGCTTCTCCCGGCCCAGGTGGTCGGCGAGGGTGTGCAGGTCGACCGGGTGGTTTTCGTCCTGGAGCACCAGCATCGCTTCGTAGAGCTGCTGGTGGGCCGGATGGTAGAAATCCTCCGGGCGGACCTCCGTCAGTACGGAGTGAACCGCGCGGTTGTCGAGGATCAGGGCCGAGAGCACGGCCTTCTCGGCCTCGAGGTCGTGCGGCGGTACGCGCCCGCCCGAGAGGGCGGCGCCGGAGAAGGCCGCACGGCCGTCGGCTCGCGGTCCAGCAGCGCCGCGGCGCGATGTCTTCGAGGACTGCGACGAAGCCGCAGACCCCGACGGATCCGGCGAATCCGGATGCCCCGATCCGGCACGCGTGTCCATGCCCGCCAACCCCCCCCTCGGCTCGCTGCGGACCGGATTCTACCGCATGGGTCAGTCTTCGGATTCCTCGTCGGAATCCTCGTCCGAGTCGTCTCGCCGTCGCCGACGGCGGCCCTCGGGCTCTTCCTCCTCGAGGTCCTCGGGTTCCTCCAACACGTCCTCGCCGCGCACGCTGAGCTTGACGGTGGCGACGAGGTCGCGGTGCAGCTTGATCGGCACCTCGTGCTCGCCCAGGTCCTTGATGGGCTCGGAGAGCGCCACCTTGCGACGATCGATCGCGAAGCCCCGCTCCGAGAGCAGCTCGGCGATCTGCGCCGCGGTGACCGAGCCGAAGAGCTTTCCCTCGTTGCCGGCTCGCGCCGTCACCTGGAGCTGCTCTCCCTCGAGGCGCTGCGCGACGAGCTTCAGATCCGACATCGCGCGCGCAGCCTTCTCGGCCACCACGCGCTTGTGGTGCTCGAGCTCCGCGACCCGCGAAGCCGTGGCGAGGATCGCCTTGCCCTGGGGGATGAGGTAGTTGCGCGCGTAGCCCGGCTTCACACGGACCAGGTCGCCCGCCTCCCCGAGGCTGTGCACCGACTCCACCAGGATGAGATGGACCTGACTCACGTGCGGGCCTCCTCGGTGTCCTCCGAGGCCTCGGCCGCCGCATCGCGCCTCGCGTCGTCGTCCTCGCTCTCGTCGTCCGCGGCCGGCTCGGCCGACTCCCCGCTCTCCGAGGCCGCGCGGGCCTCGCCCTCGGCGCCCTCTCCGGCTTCCTCGGCTTCTTCGGCTTCTTTGGCCTCCGCCTCCTCGCCGGCGGCCTGCTGCGCGGCGCGGGCCGCCGCCTCCTCGGCTTCGCGTTCGGCCTTCTCCACCGCCCTGCGCAGCCGGTCCTTCTCCAGCTCCTCCGCCTCGGCGCGTCGCGCCTCGATGTCCTCCACCTCCGGGTCGGCGAGGACGGTGAGGAAGCGCAGCACCGAGTCCTCCAGACGCGCCGCGCGCTCGAGCTCCCGAACGATCTTGCCGTCGCTCAGGAAGTGCATCACCAGGTAGCGGCCCTTCTGGAACTTCTGGATCTCGTAGGCCAGGCGGCGACGGCCCATGTCCTCGTAGAAGAGCTTCGAGGATCCATCGCGCTCGAGCAGGCCCTCGAAGCGCTCGCAGATCGCCGTGACCCCCTCTTCCGAGATCTCCGGCTGGATCACGAAGGTGAACTCGTACTCGCGCACCGAACCTCCTCCTGGACGAGATCGCGTCCGACCCGCGCCCTTACGCGCAGCACGGAAACGCGATCCGAGCCCCCGACGCTTGGACTCTCGGACGGAGCGCCGGAGCGAGGCGCTCGCCGCGGGGACCGAGGGAAAACGGGAGGTCGCCGACGCGGCGGCCTCCCGGGCCCGCAATGCTTAGCAGAAAGCGGCGAGCGGCGCAGTCAGGCGAGGCGCATCAGCCCGCCGCCACCAGCAGCCTCTCGTGGACGCGTGGATCCTGCGTGAGCTCCGGATGGAAGGTGGTGGCCATGACGTTCCCCTGCCGTACCCAGACGGGCCAGCCGTCCACCCGCGCCAGCACCTCCACGTCCGTCCCCGGGCGCCGGAGCCGGGGGGCCCGGATGAACACGCAACGCAGCGCCGCGAACGCCCCCTCGGCGGTGGCCTCGAAGGAGTCCACCTGGGTCCCGTAGGCGCTGCGCACCGCCACCACGTCCACGAGCCCCAGGCAGCGGACGGGATGGTTCTCGACCTCCCGGGCGACCAGCACCGCCCCGGCACAGGTCCCGAGCACGGGCCGGCCCGCGCGGGCGAACGACTCGATGGGGCCGTAAAGCCCCAGCCGCTCCATGCCCTTGGCGATGGTGGTGCTCTCGCCGCCTGGCAGGATCAGGGCGTCGAGTCCGTCGAGATGCTTCTCGCGGCGCACCTCGACCGCGAGGGCCCCGAGCCGCTCCAGGGCGCCGGCGTGTGCCGCCACGTCACCCTGGAGTGCGAGGATTCCGACTCGCGGGGTCACGCCCGGCCTCACCAGCCCCGGTTCGCGAGCCGCTCGTGCTCGGCCAGCGTCTCCATCTCGATGCCCTCCATGGCACTGGCGAGACCTCGGCTGGCGGCCAGGATCTCCTCCGCCTCCTGCCAGTGGGTCGTGGCGCGGACCACGGCCGCGGCCCGGGCCGGCGGATCCTCGCTCTTGAAGATCCCCGAGCCCACGAACACGGCCTCGGCGCCCAGGGCCATGCACAGGGCGGCATCGGCCGGGGTCGCCACGCCGCCCGCCGCGAAGTTGGGAACCGGCAGCCGTCCCGTCTCCGCCACCCGACGCACGAGCTCGACCGGAGCCTGGAGCTCCTTCGCACGCGTGGGCAGCTCCTCCGGCCGCAGCGCCGCGAGGGCCCGGATCTCACCCGTCACCTGTCGCAGGTGGCGTACCGCCTCGACGATGTTCCCGCTCCCCGCCTCGCCCTTGGTGCGGATCATCGCGGCGCCCTCCGCGACGCGGCGCAGCGCCTCCCCCAGATTGCGCGCACCGCACACGAACGGCGACCGGAACTGCACCTTGTCGATGTGGTGTTCCTCGTCGGCGGGCGTCAGCACCTCGCTCTCGTCGATGAAGTCGACGCCGAGCGATTCCAGCACGCGCGCCTCGACGAAGTGCCCGATCCGCACCTTGGCCATGACCGGGATGGACACGCAGCGCTGGATGCCCTCGATGACGGCGATCGAGCACATGCGGGCCACGCCGCCTTCCTTGCGGATGTCGGCGGGAACCCGCTCGAGGGCCATCACCGCCGCGGCCCCGGCGTCTTCTGCGATCTTGGCCTGCTCGGGGTTCGTGACGTCCATGATCACGCCGCCCTTCAGCATCTCGGCCAGACCGACCTTGATCTCGAAGCTGCTCGCGCCCTTCCGAGTACCGCCGTTTCCATCGCTCATCTCGTTGTCTCCCGGTTTCTGGGTTGGTCGTCGATGCCTAGACGTGGACGCCGGCCAGGCCGATCGGCGCATCGTCGAGACGCCTGCGCAGGGCGCCAGCCAGGCGTCGGACGCCGGTGCGCAGCGACTCCTCGTTCGCCATCGCGAAGGACAGACGCAGTCCACGCGAGGCCCGGCCGTCGTGGTTGAACTGGGCCCCTGGGCTGAACAGGACGCCCTCCGCCGCCGAGTCCGCGAGCAGGTCCCGCGTGTCCTGCGCGCCGTCGAGCTCGAGCCACACCTGATAGCCGCCCTCGGGACGGGTCCAGCGCGCTCCTTCGGGTAGCTCGTCGGCGAGCGCGTCCACCAGCGCATCGCGACGCGCGCGCAGGACGCGTCGCAGCCGGGTCAGGTGTCGATCGTAGAGGCCGCCACCCACGAACTCGGCCAGCGCCGCCTGCAGCGGGATCGAGTCCGACAGGTCCGTGGCCTGCTTGTGGGCCAGCAGCGCGTCGATGGAGCGTCCGCGGGCCGAGATGGCTCCCACCCGCGCGCCCGGGAACAGGGACTTGGAGAACGAGAACAGGTGTACCACGAGTCCGTCCGGGTCGAGTGCGGCCAGCGGCGGCACGGCGCGCCCCTCGAAGCGCAGGTCCATCTCGAATCCGTCCTCGATCACCGGCTTGCCGCAGCGTCTCGCGACGTCGAGCAGCGCGCGCCGATGGTTGAGCGCCGTGGTGGTCCCCATCGGGTTGTGGAAGGTGGGCATCGTGTAGAGGAGCTTGACGTCCGGCCTGGACAGTGCCCGCTCCAGCGCCTCCAGATCGAGCCCGTCCTCGCGCATGGGAATCGGCAACGTGCGGAGCCCCAGCCCGAGGGCCGCCCCGAGCGCGTTGTTGTAGGTGGGCTCCTCGAGGGCGACCACGTCGCCCGCCTGGGCGAAGGCCCGCAGGGCGAGCGCGATTCCCTGACTGGCTCCGTGGCACAGGACGATCTCGTCGGTCTCCACCTCCATGGCCGCGCGGCGCAGCCGCCGGGCCAGGACCGCCCGCAGGCCGACGTGACCCTGGGGTCCGCCGTACAGGAGCAGCTCGGCGCCGCCGTCCTGCATGACCCGGTTGAGGACCTTGCGAAAGCTCTCGGCCGGGTACAGGGACGGGTCGGGAACGAGCGCGTGCATGGGGACCGCATCCTGCCCGCTGCCGAAGCGGGTCCGCCCCCGCTCGAAATCGAGCAGCCGTTCGGTGAGGGGGGAGAAGGCGGGCTGGAAGGGACGGCGCTCCTCGGCGCGCTCTCCGTCGCGCGAGGTCACGAAGGTCCCACGCCCCACGGCCGACTCCACCAGCCCCGACGCCGAGAGCGCCTCGTAGGCGAGCGCCACGGTGTCGCGGTTCACGCCCAGGTCCCGGGCGAGGTCGCGGATGGGAGGCAGGCGGCTGCCGGACGCGAGTCGGCCGGACTCGATCTCGACTCGGATCTGCTCCGCGATCTGCCGGTACACCGGCGGGCCGTCCCGACCCCGTTCGCGCTGCAGCTCGATGCGCATCGCGAATAGTCTAAAGGCCCATCAATAAGGGGTCAATTCAGAATGATTGGGACAAAATCATTCAGAAATCAGCTTATCGACCCAGACAATTGCGGGTCAATCGAGCTGCTGCCCATGCCAAGGCCATCGCCCGGGGCACTAGGTCTCCTTGCGATGCATCGCCAGGGCGCGGCCGATCAGCAGGGCCGAGAGGCCGACGAAGCCCGAGAAGAGCGCGCCCATCTTCGCCTGGCCCAGCAGGACCGGGTCCACGAAGGCGGCGCCCGCCACGAACAGCGCCACGGTGAGCCCGAGGGCCGCCACGTAGCCGGCCATCATCAGCTCCCGGATTCCCATGCTGTCGGGGAGCGGGAAGCCCAGTCGGATGGCGAGCAGGCCGCAGGCGGTGATTCCGAGCGTCTTGCCGATCACGAGGGAGCCGAGGATCAGCCAGGTCATGGGGCCGATGTCGGCCAGGGCGACGCCCGCATTCGCGAACGCGAAGAAGAACAGGCCGAAGTCGACGAACAGCTTGAGCTGGTGCTCGAACTGGTGGAGCGGCGAGTGCTCGATGTTGAGCTGGCTCGCCACCTCCTCCCCCAGGAGGTCCACCTCGTCCTGGTCGAGGTAGAAGCCCGTGTCCTGCGACGGCCCGGGGAGGAAGGGAACCACGAAGACGAGGGCGAGCGCGGGATGCAGGTGGGCCATGACGAGGCCGCACCAGGCCAGGGGGCCTCCCGCGGCCACGTACGGGACCCAGCGCTTGAGTCCCACCTGGCGCAGGGCGAAGGCCACCCCCATGCCCGCCGCCACCAGCGCCAGCCATTGGGGCTGAGCGGGCTGGACGGGATCCCCGTAGAAGATGGCGATGATCGCCAGACCGATCGCGTCGTCCACCACGGCGAGCAGCAGCAGGAAGTTGACGGCCGGGTGCGTCCGGCCGAAGACGGCGCGCGCGACCAGCCAGGCGAGGGCGATGTCCGTCGCCGTCGGGACTCCCCAGCCCCGCACCAGAGCGGCCGTGTCGTCCGTCTCGCTGCCGTAGACGCCGATCTGGAACAGCAGCCACAACCCGACGAAGAACACCAGGACGGGGCCCGCTACACCGCCGATCGTGGCGAAGAGCGGATTCACGGCCTTCGACATGGGGTTCAGGTTCCCGCCGGGCAGGCAGGACTCGGTGATCTCCTTGGCCGCGATCCCGAAGAAGAAGACCATGAACAGGTCGTTGACGAGGAAGTGCAGGTCGAGCGTGTGACCGAGCAGGGCGACGTCGCCGAACGGGCGCCAGTGCAGCGCGTCGGCGTACCACTCCGGAAACAGATTGGCGGCGACCATCGCGGTCACGACCCCTGTGAGCAGGGGGATCGAGAACTCCTGAAGGATCTCGATGAATCCGATTCGCTGGCGGCCGCTCATGACTGGATCCGCTGGGGCCTCACGCGACGTTTCGCGGCTTCCGACTGTAACCGCTTCTCGCGCCCGCTTCAGCCGGGGGCCAGCGCCGGCGTGGAGGTGGACCCCGCGGCGTTGTAGCGGTTCATCGCGTCGGCCACCCCGTCGAACAGCACCGCGAAGACGGCTTCGACGGCCCGGTCCAGCCCTTCCCCCAGGGCAGCCTCCTCCTCGTCGGAGAACGGCTCGAGGACGTGCTCGACCGCATCCCGGCCGTGCGGGGGGCGGCCCACGCCGAAGCGCAGCCGGGCGAAGTCGCCGTGGCCCAGGCGCTCGATCAGGTGCGCGACGCCGCGATGTCCCCCGGCCCCGCCCCGGGGCCGCAGCCGCAGACGGCCGAAGGGCAGGTCCAGGTCGTCGAAGCAGACCAGGATGGATTCCGCCGACGGGCCGACGCGCAGCTCGGCCAGGGCCGCGCAGAGCGGATCCCCGGAGCGGTTCATGTACGTCAGGGGCTCGAGGATCCCGACCTCGAGCGGGCCCGCGTCGGGCGGACCGCCGGGGCGGTGCACCACACCGGTTCCGAGCCGCGCACGCACTCCGCCCACGCCGAGAAGGCCGCCCAGCCGTCGCGCCTCGAGCGCGATGCCCGCTCTGGCCGCGAAGTGCTCGACGATCCGGAAGCCCACGTTGTGCCGCGTCCGCTCGTAGCGGCTCCCGGGATTGCCGAGCCCGACGACGAGCTTCACGGACGGCGGGGGATCAGTCGCTCGAGTCCGCGCTCTCCGCGGCGGGCTTCTCCTCGGCGGTCTCGACTGCGACCTCGATCTCCGCGCCTTCCTCGGCCTCGGCGGCAGCCACGGCGGGAGCCACGATCGCCACGACCGAGAGCGCGGGGTCGGTGAGCAGCGTCACGCCCTCCGGAAGCGCGATGTCCCGTACGTGGACCGACTGGCCGATTTCGAGCCGGCTCACGTCGACCTTCAGCTCCTCCGGAATCGCGCGGGGCAGACAAGAGAGATCCACCTCGCGGAGCACCTGGTCCTGGATGCCGCCCATCTTCACGCCGTGCGCGTTGCCCGAGAGGTGGATGGGCACGGACACCTGGATCCGCTTCTCCACGTCCACTGCGTACAGGTCGGCGTGGAGCAGGGCGCCCACGACGGGGTCGCGCTGGAGCTCCTTGATCATCACCAGCTTGCCGTTCAGCTCACCGGGACCCGCCAGATCGATCAGCGTGTTGACGCCGGCGGCGCTGCTGGACATGAGCTTCTCGAGCTCGCGCGGATCCAGCGCGATCTGGGTGGAGGCGCTGCCCGCGCCGTAGCAGACGCCCGGAATGCGACCCGCGGCCCGCATCTTCCGCGCCGCGCCCTTGCCGGTCTCCGGGCGGAAATCGACTGCGAGTTGATTGTCGGCCACGTGGTTCTCCCGATCCTTCAGACGAACAGAGAGCTCACGCTCTCCTCGTTGTTGATGCGTCGAATCGCCTCCGCCAGGAGCGAAGCGATGGAGACCACGCACAGCTTCTCGCAGTCCTTCGCGTCCGAGCGCAGGGGTACCGTATCGGTGACGATGAGCCTCGAGATCGGCGACTCGGAGATGCGCTTGACGGCGGGTCCCGAGAGCACCGGGTGCGTGATCGCTGCGTAGACCGAGGCCGCGCCCGCATCCATCAGCGCCCGGGCCGCCTCGCACAGCGTGCCGGCCGTGTCGACGATGTCGTCCACGATCATGCAGTTCCGCCCGCGGACGTCTCCCACGATGTTCATCACCTCGGAGACGTTGGCGGCTTCGCGGCGCTTGTCCACGATGGCCAGGGCGGCGTCGAGCCGCTTCGCATAGGCCCGCGCGCGCTCCACGCCGCCGGCGTCCGGCGAGATGATCGTCAGCGGGCCGTCGGCGTGGGCCCGGATCGCTTCCAGGAGTACGGGAGTCGCGTACAGATTGTCGACGGGGATGTTGAAGAAGCCCTGGATCTGCCCGGCGTGCAGGTCGATGCACAGCAGCCGATCCGTGGCGGCCACCGAGATCAGGTCGGCCACGAGCTTGGCCGAGATCGGGACACGCGGGCGGACCTTGCGATCCTGCCGCGAGTAGCCGTAGTAGGGCATCACGGCGGTGATGCGGTGCGCCGACGAGCGGCGCAGCGCATCGATGAAGATCAGCAGCTCCATCAGGTGCGTGTTGGCCGGAGCACAGGTCGACTGGAGCACGAAGCAGTCCATGCCGCGGACGTTCTCGCGGATCTCGACGTTCACTTCGCCGTCGCTGAAGGTCCCGACCTCGGCCTTGCCCACGTCCACGCCGAGGCAGGCG
>JAAUYK010064971.1_pt1 | contig 15904 bp, 18 predicted proteins | sample 7278021 | NCBI WGS metagenome assembly JAAUYK01 (sample SAMN14350223, study PRJNA611818) | marine sediment metagenome | isolation source: surface marine sediment (1.8m) | place: French Polynesia: Moorea | collected 2018-08
TTCGCTCGCCCGGCCGGCGCCCAGCCTTCCAGAATTTGAGACCGATTGAAGTACGTATAGGGAGGGAGGAAAGCCACGCGGCGGCCGGCGGCAGTAGGACTTGTGCCCTTTACCTTCTTCCTTTGCCGTGCGGCTATACGTAGCTCTGACCGACTAAGACAATAGCAAATGCGGATGAGAACGGTGGACGAGTGTTAAATCAGAGTTTATATATCCTTGCTTGCAATATGAGTGCGAGAGCCGTGCTCGCCGCCAAAGTGAACTCGATGCCTTTCGAGGACAGAGTTCTAGTGCTTGATGTGCCGGCAAAGATTGGAAGGAGTCACAAGGAAGACCAGGTCATTATTATTTTAGCCCTGGCCAAACATTCCCATAGATCATACGTTTTCCCTTCGCAGGCGGATTCTGGCAATTCGTTTTTCGACTGCAAGGTTCTATCTCGTGCTCACGCCATGTTGCTCTTCGAAGACGAGAAGTTCTTTCTGATGGACACGGGAAGCAGCAACGGCAGCTTCGTCAACAATATCCGGCTGAGCAAGGCGAGTGAGGAGTCAAAGTTGACCAGGATCTACACCAACGACGTGCTCAGATTCGGGTCAGACGTGGTAGACAAGGTGGGATTTGACACATTTAGAATTAAGTGCGTACATAGGGCATTCTAAATAACTTCCGTCTGCAGTCTCGACAAGTAACGCAGAAGTGCGTGGTGTGCAAAGTGCGTCTTTTCATGCCCGACGGCAGCGAGGTCGTCAGCCGTCCGTCAGAGTCGAGGCTGTTCCGACCGCCGAGCGACATCACGGCCACCGACGACCTGCACGCGCTCACACAGTCTCTGCAAGAGGCGCTATCCAGGGAGAAAATTATGGAGGACAAGCTGGTGCGGGTGAGGACCATGATCAGCAGAAACATCGGGCGCAGCCACACAGACATGCTCAGAGCATTCGAGAACATCAAGGAGGAGCTGATGGCGGAAGTACCTGGACAGAACAGCGAGGGTCAGGAAAATGCCGCCCTAGAAAAGGTATACGTAGGTCCTTTAAGACACAATAAAATGACTTTTTCTCCGCGTAGACGGCGGAAGAGAACATGAGTTTGCTCCAGAGGATCTCCGACTTGGAGCTTAGCTTGCGCCAATCAGAGACAATGCGGGAGAATCTGTCTCACAAGCAGCAGGAGGATTCAGTCGAGCTGGCCACGCTGCGGAAGGCGTGCCAGATACAAAAGGAGGACATCGCACAATTTGAAAGGTATCAAACTACTCGTATAAGTACGAACAAATTAACTGTAAGTTATTCTCTTGCATCAATCTAGAAATGTGAACGACCTAAAGGACCAAATGCACCGCGACCGCATCCACGCCGACGAGAAGTTGGCGCATCGTGTGAGGGAGGGCGACGAAGCCCGGAAGACGCTTGAGGAGGAGTGCGCGGCTGAGCTCAGGAAGCAGGAGGACGCTTTCATGGACGAGCGCGCCAAGATCCGCGCCGAACTGCACGAGGTGACAGCCAACGAGGTGAATCTGCTGAACCGCATCAAGTGCCTCGAGTCTGAGGAGGGCTACGCGCACGCCGAGATGGAGAAGGTGCTGCAGCGGGAGAGGGACATGGAGGAGAACCAGCAGCAGCTCCAATACAAAGTGGAGACCCTGGAGGTCGAATTGAGGAGGGCGAACGAGGTCATTGAGGAGCAAAAGTCAAAGGTTATCTCGATCGAGAACTATTCCTGTAAGGAATGCATTAATGCAATGCTCATACGAAATCCAGGTTAAAGTAGAGAGAATGCCCGAGGATATTGCACGAATCGAGGAGTTGGAGGCGACGTCGAAGAAGCTACAAGAGGAGATGTCGTACTACAAGCAGGAGCTGATTGACGCCAGGGCGAGGAAGTCAGCGTCCGACGACGAGCTGGGAACAGTCAGAGGAAAGTTGGAAACGCTCGAGAACAACATTAGCTCGCTGGGAAACGAAAGTACGTACCAGAAATGAAGGGGCAAAGTGAAACTGAATTAACTAATAGTAACCCTTTCTCACCCCAGGTGCCGGACTCAGAAAGCAGGTAAGAGGAAATGAAGGAGGCTAGTTATTATGGACATAGAAATAATCTTAAAACCTGTCAGATTTCCGAGCTGCAATCTGCCCTCGACGAGCGCACTCAGGAAGCGAAACATCTCAACGAACTAGTGATCCGCATGGAGCAGCAACCGTCACAAGATGAGGCCCTCAAGGTTCAAATAGCCGACCTCAAATCAGAATTGGCCACGTCAGAAGGTAATCATTTGGGAAAATATAGCTAACTAATGCAAGGAATATAAATCTGATCATTATACGTACAAATAGCGACGGTGAAGGATCGCAACGAGGAGATCGCAGGACTTCGCCGTTCCCTCCGCGAGCGTGACGAGACGATCCAGCAGCGGGAGATCGACATCTCCTGCCTCCGGGGACAGGTAAACAAGGCGATGGGCAGGGTGACTAGGGCCATTCTAGACCTCGATTCCGTCAAGGACGACGACGACTTCAGCGACGACACGCTCACCTTCGTCGACGGCTCGCTCATCGACGACGAGGAGGAGATCCTGCTCTCGGACCTGATGATGGACATGTCGGGATACGAGACTCCGGCGCCAGTGCCGGCATACATCAGGAAGCAGGGCTCGGAGCGGGCGAAGACGGACTCCTTGACTCCCTCGCCGCCCTCGACGGCCTCGGACGACACGCTGGCTGTTACGCCGATACCCTCGCGTTCGCCGTCGCCGCCGTCTCCGCAGCTGCCTCCAAAAAAAGACCAAAAATAAGCAGCGGCAGCAGAATTAGACGCTGCTTTAAAAGTCGATTGCTTTACCGGCTCAATAAATGCTTCATTTCTTTGTCATACTTTCTATTGAGCGTCGCTAAATGGGTTTTGACTCGTTAGCGTTAGAGCGTCTGTACAACTAACACCTGTCCATGACTCTTTCTTTTTAGGTTCAGAACATGGAAGAGGAAGGCGAGATGCTGAAGAACGCGGCCAACAACGCCATGTCGATCCAGAGCCAGGCTGAGACGCTGGCCGCAAAACTTCAAGAGTCGGAAAGGCAATTGGAGACTTTGATTCCCGAGAACCAGAGGCTCGAGGTCGAGCTGCAGAAGCAGCAGACGCTCTACTCGGAGCTGAGAAAGATGAGAGGACGGGGCGAAGAGTTGGACGCGTTGAAGGAGAGCCAACAGGTAATCGTTTCAATCCGACGCGAAATCCAACCGCATGGACTATTTCCACTCCGCAGGAAGTGGCTGAGTTGCGGGCGAAGCTAGAGGAGCAGACGCAGCAGATCGAGGTCATCAACCAGCTGCAGGCGAAGCAGGTGTCCATGTCGGCGGGAGAGGCGGCGCAGTCCAGCATTGGAAGTCTCAAGGTGTACGAGGTCGCCGTCGGACTACTTTTCGTCGTCGTATTCCTCAACGCCTTTCTGTCATTCGTCAGTATATTCTGAGTCATGATTACTGTCAATTAAGTGTCTACGTACTTAATGCTACAAAATAATCGATTGACGAGAGCGGCGATCCAAGTTCCGTGCTGACAACTGATTGCGTCAGGTCTTCCAAGGTATGTAGTCGTACGTAGATGCGTCATTGGAAGACCTCGGAGTTGATAGTTGTGGACGTAAGTCTTCGCATTAGATTTTATCTTGGGCCAATGGGACAGTATTTATGGTAAACGCTCGAGTCATGATCATCTTCGTCATTAGAGTCATGCTCAAACTTTCCATCAACACTGCCAGCTTTCGAGCCCAGTCCCGCTTAGAGAGGCGCCCGAAACATCGTGGCCATCCTCCTCCACATCCACATCCTCGTTATTATCGTCGGGGTCTTTGTCTATTATCACAGCACTTTGATGACCTGACCCCGACGGCCCCTCCTCCTTCTCCTCCGCGCTGGCCTGAGGAGGAGGGTGGCCGTCAGGCGAGTTCGTCTCCTGCTCCATCTACACCTTGACGTCGATCTTCTTCCTCTGCGTGGATAACGACTTTTTGATCGTCGTCCAGTCGTCCAGGATGACGGACTCCTTGAGCATGTAGACGATGTAGGGTCCGGACACGGTGACGGGCTTCTTCCGCCGGTCGGGGTCCATGGGGTCGGCCTTGCGGCGCATCCGTTTGCTCGAGCCGGCGCCCCAAAGGAAGTCCACGTTGTGCTTGTCCTCCTCTAGCATGTGGATCTTCTCCTCCAAGTCGGCCTTCAGCGAGTCCCAGAGGAGCTCCTTTTCGCTCTGAATACGAGAGAACTTTGTGTTTTACTTTAATCTACAAACTAAACTCTACGAAAACTCACGTTGAAGTTTTGCTCGTTAGCGAGCGCCTCCGCCTCGTACTTGCAGTTGATGTTGCTGAGCCTAAGCTCCCTGAGGACGCCGCCCACCTCCATCCTGTTTCTCATGTTGACCTGGAGCTCGTCGAGCGGCTGAAGGTACTCGACCGATTTGCCTGACCGAACTTCAGACAGCTTGGCCTCAATTTGCGTTATCCGCTCGCGGTAAAGCCTGAAAAAGGATATCATATAAAGGCGGACAACGAAAACTAAGCCTGGGTGAGCTCACTGTTCGCGTAGGATGGCAAACTGCTTCTCTAGATCGGTGAGGTCATCGGAGAATTCCTCCCGCTTCTTCTCGCACTCGTCGGCGTCCATGTCGGAGCTGTCTTCCGCCTCCTCCTCCTCTTCGTCGTCCTCGTCCTCCTCGTCCTCCTCGTCGTCCTCATCCTCCTCGTCCTCGCCGTCGTTCTTCTTGTCGTCGGCCTCGGCGGCGTTCTCTTCCATCTCCATCAGCTCCTCGTCCTCGTCGTCCTCCGAGCTCTTGTTCTTGTTCCCCCGCGTGTTCTTCTTGCCCTTCGCAGCGCCGTTCGAGGCAGCCGCAGACGCGTTCGAGTTGGCGGCGGCGGCGGCGGCGGCGTTCCTCCTCGCCCTCCGGCTCCGGTTCGACGACCTCGACGCGGCGGCGGTGGATGAGCTCGCCTTGGCTGCCGCCCCCGATGCCGCCTCGTCCTCCTCGCTGTTGCTGTCCTGCTCCATCTCGTCCTCGCCCATCGAGGCGTCGTCGTGGTCGTCAGACGCCTTCTCCTTGGAACCGGAGTCGCCGCCAGTGGAGTTTTTGGGATTCATACCGGCTAAGGGGACGTCTGACGTCTTGTCGATCTGGTTCTGGTCTGGTTCTCCTTCGCCTCTGCCCTCTGGTCTGGTGACTCTGGTCCTGGTCCTGTTCCTGGAGCTGGGTCTGAGCAGCGGTCGAGGCTTGTTACTTGTTTAACGACAAAGTGCGCGCCGGGACCACTACGACGGTACGGGCAGCCAAAAGCTAGCCCGGCCTGCCCCGGCTGCCGACGAACGGCGACGGCGCGCGAGGGCGAGTCCTCCCTCAGGCTCCCTGCCTGCCTGCTGCTTCGAGCTTCAGCTGTTGTCCCTCCGGTCCGGGACAGCCCAGCCCAGGTAAGGGGGCACGGAAACACTGATCTGATCAGGGCAGACAAATAGACGTCGAAAGGTGCTAATTTGGGAGACTGACTATCCATGCTGAATTGGACAATAATGTTAATAACCACAACAAATATACTATAACCGTACGTATTCTCTTCCATTGGGGGCATTATTTATGTTAGTGCAGAACACTGTATTTTGATCAGAGTTGACTTTCGATTTAATAGGACAACGTGCATGCATCCTGAGTTTTTGTTAGAGAGCCCAGAACTAAATATAAATATGTGAAGATAGCCATTTCCTATTAAACAAGTGTTGCCCAGAGTGTATAAAAGTAACGGGTCCCGTGTAGTTTCCAATCGAAGTAAAAAACTCTTGTATAACGCTTACCGATTAACTGCATTCATAATTCAAAGTTTTATAACGGGCAATCACAATAAATTGTAGCAGCAAAACAAAAAAAATCGTATACCAACGTTAACTACGAAATTATGAATATGCATAGTATACTGGTTTTATCCGGAGATATCTAGGTGTCTGTCGACGCCAAGTCGCGACAACGGCAGGGGAGAGGAAGAAGCCTGCCTTAATGACATAGACGATTAATAGGCAATAACTTCAGCGGATAAGTTAGACACCATACTATAGTTTATACTACGTACAATGAAATAGCTGCCGTTTCCTCATTTTTATCTCACCTTTCCAACCCCAGAAATATCGCTTTGCGACTAACCTTGTCTTTTCTCTTCCCGTTCTGGTGGACTTTAGCCGTCTGCTTTCCCGTCCTCCTTCCCTCTTCTTGGTGACGTCAGAGTCAACACGAAACGCAGCCAGGGGGCGCACCCTGAAAAAGGCCGAAGACGCAATCCAAATTAACGGCTTAATCGGAAACTTGAGGCCATGACAATATTACACGTCGTCTACCTTTGATTAGGCCTTTGAGATCCCTTGTGCGGGAAAGGTCTTCCCTTGATCCTCAAACGGCGTATCCGCTGTCGTTTTTCTGCGCTACCTCCCTTTCCGTCATAACTGGCGTAATCCAGTTTGCACCGGTTGCGACATTCCCCGCGGCGCATTTTCAGTCGCGCCGAGCCACCGCCGAGAGAGCACCAACAGCGAGACCGACAACGACGGCAACGAGCAAGGAGCCGACGGTGGAGTTGAAGTTGAATCGAGAGAGATCGACGCCCGTGATTTGTTTGTCGTCCATCATGGCGACCGCGGAGGCCGCCCTGGCCCAGGAGACGGTCAACAAGCTGCTGGACTTCAACGCGAAGCTGGACATCGGCCTGTTGGACCGCGTCGTCGCCACCATGTACTCTGGGCAGGGGGAACAACAGAAGATGGCGCAGGAGGTGTTGACCACGCTCAAGGAGCATCCGGACGCGTGGACAAAGGTAAGGATGCAAACTCCTACAAGGCCCATTTTGTCCAAGTCATGGAGCCGACCAACGTTGGTTCCTTTTGAGGTCCTTTAGATTACATGGTTCTAGAGGCACATTAATACCTGTTGCAGAGTAAAGGAACTCTGTGATGGCATATGCTGAACCTGTTGCAGGTACTACCTTTACCTGTATACCCTATTACTGCGACACGGCTTAACCACGTGATAATGCTAATATCGTTTCCACAGGTTGACGCGATCCTGGAGTTCTCGGCGAACCAGCAGACCAAATACTACGCCCTGCAGATCCTGGAGTCGGTGATCAAGACCCGGTGGAAGGTGCTCCCGCGCAACCAGTGCGAGGGCATCAAGAAGTACATCGTCGGTCTGATCATCAAGACGAGCTCCGACCCTCAGTCGCTGGAGAAGGAGAAGACTTACCTCAACAAGCTGAACATGATCCTCGTACAGATCCTGAAGCGTGAGTGGCCAAAGAACTGGGAGTCTTTCATCCCCGACATCATCGGCGCGAGCAAGACCAACGAGAGTTTGTGCCAGAACAACATGGTCATCCTCAAGCTGCTCAGCGAGGAGGTGTTCGACTTCAGCTCGGGGCAGATGACCCAGACGAAGGCGAAGCACCTCAAGGACACGATGTGCTCGCAGTTCTCCGACGTCTTTCAGCTCTGCCAGTTCGTGATGGAGAACAGCCAGAACCCGCACCTGGTCGGCGTCACCCTGGAGACGTTGCTGCGCTTCCTCAACTGGATCCCGCTCGGCTACATCTTCGAGACGAAGCTGATCAGCACGCTGGTGGTCAAGTTCCTCAACGTGCCCATGTTCCGAAACATCACGCTGAAATGCCTGACCGAGATCGCGGCTGTGACCGTCCCCCACTACGACGAGATCTTCGTCTCCCTGTTCACGGAGACGATGCAGCAGCTCGAGCAGATGCTGCCGGTGGAGACGAACGTGAAGGAGGCGTACGCCAACGGCATGGACGCCGAGCAGCAGTTCGTGCAGAACCTGGCCCTCTTCTTCTGCACCTACATGAAGGAGCACGGCCAGCTGATCGAGAAGCAGCAGCTGAACGAGCCGCTGCTGAAGGCGCTGCACTACCTCCTCATCATCTCCGAGGTCGAGGACGTGGAGATCTTCAAGATCTGCCTGGAGTACTGGAACGCACTCTGCGCCGACCTCTACCGCGAGAGCCCCTTCAGCAGCTGCGCGTCGCCGCTGTTCATGTCGCGGCCGACCAACTCGACGCCGCAGCGGCGCCAGTTCTTCCAGCCGGTGCTGACCAAGGTGCGCTACATCATGATCTCACGGATGGCCAAGCCCGAGGAAGTGCTCGTCGTGGAGAACGACCAGGGCGAGGTCGTGAGGGAGTTCATGAAGGACACCGACTCGATCAACATGTACAAGAACATGCGCGAGACGCTCGTCTACCTGACCCACTTGGACTACGTGGACACGGAGCGGATCATGACGGAGCGGCTGCAGAACCAGGTGAACGGCAACGAGTGGAGCTGGAAGAACCTGAACACCCTGTGCTGGGCGATCGGATCCATCTCTGGCTCGATGCACGAAGAGGACGAGAAGCGCTTCCTCGTCACCGTCATCAGGGACCTTCTCGGTCTCTGCGAGCAGAAGAAGGGCAAGGACAACAAGGCCATCATCGCGTCCAACATCATGTACATCGTGGGCCAGTACCCGAGGTTCCTCCGCGCCCACTGGCGCTTCCTAAAGACGGTGGTCAACAAGCTGTTTGAGTTCATGCACGAGACGCACGAGGGCGTGCAGGACATGGCGTGCGACACGTTCATCAAGATCGCGCAGAAGTGCCGGCGCCAGTTCGTACAGATTCAGGTCGGCGAGGTAATGCCCTTCATCGATGAGCTGCTCGCCAACATCAACTCCATCATCTGCGACTTGCAGCCGCAGCAGGTATGATGATTAAATTGTGTTCACGATTCTTTGATTTTCCATTAATCGCTATAAATTAATTTCTTCCAGGTCCACACATTCTACGAGGCGGTTGGCCACATGATCTCCGCGAGCACCGACTCCCAGCAGCAGGAGCAGCTGATCGAGAAGTACATGCAGCTGCCGAACCAGGTGTGGGACGACATCATAAACCAGGCGTCCAAGAACGTCGACGTCCTCAAGGACGAGGAGGCTGTGAAGCAACTCGGAAGTATTCTAAAGACGAACGTGCGCGCGTGCAAGGCCCTCGGCCACCCGTTCGTCATCCAGCTGGGCAGAATCTACCTCGACATGCTCAACGTCTACAAGGTGATGTCGGAGAACATCAGCACGGCGACGAGCATCAACGGAGAGATCGTCACCAGGCAGCCGCTCATCAAGTCCATGCGCGTGGTCAAGAAGGAGACGCTGAAGCTGATCTCCTGCTGGGTGGAGCGGTCAAACGACCCCAACATGGTCCTCGAGAACTTCATCCCCCCGCTGCTGGACGCCGTCCTGCTCGACTACAGGCGGTGCACGGTGCCGTCGGCCAGGGAGCCCGAGGTCCTCTCCACCATGGCCACCGTGGTCAACAAGTTGAAGGGCACGATCACCTCCGAGATCCCCAAGATCTTCGACGCAGTCTTCGAGTGCACGCTGGACATGATCAATAAGGACTTCGAGGAGTACCCGGAGCACAGGACCAACTTCTTCCTGATGCTGCAGGCGGTCAACATGTACTGCTTCGCCGCCTTCCTCAACATCCCGCCGGCGCAGTTCAAACTCGTCCTGGACTCCGTCATCTGGGCGTTCAAGCACACGATGCGCAACGTGGCCGACACGGGGCTGAGCATCCTGTTCCAGCTGCTGCAGAACGTCGCGAGTCAGGAGAACAGCGCGTCGCAGCAGTTCTACCACACCTACTACACGGACATCCTGCAGCACATGTTCTCCGTGGTGACGGACACGTCGCACACGGCCGGCCTCACCATGCACGCCACCATCCTCGCCTACATGTTCACTCTGGTGGAGAACAACAAAGTGGCGGTGTCGCTGAACCCGAGCAGTCAGACGGTGCCCGCGGGGCAGCCGGCGTCCACCGTGAACATCGCCTACGTGCAGGACTTCGTGGCCAACTTGTTGCGCACCGCCTTCCCCCACCTGACGGACAACCAGATCAAGATCACGGTGCAGGGCCTGTTCAACCTCGACCAGGACATCCCCGCGTTCAAGGAGCACCTGAGGGACTTCCTCGTGCAGATCCGCGAGTTCACCGGCGAGGACGACTCCGACCTGTTCCTCGAGGAGAGGGAGCAGGCGTTGAAGACGGCGCAGGAGGAGAAGCGGAAGATTGCCAGCAGCGTGCCGGGAATGCTCAACCCGCACGAAGTCGCAGAAGAGATGCAGGAGATCTAGGAGCTGTCCGAACGCGCATACTGATACATTGTCGATCCACCCCGGACGTGTTTTGTGTGAGTACATTATTAAGTACTGGTAGTTCTAGTGACTGTCATGTCATCATCGTCGTCATCCCATCCCGGACTGAGAAAATTCATCACCCTAGCCGCTTCGTTTCGCCGTTTCCGTCGCTTCGCCTCCTGCCGCGCGCGCCACCCGTACAGAAAATTATTACATCGCCCCCACGTACAGACACGGGGCGGGGTATAATTTATGTAACGAATATCATACGTACTACTATATAAGAGGTTGTCTGTCTGTCCCGACGGAATGTGCGCGCTCCGCTAAATGTATATGCCACCATCACCACCAACCGAGTAGTTAAATCCGCCAACATGGACTGAGCAAGATTAGAAGATTTTTTACGACGACTTTTGGACTGACTGGCTGCAGTTCTTGGCGTTCGCGAAAAGTCGCAGCGATGCGGATACGCTTTCATCGCCCACATTGGGCCGGCCCGTAACATGATACTACCTTGAAAGTACGTTGCGGCGGCACAGCGCATTTTTTACGCGCCTCCGTCGTCAAATTGGGGCTCATTGGGAGAGATCAAACCAACCAAAGAGGCAGGTTTTCTACAATGAGGAGAGTACTATACACACTTCTAGACGTAGTACAGTGTGTGCTAGTTGGTCCCAGCGCTTTAGCTTTCGATTCATCTAGCGCACCTGTCGATCTTTAGTCATCCAGCCAGGCGTCTTGCTAGCTGCACTTGATGTACTAATTAATTATCGGTACCGTACGTATGTTATCGTGAGCGAGACTGGATCGATGAATCTCCGGCTGGACGAGCGCCCGGCGTCCGCCCTCGCCCACTTGGTGTACACATGACTACGAACGAACCCAGTAAAAAATAATCTAAAATTGTAAGTAAAATGTGAAGAATTTCAAAATAAACCATAAGGTGAACGTACATAGAAAGCGATTTACGGAGAAAAATATTTGTTTATTTCTTCCTACTCTAGGAATATGGATGTGTTCTCAATTGATGGCTTGTTCGTGCCTAATTTCGTAGCCCTCTTTGAATAGCTTCGCCTTGCCGTCGACCGCCACCCATGGCGTCCACTGCTCCCCCACCGGCACCGCGCTGCCCTCCGCCCTGAGCTGCAGCTGCCGCTCAGAGGACACGAGTCCCTCTTGCCGCTGCCGCACCAGCCTCGCTTTCACCCCGGGCATCGGAAGGAGGCAGTGCGTCTCGTGCAGCCGGAACTTCTTGTCCTTAGCCGCGTCCACGTCCCCGCAGAGGACGGTGCCGGCCCGGTCGTCGGTGAGGCACTCGACCACGTTGTGTCCGGTCGCCTCATGCCACTTTTTCCAGACGTCGCCCATGTCGGCGGGCGACGTGGAGCAGAACATGGCAGCGATCCTCTGGCCGCTCCTCGCCTTCACAAACTCCTTAGTCTTGGACTCGGTGAACAGATGCTGGTAGCGTTCTAGAAGTTTGGCATAGTGTTGCGGCAGCGCCGGGTAGAGGTTGACTCTGGGCGGCGGCAGCGCTGCGTCGTTCATGGCCACCCCGAGCAGGTGGCACCACACACGGATGGTGTCGAACTGCTTGAGCATCACGAGTCTGCCACCGGCAGCGAGCGGCGCTAGCAAGGAGGTGATCAGGCCGTAGGCGTTTCCGGCGACGGGCAGCGCGTGCAGCACCGAGCTCTGATTCGTCATATTCCAGGCGGAGGTCACGCGGTCGGCTTGGGCGTTCAGGTCGGCGTGTCGGAACAGATTCGGAGATGAAGAATCTAAAATGAATTCAGTCCATGATTCGTTTGGAAATATATCGATCACATAGAAATCTTACTTTTCGAGTACAGGAGCAAAGCAGATTGATTCTCGGCAAAGTAATGTCGATCTCGAAGTTCGTCCTGCTCTTCGCAGGCGTCGTGGGAAGCATCTTCAAGGACCTCGTCAGACAATAAAAGTTTGGGTCGGTGAGTTGAGGCGAAAGCTCTGTTCAACTGCAAGGAAGCTTAACTTTAATGCAATTGTTCTTATTACAGTTTTTCCGACTGACTTTTTCTATCTCGCTTTTGTCCGCTATCAGGAGCTGACAGCGTGAATCTCTGAGTGCGTCTTCCAGCGTGGCGGGATCCGACGGCGCCGTGACCGCCGCGTTTCCACTCATCCATATTGCCCACAAGGTCACCACGTCGGAGGCGGTGTTGTTGGGAATGAAGGCGACGGGCACGGACTTGTGAGTGCGGGGCAGTGAGTCCAATATCGATTTCGCCAGACGCATACTCCTGGCACGTTGCAGAAATGGTTAAGATCAAAATTGCCTCAATTAATGTTCTACGTGTTCTACCTTTTGTATGCCTCTCCATAGTGGACATCTTCCTTGGCGTCGCACACCGCAGTCCTATTGGCGTGGCTCATGGACTTCACGTAGAGGGGTAGGCACGTTCCGCTCACTCCAGACAACGGCGTTTCCTCGTTCTCTCGCATTTTGTACTTCCGATTGTTGGCGCCCCAGAAGGAGCTCTGGCTCTTGGAGGCCGAGGACGACACGGGCCTCTTCTGGCCGCATCCCGGCGACCCACCACTGCTGCTAGCAGTCACCAGAGTCCGAATCAAAGTCGGTCTCGAGCCCAACTTTATGGTGGACTCCATCTTACTGTTCCTTCCTTATGTCACTGAGCAGTGAGCGAGTGTCCTTGACTAGCTAGAAGCTGCGCTTCCGTCTTCTTCGCTCCGAGTCCGTTCAGATACTGGAATCCGGGCCTGAGATGCGGCGAGGAGCTGACGTACGCACTGCCCAGCTGGTCAACTAACGTCAAATGATGAATGCCGCAAAAAATATGGCGAAAAAAAGTATGCCTATAGCATCATCAGGACCTTTATGAACGCATTTGAAAATGTATAATTTAATACGTCCTGCCAATCATCCAAGTACAAAGCACGCGTACGCTGACACGCAAGCGACAGTCAGGCGCCAGGATGTCATTTCATCGGCGGCAGCGGCAACTTCTGCGCACATGCTTTTCTACTATGCATGCACGCGGCGACAGGACAGTGCCAATGAAGGGAAGAAAGCGAAGTCACCCCGGCTGGACGTCGGCCAAGCATCCGTTAGTCAGTTAGCGCGGGATCGAAGGCGGCTCACGTGAAACGCTTTTTTCTTCCGGCCCCGTGATGTTGCGAGCCGTTAGCAACGCGCAGATCGGAGCTGTTTACGCCGCCACCGAGGCGCCATGATCGTCCCTCCTTAGTGGGTACAACCGCCGCCCAAACGGCGTAGTAGGAACGTGACCGTGACCAAATTACGGTCAATTCTCAATCGCTCTTCCTCGCCACCTCAATGTTCTAATCTCGGTACGGAATGCGCAAGACGCGATATCGAAGAAGGGTTTCTCTTGGCTCTATTTCCAACATCACAGCAACTCAGAGATATAAATGCGAGGCTTTCACGCACTTCTCAGTTCGCGATCTGTCCGTCCGTTCGAGCGAGTCTTGGCCCATCCCGTGGGAAGCCGACAGGTGCTCACTCCACTCGCACAAATGGTATAGATACTTTACGGCGGCAGAGCGGCGCAGTGACGGACTGGTATCACATTTCTCAGCGTTAGATCGTCGTCGGCGGCGTCTCCTCTCTTCCTTCCCGATCACACGACCGCGACGAAGAATAGGAAGAACAGGATGAATATCAGGTAGAGGAAGAGCAGGATGAACATCGCGTTGGGGGCTGAATTTGATGGCGGCAGCGGCGTTATGCGTTGTGTAACGTGACCACGTTATGTAATAATGCGGACGTCCTTGGCATGCGATCGAGGTTGCTAAGATGTGGATCCAGCTTCTTGGCCTTCTTCTTAAGTGTTTTCAGCCCGGTTTTTGTACATTGCAGGCCGCCGCTGTAGTATTTTCGGCCTTCTCCTGGTAAAACTTTGCCGGTGTGCGCTGTAGCTGCTCCTCCTGCCTTCCTTCCACCCTTTCGTTCGTTCGTTCGTTTTCTATCTCGCTCCTCCGCACCCACCGCACCGCTCCTCTTCTTTTCCGAAACTTCCAACTTTTCCCTATCTCGAGTGGTGTTGAACAAGTGGTCTCGGCGGCCGGGCAGCCGGCTTCCCTCCGCTCTCCTTTGCAGACTGGAAATGGAAAAATACTTGAGATCGACCTGCTCGCTGCTTCATGCAGGCACGCGAGCGAACGATCCTCTCCGGCCGGCATGGCTTAACGCAACGCGACGCTCGGTCGCTCTGATTCAACAGTCGCTCAAGCGGCGAAGGACACGTCATGTTAGGCTTAACTGAGCGCGCGCACTTGCTCCATACGTACATATAGTACACGTAGTGACGAAACGTCGAGACGTACACTTGGCCAAAAGGTCAAGAGACCTGGCTGATTGAGAGTGATACCAAAGCAATTTACCTTATCCAGGATCCTATATAACTCACGACGGTGACTTCGTGTCGCGTCTGGGCGGCTGAATCATGATTGCAGGTCCGCCTTCTTCTTTGACCAACGACGAAAATTCCCCTCGACTGTCTGCATGTCTGGCTTCTTCTAGCTACGCGGTCGTGCTCGCCAACTGGAAACTCAACTCGACGTAGTGCGCGTTCTTGGTCTGCGCTTTAGCGAGACCGAAAGTGGACTGCACGTCCGAAGCCAGCTGGTTAACCAGGCAGGCGTGCTAAAAGACCTGAGAGAGCCCGGTCCTCTGCCGCTCGCTCGCTCGAGTCTGACTGCATGCGACTAGCTGGCCAAATGCACTTCTTCCTTTGAGGTAACTTTTACCTTTCGCAAGGATGTACGTACGTCGAAGGTCTCGGGGAACGTTGACGTTATCACGCGAACGGTTTCTTATCAGCATTTTACATTTGAATAGTCGGTATCTTCGAATTGAATTGATTCACGCCGACATGCCTTAGTATTGCTGAAAGGTATTCTTCAACTTAAGTCCATCTTTGAAATGACTTTGAATGTAATTTTTGTCCATATACGTATCGATATATTTTTTGTCGAATTAACGCTTAATGGTATACGATTGACTGAGGGGCAATGCTGAGACGAGCCCCCTTCAATCGCATCCGCGCCGGCCGGCAAACCGGCATGACGTTTGTTCTTTGGCTCATCGTGCATGCAGCTAGCTGGAGCGGCCAAGGGCCTGTCTCCATCGCGAGCGCGCGTATTGCCGGCCCGGCTGCCCATGCAATCGATAGAATAGGCCTAAAAGCACGGCAGCAGGTGCGGGCACAACTAAGCAAAAAAGCCCTTTTCACGCGTGCATGAAAGAAAGAGTTGCAGCTGGGACGCGCGAAAAATTGCCAAGTGACGAAGGGTCGTAAACATATATATTGTAATGGTAAAAGGTAACTCGAATGCAAAGAGCAGGACATTATAAGACTTCTTCATCAGTCACTAGAGTTGGACATCCAAAAAATCGTACTTCTTGTAATCTTTGTGTCATTGTTTGACCGTGAGACAAACCGAAGAAGACGCTTAATAATTCGGCCTAGACAACGTCTACAGAAATGGTGGCGAGACACACATACGTATATTCCGTGTCCACATGTCCGCGTCTGTCCGTCTATTTCAAGGTCATACGGCGGCGGCTAGCTGCAGCGGCCGATTGAGAAGTAAGCGCAAGCGCTAATAGTGGACAGTCACACAGGAGCGGCTAGGACAGCTAGCCAATCGACAGACTAAAGAAAGAGAA
>JAAUYK010089140.1_pt1 | contig 15903 bp, 15 predicted proteins | sample 7278021 | NCBI WGS metagenome assembly JAAUYK01 (sample SAMN14350223, study PRJNA611818) | marine sediment metagenome | isolation source: surface marine sediment (1.8m) | place: French Polynesia: Moorea | collected 2018-08
ACCGAGACGCAGGCGCACTCGCCGATCGCCATCAGGCCGGGCACGACGGTGTCCGGGTTGCCGTCCTTCAACGTGACGACCTCACCGTGGTAGTTGGTCGGGATGCCGCCCATGTTGTAGTGCACCGTCGGCAGCACCGGGATCGGCTCCTTGGTGACGTCGACGCCGGCGAAGATCCGCGCCGTCTCGGCGATCCCGGGCAGACGCTCGTCGATCACCTCGGGCCCGAGGTGCTCCAGGTGCAGGTGGATGTGGTCCGACTCCGGTCCGACCCCGCGGCCCTCGCGAACCTCCACGGTCATCGCCCGGCTCACCACGTCGCGCGAGGCGAGATCCTTCGCGCTCGGGGCATAGCGCTCCATGAAGCGCTCGCCCTCGGAGTTGGTGAGATAGCCGCCCTCGCCGCGTGAGCCCTCGGTGATGAGGCAGCCGGCGCCGTAGATCCCCGTCGGGTGGAACTGGACGAACTCCATGTCCTGGAGCGGGAGCCCGGCGCGAAGCACCATGGCGTTGCCGTCGCCGGTGCAGGTGTGGGCGGAGGTGCAGGAGAAGTAGGCGCGCCCGTAGCCGCCGGTGGCGAGCACCGTGGACTTGGCCCGGAACCGATGCAGCGTGCCGTCGTCGAGATTCCAGGCGAGAACCCCGCGGCAGGCGCCGTCGTCGTCCATGAGCAGATCGAGGGCGAAGTACTCGATGAAGAACTCCGCGTCGTGCTTCAGGCTCTGCTGGTAGAGCGTGTGCAGCATGGCATGGCCGGTGCGGTCCGCCGCGGCGCAGGTGCGGTGCGCGATGCCTTCGCCGAAACGCGTGGTCATGCCGCCGAAGGGGCGCTGGTAGATCTTGCCCTCGGGCGTGCGGCTGAAGGGCACGCCGTAGTGCTCGAGCTCGATGATCGCGGGGATCGCCTCGCGGGTCATGTACTCGATGGCGTCCTGGTCGCCGAGCCAGTCGGAGCCCTTGACCGTGTCATACATGTGCCAGCGCCAGTCGTCCTCGCCCATGTTGCCGAGCGCGGCCGAGACGCCGCCCTGGGCCGCAACGGTATGGCTGCGGGTCGGGAAGACCTTGCTGATACAGGCGGTCTTCAGGCCGGCCTCGGCCAGGCCCAGGGTCGCGCGCAAACCGGCACCGCCGGCGCCGATCACGACGACGTCGTAGGTATGGTCGACGATTTCGTAGGCGGTCGTGGTCATGTCGCTACACCCTGAAGAGAATCATGAGGACCGAGAGGACCCCGATCAACGCGAGGACGATGGCCGCGGCCTTGACCAGGAGCAGCAGCGCCAGCTTCCAGCCTTCGTGATGGACATAGTCCTCGATCACGACCTGGAGGCCGAGCTGCGCATGGAAGAAGGTCGCGCCGATCAGCAGGATCAAGAGCCCGGCGACGACCGGGGAGCCGATCCAGGCGATCATGGCGGCATGGTCCGCGCCGGCCAGGGAGGCGGTCGAGGCGGCGAACCAGAGCGCGAGTGGGATCATGGCCAGCGCGGTCAGGCGCTGCGCCCACCAGTGCCCGACGCCTTCCTTCGCGGCGCCGAGGCCGCGCACCCGGCCCAGTGCCGATCGCTGGCTCATAGGCCTGCCCCGCCCATAACGAAATACCCGAGGCCCCAGGCGGCCAGGGTCAGTGTCAGGCTGCCGACCAGGACCGCCCAGCCGGTCCGGTAGACCACCGGGAGATCGAAGCCCCAGCCGGCGTCCCAGGAGAGATGCCGGATGCCGTTGCAGAGGTGATAGAACAGCGCGAAGGTCCAGCCGAACAGCAGCAGCCGGCCGATGATCGACCCGGTCAAAGCCTGGGCCTGGCCGAAAGCCTCGGGCCCGGCGGCGGCGGCGGCGAGCCAGTAGATCAGCAGCAGCGTGCCGAAGGCCAACGCGACTCCGGTGAGGCGGTGCATGATCGAGAGCACCGACGTGAGCTGCGGGCGGTAGACCTGCAGGTGCGGGGAGAGCGGCCGATTGCTGCTTGCCATGACGTCCTTTGCTGGGAACCAACGCGGCCCGGCGCGGCGGCCCTATGCCACCGTAATCCCACCTGTTTACGTCTGGGGCCGTCATCTGGTTTAGACCGCAGGCCCCCCCAAGTCAACGAAGCCCCGGCAGGTTCGCTAGAACCTTCAGAGACCGCCGGACGCGGCGTTCGGAGAGCCGCTTGGAACCCCTCTGCGGGTCTTCGCGCGCGCCGCGCCGGCGAACGTGACGGCCTGTGGAAAAGCCTGTGGAGGACGCCGGGAGCACCTGTGCAAGCGACACGCGATTATGCACAGGAAAATGAAATTGATGCGGCATTGCTTGTTGAGACTAAAGCGCAACAGAGCCACCCTGAACCTGCACGCGATAGCGCCGGTGTCGGACAGCGCGGGCCGCTCGAGAGGGCGAGACTTCCACCGAATGGTTTCCGCCGGGAGGGGGAGGTCAAGTCAGATCAAGCGATCCACGTTTGATGGCGCCGGGGGCCTCGAGGTCCCTTCGGGGGTCAAGAGGCTCGGCGAGGCCGGTGAGGCCTGCTTCGGCAGGTCGTGGGGTCTAGGTCGGAGGCTTGCTTCCGGTCGCGGCCCCGGTCATCGGCCCGGAAGGCGGCGGACACGGGAATTATCGCCTTCCGGTTTTAGCTGCCGCTCGCCTCGTGCGGCGCGGCGGCTGGGTTGAGAGGCGGTCCCTCGCGGGACCGGATCGGCGGCTCCGGGTTGCGGGATACCTTCGCGGGCGTCCTTGGAGCGCGAAGCCTAGATCGGCGAGCCCTCGGGCTCCGTTCCCCTCGGCCTTGCATTAGGGATCGTTCGCTGCCGGCCTCGTGCCGGCGCCGGTCCCCGGTGTAGCCGGAAGCCCCAGGGTTCTCGATGGCCCCGCCGACCGACTAGGGTTTGTGGTCCTTGAGGGCGTCAGCCTTCGGGTCGGCCGAATTGAGGGCCGCGTCCCCGCCGGGCGGACTTCGGATCTTCGGAACCGGGTCCGCCGACGCGGGGAGCCGCAAAGACAAACCCCGCCGCTTCGTGGGCAGGAGCCGTCACAGGTTCCACGAGGCGTCGGGGTTTTGTGCCTCTCCAGGGGCACGGTCGAGAGAGTGATCTCTCGAACCCGGCGCCTCGTCCTTATGGCGATTCGCCGGGTCCGTCAACAAAATTTTGTGTTCTTCGGAAGATTTTCTTCTAGATGTTGTGGTCCTCGCCGGCGCCTCGCGAAACTGGCGCACGCCACCAGCACCGCGGCAAGAGCACCACGTAATCAAGATCGAGTACGACCGCGGGGTCGTAATTGCCGTCGGAATCCTTGTAAGGGAAGTCGCCGCAGGCCCGATCCTTGGTCGCCACGGTGCGCACACGCAGGGCGCCGAGGTCGTTTCGCCCAGGTATCTCGAGCTTCTCCAGGATCTCCGACCAGGCGTAGATCGTGTCGCCGGCAAAGCTCGGCGCCGTGTGGGAACCGCCGTTGATCGCCACAATGTGGAACGCCCCGGAAAGGCCGTTGTAGCTCAGCGCCCGGGCAATCGAGATGACGTGGCCGCCGTAGACGATCCGGCGCCCGAAGCGGCCGTCTTTCTCGACGTGGTGGTTGAAGTGCACCCGGGCCGTGTTGTGATAGAGACGGGTGGCCATCTGGTGCTCGGCTTCCTCGATGGTCATCCCGTCCTGGTGGTCGAAGCGGTCGCCGGCCCTGTAATCCTCCCAGGCGCCGCCCTCGGCGTTCTCCGCCGTGATCCTTACGCCCGTCGGCATCACCAGCTTGTCGACGGTCACCTGCCCGGGCAGTTCCGGCACCCGGGGCGGCCCGACCTCGGCCTCGGGATCGCGCTTGCGCACCATGACCCAACGAATGTAGTCGAGCACGCGTTCGTCATCCTCCTTGAAGCCCTCGGTGCGTACATAGACCACCCCGGTCTTGCGGTTCGAGTTCTCCTTGAGGCCGATCACGGTGCTGATGGCGCTCAGGGTGTCTCCGGGGTAGACCGGCGCGAGGAATCGACAGTTGGCGTAGCCCAGGTTGGCGACGGCATTGAGCGAGATATCCGCCACGCTTTGGCCGAAGACACAGTGAAACACCAAGAGATCGTCGAGCGGCGCCCGCTCGTAGCCGATCTTCCGGGCGGCCGGGGTCGAGGCCTGCACGGCGAAGCGGCTACCGTAGAGGGCCGTGTAAAGGGCCTGCTCGCCTTCCGTAACGGTCCGCGCAGGACCGTGGGACAACGAAACCCCTTGGATGAAGTCCTCGAAGAAGTTGCCCGGATCGGTCCTGGACACGGCTACTCCGCCGCCGTCGCTTGTTCCATCTCGGCGATCGCCTCGGCCAGGGCGACCAGGCGCTTGGCGTTCTCCACGTGGAGGTTTTCGATCAGCTTGCCGTCGACCACGATCACGCCCTTGCCCTCGGCGCTGGCCTGGGCGTGGGCCTCGATGATGCGGTGCGACCAGGCGACGTCCTGCTCCGAGGGGCCGAAGACCTCGTTGGCCTTGGCGATGGTCTTGGGGTGGATCAGGGTCTTGCCGTCCATCCCGAGTTCCCGGCCCTGGCGGCAGGAAGCGGCGAAGCCCTCGTCGTCCTGCAGGTCGAGGTGCACCCCGTCGAGGATCGCCAGGCCGTAGCCGCGCGCCGCCAGCAGGCAGAGGCTGAGGCTGGCGAGCACCGGCAGGCGCTCGGGCGTATGGGCCGCCTGGAGGTCCTTGACCAGGTCGGAGGTCCCCATGACGAAGCAGGAGACCCGTGGCGAGGCCGCCGCGATCTCTTCGGCGTGGAGCATGCCGAGCGGGGTCTCCATCATGCACATGATCGCCATCTCGGCCGGCGCGCCGGCCGCCGCCATCTTGGACTCCAGTGCCTGGACCATGGCCGCGCTCTCGACCTTGGGCAGCAGGATCGCGTCGGCCCCGCTGGTCGCCATGGCCTTGACGTCGTCCTCGCCCCAAGGGCTGTCGAAGCCGTTAACCCGCACGATCAGCTCGCGCAGCCCGTAACCGCCGGCCTTGACCGCCGCGACGATCTGGTCGCGCGCTGTCGCCTTGGCGTCGGGCGCGACGGCGTCCTCCAGATCCAGGATCAAGGCGTCGGCCTGCAGGCTGCGGCCCTTTTCGAGGGCACGCGCATTGGACCCCGGCATGTAGAGAACGGAACGGCGGGGCCGGGCGGTCGCTGTCATGGTCGGTCCTTCTTGCGAAGCGGGCGCCGTCGGGCATCATGGCGGCCGGCGGCTGGCGTTTTCGGGCCGCGACTATAAACAATGGCGCGCCCCAGGCAAGCTGGCGGGCGCGCCACCGGGAAACATCACCGCCATGGCCATCCTATCCCTCCAGTCCCACGTCGTTTACGGCCACGTCGGCAACGCCGCCGCGGTCTTTCCCCTGCAGCGCCTCGGCTTCGAGGTCTGGCCGGTGCACACGGTGCAGTTCTCCAACCACACCGGCTACCCCGGCTGGACCGGGCGGGTGTTCGAGGCGGCGCACGTCGAGGAGCTGGTGCGCGGCGTCGCCGAGCGGGGGGTGCTCGGCACCTGCGAGGCCGTGCTCTCGGGCTACCTGGGCAGCGCCGCGGTCGGCGCCGCGATCGCCGACGCCGTCGCCCGGGTCAAGGCGGCGAACCCCGCCGCGCTCTACGTCTGCGATCCGGTCATGGGCGACCGGGAGCAGGGCCTCTTCGTGCAGCCCGAGATCCCGGACTTCATGCGCCGCCGGGCCATGCCCCTGGCCGACATCGTCACGCCGAACCCCTTCGAGCTGGAGGTTCTGGCGGGCCGGGCGGCCGACAGCCTGGACGCGGTCCTGGCCGGCGCGCGGCGCCTGATCGATCTCGGCCCGGGGCTGGTGCTGGTGACCAGCGTCCGCCATCCGGGCGTCGGGGCCGGCGAGGTCGCCATGGTCGCCGTCACCGCCGAGGCGGCCTGGCAGGTGGTGACGCCCTTCATCGCTCTCGACCCGCCGGCGAACGGCGCGGGCGACGCCCTGGCCGCGCTCTTTCTCGCCTTCTATCTGCGCAGCGCCGGTCGCGACGAGCGGATCCCGTGGGCCCTCTCGCTCGCGGCCGACGCGATCTTCGCCGTGATAGAGGAGACCAGGGCGGCCGGCACCCGCGAGCTCCAGCTGATCGGCGCCCAGGACGCGCTCGCATCGCCCGCCGGGCGTTTTCCCGCGGCCGCCGTGAAGTAGTCCGCGGCGGCGGATCAGGCGTGCTGGGCGATGGGGTCGTCGGGCTGGACCCGGTAAGGCGGGAAATGCAGCGACACGATCGTGCCGGCGCCCGGCCGGCTGCGGATCTCGAGACTGCCGTCGTGAAGCTCCATCAACCGCTTGGACAGCGGCAGGCCGAGCCCCGAGACCTGGCCGCGCGTAATGGTCCGGCCGGGGCGCCCGTAGGGCCGCAGGGCCGCCTTGATCTGACGCGGCGACATGCCGCTGCCGGTGTCGACGATCTCGACCGTCGCGCCGCCGCTCGCGTCGCGGGACTCGGCGACCGTGATCGTGCCGCCCGGCTCGGTGAACTTGAGCGCGTTGCCGATCAGATTGAGCAGGATCTGGCCGACCAGCCGCCGGTCGGCCTTGAGGTGGGTCGCGTCGGACATGAGCCGCGTCTTCAGCGCGACGTCGCCGCGGCGGCTCTCCTCGACGAAGATGTGGAAGCACTCGTCGACTAGGTCGGGCAGCGAGAAGGGCCGGTCGTTGGGGCGGAGATCGCCGTGCTCGAGCCGCGCGAAATCGAGGATGTTGTTCACCAACTCCAGCAGGTGGCGCCCGCTGCGGCAGATGCAGTCGGCATACTCCAGGTACTTTTCATTGCCGAGCGGCCCGAAGATTTCGGCCTGCATGGTCTCGCCGAAGCCCAGCACCGCGTTGAGCGGCGTCCGCATTTCGTGCGCCATCGCGGCGAGCACGCCGAAGCGCGCCTCGCGCAGGAGGTTCAGTTCGGGCGGCGAGAGCAGGCTGTGGAACTCCGTCGCCTTGACCCGTTTCAGCCTGAGACGCAGCTTGTGCAGCTCCAGCTCGCTCATCGCGAGGTTCGCGAGATCGGTCAGCCGGGCTATCTGCTCTTCGTTCAGGAGCGGCCGGGGCTTCCGGTCGATGACGCAGAGGGTACCCAGACGGAAACCCTGCGGCGAGATCAGCGGTGCGCCCGCGTAGAACCGCAGCTTCACCTCGCCCGTGACCAGCGTGTTGTCGGCGAAGCGCGGGTCCTTGGTCGCATCGGGCACCTGCATCACGCTGTCGTCGAGGATCGCGTGGGCGCAGAACGAGACCTCGCGCGGCGTCTCGTCGGCGCCGAGGCCGTAGCGCGACTTGAACCACTGCCGCTGCGCGTCCACCAGGACGATCAGTGCGATCGGGACATCGAGGACCGTGGCGGCGAGTCGGGTGATCGAATCGTAGGCCGGCTCGGGGGGCGTATCGAGGATTTCGTAGCCGCGCAGCGCTTCCAGGCGGTGGAGCTCGTTGAAGAGAACGGGACCCTTGGCAGAAACCATGGGTTGAGGCGCTCCCAAAGAAATTCTAGTTGTCTATCTTATGTATATAAAGAAGTTAGTCCAAGCATATCAAGCACAATCCCCAGGAGTTATCGCAGGATTCTGCCCGCAACTGCGTGATTCTGGTAGAGAATCCAAAGCGCGCTCGGCCGGGGCCGTGGACGAGCGTGGATCTCCGGCGTCAGGAATCGTCACCGGCGTCCATCGGTATATAGCGATAGACCATGTCCCGCATGGTCACGATCCCGACCACCTTGCCGTGCTCGAGCACCAATCCGCGCGAGAGTCCGAAGCGCACGAGTAGGCGGATCGCGTACTTGATGTTCATGTCGGCGTCCATGACGATGACCGGCTTCGACATGATTTGGTAGACCGACGTTCGATCCGGCGAGCGGTCTTCGCCGATCACCTTAGCCGCGATGTCCTGCACGACCAGGATGCCGTATTCGTCGCCGTCGTGCCGGCGGTCGATAACCAGGGAGCTGACCTGGTGGCGCTTCATGACGTCCATGGCATGGGTGACTGAGGCGAGGCCGTCGATCATATGGGGCGACGGCGTCATGACGTCGCGGACTTTGAGGTAGCTGTCTTCGCTCATATCTGATCCTCGATTTCGCTCTCGATGGTGGAGATCTGAGACCGCAGGCCCACCGCGTCTTCGATGTCGACCTGGAAGGCGATGCCGCTGCCCGGCACCTCCTCGAAGCGCGCGGCCTTGGCGATCGTCTCCAGGATGTGCCGGCTGAGATGCTGCTCGACCAGAAGCAGGACCACGTCGCGCAAACCCTCCACGGTCAGGCCGAGGAAGGTCTTGGAGGGCTTGAGCCCCTCGCCGCGGGCGGAGGTGATGACCGTGCAGCCGGTCGCGCCGGTCTCGCGCGCGGCGTCGATGACGGCGTCGGTCAGGTCGTCGGTGACCAGGGCCACGATCAGTTTGAACTTCATTCGGGCTCCTATTCTTCTGTAGTGACGGACCCGGCGCGCTTGCGGCGGCCGGCGAGCCAGCCGGTTATCTGGGCATAGACCATGACCGTGATCATGGGAAACAGGCTGGCGAGGGCGATCAGTCCGAAACCGTCGATCAGAGCGCTGCGCCCCGGGATGGTCGATGCGAGACCGAGCCCGAGCGCGGTGACCAGGGGCACGGTCACGGTCGAGGTCGTCACGCCGCCGGAATCGTAGGCGAGCGGGATGATCGCGCGCGAGGCGAAGACCGTCTGGATGATGACCAGAAGGTAGCCGATGATCATGTAGATGTAGAGGGGCGTGCCGGTGATGATCCGGAAGGCGCCGAGCGCGATCGAGGCCGCGACGCCGACGGCGACGGCCAGCCTGAGGCCCCAGGCGCTCAGGCTGCCGCCGGAAATCTCGTTGGCCTTGATCGAGACGGCGATCAGGGCGGGCTCGGCGACCGTGGTGGCGAAGCCGATCGCGGCGGCGAAAACGTAGACCCAGGCATAGTCGCGCCAATCGACCTGGCCGGCCGCGACGTCGCTCGCGTTGCCGACGAATTCCGGGTTGGTCAATTGCCGGGCCATGACCTCGCCCAGCGGAAAGAGCGCCTTCTCCAGGCCCACGAGAAACAGCGCCAGGCCGACGATGGCATAGACGAAGCCGAGCAGGACGCGCTTCAGCCGAGGGATGCGCGCCCGCAGCACTGCCACCTGGAATACCACCAGGATGACAATGATCGGCAGGACGTCGAGGACGGTCTCGAAAAGCGACTGCGCGAAGCCAACTATCCAGCCTTCGTTCATCCGTGCACCGCCATGCCGTAGATCAGGACGAAAATGATCGGCATCAGGCTCGCGAAGGCGATCAGCCCGAATCCGTCGATCATGGGATTGCGGCCGCGCAGTACGCTAGCCAATCCGACTCCCAGGGCGGTGACCAACGGCACCGTTACGGTGGAGGTGGTGACGCCGCCGGAATCGAAGGCCACGCCGACGATCTCTTCCGGCGCAACGAAGGTCATCGGCACGACGAGCAGGTAGCCGCCGATGATGAAAAACTGAATTGGCCAACCCTTGAGGATCCTGAACACACCGATCACAAGAGAGACGCCGACGGAAATGGCCACGGTCAGCCGCAGGCCGTCGGCATAGTTTTCCTGGGATTCTTCGCTGGCCGGAATCGCTTTTGCTTCAGCCGCCACCTCGGCTGCTTCCTCGGTCACGGCGATCAAGGCCGGCTCGGCCACCGTGGTCCCGAAGCCGAGAGCAAAAGCGAATACCAAAAGCGAGACGAGCACACCCCGGCGCGCAAAGGCCTCGGCCATGGTCTCGCCGAGCGGGAAGATGCCCATCTCCAAGCCCCTGATGAAGAGGGTCAGGCCGGTCGTTACGAAGAGCAGGCCGATCAGCGTTTCAGTCAGGTCGGGGAAGGGCTGCTGCAGGACCGCGATCTGAAAGAAGGCGACCACCAGAACGATCGGGGCAAGATCGCGCGAGCTTTGGAGGAAAAGGCGTCCGAGCGCCGCCAGGGACTGGATCATCACTTAAGGTCTATCGCGAGTCGCGATCCGAGTTCTAGCCCCTTTAGCGGCTGAATGGCCACGAATGCCGTCACTAGAGCAGATCCGGGTTTGGCTGAATCGCCGGAGGCGATCCATCAAACCCGGTCCATCTGCTCTAACAAGTTGATATCGAGCGGATTCACATGTCTTTGCCGGAACCGCGAAGCGTTTCCGTCAAAACATGATCCGCTCTAGCCGCCTAATCGACGACCGAGCCCTGCTTCCGTTCGGCCTCGGCGTCCTCGGCGAAGATCTCCTCCAACTCCGCCGCCGCCTGCTTGGCCGCATCGATCAGGCGCGCCTCGTCGTGGTCCTCGCCCAGATGGCTCGCCAGGCGCGACTCGTCGTGCGCCCGGAACATCTTGATCGCCTTCTCCGCCTGGTAGTCGTCGAGGCCAAGCTCCTCGAGCACACCACGCGCCACGTCCAGACTGGAGAGATAGGTCTCGCGGATCACGACATGGGCCCCGGCCTCCATCAGCTTGAGCGCATGACGGCGGTCCCGCGCCCGCGCGAAGATCTTGAGATGGGGGAAGTGCCGCCGGACGGTCTCGGCGGTCGCCAGGGAGTCTTTCACGTCGTCGACCGCCAGGACGAAGATCACGGCCTTGTCGGCCTTGGCGGCGTGCAGCAGGTCGAGGCGCGCGGGGTCGCCGTAGTAGACCTTGTTGCCGTACTTCTTGACGAAGTCGACCTGCTGCTGGCTGATCTCCAGCGCCGTGAAGCCGATGTGCTTCGCCCGCAAAATGCGCGCGATGATCTGGCCGAAGCGGCCGAAGCCGGCGATGATCACCTGGTTCTCCTCGCCGTCTGGAATCTCGTAGTCACCGGGGTCGGCCGCTTCGGCGGTCTTGCGCAGGACCTTGTCGTCGAACAGGTAGAGCAGCGGCGTCAGGATCATCGACACGATCACGCCCAAGACCAGCAGGCTGACGAGGTCCCGATCGATGACGCCGGTCTGCACCGCCAGCGCGAAGACCACGAAGGCGAACTCGCCGCCCTGGGAGATCGAGATGGCGAGATGGCGCGCGCCCTCGCTGTTCAGGCCGACCCACTTGCCAAGTCCGAAGAGGATCGCGAACTTCAGCGCGGTCAGCCCCAAGGCCACGGCGAGGATGGTCAAAGGTTTCTCCGCCGCCAGGCCGAAGTCGATGTACATGCCGACGGCGATGAAGAAGAGGCCGAGCAGCAGACCCTTGAAGGGCTCGATGTTGGCCTCCAGCTCATGGCGATACTCGGACTCGGCGAGCAGCACGCCGGCGATGAAGGCGCCCAGCGCCATGGACAGCCCGACCTGATAGACGATCAGTGCGGTGCCGATCACGGTCAGCAGGGTCATCGCAGTGAAGACCTCGCGGATGCGGGTCCAGGCGACGATGCGCAGGACGTGACGCAGAAGGAAGTGGCCGACGATGATCACGGCGGCCAGGACACCGACGACGGCGAGCATCTCGAACAGGAGCGAACGGTCCAGCTCGTCGGCGATGTCGGCGCCGAGCACCGGCACGACAGCGATCAGCGGGATCGCCGCCATATCCTGGAACAGCAGGATCGAGAAGGCGGTCCGGCCGTAACGGGTGGTCAGCTCGCTGCGCTCGGCGAGGATCTGGAGGGCGAAGGCGGTCGAGGAGAGGGCCAGCGCCAGGCCGGCGATCACCGACGTCTGCCACGGCCAGCCGAAGAGCGCGCCGACCCCGCCGATCACGAGGGCGGAGAGGCCGACCTGGAGGCCGCCGTAGCCGAAGACCGACTTGCGCATGACCCAGAGGCGGTTCGGCTGCAGCTCAAGCCCGATGATGAACAGCAGCAGGACGACGCCGAGCTCGGCGAAGTGCAGGATCGAGTCGACGTCGCTGATCAGCTTCAGCCCCCAGGGGCCGATGACCGCGCCGGCCGCGAGGTAGCCCAGCACGGAACCCAGCCCGAGCCGCTTGGAGATCGGGACGGCGACGACCGCCGCACCGAGAAAGACGGCGGCTTGTCCGAGTAGCGACATGGCCCACCTCCGCGCCGAATCGACCTAAGATGCAAGCTTGATACACCACCGACCGGTTTGTTGAAATCCGGCGTGCCGATGATCGTCCCCAGCCGAGAACTCTGCCGCCTGCCCCGGGAACCGGGCGCCTACGTTCTGGTCATCGACCTGACGCGGGAGCTCGCGCTCGATCTCAAGGCGCGCAGCGCCGTGGTGCTCGCCCCCGGCCGTTACGCCTACTGTGGCAGCGCCTATGGACCGGGCGGTCTGCGGGCGCGGATCGGCCGCCACCTGCGCCCGGACAAGGCGTTGCGCTGGCATATCGACCATCTGACGTCGGCCGGCCGCGTGACCGCCCTGGCCGGCGTGCCCGGGGGCCAGGAGTGCGCATTGCTAAGGCGGGTTCTGGCGGTCAGAGGCGCGGGCGTCCCGGTCCCGGGATTCGGCAGCTCAGACTGCCGGCGCTGCCCGGCACATCTCGCCTCGGTCCCGGCGGATTTCGAGCCGAGAGCGGATCAGTTCAGGTAGTCGCTGGTCAGCTTCTCGGCGATCTGCACGGCGTTGAGCGCCGCGCCCTTGCGCAGGTTGTCCGAGACGACCCAGAGCGCGAGGCCGTGCTCGACCGTCGGGTCGCTGCGGATGCGGCTGACGAAGACCGCGTCCTCGCCGGCGCACTCGGCTGGGGTGACGTAGCCCTCGTCGAGCCGGTGGTCGATTACCGTGACGCCCGGCGCGGCGCGCAGGGCGTCGCGCGCCTCCTCGACCTCGATCGGGTTTTCGAACTCCAGGTTGACCGCCTCGGCGTGACCGATGAAGACCGGCACGCGCACGCAGGTGGCGCTGATCTTGATCGCCGGGTCGAGGATCTTCTTGGTCTCGACCACCATCTTCCACTCTTCCTTGGTCGAGCCGTCATCCATGAAGACATCGATGTGGGGAATGACGTTGAAGGCGATCTGCTTGGTGAACTGTTCCGGGCGGACCGGCTCGTTCACGTAGATCCCGCGGGTCTGATTGAACAGCTCGTCCATGGCGTCCTTGCCGGAGCCCGAGACCGACTGGTAGGTCGCCACCACGACCCGATTGATGCGCGCCAGGTCGTGCAGCGGCTTCAGGGCCGTCACCATCTGGATGGTCGAGCAATTCGGATTGGCGATGATGTGGCGGCGGGTGTAGCCCGCGATGTCGTCGGGATTGACCTCGGGCACCACCAGGGGAACCTCCGGGTCCATGCGGAACTGCGAGGTGTTGTCGATCACCACGGCGCCGGCCTTGGCGGCGCGCGGCGCCTGCTCGGCCGAGACCTTGGCCCCGGGCGAGGAGAGCAGGATGTCGGTGCCCTTGAAGTCGAAGGTCGAGAGGTTCTGGACTTTGAGCTCGTCGTCCTCGCCGAACGACACGGTGGCGCCGGCCGAACGCTCCGACGCCAGTGCGATCACGTCGTCCGCCGGAAAGGCCCGCTCCGAGAGCGTGGTCAGGATCTCGCGTCCGACCGCTCCCGTCGCGCCGGCGACGGCAACTCTGTAGCCCATGGAACTCTCCGCCCCAATCCGATTAAGGAGGCTAGGAGGTACGCCCTCTCCGCGCAAAATTCAAGCGCCGCAGCCGGCTTGCCGGCGGCGGCGCTCAAGCATGCGGGCGCGCGCTGGGCGTCGCCCGGAACAAGGCTCTACTGGGTGCGGCCCTGGGGCCGTTGAGTCTGCGGCAGAGGCTTGGTCGCCTGATCGGTCTGGGCAACCTCGAGGCTGCTGGTGCTAGCCGTTTTCATGGATCCGCTGCAGGCGAGGGCCGGGGCGGTGAAGCCGATGACAGCCGCTGCAACCAGGGCATACTTGAGCATTCCGGGGACTCCCGCGTTTGAGGAACAGAACCCCCAACTTAAGTGCTCCCGGCCCCCGGTGCAACTCGAGGCAGTGTGAACTTTAGAAGACGATGAAGAAGGGGCCGCCCGTTACGGGGCGGCCCATTGCGTTTACCAAAACGCAGAGAGGCTTTGGAGCTGTTCTTCGAGGGCGGCAGCGCCGGCGGAGGGCTGACCGCCAGATCGCCGCCCGGGCGGGCTGCGATGGCCACCGAGGGCTCTCGTTCTCTCGACCCTCTTATCCCGAAGAGACTAAGCTCAAATGGGGTTTCCCCAGGGGAAGTCCAATCAAGGGCTTGTGAGGCGACGTCACCCGCCGCGACGGATCTGCTTTAGCGCGTCCGTGAACCAAGCTCCTCGAGCACCGCGTTGCCCATCGCGCCGGTCGAGACCTGGGTCATGCCGTCCTGCATGATGTCGGCGGTGCGCAGGCCCCGGTCGAGCACGCGGGCGACCGCGCCCTCGACCAAGTCCGCCCCGCGCGCGTCGTCGAAGGAATAGCGCAGCATCATGGCGAGACTGAGCAGGCAGGCCAGCGGATTGGCCTTGTCCTGTCCCGCGATGTCGGGCGCGCTGCCGTGGACCGGCTCGTAGAGCGCCTTGCGGTTGCCTTCCGCGTCGGCCGCGCCGAGCGAGGCCGAGGGCAGCATGCCGAGCGAGCCGGTCAGCATGGCCGCCGCGTCGGACAGCAGGTCGCCGAACAGGTTGTCGGTCACGATCACGTCGAACTGCTTGGGATCGCGCACCAGCTGCATGGCGCAGTTGTCAGCGTACATGTGGGAGAGCGCGATGTCGGCGTAGTTGGCGTCGTGCAGCTTCTGCACCTCCTCGCGCCAGAGCACGCCCGACTCCATGACGTTGGCCTTCTCCACGGAGCAGACCCGCCGGTCGCGCTTGGCGGCCAGCTCGAAGGCGACCCGGGCGACCCGGTGGATCTCGCCGGTGGTGTAGGTTTGGGTGTTGACGCCGCGCCGCGAGCCGTCCGGCAAGGTCTCGATGCCGCGCGGCTCGCCGAAGTAGATGCCGCCGGTCAGCTCGCGGACGATCATGATGTCGAGGCCCTGCACGATCTCCGGCTTCAGGGTCGAGGCCGAGACCAGGGCCTCGAAGCAGAGCGCAGGGCGCAGGTTGGCGAAGAGCTCCATCTCTTTACGCAGCTTCAGGAGGCCGCGCTCCGGCTTGATCTCGAAGGGCAGGCCGTCCCACTTCGGCCCGCCGACCGCGCCGAGCAGCACGGCGTCGGCGGCCATGGCCTTGTCCAGGGTCGCGTCGGCCAGGGGCACGCCGTGGGCGTCGATCGCGGCGCCGCCGACCAGGTCCTCCTCGATGTCGAAACCAGCCAGGCCCTCGGCGCCCATCCAGTCGAGGACGCGGGTCACCTGGGCGACGCACTCCGGGCCGATGCCGTCTCCAGGCAGCAGCAGGACTCTTCTGTTCGACGGCATGGCGCGCCTCCCCCCTTGGTTTCTTCCGGCCTTACGCGGCGTTTCGGGTAGCCCAAACGACGGGGCGGCGCAAGATCAGCCGCTCCCAATCTGGAGCGGAGCTACCGGGTTTGATCAATTGCGTCTGGCGATGCCGTCAGACCCAGACTTGCTCTAACAGAGCTGAAACAGCCTGGAGCATTTGATCACGGTCATCCTTCGACAAGCTCAGGATGAGGGTAAATGCTGAAACATCTCCCCCTCACCCTGAGCCTGTCGAAGGGTGATGGTGCCAGCTAGCCTCGTCCTTGGAAGTTGCTACCGCTGGAGCCAGGGCTCGGTCTGCTGCTGCTTGGCCTCGAAGGCGTCGATGGCCGAGGCCTTCGCCAGGGTCAGGCCGATGTCGTCGAGGCCGTTCAGCAGGCAGTGCTTGCGCCAAGGGTCGACCTCGAAACGGATCGTGCCGCCGTCCGGGCCCTGGATGGTCTGGGACTCGAGGTCGACCGTGATGGTCGCGTTGGCGCCGCGCTCGGCGTCGTCCATCAGCTTGTCGACCTCTTCCTTGGGAAGAACGATCGGCAGGATCCCGTTCTTGAAGCAGTTGTTGTGGAAGATGTCGGCGAAGGAGGTGCCGATCACGCAGCGGATGCCGAAATCGAGCAGGGCCCAGGGCGCGTGCTC